>Ga0209274_10000025_pt1 | contig 169498 bp, 133 predicted proteins | sample HubBroMetageREF1_FD_188343 | JGI IMG/M metagenome (GOLD analysis project Ga0209274, IMG submission 188343) | Reference soil microbial communities from the Hubbard Brook experimental Forest, New Hampshire, USA - Hubbard Brook CCASE Soil... | ecosystem: Environmental > Terrestrial > Soil >...
GACACTTCGCCAACGCCGCCGCCTGCGCATCCCTTCCTCATAACAACAATGTCAATCAACAACCAAATCCATGCCCAATCCGCAAGGAGCGCGGCTTATAAGGCCCAAGACGAAACCATGTCAACAGGTTTATCGACCCGGTCACGACCGGCCCGCCCCCTGTTCCCTACCCCGCCCGGAACCCGGATCACGACATACCCTCCCCACGGCTCCACCGGTGCCGTGCAGCGCTTCACTCGTCATGTCGGTCACCACCGGCCGTCGAAGCCGAGCCGCATCTTCAGGGGCACCAGCGGGATCGGATCCGTGACGGCTGCCCTCGGGGAGGGCCGGACAGGCCGATGGATATAGGAGCCGGTCTCGGCCGGTGCAAGAGGTTATTGTCGTGAATCCGCAAAATCTCCGGGGCGCCTCGGGCACCGGCCCCAACCGGTTCGGCGCAGCCTGCGTCCAGCCACCAGATCTGGTCCACGTTCAACGCCTGTTGGCAAGCAGTTTTTGCCGAAATATCGCTACAATATTTCTTGATGCTACCATATTTTGTGGCATCCTGGTCGACCTTGGTCAATATACGGGGCTGGACCAGGATCGCCGACCGAGACCGCGAGAGCGGCCGGGTAACGGCGACCGGCCTAGATCTGGTGAACCACAAGAGGGGGCGGCTTGCCATGCGGATCGGACGATTTTTTACCGTGGAGGGGCAGGATCCCTATCGGGACATCGAATTCACGCTGACCACCAGCGAGATTCGCAATCCGGACGGGTCGATTGTGTTCCGTCTCGCCGAGATGGAGGTACCGCAGGCCTTCTCCCAGGTCGCCTCGGACATCCTGGCGCAGAAATATTTCCGCAAGGCCGGAATTCCCGCGGCGTTGAAGCCGGTGCCGGAGAAAGGCGTGCCTGATTGGCTGCGCCGTCGCGTTGCCGACGACGAAAAGCTGACCGGCCTGCCCGAGAAGGCGCGCTTCGGTTCCGAACATTCCGCCAAGCAGGTCTTCGACCGGCTGGCCGGAACCTGGACCTATTGGGGCTGGAAGGGCGGATATTTCGACGGCGAGGCCGACGCCCGGGCCTTTTACGACGAACAACGTCACATGCTGGCGCGCCAGATGGCGGCGCCCAATTCGCCGCAATGGTTCAATACCGGGCTACATTGGGCCTATGGCATCGATGGCCCGGCCCAGGGCCACTATTATGTCGACCCCGGCACCGGCGCGCTCACCGCCTCGGCCAGCGCCTACGAGCATCCGCAGCCTCATGCCTGCTTCATCCAGTCGGTCGCCGACGACCTCGTCAACGAGGGCGGCATCATGGATCTCTGGGTGCGCGAGGCCCGTCTGTTCAAATACGGCTCGGGCACGGGCTCGAATTTCTCCAAGCTCAGAGGCGAGAACGAGAAGCTCTCCGGCGGCGGCCGCTCTTCCGGCCTGATGAGTTTCCTCAAGATCGGCGACCGCGCCGCCGGCGCCATCAAATCGGGCGGGACCACCAGGCGGGCCGCCAAGATGGTGACGGTCGACATCGATCATCCGGATATCGAGGCCTATATCGATTGGAAGGTGAACGAGGAACAGAAAGTGGCGGCACTGGTCGCCGGCTCCAAGCTCGCCCGCAAACACTTGAACGCAATCATGGCGGCTTGTACCGAAGCCGTCCCCGCTCTGGGCGAGGACGCCTGGGACCCGCAAAAAAATACTGCCTTGCGTCAGGCTATTCGCGGCGCGCGCCGGGCGATGCTGCCGGAGAACTACGTCCAGCGCGTCATCCACTATGCTCGCCAGGGCTATGACGCCCTCGACTTCAAAGTCTACGACACGGATTGGGACAGCGAGGCCTATTTGACCGTCGCCGGCCAGAACTCGAACAATTCGGTGCGTCTCAGCAACGGCTTCATCGAGCAGGTGCTGGCCGATGGCGCGTGGCAACTCTATCGCCGCACCGACGGCAAAGTCTCCAAGACCCTGAAGGCACGCGACCTCTGGGAGAAGATCGGCTATGCCGCCTGGGCCTCGGCCGATCCGGGCGTGCAGTTCGACACCACGATCAACGACTGGCACACCTGCCCGGTAAGCGGCCGGATCAACGCGTCGAACCCATGCTCGGAATATATGTTCCTCGACGACACGGCGTGCAATCTGGCCTCGCTCAATCTCCTGGCCTTCCGCCGTGCCGGTGGCAGCTTCGACACCGAGGCGTTCGAGCATGCCGTCCGGCTGTGGACCTTGGTGCTCGAGATCTCCGTCCTGATGGCGCAATTCCCGTCCAGGGAAATCGCCCGTCTCTCCTTCGAATTCCGCACGCTGGGCCTGGGTTACGCCAATCTCGGCGGGCTCCTGATGGCCAACGGCATCGCCTATGACAGTGAGGCGGGACGCCAGCTGTGCGCCGCGATCAGCGCGGTCATGACCGGTGTCGCCTATGCGACATCGGCGGAGATGGCCAAGGAACTCGGCCCCTTCGCCCGCTATGGCGAAAATCGCGCGGCGATGCTGAAGGTGATCCGCAATCATCGCCGCGCGGCTCATGGCATGCGGGACGGCTATGAAGGCCTCGCCGTCCGCCCGGTCGCTTTCGAAGCCGGCACCTGCCCGGATCGGGGCCTCGCCATCGCCGCCCAGCGGGCCTGGGACAGGGCGCTGGAACTGGGCGAGCAGCACGGCTACCGCAATGCCCAGGCGAGCGTGGTCGCCCCCACCGGTACCATCGGGCTGGTGATGGATTGCGACACGACCGGCATCGAGCCGGATTTCGCCTTGGTCAAGTTCAAGAAACTGGCCGGCGGCGGCTATTTCAAGATCATCAACCGGATCGTTCCGGTGGCGCTGGCCACTCTGGGCTACGCTCCGGACGCGATCGACGCCATGATTCGCTACGCCGTCGGCCGGGGCACGCTCCAGGGCGCGCCGCACATCAATCACGAGACTTTGGCCGAGAAGGGCTTCGGCGCGGCCGAGCTGGAGAAGATCGAAGCCGGCCTCGCCGCTGCCTTCGACATCAAATTCGCCTTCAACAAATGGACGCTGGGCGAGCGCTTCTGCACGCAGGTCCTCGGCATCCCGGCCGAGCGGCTGGACGAGCCGGGCTTCGATCTCCTGGCCGAGATCGGCCATTCCAAAGCCGAGATCGAGGCCGCCAATCATTTCGTCTGCGGCACCATGACCCTCGAGGGGGCACCGCTCCTCGAAGCAGCACACCTGCCGGTCTTCGACTGCGCCAACCCGTGCGGCCGGATCGGACGGCGCGCGCTCGGCACCGAAAGTCACATCCGGATGATGGCGGCCTCGCAGTCCTTCATCTCGGGCGCCATTTCCAAGACCATCAACATGCCGAACCAGGCGAGCGTCGAAGATTGCAAGAACGCCTATATGCTGAGCTGGCGGCTGGGGCTCAAAGCCAATGCCCTCTATCGCGATGGCTCCAAGCTGTCGCAGCCGCTCTCCTCGTCCCTCTTCGAGGATGACGACAACGAGGATGCGCTGGAGGAATTCGCGAGCCTGACGCCGGCGCAGCAGGCCCCGATCGTCACCGAGCGGATCGTCGAGCGCCTGATCCGCAAGGGCGAGCGCCGGCGCCTGCCGCAGCGGCGCAAGGGCTATACCCAGAAGGCCATCGTCGGCGGCCACAAAGTCTATCTCAGAACCGGCGAGTACGAGGATGGCGGCTTGGCCGAACTCTTCGTCGACATGCACAAGGAAGGCTCGGCCTTCCGCTCGCTCATGAACAATTTCGCCATCGCCGTTTCGATCGGCCTGCAATATGGCGTGCCGCTCGAAGAATTCGTCGAAGCCTTCACCTTCACCCGCTTCGAGCCGGCCGGCATGGTCGAAGGTAACGACACGATCAAGATGGCGACCTCGATCGTCGACTACATCTTCCGCGAACTCGCGATCTCGTATCTCGGCCGCAACGATCTGGCCCATGTCCAGCCGGCCGATCTCATGCCCGATACGGTCGGCAAGGGCCACGAGGAAGGCAATCTGCCGCGCGACGCGAGCAAGGCGGCCGAACAGGTGACAGCCCAGCTGGCGGCGATCCAGCGCGTCACCAGCTCGGGCTTCGTGCGCAACAATCTCCGAGTCCTGCAAGGCGGGGCCGCGACCGCGACGGCGGCCGCGGCGCTCGCGATCTCGCTCGAGACCGAGTCGGGCGCCCCCCCTCGGCCGGGTCGCGCCGGCAGCCGATCGGAACGGATTCGCGAAGCGAGGATGAAGGGTTACGAGGGCGACAGCTGCGGCGAATGCGGGAATTTCACCCTGGTGCGGAACGGCACGTGCTTGAAATGCGAGACGTGCGGGGCGACCAGCGGGTGTAGCTGAGGCGGGCCGACACAGGGAACTCCGCGAACCGGAGATCGCATCCGAGCTGCTCTGGGCAGGTTTCCCGCCGTGATGCGTGCGGAGCCTGCACTCCTCCCGGCGCTGGGCCAACCGCGGGCGGGACCGATCGATCGTCGCGCCGACCGCTGCACCCGCCGCGCCGGTCCCGCCGATGCCCGAACCTCGAACATGCCGGCCGGCCCGGGCCCCCCGCGCTCGACCCGACTGCTCGTTGCTGGACACAGCCTCACGGGTGAGATCTTATGAAGCATCGGGACGCCATCCTGGCCTGTGTCCCGGCTATCGGCGGGAGCAGAACGGGCATGGCGCAGATCCGTGTAGGTGAACTTTCACTCGAATATGAGCGCTTCGGCCCGACCGAGCGTGAGACCGTGCTCCTGGTCATGGGGCTGGGGGCGCAGATGACCCAATGGCCGGTGGCGTTGTGCACCGAGCTGGTCGAGCGCGGCTTCCAGGTGGTTCGCTTCGACAATCGCGATATCGGCCTTTCCACCAAGCTCGATGGGCTGGGTGTCCCCAATATTCGCACACTCTACGCCGCGCGCCTGGCCGGCGAGAGTCCGACCCCGCCCTATCGCCTGGAGGATATGGCGGCCGACACGGTCGGGCTGCTCGACGCGCTGGGCATCGCGCGGGCGCATGTCGTCGGCGCCTCGATGGGCGGCATGATCGCCCAGCTGGTCGCCGCCGATCACCCGAGCCGAGCGCTGTCCTTGACCTCGATCATGTCGACCACGGGCAATCCCGCCGTACCGCCCAGCAAGCCCGAAGCCATCATGGCGCTGATGTCGCCGCCGGCACCGGCCGGCGACGAAGAGGCCATCGTCGCCCGCGCCCTGCGGATCTACCGGATCATCGGCAGTCCGGCCTATCGTCAAGATGAAACCGCCCTGAGTGCGACGATCCTGGCCGATGTGAGACGCTGCTTTCACCCGGCCGGTGCCGCCCGGCAGTTCGCCGCGGTGATCTGCGCCGAAGATCGCCGGCCGAAGCTCGAGACCATCCAGATTCCGGCGGTCGTCCTGCACGGCGCCGAGGATCCGCTGGTGCTCGTCGAAGGCGGCCGGGATACGGCTGCCAACATCCCCGGTGCCGAACTGCGCGTCGTGCCGGGCATGGGCCACGATATTCCCCCGGCGCTGGTAGTGACGGTCGCCGACGCCATCGAGGCTGCCGCGCGGCGCGCCGCCGCCTGAACCGACGAGGCCGCCGGGAGGGAAACCCGGCGGCCGGCATTTTCACCTCGGAGCCCGGCACCATCGGTGTTCGCCGATGGTGCGGGGCGCGAACCCGCTTCCCCGCTCGGCGGAGCGCTCAATCGACGTTGTTGATGAGCCCGCCCGGATTGACCAGGATGGCCGAGGCGCTGACATTCGTGTTCAGACCCGTGCCGATGATGGTCAATGTCGCGCGCTGGCCGGAATTCGCCAGATCCAGACCGGGAATATCCGCTTCGATCTGGGCCAGCGTGAAGATGGTACCGGTCCCCGGCGCGATCGAGCCCAGATCGCCGATCAGCAGGTCGCCGCCCGAATAGGGCTGGAACTCGGCGATGACCGAGGCGGTACCCTTGCCGGCATTGTTCACCCGCAACAGCGTAGTATAGCCGGAATCGGTGCCGGTGAAGAAATTCGTCACGGCTTGCGACGTGCCGCCAGTATAGGTGTAGAAATTGCCCGCCGTGGTCTGCGCCAGGCCGCCGAAGAAATCGGTGCTGCTGCCGGCGTTGTAGGTATAGACGTAAGGGTTGGTGCTCGGCTGCAGCAGCGTGGCACCATCCGGGATCATGCAGATCTGGACCGCGGTGTTGATCGTGACGCCGGTAAAGGTGAGAGAGCCGCTCGTTACCGTAGCGGAAATCGCCCCGGCCGGCACGGTGTCGGCACAGGTCGTGACCGTCGGATCGGCATAGGCCGTCGCGATGCCGGAGAAATTCCCCTCGACAATGATGTTCACCGTGTCGGCCGGGTTGAGGCTATTGGCCAACCCGTCCGGGCTCAGCACCGGGGCATTGGCGTTGAACGGGTCTTGTAGTTCGGTATTGATGGCGAATGTCGCAACCTGGGCCGAACCGGCGATGGTGGCGCCGGCCGGGATGAATTGGGTGCCCGGCGGAGTCGATTCCAGATTGATCGCCCCGCTGCCGGGCGTGATCGTGTCGGGCAGCGAGCCGACCGCATTGGCGAAGACCGGCACGGAAAGCGGGGCCGGGTCGTTGTTGGCGGTCGACGAATTATTGGTCGACTGGAAGGTCATCGGCAGCACGTTGCCGCCGAACGCACTCTCCAGCGGGGTGGCGCCCGACAGCGTGAACTCGCCCAAGCTGAGCGTGCCGCCCGCGGCGACATTGGCCGTATTGATCTGGAAGACGGTCGAACCGGCGCCGATCCCGCCGCCGACCATGGTAATCGTCGTCGTCCCGGGCGCCGTCAAGGCGGGGACGGATTGGAACAGGAATCCGGAAGGCAGCGTCACGGTAAAGCGCGAGCCGGTATCGAGCACCGTGCCCGCCGCAACCGTATAGACCGCGTTGGCGAGGATGGCGCCGAAGGGCACCGTGATGGTACCACCGGCAGTCTTGACTTGGGCGGAATTGTAATCGGCCAGAGGGGCGGTGACGGCCCCTTTGGCGAAGGCGTCGGTGCCGGCCAGTGCAGCCGTCAAGGCGACGGCGCTGACGGCTAGAACACGTGTTGTACCCATGTGACTGCTCCTCTCAAGAGCTTGATCCGGCCGGCAATCGGCCTTCGCCGGTATGAAATTCACGCCATTGGCTGTCCCAGCGGCCCCGATCGGCCGATAGCGCGACCCGGCAGGTGTGGCGATCGCGCGGCCTTTCGCGCAGCGCGCGCCCCGCTGGACAGTTCAGCAACGATCAACTGCCGGTAAGGTTCTCTTTCCGTCGGCGAAAGTCAATTTGGACTGAAGTCGTAAGACCGTCCCGGGCCGGTCCTAGGGCTTCCTGCTGGCTTGTCAGCGGGCCCGACTGGGGTAGATACTCGCCTTTATGAAACTTCTGATCGTCGATGATCATCCGGTTTTGCGCGAAGGCCTGGCAGCATTGCTGCAGCAGGCGGCGGCCGAGACCGAAATCCTGCAGGCTTGCGACGACGCGGCCGGGCTCAGCCTCGCCCTGTCGCATCCGGATCTCGACGCCGTCTTTCTCGACCTCAACATGCCCGGCGGCGGCGGCATGCCGGCGATCCAGGAATTCGGCCGGTGCCGCCCGGATCTGCCGGTGATCGTCCTTTCCTCCTCCGAGGATCCGCAGGATATCCGCCGGGCCCTGGGGCTGGGCGCCTTGGGCTATATTCCGAAATCGGCGAGCCCGCGGACGATTCTTTCGGCGTTGCAGCTGGTGCTGTCGGGGAGCGTCTATGTACCGCCGGTCCTGGTGACCGCAGCAGCCTCCGCGTCGAGCAGCGGCGGCGGCCCGAACGGACCCCAGGCTCTCGCCCATCTGACCGAGCGGCAGGTCGATGTGCTCAAACAGCTCTGCCGCGGCCTCTCCAACAAGGAGATCAGCCGCGAGCTGAATTTGTCGGAGAAGACGGTGAAGGCCCATATCACGGCGATCTTCCGGACCTTGAACGTGGTCAATCGGCTGCAAGCCGCCGCCGTCGCCCGGCAGGCGGCGCTGGTCTAAGCAGATTCCATTACCGGGGACCACAATTGCTCAGCCGTGATGTGTGGCCTCCTCATCGAAACTCTGCTCAGGGGGCCGGGTCGTTCGAGATGACGGGGAGCGGGCACGCGGCCCGCCGGCGAGCGAAAGAGACGCCCCCTGTGCGACACCATTCTACTTTGACGACGCGGGTCACCAACTCGTCCCCGCCGCGATCATGGCGGGTCGCTACCGGTGGCCGGGGTTTCGAGCGGCGGCGGCTCTGCCGCCGACGGGGCGACCGAGTCGGGTCGCGGGTCGGGCCGGCAATCGGGTCTGTAATCGGCATAGGGCGATCCCGGAGGCTTGGTCCGGGCTTCCTCGACCGCCCAATCCTCCTCGGCCCAGAGGCTCCAATCGACCGCGACTCCGAGATCCTTGCAGATTGCGGCGATGATCGCGCCGAGCGGGCGATCGCCGATGAAATCCTCGAAGCCCTCCTCGTCGTCGAGCCGCTCCCTGAGATCGTTGCGGATCGACTCCCTCGTCTCTTCCGAGCCCGGGTGGTCGGCGATCGCCTCTTCGACGACACGGCCGACCTCGGCGCGCTTCCGGCGCTGCCGCCGCGATTCGTCGGCGGTTCCCGGCTCGGCTTCGTTGAAGGGTGCCGGGTCGGCTGCCTCTTTCCGGCGGGTCCGGCCTGCGGCCCAGGCTTTCTCCTGCCGCACCCTGCCCTGTTCGAAGAAATGCTCTTCCAGCACCCAGCATCGGCGGACCGCGCGGGAGATCCGTTCGAAGATCACGCCGATATCGGTGCCGCCCCTTCCCAGGAACGTCGCTTGCGCCGCGGCCAGTTCCATGACCGCCCGTCCAGGATCGATGCGGCCGGTCATCATCTCGTCGACCGTGGCATGAGCGAGATTGGCCTGCGACTCGGCCTGCGATCTGAGCGCCTTGGCGAGATCCATCCCGATCCCGGCCAGCTCCTCGAGCGAGCGCGTCCGCCTTTCGATCAGCCCGGGATCCCGCCCGCCCGTGAACCGGGCGTGCGCTTCCGCTCGATCCCTGTCGGGCTCGTCCGGCGGCGCCTCGGTGGGCGGGGAGGTGAGATAGGTGATGTTCATGAAATAGATCATGAACATATTCTGTGCTCGGTTCAAGCCTTTTCGCGCGGCTCACGCAAATTTTTTGAGACGAGCGCGACGCCTCGAGTGCTGTCTGGAAGAAGGATTCTGCCTGCGAGCGACCACAACGGGCGCACTGCCGCCCCTCGCCGGCTTCCGAACGGCGGATGGCTCGAGAGCGTCGCCCGAGCTTCCCCGCTCGGCTCCAATTTCGAAATCCCAGCCTGTCTCACTCCTTCGGGGAAAAGATACCCATTCGCAATACATGTCCGCCAACGGTTCGGCGGTGGGCAGTTTCGCGGGCCGCTGCCGAAGTTCTTCGACGCTTGCCAAGAGCGCCAACGGCGTCGGACAGGATGGAGACTCGGGCGCACATCCTGCCCGCCGGCGGGGAAACGCCCGCCCCGCTGCGGAACCATTCCAATTCGATGACGCGGGTCACCAGACCCCCCGGGCGCCTCGGCACTTCGCCCGATCCGGCGCCCGGGGCCGGATCCGGTTCCCGCTTCACACCGACGAATCCGCCTCCCCGGCGACCTCGACACCGGCCTGCGCCCGCAGCAAGTGACCGATCGCCGCGCGCAGCCGGCTGTTGGCGACCGGCTTGTGCAGCAGCAGGAAGCCGCTGTCGCGCGCCTCCTTCAGCCGGTCCGGGGCCGTGTCGCCGGTGATCAGCATGGCCGGAATATCCTCGTTGTATTCGGCCTGGAGGCGCCGGACCACCTCGATGCCGTTCTCCTGGCCGCGCAAGCGATAGTCGCAAATGATGAGTGCCGGCATGTCGGGACAGGTTGCGATCTGATCGAGCATCTCGCCGAGAGAGCCGGCGGTGACGACCGCCAGGCCCCAGCTGACGAGCAGGCTGCGCATCGCCTGCTGGATCGCCAGCTCGTCGTCGAGGACGAGGACGAGGCCGGATCCGGCGATGCTCTGGACCGTCTCCAGCCGGGGCAACGGCATCGAGGCTTCCGCTACCGACGGGATGGCGAGCTTGAACACCGAGCCTCGGCCGGGTTCCGAGCACAGGCTGAGCGGACAGCCCAAGAGCACGGTCAGGCGCCGGACGATGGCGAGGCCGAGCCCGAGCCCCTGGGCCCGGTCGCGCTCGGGATTGCCCAGCTGATAGAATTCCTGGAAGATGTTTTCCTGCTGGTCGGCCGGAATGCCGCGCCCCGTGTCCCAGATTTCGACGCTCGCTACGGCACCGCAGCGCCGGCAGCCGACCAGGATCCGGCCGCGATCGGTGTAGCGGACGGCATTGGAGACGATGTTGCGCAGGATCCGCTCGATCAGCACCGGGTCGCTGTGCACGACCAGCGAAGACGGGCACAGCACCAGGCGCACTCCCTTGCGGTCGGCATCGGCCGTGTGATCGCTGCACACGCGCTCCAGCAGTTCCTGGATCGGAAAGGCGAGCGGATGCGACTGGATGATCCCGGCATCGAGCCGCGATATGTCGAGGAGCGAGCCGAACAGGCTGTCGGTCGCACTCACCGAGCGCTCGATGTGATCGACCAGCCGGCGCGCCTCCTCGCCCATGGCACAGCCGCGGAGCGCTCCGACGAACATGCCGAGCGCGTGGACGGGCTGGCGCAAATCGTGGCTGGCCGAGGCGAGGAACCGGGATTTCGCGATATTGGCCTGTTCGGCTGCTTCTTTCTCCCGGCGCAAATCGCCGACGAGATCGATATTTTCGAACCGCAGCTTCATCGCCTCGATGAACTGGGCATTGAATTGGGTGGCGAAACTCGCCGTGATCGCCATGAACACGGCCATGGCAAAGGCCAGCGCATAGTGAATGCCGTCGCCCTGGCAGGCGATCCAGATCGTGCTCGGCACCAGGCACGGCAGGAAGAAGCCATAGAAGGCCCAGAGATACGCGGCACCGTTGGAGACCGAGACCGAGCCGAACCCGGCATAGAGAATGATGAGGAAAGCCTGCTCCTCGATCTGGCCCGGCTGGAGCGCGGAGAGGGCCCCGAACCCGGTAACGATCCCGCCGGCGAGCGAATTGGCGACGAAATAGCGGAGCCAGGGCCGCCAGTTCGACAGGTCCGCAGGCGCACGGCCGTAGGCCCGGCACGCCCACAGGCGAACCGCGATATGGGCGGCATGGGCGCCGAACCAGAACTCGCCGACGCCGAGCGAGACGATCCCGCTATAAGAGAGCCCGCCCCAGAGCAGCACCGAAATCAGGATCGAACTCGGAATGATGCGCCGCTCGGTGCTGGCGAGCAGAGCCACCTGCTGCGTCCGGATCCGGTCGAAATAGCCGGAATGCTCGTCGAGTGCCGCCGTCTCTACCTCCCGATCCGGTGAAGCTCGCCCGCGGGAGCCACCCGAAACCGATCCCGGTCGGGCGGAATTGCCCGGCGGGGCGAAAGATGCCCGCGAAACCCCGGGCTCACTATACTCTACGCTGGCCGTCGTGGGTATCCGACAGGGCGGAGCTCGCCGGCACCGGCACCGAATGGTGTTGAAGGGGCGGCGGTCGCCGAGTATCGATGGAGCGATCTTTACCGGAGAGGAGGCGGGCTCGGCGATGACGGCCCCGGGCGCCACGGTTCCAGCCGGCAGCGCCATGCTCCGCCGGCGCTTCGCGGCAGCGCTGCAGCACCATCAGGCGGGCCGGCTGGCCCAGGCGGAACAGCTCTATCGGCAGATCCTGGCGATCGAACCGCGCCATGACGAAAGCCTGCATCTGCTGGGCGTCGTCTTCTGCCAATGCGGCCGCGCCGATCTCGCGGCTCCCCTGATCGAGCGCGCGATCGCGCTGCGCGGCGGTGTCGCAGCATATCACTACAATCTGGGCTTGGCTCTGCAGATGCAAGGACGGCTCGAAGCGGCGGGCCGGGGCTTCGAGCAGGCCGTGGCGCTGAAGCCGGATTATGTCGAGGCGCACAACAACCTCGCCGTGGTCGCCTTGCAGCAAGGCCGGCTCGAGGCGGCAGCGGCTGGTTTCGAACGAGTTCTGGGACTGCAGCCCGGCCATGCCCAGGCGGGCTGCAATCTCGCGGTCGCTCTCCAGCAGCAGGGCAGGCTCGACGCCGCGATTGCCCGGTTCGAGCAAGTTCTGGGACAACACCCGAATTATCCCGACGCCTGGTACAATCTCGGCCTGGCACGCGAGCGCCGGAGCCGGGGAGCGGAGGCGATCCCGGCGTTCGAGCGGGCACTGGAACTGCGGCCGGATTATCCCGAAGCGCTCCATAGCCTGGCCGCCGCGCTCCAGGCTCGGGCCCGGCTGGACGAGGCGGCTTCCTGCTGGGAACGCGCCGTCGCCTCGAGGCCGGATCATGCCGAATCCTGGTACGGCCTCGGCAGCACTCGCCATCAGCAGGGCCGGATTGACGAGGCCAGCACCTGCTACGACCGGGCGATCGAAATCCGGGCCGATTTTCCCGACCCGCTCAGCAACCTCGCCTTGATTCTGAAAGATCGGGGCGAGGTCGCGGCGGCGCTCGGGCTGCTCGACCGGGCGCTCGCGTTGCAGCCGGATTTCCCCGCGGCTCGGCTGAACCAGGCGATGCTCCGCCTGCTGACCGGCGATTTCCGCGCCGGCTGGCGCCAATACGAGGCGCGCTGGCAGACGCCGCAACTCGATCCGGATCGGCGCGACGTGGCCGTGCCGCGCTGGGACGGGGCCTTCGGAAACGGCCGGACCATCCTGGTCTGGGCCGAGCAGGGGCTGGGCGACAGCCTGCAATTCTGCCGGTATGTGCCGCTTTTGGCGGAACGCGGGTGGCGTGTCCTGGTCGAAGTTCCGCAAAGTCTGGTGCGGCTCTTCGGCAGCCTCGCCGGGGCGACGGTTCTCCCGATCGGCGGGGCAGCCGGGCTGAGTATCGATTGCCACTGCCCGATGATGAGCCTGCCGCTGCTGTTCGCAACGGAATTGGCCACGATCCCGGCGATGATCCCTTATTTGGCCGCACCGGCATCCGAGCGCGCCGATCGACCCCCGGCCGAGGGGGCCCGGACGCTGCGGGTCGGCCTGGTCTGGGCCGGCAATCCGGGTACGCTCTCGGCGCTCCATCAGGCCGTCGATACCAGGCGGTCGATTCCGCTCGCCCGGCTGGCGCCGCTGCTGGCCGTCCCGGGCGTCCGCTTCGTCAGCCTGCAGAAGGATCGCCGCCCGGGCGAGGAACCGGCTGCTCGCGGCCTGCTCGACCCGATGGGCTCAGTCGAGGATTTCGCCGATACGGCGGCGATCGTCGCCGGGCTCGACCTGGTCATCGCCGTCGATACCGCAATCGTCCATCTGGCCGGTGCCCTCGGCCGGCCGGTCTGGCTGCTCAACCGGTTCGACACGTGCTGGCGCTGGCTCCAGGATCGCGGCGACAGCCCCTGGTATCCGACGCTCCGGCAATTCCGGCAACCGGCGCCGGGTGATTGGGACAGCGTCATCGCCGCCGCCACAGCGGCACTGACGGTGCTCGCGGCAGACCGGCAGCGAGCCGCCGAGCCATGAGTGATCTTCAGGCGCACTATCTGGCGGCGGTCGGCCAGCATCGGGCCGGGCGCCTGGCCGAGGCCGAAGCGGGCTATCGCCGGGTGCTGGCGCTCGATCCCGGCCACGCCGACAGCCTCAATCTGCTCGGGGTCGTCGCCGCTCAATGCGGCCATGCCGAGGCGGCGATCGAGATGATCGGCCGGGCCATCCGGTTGAACGACTCTGTCGCCGGATATCACATCAATCTCGGCCTCGCCTGGCAATATTGCGGTCGGCGCGAGCAGGCGGCCGAATGCTATCGCCGGGCGCTGGATCTGGCCCCCGGCGATGCCGATGCCCACAACAATCTGGGCATCCTGCTCCAGGACGAAGGCCGTTTCGATCCGGCTGCCGAGCAGTTCGAGCTCAGTCTCGCGGCTCGGCCCGACCATGCCGAGGCGCTGGTCAATCTGGCCCTCGCCCGCCGCAACCAGGGCCGGCTGGAAGACGCCGTCGCCTGCGGCGAGCGCGCACTGGCGTTGCGGCCCGGTTCAGCCGAAGCCTGCAACAATCTCGCCCTCGCCCTGGACAATCTGGGCCGGGTCGAGGCGGCGCTGGCGCACTATCGCCAAGCCCTGGCGCTCCGTCCGGATTATCCCGAGGCTCTGAACAATTTCGGCTTGGCGCTGCGCCAGGCCGACCAGCCGGAGGCGGCGCTGGCCCAGTTCGACCGTGCCTTGGCGCTGCGTCCCGATTACGCCGAGGCACAGCTCAACCAGGCCATGATCCGGCTCTTGACCGGGGCACTGCGGCCCGGCTGGGCGCAATATGAATGGCGCTGGCGCTCGCGCCAGCTCGAAGGCGAGCGGCGCGATTGGGGCGTGCCGCGGTGGGACGGCAGCGACGGTGCCGGCCGGCGGATTCTGGTCTGGGCGGAACAGGGTCTGGGCGACTCGCTGCAGTTCTGCCGCTACGTCCCGCTGCTGGCGCGACGCGGTTGGCGCGTGGCGGCGGCGGTGCAGCCGCCCCTGCTCCGGCTGTTCCGCAGCCTCGACGGCGCAGAGGAGGTGGTCGCGACGGGTGCCGAAGCCGGGTCCGGGATCGATTGCCACTGTCCGATGATGAGCCTGCCCCATCTCTTCGACACGGTGCTGGAGACGGTTCCGGCGGCCCTGCCCTATCTCGCCCCCGAGGCGGCGGATGTCGCCCGCTGGGGCCGGCGCCTGGCGGCTTCCGGGTTCGGCCGCGAGGGCGGTATGCGGGTCGGGCTGGTCTGGGCCGGCAACCCGCGCCGTCACTCGCCGCTCCTCGCCATCACCGATGCCAGGCGCTCGATTGCGCTCGACCAGCTGGCGCCGCTGCTGGCGATCCCCGGCATCCGCTTCGTCAGCCTGCAGAAGGACCGGCGGCCGGGCGAGGTCCCAGCCGCGCAGGGGATCCTCGACCTGATGGATGAAGTCGAGGATTTCGCCGACACTGCGGCCCTGGTCGCCCATCTCGACCTGGTGATCGCCGTCGATACCTCGACGCTGCATCTGGCCGGCGCGATGGCCAAGCCGGTCTGGCTGCTGAACCGATACGACACCTGCTGGCGCTGGCTGCGTGACCGGAGAGACAGCCCATGGTATCCGACGCTTCGGCAGTTTCGCCAGGCTGAACCGGGAGTCTGGGCGGGCGTGCTCGAAGCTGTCGCGGCGGCACTGCGACAGCTGGCCGCCGGGGCGGATGTTTCGTAGGAGTCTATACCGGCTCCCGCTAGATGTGGTATTGTACCCGCCAGGGAGCAGTAGCGCTGGTGGTGGAAATGCTGGATACTGTCGGCAATGAAAGACCCATGACGCAACTCCGTCCGACCGCCAAGCCCGATCTTCTCGCCACGCTCTTGCCGCTCGACCGCAAACTGGCCGAGCTCAAGGCGCTGCTGGTCGAGCTGCAGACCAGAGCAGCGTTCTTCGAGCTGGTCCGGACTCTCTCGATCGCGAGCCCCGACGGGCGGGCCTGGAACATCGGCAAGCTGCAGGAGAGTCTCGACCGCCTGCGGCAGAAGAAGATCCTGGGCGCCAATCACGCGATCGAGCCGGATTGGATCGAACCGCTGACGCTCGATCTCCTCGCCCGGCCCGACGGTGTGGCGCTGGTTCGAACCCTGCGCCAGGCGCTGCCGAAGAGCCCGCGCGACGTCCGGCGCCATCCCTGGGATTTTCCGCCTCCTCTTCTCGACGATGTCGATTTCGCCCGCTCGCTCCGTCTGGCGGCGTTGCTGAAGGACGAGGCCGAAGTCGAGCGGCTGGCAGCGCTCGCTGAGATCGCCGATGCCGATATGGGCAGCGACCGGCACTCCTTGCCGGTGCTGCTCGCCGCCTGCCCGGCCGATCCCGGCTTCGTCGATTCGTTGCCGCCCAGGCTGCGCGACCGGGTCGCCGCCGCCCATATCGGCATGCTGCTCGATTTCGGCCACGTCGACGAGTCGGGTTCGGCGCTGATCGCAACCGCCCGCCGCAACGGCTGGGGACCGGGCCTGCCGCTTCTCGACCGGGCGCTGCTGCGCCTCGACATCATGGCCGAGCGCTTCGAGTCGGCGCAGGAGCGGATCGAGCGGGTGCGGCTGGACGATCCGGTCGCGGCGATGAGCGCCGAAGCCGCTCTGGCTTTCCTCGGCGGGCGCAACGACGAGGCGCTGGAGCTCTTCCGCGCCGCGCTCAAGCTCCGCCGCAAGCGGGTCGGCAAACGCAAGCTGGCGCTCGCGGACGAAGCCGGGCTGCTCCACGTCCTGGCACTCTTCGCCAACGGCAGCACGGCACTCCATGCCGAGATCGAGGCGCTCCTGCCGGCGATCGAGAGCGGCGAAGGCCCCGGCTCGCCTTCCGTGCCGGTGCTGACGGCGCTGCTCGAATTCGTCGCCGGCGAGAACGGAAAATTTCGGGCCGAGTGTCATGTCGGCGCCAAGTCGCTCAATCCGCTCGCGACGGCCGTCATCGTCCTGGCCCTCGGCCTGATCGATGGGGCTCTGGCGGAGCAGCGGGTCGCCTACAGTGCCGCCAGCATTCAGCGCTGGCGCGGAGAATTGCCGCTGCCCTTGCGCATCCTGGCCGAGGTCCACGCCCGGTCTCCCCGCGATGCGATCGGCTGGACCAATCAGCTGATTCGGCTGGGTCCCGCAACCCGGCTCCGCTTCCTCGACATTGTCCCGGCGCGCGATCCCTGGGAGCGCAGTCTCGATCGGATCGAAGGCCTGCTCGGGGCCGGACGGCCCGATACCGCCAAAGCCGATCCGCGCGCCCGGGCCAAACGGCTGGCCTTCCTGCTCGATCCGGTGACGATGGAGATCACGCCCCAGGAGCAGACGGCAAAGCCCGGGGGCTGGAGCAGCGGCCGCGCCGTCTCGCTGAAGCGACTGCACAGCCGCGACCCCAAGCTCGATTATCTGACCCCGGCGGATTTGAGCGTCACCGCCACGATCCGGCTCGAATCCGGCTACTACTATGATCAGACGGTCTTCGGCTTCGATCCGTACAAGGCCCCGCTCCAGCTGGTCGGGCATCCGCTGGTCTTCGATGCCCGAGCACCCGAGCGGCGGGTCGAGCTCGTGCGCTATCCGGCGGAATTGATCGTGCGCGAGGCCGGCGCCGGGATCATGATCACCCTTTCGCATTTTTCCGCGCAGCCGGCGGTTTTCATCGAAGAAGAGACGCTCACGCGCTGGCGCGTCGTCGAGCTGCCCAAGGCGCTGGTCGAACTCGGCGAAGTTCTGACGGCCCGGGGACTGGTCGTGCCGAAATCCGGGCGCGACCGGATCGTCGAGCTGATCAAGACCGAGAATCCGCGGCTGCCGATCCGCTCGGAACTGGCCGGCATCGAAGGGGACGCGATGGCCGGCGACCCAACGCCGGTGCTCCAGATCGCCCCGGCCGAGGAAGGCCTCGCGATCGGCGCCGTGGTTCGCCCGAGCGGGGCCGAGGGCCCGATCTGTCCGCCCGGCACCGGCGCGCGCTCGGTCCTGGTGACGCGCGGCGGCCTGCACCGCCGGGTCAATCGCGACCTGGCGGCCGAGGCCGCTTCTCTCGATTCGGTCATCGAAGCCTGCCCGGCGCTGGCGCCCTGGCGCGCCGGCGACCAGAATTGGCTGATCGCCGGTTTCGTGGCCGGCCTCGAGGCGCTGCAGGAACTGCAGGCCTGTCCGGTGCCGGTCAAGATCGAATGGCCGGAGGGCACGGCGATCCGGACGACCCGGACCGCCGGAGTGAAATCGGTGTCGCTGGCGATCACCTCGGCGCGCGACTGGTTCGAAATCTCCGGCAAGATCGCCGTCGACGAGGACATGGTGATCGACATGGCCGATCTGCTCGCCCGCCTGGGCCAGGCGCGCGGGCGGTTCGTGCCGCTCGACGACGGCCGGTTCCTGGCCTTGACCGAGGATCTGAAGCGGCGACTCGAAGGCTTCGCCGCGGTCACCGAAGAGGCCAAGGACGGCAGGCGGATCGGCGCGGCCGGAGCGCTGGCGGTCGAGGAGCTGGTGAGTGCCGCCGGCAAGGTCGACGCCGCCAAGCGCTGGAAAGACCTGCTCGCCCGGATCGATGCCGCCAACCGGGTCGAACCCCGCCTCCCGGCGGGTTTCGAAGCCGAGCTGCGCGATTATCAGCTGGATGGCTTCATCTGGCTGTCCCGCCTCTGCCAGTTGGGGCTGGGCGCGTGCCTGGCCGACGATATGGGCCTGGGCAAGACCGTGCAATCGATCGCCCTTCTCCTGGCCGAGGCGCCCAAGGGGCCGAGCCTGGTGATCGCCCCTACTTCCGTGTGCCACAATTGGGAGCTGGAGAGTGCCCGCTTCGCCCCGGGCCTGCGCATCCATCTCCTGGCCGCGGCCAAGGACCGCGCCGGCCTGGTCGAGAGTTTGGGGCCGGGCGACGTATTGGTCGCGAGCTATGGCTTGCTCCACCACGAATCGGCCCTGCTCGCCTCACGCAATTGGGTCGTCGCCATCTTCGACGAGGCGCAGAACCTGAAGAACGCCGAGACTCGGCGGGCGCAGGCGAGCAAGCAGATCGAGGCCGGGTTCCGCCTGGCCTTGTCCGGAACACCGGTCGAGAACCGGCTGGACGAGCTGTGGAGCCTGTTCGACACGGTCGCCCCCGGCTTGCTCGGCTCGCGCGACGGGTTCCAGCGCCGGTTCGCCGCCCCGATCGAGCGCGGCCGCTCCGCCTCGGCCCGCAACGCCTTGAAACTGCTGCTCCGGCCCTTCCTGCTGCGGCGGACCAAGGCGGCCGTACTGGCCGAGCTGCCGTCGCGCACCGAGATCGTGATCGAAGTCGAACCCGGCGAAGAGGAGCGCGCCTTCTACGAGGCGGTGCGGCGCAAGGCCCTGGCTTCGCTGGAGAACCTGAGCGGCGACGGCGGCCAGAAGCGCATCCACATCCTGGCCGAGATCATGCGCCTGCGAAGGGCCGCCTGTCATCCGAGCCTGGTCGACGAGCGCTCGACGATCGAGAGCGCCAAGCTCGGGGCCTTGATGGAGCTGGTCCAGGAGCTCCGCGCCAATCGCCACCGCGCGCTGGTGTTCAGCCAGTTCACCGGCCATCTCGACCGGGTCGCCGCCGCCCTCGACCGGGCCGGGGTCGAGGCCTTGCGCCTCGACGGCTCGACACCCGCAGCCGAGCGGGCGCGGCTGGTCGCGTCGTTCCAGAGCGGCGAAGGCGAGTTGTTCCTCCTCAGCCTCAAGGCCGGCGGCACCGGCCTCAACCTCACCGGTGCGGATTATGTCGTCCATCTCGACCCGTGGTGGAACCCGGCCGTCGAAGACCAGGCGACCGACCGGGCCCACCGGATCGGCCAGACCAGGCCGGTGACCGTCTATCGCCTCGTCTCCAAGGGCAGCATCGAGGAAAAAATCCTGGCGCTGCACGCGACCAAGCGCGATCTGGCCGCGGATTTCCTCGACGGCGCCGAAGCCGCGGCCCGGCTCGGCGAAGACGAGCTGATGGCGTTGATCCGGGGCTAGGGAGGGAGCAGAAGGTCCGGCACGCCGACTGGCCAAGATCAAACTCAGGCCACATCTCGTCGCCACCGGCTCGCGATAGCAGCGGCCCGACATGCACTGTCGGCGGCTGCCGGTACCCAACCGAAGAGTGGGGAAGACTCCATGGAGGCCATCGTTTTCGCCGTGACCCTGCTGTCCTTTGCCGCCGGCGCCGCCATCCCCGCATTCGCCGAACCAGCCGAGCCGAGGCACTTGCAAAAAACGCATCGGGCCGGCCGGCCAGCGGACAGGGCGAGTGAGAATTGTCGTCCGCGACCACCCCTCGAGCCAGCCCGAGGTGAACCAGCGGTCGCGGCGAACCCGTATGTCCTGGGCGATGGCGCGATAAATTCAATTTCAACTTGACCCCCATAGAGGGTAATGCGACCTTTCGCATAGGGCCGCATGCTGCCGTCGGTTGCAGTGGGCGACACGGTGCGAGCCTTGTTCTGGTGCAGGGTCGGGGGCCCGCAACGCTGAAATTGCGCGAATGGCTGACGGTTCCGGGGAGTCCGGAGAAAACCCGATGGCGCTGGGCGAGGCGCTGCGTCCATGGCACGGCAGTCGGAGAATTATCCATCATGGTCTTGTTCGCTCCCCTCGGATCCGCGCGTCCCGGTTCCGTCGCCGGCACCGGCCTGCTGGCGGCAACGGCGATTCTGGCCGCTTGCGGCTGGGCTGCTCCGGCGCTCGCGGCGCCGAAAGGCAGCACGTGTGCCGCTCTGTCGACGGTTTCGATTCCGGCCAAATCGATCGGATTGCCGACTCGGGGCGCGCGGGTCGTTGCCGCCGAACAGGTGGAAGCGAGCGGAAGCGGGTCCGCCGCGATCGGCGCCTATTGTAAAGTCACCGCCGAAATCGCGCCGATCGATACGCGCGCGCCCAGCATCCGTCTGATCGTCAATCTGCCGGACTCCTGGAACGGCAAGGCCGCGATGTTCGGCGGCGGCGGCTATGACGGGACCATTCCCAACACTGCCAACACGACCGACATCTCCTACCCGGCGCGACCGAAGGACGTTCCCATTCCGCTCGCCCGCGGCTATGCGACTTTCTCCGGCGATTCCGGCCACCAGGCACCGGGCCACCCCTTGCCCGGCTCGGAAGACGGCTCGTTCGGGCTGAACGACGAGGCGCTGCAGAACTTCGCCGGCGATGCTCTCAAGAAGACCCATGATGTCGCCACCGCGCTGATCGAGCATCGCTACAGCGTGAGCAAGATCAAGCGCCTCTATTTCCTCGGCGGATCGACCGGCGGGCGCGAGGCTCTGGCGGTCGTGCAAAGATGGCCCAGGGACTGGGATGGCGTCGTCTCGCAATACCCGGCCTGGAACGCGGCGAGCCTGGACCTGCAATTCGGGCGCATCACCCGGGCCTTTGCCGCACCCGGCGCCTATCCCGATCAAGCCAAGCGGCAAGTCTTGTTCGACGCGGCCATCGAAGCCTGCGACGCGCTCGACGGCGTCGCCGACGGTGTCGTCAGCAATGTCGCAGCCTGCCGCAGCCAATTCGATCCGGCGACGGCGCTGGTCCATGGCCAGCCCTTGCGCTGCCCCGGCGGTGCCGACACCGGCGACAGCTGCCTGTCGGACGCGCAGATCGCCGCACTGAAGGTCTTCGACAGCGACGTCACCTTCGGCTATCCGCTGGCCAGCGGCGAAACCCAGTATCCGGGCTTCAACCTCTGGGGCTCGGATCTGGGCCTGGACAAGCCCGGCAACCCGTTGCAGCCGACCGTGACCCTGCTGGCGCTCGGCACCGGCCAGCCGGCCGATCCGATGCCGGCGAATGCGCCCTTCGCCAGCGTGTTCTGGGATCAGTGGGTGAAGTATTTCGTCACCCGCGACCCGGGTTTCGACTCTCTCGGCCTCGACCCGCAGAATCCCGGAAGCTGGGCCCAGCGCATCAGCACCCTCACCGGCATCCAGGACGTGAACAAGACCGACCTTTCCGCCTTTCGCGCCAGAGGCGGCAAGCTGATCCTGGCGCACGGCACCGCCGACGTGCTGGTCAGCACACGGGCGACCGAGCAATATTACCAGCGCTTGGCCAAGACCATGGGAGCAGCCAAGCTGCGCGACTTCGTCCGCTTCTACGAGATCCCGGGCTACGGCCATGCCGTCAGCACGGTCTTCAATGCCGCCTGGGATTCGCTGGCGGTGTTGGAAAAATGGGTCGAAAAGGGCCAGCCGCCCAAGGACCTGGTCGTGCAAGACACGGCCGGCGTGCCGGGCCGGACCCGTCCTCTGTGCGAATATCCGACATGGCCTCGCTACGCGGGATCAGGGGATGTCAATCTCGCCGCGAGCTTCGCGTGCGTCGGCCCCTGATCGTCGCCTAGTTGCCGGCAGGCCCCCGGCACTGCCGGGAACGCCGCCGACGCCGCGGCACTTCGCCGGATCGGTCGGCTCATCGATCACATGGAACGCGATCTCGATCGGGCAATCGCCGAATTGTCTGCTGCCCCGGCCCGTATGGCGGCGTCATGACCGACTGATTCGACGGCAGCGGCCGGCTCGCACTGCGACGGTCGGGTGAGCCGGGCGTATTTCCGCATGTCGTCGGCGAGCGTCATGGCCCGTATGGTCGACTGGCGGGCTAGTGATTCCAGTTGGCATATAAGAAATAGCCGCCCATCGTCCGATTAATACCGCAGACAGATGCGACCACCACATGGCCGGCATGAAGCCGGGCGCCGGGCGCTTCGTTCGCGGTGTAGATCGGAAAATGATAGGAGAGCCATGCCTCACCCCGATGTTCTCGCTGATGACGCGGCCCTCGCGGAATTCTCCAAGTTGCTCCAGGCCCTCCTCGACTGGCGAAACTATCGGCCTCCAGATCGACGGCCGCACGATCAAACGACCCCACCGGCACGGTCTTCACCCCCTCCAACCAAATTCAAGCGGACGGGATGCCGCTCGGAGGCGCCCTCGCCGGGCTCGCCGGCCCGGAACTCCTCGAAGGCCTGATCACTGTCGCCAAAGGCGCCGCGGAGTATTTCGGCTGGACGCGCGCCATGCCGAAGGTGCGGCCGCTGGAGGCTCCACCGCCATCCGCGCCCGAGATCGCGCCTACGCCGCCGCGACCACCGATCGAGCCCGACGCCCCCTATCGGAATAATCCGCAGGCGCCCGAGGGCGACCCGAGCGTAACGGGCGAACCTCACCTGCTACCCTTAAGGAGGAAGCTCCACCAATCAACGCAGTACCCGAGGGTGTCGTCTATTCACGCGTTGATTTGAACGCGAAAGTTTTGCCCTACGGTGGACGAGCTCAAAGCTTTCCCCTGCTGAAGCCTGTTCCCCCACCCCCTACTCCACGAACACCGGCTCCGGTTCGCTCCCCTCAGAATCCGGGCTCTCGGGCTGTTCGGGTCCCGGCCGGGTCGCGAACGCGAAGGCGAGCTTCTCGTCCTCCACCGTCACCTGGACGATCCCGCCCTTGGCCAAGCGCCCGAAGAGCAATTCCTCGGCCAGCGGTTTCTTGACGCTCTCCTGGATGACGCGCCCCAAGGGTCTCGCCCCATAGAGCTTGTCGTAGCCTTTCTTGGCGAGCCAGGCGCGGGCGGCGGGGTCGAGTTCGATGGTGACGCCGCGATCGGCCAGCTGGACTTCGAGCTGCAGGATGAATTTGTCGACGACGCGGTGGATCGTCTCGGGCGCCAACGGCGAGAACGAGATGATGCTGTCCAGCCGGTTGCGGAATTCCGGGGTGAACATCCGGTTGATCGCCTCGTGATCGTCGCCGGTGCGGACGTCGCTGCCGAAGCCGATCGCGGGCTTGGCCATGTCCGCGGCACCGGCGTTGGTCGTCATGATCAAGATCACGTTGCGGAAATCGACGCTCTTGCCGTTGTGGTCGGTGAGCTTGCCGTAATCCATCACCTGCAAGAGGATGTTGAAGAGATCGGGATGAGCCTTCTCGATCTCGTCCAGGAGCAGGACGCAATGGGGATGCTGGTCGACGGCATCGGTCAGGAGCCCGCCCTGGTCGAATCCGACATAGCCCGGCGGTGCCCCGATCAGCCGCGAGATGGTGTGCCGCTCCATATATTCCGACATGTCGAAGCGGCTGAGTTCGATCCCGAGCGTGCGGGCGAGCTGGCGCGCCACTTCGGTCTTGCCGACGCCGGTCGGCCCGGAGAAGAGGTAATTGCCGATCGGCTTTTCCGGCTCGCGCAATCCGGCGCGCGCGAGCTTGATCGCCGAAGCCAGGGCCTCGATGGCACTGTCCTGGCCGAACACCATGGTTTTGAGGTCGCGCTCCAAATTCTGGAGCACTTCCTTGTCGTCGCGCGACACGCTCTTGGGCGGAATCCGCGCCATGGTCGAGATCACCGCTTCGATTTCCTTGGTCGTGATCGTCTTGCGCCGACGGGCTTCCGGCACCAGCATCTGGGCGGCCCCGACTTCGTCGATGACATCGATCGCCTTGTCCGGCAGCTTGCGGTCGTTGATGTAGCGGGCGCTGAGTTCGACCGCGGCGCGGATCGCGTCCGAGGTATAGCGCACCTTGTGGTATTTTTCGTAATAGGGCTTCAAGCCGCGCAGGATCTTGACCGAATCCTCGATCGAGGGCTCGGCCACGTCGATCTTCTGGAATCGGCGGACCAGCGCCCGGTCCTTCTCGAAATAATTCCGATATTCCTTGTAGGTCGTCGAGCCGATGCAGCGAATGGCCCCGCTGGCGAGCGCCGGCTTCAACAGGTTGGAGGCATCCATGGCGCCGCCGCTGGTGGCCCCGGCGCCGATCACGGTGTGGATCTCGTCGATGAACAGGACCGAGCCGGGCATGGCTTCGAGTTCGGTCAAGACCGCCTTGAGCCGCTCCTCGAAATCGCCGCGATAGCGCGTGCCGGCGAGCAGCGCGCCCATGTCGAGCGCGAAGATGATCGCGTTCTGAAGCACTTCGGGCACTTCGGCATTGACGATCCGGCGGGCCAGGCCCTCGGCGATCGCGGTCTTGCCCACTCCCGGATCGCCGACATAGAGCGGATTGTTCTTCGAGCGCCGGCACAGGATCTGGATGGTCCGGTCGACTTCGGCCTCGCGCCCGATCAGCGGGTCGATCTTGCCGGTCCGTGCCTTCTTGTTGAGATTGACGCAATAGGCGTCGAGCGCGTCGTGGCCGCGCTTCTGCGCCTTTTCATTGTTGGGCGGGGTATCTTCTTCAGCACCCTGGACCCGGCGCGCTTCCGTGCGCCCCGGCGCCTTGGCGATGCCGTGCGAGATGTAATTGACCGCATCGAATCGCGTCATCTCCTGCTCCTGCAGGAAATAGACGGCGTGGCTCTCGCGCTCGGCGAACATCGCGACCAGGACGCTGGCCCCGGTCACCTCTTCGCGGCCCGAGGACTGGACATGGATCGCCGCCCGCTGCAACACGCGCTGGAAGCTCGCCGTCGGCTTGGCGTCCTCGACATGGCTCGAGATCAGGCTGGCCAAGTCGTTGTCGACATAGTTCAGCAGATCGCGGCGCAGCTTGTCGAGATCGACCGTGCAGGCGCGCAGCACGGCGACCGAGTCCTGATCCTCGGTCAGCGACAGCAGCAAATGTTCCAGCGTAGCGTATTCGTGCCGCCGTTCATTGGCGTATGCCAGGGCCCGGTGCAGCGTCTTTTCAAGGTTGCGCGACAGCATTCGCGGCTATTCCTTCTCTGATCCGTCGTCCGAGCGGCACGCGGGGTCACGCCCGGAGCCGCCTCCCATTCCTCGCCTCGCTCCGCCAGCCGAACGGGATCCGTCCCGTTTCCACCCGGCCGAATCCGCCTTCGCGTCCGGCGCCCGTCCCGATCCCAATCTGCGCCGGGATACCGCTCCAAACCGTAAACGATGGGCAGCGGCGGGGGTTGCCTCGGCTTTCAGCATCATCCCGCGAACCGTCATCGCCGGCTATTCCTTCTCCAGGGTACATTGCAGAGGATGCTGATGTTGACGCGCAAAATCCATCACCTGTGTCACTTTGGTCTCGGCGACCTCATAGGTGTAAACCCCGCAGATGCCGACGCCGCGGCGATGGACATGCATCATGATGCGCGTCGCCTCGTCGCGGTTCTTGGCGAAGAACCGTTCGAGGACGTGCACGACGAACTCCATCGGAGTGTAGTCGTCGTTCAGCATCAACACCTTGTACAGCGACGGCTTGCGCGTCCGGGGCTTGGTCTTGACGACGACGCCGGTCGAATTCTCGTCGCCGCTGCGCTTTTCGATATCGCTCATCCTGGTCTCTGGTCGGTCGGCCGCAGCGTCCTGAAATTCATCCTCTGACGATATGGCGCCGGGCGGTTCGGCCCGAGCGCCATGGGGATTCGCCCGGCACCGGTCGGCGCATCCGGCGCCGGTTTCCAGGGTGGCACCCCCGGAAGAAATCATGCCATAGAGATGGGGCCGACCGCACATGGAAAAACGGCCTCTCGAAACACCGAGAGGCCGAATGCTCGAAAACGCCCCACCGGGCCCGATCGTCTCGACCGATCAGGCGGCGGGCTTGGCCGCCTTCTCGACCACCGAGGTCACCCGCGCGCTGATCGGGGCGAAGGTGTCGGTCGCGACCTTGGCACCGAGTTCGCCGAGCTTGGTCGAATTCGCGACCAGCTTGTCGAAATGGGCCTTGTGGAAGTCGGCATTGAGCTCGACGAAGTCCTTGAGCGTCCGGGCCTCGAAAATCGCCTTGGCGCCGGCCGCCGCACTCTCGAACTGGGATTGGGTCAGGCTGATGACCTCCTTGGAGATCGCCTCGACGCCCTTGGTGAAAACGGTGTTCGCCTGGATCAGCGCATCGATGTTGGCTTTACCGAAGGCGGCAATCTCGTCATAGCCCTTGAATGTCGGAGTCGCGGTCATGTGGCTCACCATGGAATGCAGGAGGAGGGAAGGTTTCGAAGTGCTGTCCGGTTCGGGAGGCTCGGGCGGCGGTGCGACCGCCGGCTCCACGATCTCGAGCGGCGGCGCAACCGGCGCCGGCGACGTGACGGGAGAAACGATGACGGCGGCGGGAGCCGTCGCGGGAATCTCGGGAGCAGCAGCGGCAGGGGCGGATGGCGCCACGGCGGCAGGCTTGCGCGCGCTGCGTTTGGCCACAGGAGTACCCGGCTTTTGCGACGGAGTAGTCATGATCTCGCCCTCGCTTCGCCTGCGCTCGTCGGGAAACCCGAATCCGGAACTCCCCTACTGCAATGCAGCATTGACAATGGCGTAAGCCATGGCACTGTGCACGTCAAGTGGCTTTTGTGCGGCGCACAAGGGATATTTCGGCGCCACGGCGATTGCCGGGGCGGGCGTTCTCGGATATTGCTCGGTTGGTACCGGCAGCACTGCGGGGCGAGGTTCGCCCCGGTCGAGGCCAGTTCGCGGGGAGAGAATTTCGTAGACAGGGAATCGACAACTTCTTAGGGTCTTAGGGCTCGACTCTCACGAGACGTCTCGAGGAATGGGGGAAGATGGCTTTGACGAGTGCTGTTGGGCAGTGGCGGGGGGGCCTGGCCGTTGCCGCAATCTTGCTGGTCGCGACGGCGTTCGCCGGTGCCGGTCCGGCTTTCGCGGGCTACGCTTCGGTCGTGGTCGATGGTGCGACCGGCGAGGTCCTGAACGAGGTCAATGCCGACCAGGAGAATTATCCGGCGTCGCTGACCAAGATGATGACGCTCTATCTGACGTTCGAGGCCTTGGAGAAGGGCCGCCTGAAATGGGAGGCGACCCTGCCGGTCTCGGCCTGGGCCGCCGGCAAGATCCCGACCAAGCTCGGCCTCGCGGAAGGCGATTCCCTCTCGGTGCGGGATTGCGTGCTCGGCATGATCGTGCTCTCGGCCAATGACGCGGCGACCGTCGTGGCCGAGGCGCTCGGCGGTTCCGAACAGGGCTTCGCCCGGATGATGACGGCCAAGGCCCGGGAGCTGGGCATGGCCAGTACGGTCTTCCGGAACGCCGCCGGCCTGCCCGACGAAGAGCAGGTGACGACGGCGCGCGATCTGGTCAAGCTGGCCATGGCGCTCTATCAGGATTTTCCCGACCGGTACGGTTTGTTCGCGACTCGGGACTTCCTGTTCCGCGGCCGTCTGATCACCGGTCACAACCATCTGATGTACCGGTATCCCGGGATGGACGGGCTGAAGACCGGCTTCACCAGCGCCTCGGGCTACAACCTCGCCGCCTCGGCGGTGCGCGACAATCACCGGCTGTTCGCCGTGGTCATGGGCGGACGAACCGGCTGGGCCAGAGACGGTCTGATGGCGACGCTCCTCGACCATGGCTTCGCCCATGAACCGACCGATCCGGTCCTGGTCGCCGAGGCCGCGGGCGGTAGTCCGGCGAACAAGCTGTCGGCGCCCTTCTCCCCGTTCGGCCGGGCCGAAGCCGCGACCCTCGAAGCGACCCCGGCCGGCCCGGCGCGCAAGGACCGCCGCGGCCATGTCGTCCCCGCCGTCCAGACGCTCCGCTGGACCGTCCAGATCGGGGCCTACAGCCAGGCGGGCCTGGCCGAGCAGGCGACGCGCGAAGTGTTGCGCCTGGCCAAGCTGCACGGCAAACAGCCGGAGATCATCGCGCCGACCAAGGGCGAGCGAGTGTTCCGCGCGCGTCTGGCCGGCTTCGCCAGCGAAGGCCAAGCGCGCGAGGCTTGCAAGACGCTGCAGCAATTCGGCCATGCCTGCGTGGTCGTGCCGCCCGGCCGCTTCTCGGTGAGGCTCGCCGCGGTCCGCTGAGCTGCCGGTCGCGCGGCGGCTCAGAATTCCGGCGGTGCGATCCCGCTCTGCGCCAACTCGCCGACCAGCGTCTGTTTCAGCCGGTCGAGCCCGGCGGCGTCCGCCGACTCGGCGCGCGCGACCAGCACATCCTGCGTGTTCGACGCGCGCAGCAGCCACCAGCCGTCGGCGGTCTTCACCCGCACGCCGTCGATGGCGCTGACCTCCGCCCCCCGAGCCTGCAGGCGCGATTTCACCTCCTCGACCACGGCGAATTTGCGCGCCTCGCTGCAGGGGAAGCGCAGTTCCGGCGTGTTGCGCACCTCGGGCAGCGCGTCGCGCAGTTCGGCGATGCCGACCGGCGAGCGGCCGAGAATGCCGAGCAGGCGGACCGCGGCATAGAGCGCATCGTCGAACCCGTACCAGCGATCGGCGAAGAAGATGTGGCCGCTCATCTCGCCGGCGAGCGGTGCGCCGATCTCGGCCATCTTGGCCTTGATCAGCGAATGGCCGGTCCGCCACATCAGCGGCACGCCGCCCAGGGCCGCGATCCGATCGAACAGCACCTGGCTCGCCTTGACATCGGCGATGATGGTGGCGCCCGGATGGCGGCGCAGTACGTCTTCCGCCAGGATCGCCATCAGCTGATCGCCCCAGAGGATCCGCCCCCTTCCGTCGACGACGCCGATCCGGTCGCCGTCGCCGTCGAAGGCGATGCCGAGATCGGCGGCTTCCGCCGCCACTGCTGCTTGGAGCTGGACGAGATTGTGCGGCTCGGTCGGGTCGGGATGGTGGGCCGGGAAAGTGCCGTCGATCACCTCGTTGAGCAGGACATGCCGGCCGGGCAGGCGCTTCACCAGCTCGACCAGGATCTCGCCGGTAGCCCCGTTGCCGGCATCCCAGACCACCGTCGAGGGCCGCTCGCCATCGTAGTCGCGGGCGAGCCGCGCGATATATTCCTCGGCGATCGAGACGGTCCGGACTTGGCCGGCGCCGCTGGTCCAGGCGCCCTCGGCGGCGATCTCGCCCAGACGCTGGATGTCCCGGCCGAAGAACGCGCGCTTGCCCAGCATCATCTTGAAGCCGTTGTAATCGGGCGGATTGTGCGAGCCGGTCAGCATGACGCTGCCATCGACGCCCTGGGTCACGGTCGCGTAATAGACCATCGGGGTCGGACCCCGACCGACGCGCAGCACGTCGATCCCGCTCTCGGTCAAGCCCTGGACCAGCGCTGCTTCCAGCATCGGCGAGCTGAGACGCCCGTCATAGCCGGTCGCGGCCGAGGTCCCGCCGGCCTCGGCCAGGATGGTGCCGAAGCTGCGGCCGATGGCCCAGGCGTCGGCCGGGCTGAGGGTCTCGCCGACGATGCCGCGAATATCGTATTCGCGCAGAATCGTCGGATCGAATCGGTGGCGTGTCGCATCGGCGCCGGCAAATTCAGCCATGGGCCAGGGCTCCGGTCAGGATGTGGATGAGAGCAGCGCGCTCAGGATCCGGCGCAATTGCGGGGCGACATCGTCACGCGCCAGACCGAAGGCGAGATTGGCTTCGAGAAACCCGATCTTGTCGCCGCAATCATAGCGCAATCCCTCGTAGCGAAGCCCATGGAAGGGCTGCCGGCCGATCAGCCTGACCATGCCGTCGGTCAACTGGATCTCGCCGCCGGCGCCGCGCGGAGTCTGTTCGATCTCGGCGAAGACTTCGGGCTGCAGGATATAGCGGCCGATGATCGAGAGAGTCGAGGGCGCCTCTTCCGGGCTCGGCTTCTCGACCAGGCCGCGGACAGAGACCAGCCTGCCGTCGTCGCTTCCGATATCCAGAATGCCGTAGCGTTTGGTGTGTTCGCGCGGCACGTCGACGACGGCGACCAGATTGCCGCCGATCTCGTTATAGGCCTCGATCATCTGCTGCAGGCAGGGAGTCTGCGACAGCACCAGATCATCGGGCAGAATCACGGCGAACGGCTCGTCGCCGACCAGCCGCTTGGCGCAGAGCACGGCATGGCCGAGGCCGAGCGGCATCTGCTGGCGGACGGAGGCGATGTGGCCGGGCGGCGGCAGCCATTTCTCGATCGCCGCCAGCTCGGCGAGCTTGCCGCGTTCGCGCAGCGTGTCTTCGAGTTCGTAGCTGATGTCGAAATGGTCTTCGAGCGCGCTCTTGTGGCGGCCGGTGACGAAGATGAATTCTTCGATTCCCGCTGCCCGCGCCTCTTCCAGAGCGTATTGGATGACCGGCTTGTCGACCACGGTCAGCATTTCCTTGGGCATCGATTTGGTCGCCGGCAAAAACCGCGTGCCGAGTCCTGCTACCGGGAATACGGCCTTCCTGACGATCTGATGCATGGAATTTCCTTCTACCGGCCCACTGCCCGCCCCGATGGCGCAAGCGAGCCGGATAACGAGCCCGGGGCAACAACGAGCGCCGCGGCCGTAATGTTCCAATCTTGCGCGTCTAGTGGCATGCCGGCGCCGTCGGGAGCAAGCGGCGGCGCAACCGATTTCGGATCCAGGCCGGATGAAGGCGGCCGCGCGGACCGCGAGGTCAGTGCTCTTTGATGACCACCTTCGGCTTCGGCGCGAAGACGAAGCCGTCGGCCAGGGCGGACTTGCCGGTGACGCTCACGTCGAGGATGCAATCGTCGAGCGCCGTCGTCTCTTTGACGCCCCGGGCGAGGCAGACCTTGCGCGCCTGCGCGGCCTTGGCCTTGTCCAGATCGTCGAGGGTGAGTGCCGGGACAGGTCCGCTCGGGGTGGGACGGCCTTCTTCGGTGAAGAGCGATTCCTTCGCCTCGACGCGCCAGCTCTCGACGAAATCGCGCAAGGTGGCCGCGGTGATGGCGCCGGTGACGGGTTTCTTGTCGCGCCCGATGAAGGGGTCCTTCTCATCGCCGGTGCCGACGAGGAGGCCGCGCACCGTCGAGGCGTTGGTCGCGCCGATCTGAACCGAGACATCGACGTGGTCGCCTTGCATGGTGATGTGAACGATGTCGCCGCTCGGGCGCGAGACGGTGTAGGTCGTACCGCGGCGGGCGACGGTGACGCCGCCGGCAAGAGCGATCGCCCGGCCGTTGCCGATGGTCCGAGGGCTGCCATTGACCTCCACCTTGGTCAAGGTGACCGCGAATCTGTCGGTCCCCATCTTGACGGCAGCACCGGTATTGACCGCGATCGCCGGCTTGCCCGGCGGGGTGATCAGGGCCTGCCGGACCTGCACCTGGAGGTCGGGATCGGACTCGGCCAGAATATACTCGCCCGCATACTGGAAATTGTAGTGTGCACCGTGGAAGGTCGTCAGGTGCGGGTCGCCGAGGCTGACGCCGGCCGGCAAGGGTCCGCCGCCGCTCTCGGTGAAGACGATCGCAGGCGTAGCCCCGCTCACTTTGGTACAGCCGCCGGTGAGATTGAGGTTGTTCGATTCCGCGGTAGTGCCGGTGAAGGTATTTGCACAATTGGGCGCGTTCGTCGTCCCGTTCACGACCGCGACGCGCACCTTCAGGATGGCGTTGGTGGTGGAGGTGAAGAAAGTTTCCGTACTGTAGCCGTCGCCGACCAGATTGTATTCGACACCCGTCCATCCGGCGCCGAGATCGGCAATGCTCGCGTTGCTGGCCGAACCGAGGTTGCCGTTGGCGTCCGACACGGTGACGATGTCGTTGCCGTTCTGGATCGTGGCATTGAGGCGGAGGCCGGCCAGGTCGGACAGGGGCACGGCGGACAGCCCCGTCGGCGTCGTGTTCAAGTAGCATCCCGGCGTGGTGCCCGGCACGCTGCCGTCATAGAAATTCCAGGCGGCGTTGGTGGGGCAGGGTTTCTTGAAGTTGAGCAGCCAGTATTCGATGAAAATGCAGGGGCCGGAGCTGCATTGCGTTTGGCTGAAGATGAATTGCTCCCAGCCTGAGCAGCTCGTGACAGTGTTGCAGTTGCCGACAGTCGTCGTGAACTGGTTGGCGTTCATCTGCAGGGTGTAGGTGTTCGGATGAACGGTCGAGGTGACGCCGCCGATCGGACCGTCGATCGCCACGACCCCTGAGACGCTGTCGAACGAACCGGTCGCTTGCGAGATGTTGCCGCTGGTCACGGTCGCGAACCAGTCGGTGCCGGCGCCGACGGTGTTCGGGTGGGGGCCCTGGGCGTGCGGGTTGGGCGAGCGGGGCGCAGGCAGGCATTTGGTCTCGACCCAGGTCTCGTCGGGATAGTGGGCCTCGAAGCACCCCGGCTTGGCCGGGTGAGTGGCGCGCATGTGCTCTTCGTATTTCTGGCGCTCCTCGGCGGAGGGGCGCGGGTGCTCGACGGGCGGTTTCGGCGCCTCGGTACCGGCGGCGGTCGCGAGCGGTATCGCCACGCAGAGGACGGCGAGGTACCGGGCGACACGCCAGCCCCCGACAAACGGCGCAAGAACGGTGCTGAAGGAGCGAACCACGATAGGCCTCCCAGTCGGCAGGAATTCCCGCCATTATGGAGCACCCAGCGCCGAATCGGAAACCCAAAGGTGAGCGTGCCGCAGTTTCCTGCCGAGACGATCGACCCATCCCGGGTGGCATCGCGGGCCGATCCCGACAGCCTGAAGGCGGCATTCGGGATGATCACGACCCGTGCCGGATGCCAAACCGCAGCTTGACCTGGAGCGCCTGCCCGTCGTCGAAGGTAGGCGGTGTCGCCGGGACAAAGTGCTGCCGTCGATCGCCCGGGCGAACCAGCGTCATCGAGCCTTGCGCCGAGGTGTCCGGACCGCCGTGAGAGAGCGCAGAGCCGGCGATTCCGATCATGCCCGACGCCTTGTCGTTTTCGAACCGGCAAGCGCGTTCGGCGCTCCGGCGACGCCGTTCCCGGCCGGCGCCGGCACTTCGGCCCCTCCCTCGGCCAACCGAACCCGCAATCGCGGGCGATGGGGCGATGACAAGCTGCCGCGGCGTCTCTTCCCGGGGCGAGTTGGCCGGCCGGCATCGGTCGCCCCGCCCCGCCCGAGCAGTTCGGCGTGCCGCCGAAAAGAAGTATGTTGACATTATGTTTCCTATATGTCTCTCTGCTGTTCATGACTATCGCCGACCCGACCACCCCCTCCACTGCCTCCGACCCGTGCGATCCCGCGCGCGACCGCGGGGGCGTCTCCGCCTCGGCGGAGGCAGCGGCGACAGCGCGGCAGGTGCGGCTGCTGGAGAAGCTGGCCGAGGCCGGCATGGTGTTCGCCCGCGCCGCCGGACTCCGGGCGACGGCGCCGGCCGGGCCGGACGAGACTGCCGATTTCGACGAGCGGGCCCTCATCTTCGGGCATGTCGCCCGCGCCGTGCGCCAGACCATCGGGCTGGAAGTGAAGCTGCGGGCCGGTCGCCGGGCGGGCGGATATGAACCGGCGGCGGATGCGGCGGCCGAGCGGCAGCTCCGTCTGCTGGCAGAGCTGGCCGAGATCGGCTACGCCGTCGCCAAGGACCCGCAAAACCGGTTGGCGGTGCCGATTTTCATGAAGATTGCGCGCGCGGTACGCCAGACCATCGGAGCAGTGACGACTCTGCGCGAGGGCCGCCAGACCCCGGGTGCCGGCGCCGGAGCGGCGGCTTCGCCGGGCGCCGGTGCCGAACCGGCGGCGGGCCCGGCCGAACCCCAGAGCGTCGAGGAGCCCCCGGAAGCCAGCGGCAATGTCGCTGCCGTTCTCACCGAGACGCTCGACGCCTTCAACGAATATTACCGTTTCCTCAAGGTCCCGGTCGCCCGGGCAGTCGCCATGATTTTCAAGACGCTGGGCGTGCCGGTCGAGACCGGCCCGGACGGGGACGAATGCCGGGGCGATCCTGCTTCGGCCGCTTCTGGCGCCCCGAGGACGAGCGCAGGCGCCCGGCCCGATAGTGAGCACGAACAGCCGGCAGCCGGGCTCGATCCTCTGGTGTCCGAACACCCCGGGGCCGGCAATCGCGGCCCGCCGTGAAGCCGGCCCCGAGGCTGCGCCCCTGGCCGAAAACCGAGTGGGGGCAGTTTCTCGAAGGACGGGCCGACCGACAGGCGGGTGTGGAACCGCACGGGGACGATCGAGGAGCGCCCGGAGCGACTCGAACCCAGCCCATCGCCGAACCCGCCGAAATCTCGAGGGGCAAACCCGCTAGGCCGGCCGGATCCAGATCGCCGTGTCGTGGAACACCGCACCGCCGGCCGGCGGGCCGGGCTCGGCGCTGGTCAGGGCGTTGATGCCGATGCCTTCCTCGTAGGCGGCGTTGGGCCAGATGCTCTCGACCACGACCACGCCGCGCTGGACGCCGTCGAAGGCACGGGCATGCAGCATCACGGTGCCGCGGTCGTTGCCGAGGCGCAGGCGCGCGCCGTCGTCCCGGCCGAGGGCGGCCAGATCCTCCGGATGGATGAGGACGCGAGGCCGGGCTTCGCGCGCCCGGCTCGACGGAGTCTCGGTGAAGGTCGTGTTGAGATAGGAACGCGCCGGGGCAGCGACCAGGCGGAAGGGCCTGGCCTCGGTCGCCCGGTCGATCACCCAATTCTGATCGGGGAGCGGCGAGAATTGCCCGCCCATCGGTCCCAGCGCCGACCAGTCGGCCTTGAAATGGAACTTGCCGTCCGGATGCCCGAAACCGTCGATGAAATGTGCCGATTCGAACGGCTTGGCGCAATCGACGCCCTTGCCGTCGAGAAAATCCGCAGCCGGCGGCAAGCCGGAGGCCGCCAGAGTCGCCTCGATGATCTCCCACGGCGAGAGCGCGAACCCCGGGTGTTCGGCGCCGAGGCGCTCGGCCAGCCCGGCCAGGACATCGTGATTCTCTCGCGCCGCGCCCGGCGGCTCGACCAGCTTGCGGCCGATCTGCAGGATGGTGTGGCCGCTCGCCGTATAGATGTCGTCATGTTCGAGAAATGTCGTGGCCGGCAGCACGATGTCGGCCATGGCCGCCGTCTCGGTCAGGAACTGCTCGTGGATGCAGGTGAAGAGGTCGCCGCGGGCGAACCCCTCGCGCACCCTGACGCTGTCCGGCGCCACCGCCATCGGGTTGGTGTTCTGAATGAACAGCGCCGTCACCGGCGGCCCGCCGGCGAGGGCTTCGGCATCGCCGGTCAGCACGCCGCCGATCCGCGACTGGTCGAGCGTGCGCACCGTCGGGTCGAGCCGGTCGAGACCCTGGATCAGGGTCTTGTCGAGGGGGTAGAGGGCACCGCCGGCATAGAGCGCGCCGCCGCCGCGATATTGCCAGGCACCGGTGATCGCCGGCAGGCAGGTCACGGCATGGATCTGGGCCGCCCCGTTGCGCCCGCGCGAGAAACCGTAGCCCACTCGGATGAAGCTCCGCCGGGTGCGGCCGTAAAGCCGGGCGAATTCCAGGATATCGGCTTCCGCCACCCCGGTGATCGCGGCGGCCCAGGCTGGACCGCGGCTGGCCAGATGCGCCTCGAGCGCGTCCGGGACATCGGTGTAGCGGGCCAGATAGGCACGGTCGGCATAGTCTTCGGCGAACAGCACATGCATGACCGCGCAGGCGAGGGCGGCATCGGTCCCGGGCCTGACCATGAGATGGAGATCGGCCGCCTCGGCCGTGCCGGTGCGATAGGGATCGACCACGACCAGCTTCGCCCCGCGGGTCTTGCGGGCGCGCTGGATATGGGCCATCAGATTGACCTGGGTCGAAACCGGATTGCCGCCCCAGACGACGATCAGATCACTCTCGGCGACTTCGCGGCTATCGACGCCGCGCCTCACTCCGACGCCGGCATACCAGCCGGCATCGGCCAGCGTCACGCAGATGGTCGAATATTGCCGAGAATACTTCATGACGTGGCGCAGCCGGTCGATGCCGTCGCGCTGCACATGCCCCATGGTCCCGGCATAGAAATAGGGCCAGACCGTCTCGGCCCCGTGCCGCTGGGCCGCCTGGACGAAGCGTTCGGCGACCAGATCGAGCGCGTCGTCCCAGGAAATCGGCGCGAACGCGGCCGGGCCGATCCCCTTCTCGCCCACCCGGCGCAACGGGGTCAGCAGCCGATCGGGGTGATGCTGGCGCTCGGCATAGCGCGCGACCTTGGCGCAGACGACCCCGGCCGTGTAGCCGGCCCGGTGGCCGCCATGAACCCGGCCGATCGTGCGCGGGTCGAGCAACTCGACTTCGAGCGCGCACGTGCTCGGGCAGTCATGAGGACAAACGGAATGAGCGATATCGTCGGGCATGGGCTGGTCCGTCGCGGGGAGGCTGGCTCCACCCTAAGCCAGACCGGTCGGCTCGGCAATCCGCGGCTGTACGGGCGTCTGGAGCGCCCTGCCCTCTTCTTCCCCGTGCCGCCGATTCGGCTGCCGGCGCCGCCACGGTCCGGGCCGGGGAATCCGCAGATGTCCCGATCGGGTTACTACCCCGGCAACGCCTCGCTCGCCCCGCATCTTTTGATTGAAGAGCCGGGCGTGCCTAATCGGCTGGAACTGATCGATCGCGGCCGGGACGAACAGAAATCGCCTGCATATCTGCGCCTCGCCACACCGATATCGCGATCTGGCGCCGGAGGAGATCTCGGCGATCCTCCGGGGTCGGTCAGGCTCGTTAGTTGCAAGATCCATAAAACTACTCGAGCTCCTCAAATATATCGCCAGATATTAAGGACTCCATGAATTCCTTCTGTTCATCAGTTACCAATTTTCTTGGTGTATAACCGTATTCATCTGGTTCGGCAAGTAGTCGACGTTGTTCCCTTGCCGCAACCCTCGCAAGCGCGGCCTTCTCTTCGCTCGACATATTTGCGAAATACTCGGGCAGGGATTCGAGCCAGCGCTCCGCGAGACTCGGATCGATTTCATCCTCCTCCGAGAACATGAGCAGCCAGAGAAAATCAAATGTCAGCTGCGCCAGTGTGTCCATCCGACGATTCCCCGATAAACGGCCCATCCGCCCATGTTCCGAGGGAAAATAACCCGACTCATGGCCTCTGGGAACCGCAAACCCGCGATTGCCGGTGTCCGAACCACAGAGTTGGGGAGATTCATCCTTCCTCGCCCAGTGACAGCAAGCTCGCATTGCCCCCCGACGCCGTCGTGTCGGTCGAGATCACCCGCTCGACCGCGAAGCGCGCCAGATAGCGTGGGCCGCCGGCCTTGGGGCCGGTGCCGGACAGGCTTTCGCCGCCGAAAGGCTGCACCCCGACGACGGCGCCGATCATGTTGCGGTTGACATAGATGTTGCCGACCCGGGAGCCGGCGACGATCCGGCGGATGGTCCCGTCGATCCGGCTGTGGATGCCGAGCGTCAGGCCGAAGCCGGTGCCGGCGATCGCGGCCAGGACGTCGCCGAGCGCGTCGCTCTCCCAGCGGAGGACATGCAGGATCGGCCCGAACACTTCGCCGTCGAGCCGGGCGAGGCTGTCGATCTCGTAGATCCTGGGAGCGAAGAAGCTGCCATGCTCGGTGCCGGGCGGTGGATCGAGCCGGGCTACGAGCCGGGCCGTCGCCTCGATCTTCGTGCAATGCCGCTCCAGGGCCAGGCGGGCAGCCTCGTCGATGACCGGGCCGATATCAGTCGAAATCAGTCCGGGATCTCCAAGCTGCAGTTCGGCGAGCGCGCCTTCGAGCATGGTCAGGACCTTGTCGGCGATTTCCGCCTGCAGGAACAACACACGCAGGCCCGAACAGCGCTGGCCGGCCGAATCGAAGGCCGAGCGCAGGACATCGCCGACCAGCTGCTCGGGCAGCGCCGAACTGTCGGCGATGAGCGCGTTCAGGCCGCCGGTCTCGGCGATCAGGGGCACGATCGGCCCGGTCCGCTCGGCCAGGCTCCGGTTGATCTGCCGGGCCACGTCGGTCGAGCCGGTGAAGGCGACGCCGGCAATCCGCGGATCGCCGACCAGGGCGGCCCCGACGCCGCCGTCGCCGGGGAGCAGATGGACGATATCGCCGGGCACGCCGGCCGCGTGCAGCAGGCGGATCGCCGCGGCCCCGATCAAGGGAGTCTGCTCGGCCGGCTTCGCCACCACCGAATTGCCGGCGGCCAAGGCGGCCGCGACCTGGCCCAGGAAAATCGCCAGCGGGAAATTCCACGGGCTGATGCAGACGAAGACGCCGCGGCCATGGAGCTGGTAGAGGTTGCGCTCGCCGGTCGGGCCGGGCAGAGGCAGCGGCCCGGCGAACTGTGCCCGCGCCTCGCCGGCATAATAGCGGCAGAAATCGACGGCTTCGCGCAGCTCGTCGAGGGCATCGGGCACGGTCCGCCCGGCTTCGCGCACGATCAGAGCCACGAACGCGGCGCTCTGCGCTTCGAGCAGATCGGCCGCCCGGTCGAGACAGGCGGCGCGCGCCTCGCCGCCGGCCTCGTCCCAGGCGGGCTGGGCACGAACCGCGCGGCCGATCGCCTCGTCGAGATCGGTCGGGCCGGCAGCGACGACGGTGCCGACTGGACGCCGGCGGTCGCTCGGATCCAGGACCGGTTCGGCCGGCCCGGCCCGGCGGGCGACGCCGCCGATCAGGGGACACGCCTCGGCCGGCGGCGCCTCGGCCTGGTCGAGCGCCGATTTCAGCGCGATCAGGGTCGGGATATCGGCCAGATCGCGGCCTCGGCTGTTGCGGCGTCCGGGTCCCCAGAGATCGCGGGGCAGCGGGATCCGCGGATGCGGCTTGGCGGCCGAGCGCCTGAGCTTGGCGGCGGGGTCGGCCACGATCTCGTCGATCGGTGCGCGCTCGTCGACCAGCCGGTTGACGAAGGAAGAATTCGCACCGTTCTCCAGCAGCCGGCGGACGAGATAGGCGAGCAGATCCTCGTGGCTGCCGACCGGGGCATAGACCCGGCAGGCCCGGCCGAGCTTGTCCGCCCCGACGACCTGTTCATAGAGCGCCTCGCCCATGCCGTGGAGGCGCTGAAATTCGAAATCGCCGCCGGCCAGTTCGACGATGGTCGCGAGCGTCAGCGCGTTGTGGGTGGCGAACATCGGATAGACTGCGTCTCGTGCCGCCAGCAGCCGCTTGGCGCAGGCGATGTAATTGACATCGGTCGAGGCTTTGCGGGTGAAGACCGGGTAGGTGTCGAGGCCGCACTCCTGGGCGCGCTTGACCTCGCTGTCCCAATAGGCGCCCTTGACCAGCCGGATCATCAGCACTCTTCCGTGCCGGCGCGCCATGTCTTCGAGAAAGGCCAGGGCGGGAGCGGCCCGGATCTGATAGGCCTGCACCGCGACGCCGAAGCCGTTCCAGCCGGCGAGATCCGGATCGCCCGACAGCGCCTCGATCAGATCGAGCGACAGATCGAGCCGGTCGGCCTCCTCGGCATCGATGGTGAAGCCCATGGCGAGCTGCTTCGCCTGGACCGCCAGCGCCTTGACGCGAGGCAGCAGTTCGGTCCAGACCCGGCCATGCTGGGCTAATTCATAGCGGGGATGGAGCGCCGAGAGCTTGACCGAAATCGAGGGCGCTTCAGTGACGGCGCGGCCTTCGACCGCCTCCCCGATCCGGCCGATGGCATGGGCGTAGCTGTCGAAATAGTGCCGGGCGTCGGCTGCGGTCCGGGCTGCTTCGCCGAGCATGTCGTAGGAATGGCGATAGCCCGATTTCTCTGCGGCACGCGCAGTGTCGAGCGCCTCCTCGATGGTCCGGCCCATGACGAATTGCCGGCCGAGGATCCGCATCGCCGCGGTCACCGCCTGGCGGATCAGCGTCTCGCCCGAGCGCTGGATCAGGCGCCGGACCAGCCCGGCCGGCTCGGCTTCGCCCGATTCGAGCTTGACCACGCGGCCGGTCAGCATCAGGGCCCAAGTCGAGGCATTGACGAAGAGAGAGGCGGACCGGCCGAGATGCTTCTGCCAATCGCCCAGCCCGATCTTGTCGCGGATCAGCCGGTCGGCAGTGTCGGCGTCGGGAATCCGGAGCAGGGCCTCGGCCAGGCACATGAGGACCACGCCCTCGGCCGAGGAGAGTTCGTACTCGTGGAGGAAGGCATCGATGCCCCCCTTGCCGACCCGCCCGGCCCGAACCTGGACGACCAGTGCTCGCGCCCGGGCCGCGATCCGGTCCCTTTCGGCTGGACCCGACTCGGCTGCCGCCAGCGCCGCCTCGACGGCTTCGGTCTCGGAGATCCCGTGGGCCGCGCGCAAGGCGGCGCGCAGCGGCGTCGGGTCGGGCGGGATTTGCTGGAAGATCATGGCGGCGATCCTGGGACGGCGCCCGGCGGGCGGTCCCTGCCCTTGTAGCCGCAAGCCCCGCCGGGTCAAGAGGCGGCGGCCGAGAAAGCCCGATCGAGGGCGGCCGGCTGAAGTCCGGGTGAAGCGGCGGATGATTCCCGCGACGGAAGGAGCGGCTCCCCAGCCGCGACCGATTCCGCCCCGAGCCGGGATCGGCCTGCGCTTTCCGCATCACCAGGCAGTGCTCGATTGCCGCCCGCCGGTGGCGTGGTTCGAGATCCACACCGAGATTTCCCGGGCGGCGGCGCCCCCCGGGCGATACCTCGAAGCCGTTCGCCGGGACTATCCGATCTCGCGCCACGGCGTCGGGCTGTCGCTCGGCTCCGTCGACGGCCTCGGCCCGGTTCACCTCGAGCGGATCGGCCGGTTCGCGGCGCGGATCGAGCCCGCTCTGGTCTCCGAACACCTGGCATCGAGCACCAGCGACGGCGTCCGTCTGGCCGATCTCCCGCTGCTTCCCCTCACCGAGGAAACCCGGCGCACAGACTTCATTCGCGCCGGACTGCGGCCGGCCGATGGCTGACCCGGGCCCGGCCCGTCGGCACGCCCTCGACGGAATCCGGGATCACGACTGCGTTGCCGGCGCCGGCGCGGTTGGTAAACGCTTGCACCAAACCCGCGGTTTCGAGACGATCGGAGCGGGGAAAGCCGGGGCCGCCCGACCCCGTCTCAGCCTGCCGGAGGGTCAGATGCAAGAGCCGCAATCGTCCGTTCCCCACCTCAGCCGAGTCTTGAATTCGTTCGAGGTCATGCTTCTCGCGTTTTCGGCTCTGTCGCCGGCGGCATCGGTCTTCATCGGCGCCGCCGGGGTCCTGCATCTGGCGGGATCGGGAGCGGCCATCGCCTTCGTCGCCGGCGGGGTGATCGCAGCCGTGATCGCCTTGCTCTACGCCGAATTGGGGGCGGCGTTTCCCCGAGCCGGCGGGCCTTATCCGAGCGTTACCGGCATTCTGGGTCCGTGGGCGGGATTTCCCTATGTCGCCATCCTCATGCTCGCCGCACCCTTCTTCATGGGATTTGCCGCGCTGGGCCTCGCCGATTACCTCCGCGTGCTCGTGCCGGCCCTGCCCTCGGTGCCGATCATGGTCGTATCGTTGGTGCTGGCCTCGGCCATCGCCATCCTGGATGTCCGCCGCGGCGCTTTCGTCACCGGGCTGTTCCTGGCGGTCGAGTCGGCGGCGCTGCTCATCCTGGCCGGCGTCGCCGTGCTTCACCCGGTTCGGCCGCTGGGCGAGGTGCTGATGCATCCCGTGTTTCTGGATGGCGGGGTTCTGACGGCCGTACCCGCGGCCCTTCTGGGATTGGCCGTCATATCCGGCGCCTGGGCTTGCGCCGGGGCCAGCTGGGCCATGTATTTCGGCGAGGAGATGAAGGATGCGTCGCGGCGGATCGGTCGCGTCATCGGCTGGGTCGGCGCGCTCGCGAGCCTCACCATCGCGGGGCCGGTCGTTCTCGTGCTGCTGAGTGCGCGGGACCTGCCCGGCGTGCTCGGCGCCGAGGCTCCGTTCGCCGCATATCTGAGCGAGGCGAGCGGCCCGGTGACGGCGGCGATCGTCAGCATCGGCGTCGTCGCCGCCATCTTCAACAATCTGATCGCCGCCAGCATGGGCTTGAGCCGGTTCATCTATGCGACCGGCCGGGACCGCCTGTGGCCCAGTCTGGTCAACCGGATCCTGGCGCACTTGCATCCTCGCCTCAAGACGCCGATCACGGCGACGGTGTTGCTGTGCGCCGGCTCGGCCCTGATCGGCCTCCTCGGCGAGCAGATCATGTTGATCGTGCTCTCGGGTGAGGATGTGTTCAATACCTTGCTGATCTCGCTCGCGGTCCTCAGCGGTCGCTGGCGCGGGTTGACCGGGGCGTTTTTCCGGGCGCCGATTCATCCGCTCATCCCGCTCTTCGGTCTATTTCTGACCGCGGCCTTCATCTGGACCGATTGGCTCGATGCCGATGCTGGACGGCCGAGCGTCCTCTTGCTCGCCGGCGTCTTCCTGGGCGGGCTCGTTTATTATCGGCTGAGACTGAGATGGACGGCACCGGATCTGAGTCCGGCGGTCTCCGCGGTCGCGCTGACGCCGGAATCCGGGGATTGAGACCGGGTCGGAGCGGAAAGCCGGGCGGCTTTCGCCCTGGAAATTCAGCCCACGGCCGGAGCTTGGCCGATCCATTGGCGGGCGGCCTGAAGAAGGTCGCGCATGCTGGTCGGCTTGGTCATGAACCCGTTCATCCCGGCCCGCCGGCATCGTTCGCCCTCGTCCCCGATGGAATTCGCGGTGATCGCGATGATCGGGATCTGGCGGATGGTTCGGCCGAGGTCGCGAATCCGATGGGCCGCCTCGATCCCGCCCATCACCGGCATCTCCAGATCCATCAGCACCAGATCGTACTCGCTGTCCTGGACCGCCTCGTATCCGGCCCGGCCGTTGTCCACCACCGTCACCTCATATCCGGCGTAGCGAAGCAAAGTCGCCATGATCTCTTGATTCATGAGATTGTCCTCGACGACCAGGATATGGGCCGGGCCGTCGGGACCAGCCGTCGCCAGCGCAGACGCCTCGACGAGCCCGGCCAGGATCGCCGTCATGCCGACCAATTTCTCAGACATTCTGTTCCCTCCGTGATTGGATCGGAAATTCTCGGATGCTCGCGGCTCGTCGCCTCCCGAACACTTGGGGATCGGAATAATCGCGCCGCGTTATTGCCTATATTCTTGGTATCGGATTTAAGCTTTCTTGCCGATGTTACAAGACGTCGGCGATGACGAGTGACTATCCGATCGATATACATAGAAAAATGTCCGATACATTTCATGCGTTTCAAACAGCGGTCGAGACCCCATGGCTCATTTAGGATCCATATATCTTGCATTCGATTGGATGGCGCGAGGGGGACGAATTATCCAAGGCATGGCTTGCGCGATTTCGCCCGGCCGGCGGATCATCGGCGCCGCCTCCGACCTGCAGACCGGGGTCAGGCCTCGGCGCACACGACCGAGATCCGGAACGGCAGGCCTCCGATGCGGAAATCGAGAGTCATGACGTCGTGGGCGCCCGGGATCGACATGGTCGCCATGTCGCCGGTGGCAACGATCGGCAGCGACATTTCGGTCTTGCCGGGCATGTAGTATTTCAGCCTGCCGCTCATCATGTTGACGATCTCGCCGACGACGTCGCGCATATCGTCGAGCGAGGCGTCCTGCACACCGAGCGCCAGGCGCGCCGCCTGATCGGCGAGTGCCAGCGGATAGGTGAGGAGCACGCCCCCATACCATTCGCCCTTGAGCGTGACGCCGGCGGTCATCACGGTCGGCGGCAATCCGACCGGTTCGCACTCGGCTACGACTTCGAGTGCCACGCCGAGAAAGCCGCGCCAGACCTCGATCGAGAGCTCTACCGCCTCATCCCGTGTAAAGCCCAGCTCGGTCACGCGGCCCTTGCCTCCAGCGCCCCGCCCTCGAAGGAGGGGGCCCAAGTCCCTGCATTCCCGGAGAACAAACGAAGGGGCCTTCGGGTTCTCCGGTCCTGCGCGCCGCGAGCGCCGGAGTTCGGGGCGGCGGGAGCGGGGAGCGGAACATAAGGCCTCATGAAACGTCTGAGTCATCGGCAGTGCCATGCACAGTCAGCGCTTGGCGCCCGGTCCGTCTCGGGACCAAACTCGACCTCGAACATCCAACCGCAAGGATTCTTCCGATGTCCACCTGCTCGCACCAACGGCTCGCCGGCGCCGTTTTCGGTCTGGGCCTGTTGTCCGTGGCGCCGCTGGCGCTGGCTGCCGATGCCGATCTCGCCAAGAACAAGGCGCTGGTTCAGGGTTTCTGGAACGATGTGTTCATCGCCCGGAACGTCGACGCGGCCTCGCGCTATTTGCGTCCCGACTATATTCAGCATGATCCGCATGTCCAATCGGGGCTGAAGGCCTTCCAGGATTTCTTCCGTCAGGCCTTTGCCCAGACGCCGCCCAATTTCAAGGCCGAACTCGTCAAGAGCGTAGCCGAGGGCGATCTGGTCGTAACTTATTCTCAATTTTCAGGAACAGACCCGCAAGGCAAGCCCTTCACCGGCACCGGGTTCGACATGTACCGGATCCAGGGCGGCCTGATCGCCGAGCATTGGGACCAGATCGAGCCGGATTCTTGAGCAGCAGTTCCGAACCCGGCCCGGCCGCGCCGTCTGCAGAGGGCTTCCCCCTGATCGCCGAGGCGGCAGTGCATCTGTGCGCCGGCCGCCTCGTCGCCTTTCCGACCGAGACGGTCTATGGCCTGGGCGCCGACGCTGCCAGCGACCAGGCCGTCGCGAGAATCTTCGACGCCAAGGCGCGGCCGCACTTCAACCCGCTGATCATTCACGTCGGGGCCATCGAGGCGGCCCGACGCCTGGTCGAGTTCGGTCCGGCGGCACTGAGTCTGGCCGAACGCTTCTGGCCCGGTCCGTTGACCCTGGTGCTGCCGCGCCGGGGGGATTGTCCGGTGAGCCTGCTCGCCGGCGCCGGGCTCGACACGCTGGCGGTTCGCATGCCGGGACACCCGCTGGCGCTCGCACTGCTCCGCGCCGTCGGCCGGCCGATCGCCGCCCCCAGCGCCAACCGCTCCGGCCGGCTCAGCCCGACTGCGGCCGACCATGTCCGCACCGAACTCGGCGACCGCGTCGCCTTGGTGCTCGATGGCGGGCCGTGCCGGGTCGGGATCGAATCGACCGTGCTCGATCTGTCCCGGACGCGCCCGGTTCTGCTGCGCCCCGGCGGCCTCGCCCGAGAAGAACTCGAAGCCGTGCTGGGCCCGATCGAAGCGGCACCTGAAATCGAGGGCGACAGCGCCCGCGCCGGCCCGGGCCTGCTCTCGAGCCACTACGCACCGACTCTCCCGGTCCGCCCGGATGCGTCGGCGCCTGGGCCCGGCGAGGCCTGGCTCGGATTCGGCCGGGCCCTACACGGCGCCCGTCCGCCCGATCTCCAGCTTTCGGCCGCGGGCGATCCGATCGAGGCGGCCGCCCGGCTCTTCGCCGCCTTGCGCTCGCTCGACCGGGCGCCCTTCACCGGCATCGCGGTCATGCCCATCCCCGAAGCCGGGCTGGGGGCGGCGATCAACGACCGGCTGCGCCGGGCCGCGGCCCCGCGGTCGCGGGCGTGACCGGCAGCATTCGGCGCCTGCAGACTCTCTCGGCAGGTCGATCGGTTCCGGCCCCGCCGCTCACCCGACGGCAGCCCTGAAGATCCGGACATAATTCCCGCCGGCGATCTTGCCGGCTTCCTCGGGGGTGAAACCGCCGCGGAGCATGGCGGCGACGAGTTCGACCCAGTGAGTGTAGTCCTGCAGGCTGCCCGGGGTGACCTGCTGATCGGTGCCGATTGAGACATGGTCGGTGCCGACGATCTCGACCATCTCCTTCACGCCCTCGACATATTTGTCGAGGCTCGGAAAGAAGTGCCAGATGCCGACCGCACCACCGGTTCCGGCGATCGCCCTTGCATGGTCCGGGCTCACCTGTCGAGGGGCGAGCGGCGTCGGACCCATCGCCGGCGATCCGGCGAGGGCTGTGTGCGACAGCAGCAAGGGTTTGGTTGCGACCTCGACCGCTTGTTTCACCGTCTCCTCGGTCGCATGGGCCACGTCGCAGACGAACCCCAGCCGGTGACAGGCGCGAATCACCTCGGCGCCGAAAGGCGTGAGCCCGTGGTGGGTGACCACGCCGGTCTGGAAGTCGCCGATGTCGTTGGGGGTGTAATGGACGAGCTGGACATGCCGGACGCCGCGCTTGTGCGTCTCTTCCAGCCGTTCGAGCTTCATTTCGAGAAAGTCGAGCCCCTCGACATCGCCCACGATCGCCGGCTGCCGGGCGGCGTGCGCAGCCGTCAGGTCGGAAGCGCTGAGCGCCCGGCGCAGCCCGTGATGGGCGACGACCTCGTCGATCCAGGCCAGGCGATCGAGATGCTGGCGATAGAGCAGACCCGGCTCGGGGACGCGGAGCGCGGCCAGGACGCCGTCGGCGTTGCGGCCGAGAATGGGACCGTCCGGCACATCCGCCAGGCACGCGACCGCGAGCGATCCCGCCCGCATGCCCTTGGCCAGATCGTCGCTGGGCGGCGCCTGCGAGGTGATCCCGGTCGTCCCGCCGTGGGTGTGGACATCGACGGAAATACTCTTGCGCAAGACGCGGAGCGCAGCTGCGGTGGTCTCGGCCGTCTCAGCCGCCGCCGTCGAGCCGCGCGGGGCCAGCCCGCCGGCGAGCAGGCCCGCGACCGAACTCGCGACCGTCCCCCAGATCCACTGCCGCCGCGTGAGCGGGTGGCCATGACCGCAGCAATCCATGCCGTCCTCCCCGGGGCAGCACGGACACCGGGGCCGCGCCGCTCGGGCGTTCTCTTACTCGGCAGAGGGCGCCGGGTTCAAGGGGGCCGAGCCGCGGATCGCACCGAACGGCTAGAGGAGCGTTCGTCCTCTCCGGAAGCCGGGGCGGCCCGAGGGCTCTCGATCGCGATGCTGGTCGAGCCGCGGAGGTCGCCGAGCTCATCCTCGAAGGGCACGAACACGCGCGGAGCCGTGCACTGCAGCAGGAATGCCCGGGATGGGGCGTCGGGAGCTGACCCCGGACAAGGCGATAGGACGAGCAGTTTCCCGGTCCCCGGTCCGCCTGTTCACGAACTCCCCTTCGACCCGCCTCGGGGCATGAGTACTCGCGCATTCCATGCTATCCTCGCCGCCTCGCGACTGCTCGAGAACAGGATCGCCCGTGCCCGACTCCCTTGTAGTCTCCCGCCTGAAAGACGTGGTGGGCCCGTGTGGCTGGCTCGCCGAATCCCACGAGATCGAGCCTTATCTCGTCGAGATGCGCGGGCTCTATCGCGGCGCCACGTCGCTCGTGCTCCGCCCGGCCGAGACGGCGGAAGTGGCCGAGATCGTCCGGATCTGTGCGGAAGCGCGGGTGCCGATCGTCCCCCAGGGCGGCAATACCGGGCTGGTCGGCGGCGGGGTTCCGGCCGAGGATGGCGGCAGTGTCGTGGTGGCACTGGGAAGGATGAACCGGATCCGCCGGATCGATCCGGATAATTTCACCCTCACGGCCGAAGCCGGCTGCGTGCTGGCCGAGATCCAGCGCGCCGCAGATGCTGCCGAACGTCTCTTTCCCTTGAGTCTCGGCGCCGAGGGCAGCTGCCAGATCGGCGGCAATATCTCGACCAATGCCGGCGGGATCCAGGTGCTGCGATACGGCAATACGCGCGAACTGGTGCTCGGGATCGAAGCCGTGCTGCCCGACGGCCGGATCTGGGATGGCTTGCGGTCCTTGCGCAAGGACAATACCGGCTATGATCTGAAGCAGCTGTTCATCGGCGGCGAGGGCACGCTCGGCATCGTCACTGCCGCCAGCCTGCGCCTCTTCCCCAAGCCGCGCGAAATCGCGACGGCGCTGGTCGGCCTCGGACATGCGCCGGCGGCGATGCGGCTCTTCACCCGGGCGCGCGAGGCGACCGGCGATCAGATCACCGCCTTCGAACTCATCCCGCGCATCGGCCTCGAATTCGGCCTGCGGCACCTGCCCGGCGTGGCCGATCCGCTGAACCAGCCTTATCCAGCCTACGCGCTGATCGAACTCTCTTCGCCCAGCCGCCAGGCCGGCTTGGCGGCGATGCTGGAAACGCTGCTGGAAGAGGCGCTGGAAGCCGGCGAGATCCTCGACGGCACCATTGCCGCGAGCGAGGCGCAACGGCGGGGGCTCTGGCTGATCCGCGACGGGGTCGTCGAAGGCCAGCTCCACGAGGGTGGCTCGATCAAGCACGACGTCTCGGTCCCGGTCGCCTCGGTCGCGACGTTTCTCGAGCGCGCGACTGCAGCGGTGACGGCGCGGCTGCCCGGGATCCGGGTCGTGGCCTTCGGCCATGCCGGCGACGGCAACATCCATTTCAACCTCTCCCAGCCGGTCGGGGCCGATCGGGCCGCCTATCTCGGCCGCTGGGCCGAGTTCAACGACATCGTCCACGAGATCGTGGCCGACCTCGACGGCTCGATCAGCGCCGAGCACGGGATCGGCCGGCTGAAGCGCCAGGAAATCGGGCACTACAAATCCGCCTTCGAGCTCGAACTGATGGCCCGGGTCAAGGCGGCGCTCGATCCGCTCGACATCATGAACCCGGGCAAGACCGTGCCCGATCTCCCCAGAGACGGAGGGACAGCGCCATGAGCGCCTATTCGCCACCGCTGGCCGACATGCATTTCGCGCTCGACCATGTGGCCGGTCTGGCCGAAATCGCGGAACTTCCCGGCTGCGAGGCGGCGGCAGCCGATACCGTCGCAGCCGTGCTCGACGAGGCGGCGAAGCTCGCCCGCGACGTGCTGGCCCCGCTCAACGATATCGGCGACAAGAACCCGGCTCGGCTGGAGAACGGCGTGGTCCGCACGGCTCCGGGCTTCAAAGAGGCTTATCGGAGCTTCGTCGAAGGCGGCTGGAACAGCTTGCCCTTCGAAGCGGAACATGGCGGCCAGGGGCTGCCGGCCGTAGTGGCGTTGGCGGTCGCCGAAATGTGGAACTCCGCGAATATGGGCTGGGCGCTCTGCCCGCTCTTGACTACCGGCGCGGTCGAGGCGCTCCAGGCCCATGGCAGCCCGGCGCTCCAGGCGCTCTATCTCCCCAAGCTGATCTCGGGCGAATGGACCGGGACCATGAACCTGACCGAGCCGCAGGCCGGCTCCGATGTCGGCGCTCTTCGAACCCGTGCCACGCCCGACGGTGCCAACTGGCGGATCAAGGGCCAGAAGATTTTCATCACCTATGGCGACCATGACTACACCGAGAACATCGTCCATCTGGTGCTGGCGCGCACGCCCGGTGCCCCGGCCGGGACGCGCGGCATCTCGCTCTTTCTGGTGCCGAAAACCCTGGTCGAGCCGGACGGCTCGCTCGGACCCCGCAACGATGTCCGCACCGTCAGCCTCGAGCACAAGCTCGGCATCCATGCCAGCCCGACCGCGGTGCTGTCCTATGGTGAGGAGGATGGCGCGGTGGGTTATCTGGTCGGCGAGCAAAATCGGGGGATGGAGTGCATGTTCACCATGATGAACAGCGCCCGTCTCAATGTCGGCTTGCAGGGTGTGGCGATCTCCGAACGTGCCTATCAACAGGCGCGCGATTACGCCCGGACCCGGATCCAGGGCAAGCCGATGGGCGCGCGCGGACCGGCCGAGCAGACGATCATCCATCACCCGGATGTGAAACGCATGCTGCTCGCGATCAAGTCGCGGACCGAGGCGGCGCGGGGCCTGGCCTACTTCGCCGCCGCCTCGATCGATCGCGCCCGCCGGGAGCCGGATCCCGAGGCGCGGGCGCTGGCCCAGGCCCAGGTCGATCTGCTGATCCCGCTGGTCAAGGCCTGGTCGACCGATCTCGGCGTCGAGAACAGCTCGATCGCGGTACAGATCCACGGCGGCATGGGCTTCATCGAGGAGACGGGAGTAGCCCAGCATTACCGCGACGCCCGAATCACGCCGATCTATGAAGGCACCAACGGCATCCAGGCGCTCGACCTCCTCGGCCGTAAGATCGCGCGTGACGGTGGCACCGCGGCCGGACGGTTCATATCGTCGATGCGCCGGCTGGGCGACGAACTCGGGGCCGAACCGGGCGACGATCTGGCCGTCATCCGGGCTCGGCTGGGCGAGGCGCTCGACACCGTGGCACTGGCGACGCGCAGCCTGGTCGCCCGGTTCGCCGAGGATGCGGCCGCTGCTGCAGGCGGCGCCGTGCCCTATCTCGATCTCTTCGCCCTCACCGCCGGCGGCTGGGTGCTCGCCAAGCAGGCGCTCTCGGCCCAGCGCCTGCTGGCCGACCGGGCGGGCGATCCGCGCTTCAACGAGGCCAAGATCCTGACGGCGCGCTTCTATGCCGAACAGTTCCTGGCCTCGGCCGGAGCGTCGCTCCCCGCGATCCTCGGCGGCGGCACCATTCTGGCGGTCGATACGGAGTCGCTGTAGGGGGAACTCAGCGCCACTCGGCGCAGCCCGGGTTGATCGCGAAGAGCTGGAAGGTCGTTCCCGGGCGGATCGGGGCGAGGCAGGCCGAGGGCGGGACCCGAAACGGTTCGCGGTCGACGAAGACGATGAAATCATAGGATTTGAGTGCGCCCAGCAGCGGCTCGTGCGGCTTCTCCCACTGTTCGACCAGGGCGTTCCAGAGCGGCGTCGGTCCGGCTGCGGCGGCGAGCGCGGCGAATGCCGGCGTGAGTGCCACGGGCTGCTGCGCCGGCGAGGCGAAGAGCGTCGGCACGAACGCTTCGCGGCGCTCGATCGCCAACACCGGGAGATGCAACTCCGGAAGTTGGCCGGCCTGGATCGCGCGGCTGGGTGAGGCCACTGCCAGGCGCGCTCCTCGAGGCAGCGTGTCGAGCAGGGTCAGGTCGTCCCGATAAAGCGCGTCGGAATCGAGCCAGACCTGTTCCACCAAGGCCAGCCGGACCAGGAACAGCAGCGCCATCCCGGCATGGAGCGCCCAAGGCCGCGCCAATTGCGGGGCCGCTCCGGCCACGAGAATGAGAAAGAGGGCGACCGGCAGCCGATGGTCGGCGCCCGAACCGCTCAGCAACTGGTTGGGCAGGAGGAGATAGGCCAATGCCACCAGGGCCAGCCCGACCCGCAAGGCCGGCGCCAGATCGAGCTGCCGACGGAGCGCCAGCACCAGCAGCAATCCGGCGAAGATCGCGAAACAGACGACGTCGAAGCGTCGATCATAGGTGTCGAAGACGCTGAACAGCAGATCGGGCTTGCGCCAGAAATTAAAGGCGAGCGTCCCGCCGGCCGAGCCCTGCCAGCCGAGCAGGATCAGGGCCGCGGGCGGGGCGAAGGGTGCCGCGGCGATCGCCAGCCGGGCGGCAAACGGCCGCCAAGCCCGCTGCCGGACCAGACTCAGCGCCGGGGCGGCCTCGAACCCGGCCACCAGGAGGGCATAGATGCCGAACGCGGCGATATGGCTGAAATAGACGGCGAGGGCGAGCAGGCTCGACAACAGGATCCGGCGCCAGGCCGGTGCCGGCGCCGATCCCAACCAAAGGGCGGCCCCGCACAGCGCCAGCCCCAGCCCGAACAGATAATTGACGAAGCCCCACAACAGCATCCGATTGTAGAGCAGCAGAAATGCCGAGAGCGACCAATATGACCAGCGCCCGTGCAGCACCCGATTGAGCGAAGCCGCCCCGCCGGTCATGAGGGCGAAGATCAGGACCAGGAACAGTTTGCCGGCGAGCTCGAGCGGCATCAGTCGGGCGAGCAACGGCACGATCAGATCCATGGCCAGATTGGGCAGCGGTGCCCAATGCACCGCGTAGAACTGGTCGAGCCGCGCGGAACTCCCGTCCGCTGCCAGAATGGCCATGCGCGCCAGATGATTGGGATAATCCAGGAGCGGCGGCAGTACGGTACTGAAGACCGGCCCGGCGGCGAGCACCAGGGCGACGCAGAAGGCGACGGCGAAGCGGGGAAACGGCGCCCCGGCCCTCACCGCCGCTTCCAGGTCACCACCGAACTGACAGCATAATTCCACACCGAACTCATCGCTGCGCCGGCCACGCCGGCAAACCACCAGGAAGAATGCTGCGAGCCGAAGAGATAAGACGCGACGCCGATATTGGCTGCCGCCCCGACGCTGCAGATCAAGGTGAAGGAGACCAGCCCTTGCAGGAAATGCCAGCCCCTGAGCCGCCGGTCGCTATAGGTGAAGAGATTGTTCAAGGTGAAATTGCCGACCATGGCGGTTCCGGTCGCGAGACCCTGGCCGATCGAGAAATCGAGATGCGCCAGGTTCAGGGCCAGCCAGAGCACGACCAGATGCGCCCCCAGCCCGATCACGCCCACGGCCGAGAACAGGATGAAGCGGATGGGCACGATGTGCCCGACCAGCTTGTCGGCGAGCAGCATCAGGAATTCCCAGGCGACCAGAGTGTCGAGCTTGCTTTCGCCCGCCACCCGCGGCCGGAACTGATAGGGCAGCTCCTTGATCCTGAGCGGCGTCGGCGAGGATGCCAGCAGATCGACCAGGATCTTGAACCCCATGGCCGAGAGATTGCGCACTGCCCCGTCGAAGGCGTCGCGGCGCATCATGAAGAACCCGCTCATCGGATCGGCGACATCGGCCTTCAGCACCAGCCGGCCGAGCCTGGTGGCGATATCGCTGATATTGGCGCGGGTCGCATTCCACTCGCCGACGCCGCCGCCCGAGACATAACGGCTGCCGACGACCAGATCGATGTCCTCGTCCTTGAGGACGGCGAGCATCTGCGGCAACAGCGCCTCGTCATGCTGCAGATCGGCATCCATGATGCCGATAAAGGGCGCGGCGCTGGCCTGGACCCCCTCGATGCAGGCCGAGGCGAGCCCGCGCCGGCCGATGCGATGGAGCAGCCGCACCCGCCGATCGAGCCGCGCCAGCCGCGTCACTTCGGCGATGGTGCCGTCGGTCGAATCATCGTCGGCGAAAATCACTTCCCAGGCGACCCCGGCGAGCACGACTCGCAACCGCTCGACCAGCGGTTCGATGTTGAGGCACTCGTTGCGAGTGGGCACGACGAGCGTCAGCTCGGCCCCGGGGAAGGTCCCGGGCGTCTCGACGATCATCTGCTCCGCCCCATCGGCCACCATACGCTCCCGGACCTGCGCTCGGGGGTTGCTGTAGCCTGGAGAGTCGGGGGGCGTCAAGGTTGGAGGGGCGGCAAGAGTGGTTCGGAACGGGCAGGATGTCGATGTCAGGCCCTTAACTCATTGACAAAAAACATTTTTGTTCCAGGCGGATCAGCTGCGCAGCAGGAAATTCGAGAACTGCCAGGGGTCGTCCAGATCGAGATAGGGCTCATAGAACATTTTGCTGCGGTGCTTCAGCGGTGTCCAATCGCTCGCCACCCCGACCAACGGGCCCAGATAGGGGGCCGCGATGGTCAAGATCTCCTCGTGAGGCAGACTCTCCGGCTCGCAGAACCCGGCATGCGGGTTGCGCGCGGCCCAGACCGCGGCGGAAATCACGCCGGCACACACCTGCACCGCCGTCGCATTCTGCCCCGGGACGATCGCGCGCGCCTCATGGATCGACAGCTGAGAGCCGTACCAATAAGCGCCGAGCCCGTGTCCCATGAGCAGGACGCCCAGCTCGTCGATGCCGTCGACGATATCGTCTTGCATGATCCGTTCTTCCCGGGGCGGCAGCCAATCGCGCATCATCACCTCGCGCAGAGAGACGATGGCGTCGGTGGTCGGGTGATAGGCGTAATGCACGGTCGGACGATAAATCGGCCGTGCGCCCTCGTAGAGGGTGAAATAGTCGGCGAGGGTGACGCTCTCCGAATGTGAAATGACCAGGCCGTAAATCGGCCCGCCCTTTGGAACCCAGGAGCGGACCACGGTCTGACCGCCCGGCTGCATCAGATAGATGCATTGGCCGGGGCCGTAGATGTAATGCTGTCCCTTGGGCGGCATTTGCTTTTCATGGGTGCCCCAGCCCAACTCGGCCGGGTAATAGGCCTCGCCCCAATAGCCCAGGACCGACCAGGTGTTGACGAATTCGTTCGGCTGCTTGGGCAGGGCCGAGCGCTGGGTATCACGTTCGGCGATGTGGATGACCTTGGTGCCGGTCGCCATGGCGAGCTCGGCCCAGTCGGTCCGGGTCGTGGGCGCGGTAAAGGGCAACCCCGTCTCGCGGCCGATGGTGAGCAACGCGCGTTTGACGAAGTGACTGACGATGCCGGGATTGGCACCGTGGGTCACGATGCAGGTCGGCCCGTTCGCGTGCCAGCGCGAGCGGGCGAATTGACGGATCGTCTCGTGGCTCTCGTAATGGGTCCGAGCCCAAGGCGGCAGTTCCATATTTTCGTATAGCTCGGCCCAGGGCTCGAGCGAGGTATCGACATAGAGAGCGCCTTGGCGCTGGCACCAATCCATCGTCGAGATCGCATCGACGCCAGCCGTGACGTTGATGACCAGATCGCCCGCGCCGACATGCTCCGCCAGCATCTCCTCCAAATTCTGCGGCGTGAGCTTAACCCGGTGATAATGCATTCCCATTTCCAGGAAGGGCCGCATCGTCGCCGAATGATCGGCTGCCTCGATCACCGTGATTCGCGATTTGGGCATTTGAAAATGGCGCGGGATCACGGGCAGGACGCATTGTCCGACGCTGCCGTAACCCAGCATGATGATCCGGCCGTCGAAGGCTACCTTTTCGTACATGTACACTCCTCACCGGCGTTGGCGCATGGATTCGGACGCCGATCGAGTAAGGTGCCGGGAATTTTCGAAGGGTGCCCGCTCCTTACCGAACATACCCATCGCCTCGCGTTGTCACCATATCCGGAAGATGACGTTGAAGTTGGACAATTGGAAGGCGCTACAGGAGCCGGTCTCGGGCGGCGGGGCAGTTTGACGCTCCGGGTGACGCCGCAGGTGATGACCGACTGGCGAGACGGCGCGCCGACCAGCGGCAAGCTCGGATCCCAGGCGCCGCCCACGCGGGGCCATGCCGTCGAGTTCGTCGCCAGGCATGGCGCGGTAGAGACCGGCTGGGCGACCGCCAGGCTCGGCCGGCGACCGGCGCTGGCCGAACCCCGCCGGAGCGGTGCCGATCCGTTGCGTGCGTTCGCGTCGCGTTTTGTCCGTTTCGGACGGTTTCGGACGGTTTCGGACGCGAGCCCACCCAGAAAACAGCTGAAATCCTTGGGGAAATTGGCGGACCCGAGACGATTCGAACGTCCGGCCTCTGCCTTCGGAGGGCAGCGCTCTATCCAGCTGAGCTACGGGTCCAGTGTAGGGGAAACTAGCCCGAACCACCGGGCTCACTCAACCCTCTTGTTTACAGACGAGCGCTGCACGGGCCGCGGTCGCGGTTCGGCGATGGTACCGTCGATCCGGTCAGGCCGCCTCGGCACCCTCCCCCGAGGCCGATCAGAGCTTGCGCCGGAACAGCGCGAAGAGCCGCTCCCAATGCCGTTCGGCCGCTGCCTTGCGGTAGACGGCGCGCTGGGGAAACGCGAAGCCGTGCTCGGAACCGGGATAGATCTCGACTTCGTGCTCGATCCCGGTCTCGGCCAGATGGGTTCGCAGCGCCTCGACCATCGGCAGCGGCGCCCAATGATCGGTTTCGGCGCAGGCGAAATAGATCTCGCCCGTGATCCGGGATGCCAGCAGATGCGGGCTGTTCGGTCCGCCGGTCAGCAGATTGACCCCATAGATCGAAGCCGCAGCGGCAAAACGCGCGGGATAGGTGCCCGCGGCGGCGAAGGCGAAGGGGCCGCTCATGCAGTAGCCGACGCAACCGAGCAGGCCCTGCCGCACTTCCGGCTGGCGATCGAGGAAGGCCAGCAGCGCCTCGGTATCCGCCATGATCATCGCACTGGTCAGGCTCGTCATCAGGTCGAACATGCGCTTGCGCCCGGGACTGTCGGGCGTGAGCGCACTGGTGTCGAGCACGGTGCCCGGGCCGTGACGGTAATAGAGGTTCGGCAGGATCACGTAATAGCCCACCGTCGCCAGGCGTCTCACCATGTCGCGCAGTTCTTCGCGAATGCCGGGCGCATCCATATAGAAGATGATCGCCGGGCTGGGCCCGCCGCGCTCGGGACGGCAGATGAAGGTCTCGACCTCGCCGTCCGCGGTCGGAATCGCGATCTCGTGTTCGATCATGGCAGGCTCCTTACCGATACCAGTGAAAGGAGTAACCGGAGGCGGACCGCCGGTTCAAGACGGAATTGCCGCGAGGTCGGTTGCCCGCTATCGTCCGGCATCGTCGATGCCGAGACTCGGGAGCTGCCTTGCCCAATTCCCGCATTGCCCCGAGCCCGCTGGAGCAGGCGGTGGCGCTGCATCGGCAGGGATTGCTGGATGCGGCGGAACAACTCTATCAGGCCGTACTCGGAGGCGATCCGGCCGAGTTGAACGCGCTCCATCTGCTGGGCGTGCTGCGGCAGCAGCAGGGCCGGGCCGAGGAAGCGCTGGCACTGCTCGGGCGCGTGCTCGCGACCGCGCCGGGCCTCGCCATCGTCCACAATAATTACGGCAATGCGCTGAAGGATCTGGGGCGCCTCGACGAGGCGGCGGCGAGCTATCGGCGCGCTCTGGCGCTGGAGCCCGGTTTCACCGACGCCCGCTGCAATCTGGGCCGGCTGCTGAAGGACCGCGGTTCTTTCGCCGAAGCGGTTCCGTGCTTCGAGGCGGTTCTCGCGGCCGAGCCGCCCTCGGTCGAACTCCTGACCGATCTGGGCTCGGCGCTCCAGGCGCAGGGCCGCGTCGACGCGGCGATCGAGCAGTATCGCGCAGCTGTTCGCCTGGCGCCGGACCACGCGGGACTCCACCATAATCTCGGCGTGGCCCTCGGGATCCAGGGCGATCCGGTCGCAGCCGAGCTCAGTCTGCGCCGCGCCCTCGACTGCCGACCGGACTTCGTCGAGGCGCGGATCGCTCTGGGCGATGTGCTCAGATCCGTGGGCCGGCCGGGCGAGGCCGTCCTCCACTACCGGTCGGCGCTCGCAGAGACTCCGGCCGATGCGGCACTGCTCAACAATCTGGGAACCGCCCTGCTGGCCTCGGGTCGGGAAGAGGAGGCGGAAGCGACCCTCGGCCGCGCCGTGGCACTCCGACCGGATCAGCCGGAAATCCGAAACAACCACGGCAATGCCTTGAACCGGCTCGGGCAGTACGAGCAGGCGCTGGCGGAATACCGGCACGCCCTGGAGCTGGATCCCGAATCGGGCGATGCGCGCAACAATCTCGCCGGCGTGCTGGCGGCACTGGGGCGGCGCGAGCAGGCGATCGCTGAATATCGCCGCGTGATCGAGAGCCGGCCGGGCTTCGCCGATGCTCACTATAATTTAGGCAACGTGCTCCTCGCCCGGAAGCGGTTCGACGAGGCGGCCGACTCGTTCCGCCGGGCGCTGGCGATCGAGCCGGGTCATCCGCACTCTTCGGCCAGCCTGATCTCGGCCAAACGCTTCGCCTGCGACTGGACCGGCTTCGAAGCGGATCTGGCGGCACTGCATCTCGCGATCGACGGGGGCAATCCTCGGATCGACCCGCTCATCGCCCTCGCCTCTCCGCTGACGCCGATGCAGCACCGCCGCTGTGCGGCGGCGGCGCTCGAACGTCGCATCGGTTCGATCGAGCCCCTGCCCCGGCGGCCGATCCGGCCGCCGGGCCCAGTCGTGCGGCTGGCCTATCTCTCCGCCAATTACCACCGCCACGCCGTCGCTGCCCTGATCGCGGAGCTGATCGAAGTCCACGACCGGCGGCAGTTCGAGGTGACCGGCATCTCCTTCGGACCGGATGACGGCAGCGTCCAGCGCCGGCGGCTGGTGGCCGGATTCGATCGCTTCATCGATGTCCGAGGCGAGAGCGACGGCGCCGTCGCCCGTCGCCTGGCCGCGCTGGAGATCGACATCGCGATCGATCTCATGGGCCACACGCTCGACCACCGACTGGGGATCCTGGCCCATCGGCCGGCGCCGGTCCAAGTCGGTTTCCTGGGCTATCCCGGGACGGTCGGGGCCGGATTCCTCGATTATGTCGTCGCCGACCCGATCGTCCTGCCGCGCGATCAGCAGCCTTTCTGGACCGAGCAGATCGTCCATCTGCCCGGCTGCTACCAGGTCAATGACGGGCAATGCCGCGTCCCGGCGGTAAGGCCGGGGCGGATCGAATGCGGCTTGCCCGAACGAGGGTTCGTGTTTTGCTGCTTCAACAACAATTACAAGATCACTCCGGATGTTTTCTCGGTCTGGATGCGGTTGCTGGCGGCGGTGCCGGGCAGCGTGCTCTGGCTCTTGCGCGACAACGACGACGCCGCCCGGCGGCTGGCCCGGGAAGCTCGGAATCACGGGATCGACCCGGCCCGGCTGATCTTCGCCCCGATCGTCGACCAACAGCAGCATTTGGCGCGGCATGCCGCGGCCGATCTCTTTCTCGACACGATGCCCTACAACGCCCATACGACGGCCAGCGACGCGCTGCGAGCCGGACTGCCGCTGGTCACCTGCCCGGGGACGAGCTTCGCCGCCCGGGTCGCTGCCAGCCTGCTGACGGCGCTCGATCTGCCCGAGTTGATCACGGCCGATCTGGCCGGCTACGAGGCGCTGGCCTGTGCTCTGGCCGGCGATCCGGTCCGGCTGCGCTCGGTCAAGGCCAAGCTCGAGCGCAACGCCGCCAGGGCCGCCTTGTTCGATGGCAAGCGCTTCCGGATCGGGCTGGAGGCCGCTTATCGGCACATGATCGAGCGCCATCGACAGGGCCTGGCACCCGAAGGCTTCACCGTGAGGGAAGGCGAATGAACAGCGGCACGGTGGGAGACGAATTGCGGCGAGCGATGGCGCTGCATCAGCAAGGCCGATTGGACGAGGCGGCGCGGATCTATCGTGCCGTGCTCGACCGCGACCCGGGCGACCTCAATGCGCTGCATCTGCTGGGCGCGCTGCGCCTGCAGCAGGGGCGGGCCGCCGAAGCCCTGGCCCTGATCGGCCGGGCACTGGCGGCGGCCCCGGCCGTCGCCTTCATCCACAGCAGCTACGGCAACGCGCTGAAGGCGCTGGGCCGGAGTTCCGAGGCCGAGGCCAGCTATCGCCGCGCCTTGGCCCTCGATCCCGGGTTCGTCGACGCCCGCTACAATCTCGGCCGTCTGCTGATGGAGAGGGGCGGCACCGAAGAAGCCGTCGCCTGCTTCGAGGCGGTGCTCGCGGTCGAGACCCACTCGGTCGAGGTGCTGAACGATCTGGGCCTGGCTCTGCAGAAACTCGAGCGCCTCGACCAAGCCCTGCGCCACTATCGCGCCGCCGTGGCCTTGGCACCGGACCAGGCGGTGCTCCACCACAATCTCGGCAACGCGCTCTATCGCCAAGGTGATTTGGCCGCGGCCGAGCCCAGCCTGCGCCGCGCCCTCGACCTCGACCCGACTCTCGGCGAGGCTGCCCTGGCGCTCGGCAATGTCCTGAAGGCGAAGGGCCAGCCTCACGCGGCGATCGAACTCTATCTCCGGGCCGAAGCGGCAGCCCCGGAGGATCCGCTGGCGCCCTACAATCTCGGCTGCGTTCTGCAGGGGCTGAAGCGCCACGAGGAAGCGGCGGCGAGTTTCGGACGTGCGCTGGCGCTCGACCCGGACCACCGTCAGGCCTTCGACGGGCGCGTGACCACGCGGCTGCTCGGTTGCGACTGGTCCGGATACGATGCCGATCTCGCCGCGATCCGGGCGCGGATCGCCGCGGGCTACGCCCCGATCGCGCCTTTCATGGCCCTGGCGTTGCCGCTGACGCCGGCCGAACAGCTGGCCTGCACCCGCGATTTCGTGGCCGCGACCTGGGGTGCAGCCGAGCCGCCGCTCTTCCGGAAGCGCCCGACCGGCCGCGATCGGCTGCACATCGCCTACGTCTCCGGCGATTTCCACCGCCATGCGACCGCCTATCTGATGGCGGAACTGTTCGAGCGGCACGACCGGGCGGCGTTCGAGGTCACCGGCCTCTCCTTCGGGCCCGATGACGGCAGTGCCATCCGCACCCGGCTGGCCCGCGGCTTCGACCGCTTTCTCGATCTGCGGGGCTCGACCGACGCCGAGATCGCCCGGCGGATCGCCGATCTCGGCGTCGACATCGCGATCGATCTCAAGGGCCACACCAAGGATAACCGGTTCGGCATCTTCGCCCGGCGCCCGGCGCCGCTGCAGGTCAGCTATCTGGGCTATCCCGGGACCACGGGTGCCTCGTTCATCGACTATGTCATCGCCGATCCGATCGTACTGCCGCTCGACCAGCAGCCTTTCTGGAGCGAGCGGATCATCCATCTGCCCGGCTGCTATCAGGCCAACGATGCGCGCCGGCGGATTGCCCCGACCATTCCGAGCCGGGTCGAATGCGGGTTGCCGGAGCGGGGCTTCGTCTATTGCTGCTTCAATAATTGCTACAAGATCGCGCCGCCGATCTTTCAAATCTGGATGAGGCTTCTGCAGCAGACACCCGGGAGCATGCTCTGGCTCTATCGCGACAGTTTCGAAGCCGAGCGGCGGCTGCGCGCATCGGCCGCAGCCCTGGGCGTCGACCCTCAACGGCTGGTTTTCGCCGGGCCGGTCGCCTTGGAAGATCATCTCGCCCGCCACGCCCGGGCCGACCTGTTCCTCGATACGCTGCCCTATAACGCCCACACCACCGCCAGCGACGCCCTTTGGGCCGGGCTGCCGCTGGTCACCTGCCGCGGCGACAGTTTCGCCGGCCGCGTCGCCGCCAGCCTGCTGGCCGCTCTCGGGCTGAACGAATTGGTAACCGAATCATTGGATGAATATGCGGCCTTGGCCTACCGGCTGGCGTGCTCTCCGGACGAGTTGGGGGAGATTGGGCGCAGATTGCGGCAACGGGCGGAGTCGGCCGCGTTATTCAAGGGCGAAGACTGTCGGATTCAGATCGAAGCTGCGTATCAGGAAATGTGGCAGAACCACTGCCGCGGCGAGACGCGGCAAGGTTTTCGCATCGAATAGCACCTTTGGACGAATAGGGTCGGGCCTGCCGGCGTCCTTGTCAGCAATGCCGGTCAAAAGGGAATCGAGTGACGCCATGGTGAATTGTCGCCGCCTCGCCGCGTCTGCGGCGATGGCCCTGCTTCTGCTCGCCGCCCGGCAGGCTCCGGGGCAGACGGTTCAGTCTCTGGTCGACGGGGTCTTCGCCTTCCCGGTCGGTGTCGTCCTGGACGCGGCCGGGAATGCCTATGTCGCCAACGCCAACACCAATACGATCAGCGAAGTCAGCCCCGCCGGCGTCGTCAGCGTCTTCGTCGATGCCGCACAGGGTCTGGATTTTCCGGAAGGCCTGGCCTTCGACGCGCTGGGCAATCTCTATGTCGGCAACGGCGGCAACCACACGATCAGCGTGGTCAGCCCCGCGGGCGTGGTTTCGCCGTTCGTCACCAGCGGGATCGGGGAACCGATGGGGCTCGCCTTCGATGCTGCCGGCAATCTCTATGCTTCGGACAGCACGGGGAGTGCCATCCAGAAGATCAGCCCCGCCGGAGTGGTTACGGTCTTCGCCGACGATCCGAGATTTCTCGCCCAGCCGCTCGGCTTGGCCTTCGACAAGGCCGGCAATCTCTATGTCGCGAACCTGGTCCCGACGCCCGCGGGCGGCGGTATCACCATCATTACGCCGGCGGGCGCGATCAGCACGTTCGCGGCGCTGGATTACCCCGAATTCTACTTTCCCGCCTATCTGGGATTCGACGGTCTGGGCAATCTGTTCGTGGCCACCGCACTGGGGCCGGTCAACGAAATCAGCCCGAAGGGCACCATCACCAGTTTCGACACGACGAATTTCGTCAGCCCGCGCGGCCTCGCCGTCGACAGTGCCAACAATGTCTATGTCGCCGATCTGGAGGCGGCGACGCTGATCAAATTGACCCCCAAGGATGTTGCGACGACTCTCGCCGGCAACGCCCTGGCGGAGCCGGTCTCCCTGACCGTCGACGGCGCCGGCAACATCTACGTCGCCAATTCCGGCAGCCGGACCATCAGCAAAGTCGCACCGGACGGCACCGTCGCGGTCCTCGTCCCGCGGACGGCGGGAGTGGTGTCACCCTCGGCCCTGGCGTTCGACGCGAACGGAAATCTGTTCGCGTCCGATGCGAGTTCGGAATCCATCGTCAAGATTGCCGGAGACGGCAGCGTGACGCCGTTCCTCGATCTCTCCGCCAACGGGACCGTACCGAAGGGGCTCGTCTTCGATTCCAGCGGCGCGCTGTGGGTTGCCGACGCGAGCAACAACCTGCTTTTGAAAGTGACGCCCGCCGGCATCGTCACCACCGTGCTCACCGCGGGCCAGGGGATGGTCGAGCCGGTGGGTCTCGCCTTCGACGCCAACGGCAATCTCTTCATCGCCAATTCCGGTGGCGACTCGGTTACCGAGCTGGCGCCGGACGGGACGGTCAGCACCTTCGTTGCGCCCGGTGCCGGGCTTTCAGCACCTCAGGGCCTCGCCTTCGACGGCAACGGCACCCTCTACATCGCCAATTCGCCGGGCGGCGTGTTGCCGCCGGGCATCGTTGCCGTCTCGCCCACCGGTGCCGTCTCGATGTATGTCCAAGGTGTCGTAACCATGGGGAGTCCGATCGGACTGGCCTTTCTCGCCGACGATACGCTCTACGCCGCGGATTCTCTGTCGGGTACGCTCTTCCAGATTTCGGTTCCGCCGCCCCTCTCGTCCCTGCCGGCGCCGCTCCTGGCCTCGGTGTTGCCGGGCGGGCGCTCGGTCGAGCTCGATACGCCCGCCACCGTGTTCGCGACCATCCTCAATAACGGGGCCACGGATCTCGCCGGCTGCGGCGTCACGCTGGGCCCGAGCGCGCCGGCGGCGCTGTCGCTGAGTTTCCAGGCGACCAATCCGCTGACCAACCAATTGATCGGGACGCTGAACCAGACGGTCGCGATCGCCGCGAATTCGGCACAGAGCTTTCTCCTGAGCTTCGAATCGAGCGCTGCGTTCGAGGTCGACAACTTGGCGCCGGTGTTCGGCTGCAGCGGAGTCCAACCGGCTCCGATCACGCCTGGAGTCGACACCGTCGATCTCGCTTTTTCGGCCCAGGCGGTCGCCGACGTCATTGCCCTGGCCGCGACCGCGCCGCAGCCGGGGGTAGTCGCTGTGCCCTTCTCGAGCCGGCAGCCGGGCGCCTTCGCGGTGGCCAGCGTCAATGTCGGGGCCACGAGCGCCCTGACGGTCGGCGCCGATACCGGCGCTGCCACGCTGCCCGTCTCGATTCAACTCTGTCCGACCGACCCCACGACCGGCCAGTGTCTCCAGCCGTTGGCGGCATCGGTACCGGTCACGATCGATGCCGACGCCACCCCGACCTTCTCGATCTTCATTACCGCCACGGCACCAGTCACTTTCGCCCCGGGGACCTCACGAATCTTCGTACGGTTCCTCGACGCCGCCGGTCAATCGCACGGCTCCACCAGCGTCGCGGTCGAGACGCAATAGAGCCCAGTGAACCCGGTCGCGTCGGCTGAAGAGCAGGGTTGATCGCCGGACGCCTGCCCGTCATCTTGAGCCGCCCGCAACGGGACCGAGGCAAAGCGTCTGCATGTCCATACTCCACGAGACCGACATCGCCGTCATCGGCGCCGGCCCGGTCGGCCTCTTCGCCATATTCGAATGTGGCATGCTGGGCATGCGCTGCCATGTCGTCGACACGCTGGAAGCAGTAGGCGGCCAGTGTGCCGCCCTCTACCCGGAAAAGCCGATTTTCGATATTCCAGGTTATCCCGAGATCGGCGCCCAGGCGCTGATCGACCGGCTGGCCGAGCAGGCGGCCCCGTTCCGGCCGGTCTATCATCTGGGCCAGCAAGTGGTGAGCCTCACTCGGCCAGCAGATGGCGGCTTCGAGCTCGGCACCTCGGCCGGAATGGTGATCCGGGCCAAAGCAGTGATTCTGGCCGCCGGTGCCGGCGCCTTCGGGCCGAACCGCCCGCCGCTGGCCGGCATCGAGGAGTACGAGGGCAGGAGCGTCTTCTACTTGGTCACCCGGCGCGAGTCCTTGCGCGGACGGCGCGTGGTCATCGCCGGCGGCGGCGATTCCGCGGTCGACTGGGCGCTGAGCCTGGCAGACGTGGCGGCCCGGGTCATGGTCGTGCACCGCCGGCCGAAGTTCCGGGCGGCGCCGGAAACTGCGGCCAAGCTCCAGAAACTGGCCGAGAGCGGCGCCGTCGAGCTGGTCGTGCCCTATCAGCTACACGGGCTCGAGGGCGCCGCAGGCCGGCTCGCCGCCGTCATCGTCGCCGATCTCGACGGTACCACCCTCAGACTCGAGGCCGATGTCCTGCTGCCGTTTTTCGGCCTGTCGATGGAGTTGGGGCCGATCGCCGACTGGGGCCTGGGGCTCGACCGCCACCGCATCCGAATCGAGCCCGCGACGGCGGCCACCAATATCCCCGGGATCTTCGCGATCGGCGACATTGCGGTCTACCCGGGCAAGCTCAAGCTCATTTTGAGCGGTTTCGCCGAAGCCGCGCAGGCCGCACATGCTGCTCACCCGTTTATCCATCCGGGCGAGGCGCTACATTTCGAGTACTCTACCTCGAAAGGAGTCCCGGGGGCGTCGTGACCGGGGTCGGTCCCGGCGGCCCGTCGACCGGAATCCGGCAGATGACCCGGGTGCCGTGGGCGATCGCCGATTCGAGTTCGACCGTTCCGCCATGGAGTTCGACGAAGGACTTGACCAGCGACAGGCCGAGCCCGGCCCCGCCCTGGCGGTTCGCCGGGTCGCCGCGTTCGAATTTCTCGAAGACACGGGCTTGCTGCTCCGGCGCGATGCCGATGCCGGTGTCGCTGACCGAAAGGATGAGTTCGCCGTCCCCGCGCCGTGCCGCGAGCGCCACGGTCCCGCCGGCCGGGGTAAATTTGATGGCGTTGGAGACGAGGTTGAACATCGCCTGGCGGATACGGCGTTCATCGAGCACGACCGCCCCGATGTCGGTCGGGCAGTCGAATTCCAGCGTGATGTCGAGACGCCGCGCCCGCTCCCGGCTCAAGGCCAGAATTCCGGCGAGGAGGGCATGGACATCGACCGGCGCGCGCTCCAGCGCCAGTTGTCCGGCCTCGATCGAGGCCAGGTCGAGAATGTCGTTGATCAGCGACAGGAGCCGCTGCGAGCTGTCGAGGATGCCGCGGCTATACTCGACCTGCCGGTCGTTGAGGGTACCGAAATATTGCGCGGTCAGGATCTCGGCGAAGCCGATGATGGCATTGAGCGGCGTGCGCAGCTCATAGGAGACATTGGCGATGAATTCGCTCTTGAGATGGCCGGCGGTTTCGAGCGCGTCGTTCTTCTCCCGCAGCGCGCGCTGGACCCGGACCGAATCGGTCACATCGAGATAGCTCAGCAACAGGTTGCCGTCGGGCAGCGGCACGGCATTGACATCGAGCACCGAACCGTTGCGCCGCTCGACCCGCTCGGAATGACCGGTGTAGTTGGTGACCCGCTGGATCGCGGCGAAGCGGGTCCGCTCCCAATCCTTGCCGTTGTCGTAGAGCGCCCGCGCCTTGTCGATGAGCGTGGTGACATGAGGCCGGTTGGCGAGATCGCCCGGCTGCAGCTTCCAGATGTCGCGATAGGCCGGGTTCCAGAGCTTGAGCCGGCCGTCGCTGCCGAACACGGCGATGCCTTCGAAGAGATTGTCGAGCGTCTCGCGCTGGACATCGATCAGTGTGTTGTAGGCCCCCTCGAGAGCCAGCTTGTCGGTCACGTCTTCGTAAGTATAGGTCAGGCCCCCGAACGGATGCCGGCTGATCCGCAGCCGCAGCGTGCGGTCGTCGGGCAGGTGCAGAAGTTCGTCGCGCGGTTCGGCGAGATCGGCGAGCTGGGCCAGCTGGTCGGCCTTGAAGCGCTTGAAATCGGCATGCTCGGGCAAGGCGCGCATCTCGCGCAGCCGGTCGAGCAGTTCGGGCAGGCTCGGCTCCGCGGCGAGCCAGTCGCGATCGAGATTCCACAGACGCTCGAAGGCCGTGTTGTGGAACAGCAGCCGCGCGTCCGGACCCCAGATCGCTATGGCGGTGTTGAGCGCCTCCAGGACTTCGCGATGGCCCAGGGTCAGGCGGTCGAGCTCGGCCTGGACCGATTCGATCTCGTGCCGGTCGCGGCCGAAGCCGATCGTGCCGCCGGATTCGAGCGGAACCTCGACCAGTTCGAAAGGCCGGCGCTCGCCCGCCATGGACAGGATCTGGCGTTCGCCAACGGCAGCGTCATTCTCGACGGCGCGCGCCGCCAGGGCCGAGGTCGCGGCGCCCAGGCCGGCGACCTCGCCGAAGCGGCGATTGCCGCCGGCGAGTTCGAGCTTCGCGTCGCGCCACCAGACCGGCATTGGCAGGCGGTCCAGCGCTTCCCGCAACATGATGAGATCGCGCTGGGTCGCGGCACGGGCGGAGGCTGCGGCTTCGCGCTCGGTGATGTCGGCGACCCAGACCAGATCCAACGACCGTCCGCCCTTGGCGGCAACGGCGCGGTGGCCGGAGATCTCCAGCAGCCGGGACACTGGCTCGAGGCTGGCCGAGCGCCGGAAGAAGCCGCGCCCGGTTCCGGCCAATGCCGCCAGATCCGTGCACAGCGCCGCCAAGTCCGCGGCCGGCACGCGTTCCAGCAACCGGTTGAGATCGAGTGGCCACGCCGGTTCGTCGGCCACGCCGTCGATCCGCACCGCCCGCCCGCCTCGATAGCGGTAGCAGATCCCCGCGATCGTGCCGAGTGCGCCGGCCAGGAGTGCCGTGTGCTGTCGCTGGCGGCGGCCATCGAGCAGGGCGGCGACAACGCTCGCCAGCAGGACCGAGGCGACGGCGGCGACCACCACGGTGTACAAACTCATGGTCCGGCCCCCACAGGCGACGGCGATCGCTTGCAGCGGGGCGCGCGAGGACGGATCGGACGGGGCGCGGCCAATAGTGAAGACATCGTTACCAATGGTATAGGTTGCGGCGCCATATCACAAGGGACTGGCACAGGCGCGGGTCAAGAAAAAGTGAATGGCGGGGATCAACGGGTGCTGCCGCCAGCCCCTCCCGCCACCGGCGGTGCCGCGTTGGTGCGGTCGCCGCCAACTCGCCGCTGCCTTGCCCCGGGTACAATACTTTCGTATGTCTCGGAGTTGCGGGTGCACCCTTAGTAACGGTAGTGATCGGCTTTGTATGGTCCGGCGCTGTCGAGGCCCAGATACTCGGCCTGCTTTGCCGTCAGCTGGGTCAGTCGGGCCCCGAGCTTGGCCAGATGGAGCGAGGCGACCTTTTCGTCGAGGTGCTTGGGCAGGACATACACTTTGTTCTCGTATTTGCCGTGGTTGGTATAGAGTTCGATTTGGGCCAGCACTTGATTGGTGAAAGAAGCACTCATCACGAAGCTCGGATGGCCGGTGGCGCAGCCGAGATTGACCAGGCGCCCCTTGGCCAGCACGATCAGGCGCTTGCCATCGGGGAAGACGACCTCGTCGACCTGCGGCTTGACCTCGTCCCAGACATAGTTGCGCAAGGCGGCGATCTGGATCTCGCTGTCGAAATGGCCGATATTGCAGACGATGGCCCGATCCTTCATCGCCCGCATATGCTCGAGCGTGATCACGTCGACATTGCCGGTCGCAGTCACGAAAATGTCGGCGATGGGAGCGGCGTCTTCCATGGTGACGACCTGATAGCCTTCCATCGCAGCTTGGAGCGCGCAGATCGGATCGATCTCGGTCACCATGACGCGGGCGCCCTGGCTCCTGAGCGAGGCAGCCGAGCCCTTGCCGACATCGCCGAATCCGGCGACGCAGGCGATCTTGCCGGCCAACATCACATCGGTCGCCCGCTTGATCCCGTCGACCAGGCTTTCGCGCACGCCATAGAGATTGTCGAACTTGGATTTGGTCACGCTGTCATTGACATTGATCGCCGGCACCTTGAGCTTGCCGGCCTTCATCATTTCGTAGAGCCGGTGGACGCCGGTCGTCGTCTCCTCCGAAATGCCGCGGCAGTTCTCCAGAAGTTCCGGGTACTTGTCGTGGAGCACGATGGTGGCGTCGCCGCCATCGTCGAGCACCATGTTCGGGGTCCAGCCGTCGGGGCCGCGCAGAGTCTGCTCGATGCACCATTCATATTCTTCCTCGGTTTCGCCCTTCCAGGCGAAGACCGGAATCCCCGAGGCGGCAATCGCCGCTGCCGCATGATCCTGGGTCGAGAAAATATTGCAGGACGACCAGCGCAAGGTGGCGCCGAGCGCGGCCAGCGTCTCGATCAGCACCGCCGTCTGGATGGTCATGTGCAGGCATCCGACGATCCGGGCACCGGCGAGCGGCTTGGCCGCGCCGAACTCCCGGCGCAACGCCATCAGCCCCGGCATCTCGGTCTCGGCGATCGCGATCTCCTTGCGGCCCCAGCCGGCGAGCGAAATATCCGCGACCTTGTAGTCGGAAGAATGAACAGAACTGACGGCCATCGGCGACTCCGAGAGGATAAGGATATAAAGCTATCTTTATATGATTTCGGGATCGTAGTCGAGGGGTGGTGCTCGACGCAAGGACAAATTTACCCGGTTGCCGAGGCGGGGCTCCGCCGATATGGTCCGCCCTCCCGCGGGCGGCGCTCGCGCACTGGGTTCAGAGGAACGGACGAGATGGCCGAGATCGACGACACTGCGGAACGGCGCACCGGGCCCGGCCCCCGCCCAGCCGATGTCGGCGGCGTCGCGGCCGACCAGCTCCGCGCCCTGGTCGAGCGGATCGAGCGCCTGGAAGAAGAAAAGAAGGCGCTCCAAGAGGACATCAAGGACGTCTACGCCGAAGCCAAGGGCAACGGCTTCGACGTGAAGATCCTGCGCAAGATCATCAGCTTGCGCAAACGCGACCGGGCCGAGGTGGACGAGGAGGAGACGATCCTGGAACTCTACTTGCGGGCGCTGGGGATGTTGCCGGAGGAGGGGTAGGGGGCGGGTTTGGGCAGTGAGATAGGCCGGAATTGAACAGAGGACGGATATCACCGTCGACCGCGATCAGTCGGGTGGGCCTCTGCGCCCGCCTCGCCGGAACGGCGATCGTCGGCTCCGTTTTTCGATTGTTACCAATAGGTTAGAAGCCGGCGCCCGGCAGAATCAGCGCAGAAAGGCATTGTCTTTCGCCCACCCGCGACAGGAGAGGTTCGCCCACCCCAATTTCATAGGCTATTCATCGCCCGCATTCGCCTCCACGACTCACTTGGCCAGCAGTAGAGTGCCGACCGAGAGCCCCGCCACAAGCAAGAGTATCACTGCAGCAATTGCCATCGCGTCCTCAAATCCGGACATTGGTTTGGTGTGCACCGGGAGTCTCGTCGTCTCCGCCTCCGACGATTTTCCGGGCACCGTTGTTCGGACAGACTCCAACGGCGCAAAACCTGCCGTCACTTCCGGCACCGCGCGATGGCGGAGCTTCGTCGGGTCGCTGTCCGTGCCGAGCAGCACCAGCACCTCGGCGACGGTCTGCGCTCGATCCTCCGGCGCCACGGCCAAAACGACGTCGATCGCCGCCAGAAGCGGCTTTGGGTAGCGCCCGGCGCCGATCCGGCCGGCCGGCGGCAACGGATCGGCCCCGCCGCGCTGGAGCGCCCGCTCACGGGTGACGGCGTCGATCATCGTGCCGCCGATCGCCTGGTAGCAGGTCATGCCGAGCGCATGGAGATCGGAAAACCGCCCCTGCTTGCCCCCTTCCAGCTGCTGCTCGATCGGCGCATAGCTCTTCGAGTAGATCTGGGTGAAGGCAGTGTTTCGAGTCCCCCCGCTGACGGTCCGAGCCGCACCGAAATCGATCAGGACCGGGCTTCCGTCGTCGCGGACGAAGATATTGGCCGGCTTTATGTCCCGATGCAGCATGCCGGCATCGTGCTCTGCGCCCAGAGCCTGGAGCAGCCGATCCAGCATCCGGCCGAGCCGGAGGCTGTCGAGGCCCGAGCGGTTGGCATCGATCAGCGCTTCCAGGCTCTGGCCGGCCAGAAACTCCATGACGATATAGGCGGTGCCATAGGCTTCGAGAAAGGTCATGACCTTGACCACGCCGTCGCCGGCTTCCCCGAGCTGCGACAACCGGGTGAGCGCCTTCGCCTCGCGCATGAAGCGGTCGAGGCAATCGGCGAAGATCGCCGCGTCGTTCCGGTCGGTGGGCAGCACCTCCAGCCCCTGACGCACCGCGAATTGCCGGGGAAAGCACTCCGTCACGGCGAAAACCTGATCGATCTTGTCGCGGACCCGATAAGTGATGCCGAAACCGCCTCGACCGAGGATCGCCTCGACCGTGAAACTATGCAGCGCCGTCCCCCGGGGCAACGCGTCCCGAGGCCAAAACTCGCTCGATGCAAGCATGAAACGACATCTCGCGGATGATGGGTGGCACCAGCCTAGCCCAGGGGTAGAATAGCGGGAAAGGCCCGCGCTGACAAGTCGGGGGAGCGCCCATCGATGCGGGGTACAGCCCGATGAAGCCGGCCGCGATAGCCACGCGCGTTTCGCTTCCGCCGAAGCCTCGTTCGGTCGAACCCCCATCCCTCACTTGATTCGACGACGAGGGCTACCGCAAAAGAGTCTGCTCCCGCCGATTATTCCTTCTAGCGCAGCAGCTTGCCGGACTGCAGCGGGCGCGGATGGGAGTAGGTGAGCGCGGATTCGCCCTCGACTCACCGCACCGGCCGTCGATTCACGCTGCTTTTCCCGCGCGAATGTAGTTTAAATCAGCGATCATTCTGCCCAGGGGTACCGACCGGTGGTCCGGCGCTTGATGCGCTCTACAGCGCTGCTTAGTAAAATTGGAGTTATTATGGCGAACGGCACGGTGAAGTGGTTCAACCCGACCAAGGGTTTCGGGTTCATTCAGCCGGACAGCGGCGGGGCGGATGTGTTCGTCCACATCAGCGCAGTCGAGCGGGCTGGTCTCAATACCTTGAATGAAGGGCAGAAAGTCTCCTTCGACGAGGAGCGCGATCCCAAGCGGGGCAAGACCTCCGCCGTCAACATCAAGGGCCTCTAGCGCCAACCCCGGTCAGGTGGAGCCAGTTGATCGGGTAGAGCGGCTCGACTGGACCGGCGCCCGTTCGCGCGCGATCGGAAGCCGGTCCAGGCTTCTCACGACAGGCTCCGCCCCGTGGGCGGGGCGTCGCGGGCGAATTTCGCCCGAGCGCCGAGGTTAGATGCCGCAAAGCGGCACCTCGATCCCGCCGGCCCGCGCCGTATAGCAGCGGCCATTCTCGTTCGGATCGGAATTGTCCGAACTGGAAAACAGCACCTCGCGATAGGCGGCCCCGTTGCGGTCGGCGCCGCCGCGGAAGGTCCAGTGGCTGTAGCGCCCGCAGCCCAGCCGGCGGATCTCGTCATGGAGCGCATGCGGCTGGGCCAGAGGAACGCCGTCCTCGAGCACCCTCAGGGGCGACGCCGGGATCGCCAGGCTCCGGCCCGGCTCCGGCCGGATCACCGCTGCTTCGAGCCGGTGTCGGGCCACTGTATCGAGCGCCATCGGCCCTGCCGCCGCACTGCCGTCGGGCAGCAGGAGATAGTCGCCGGCAACATCGAGGCGAGGATCGGCGACCCAGCCGACGCCTTGGTCGCGGCTGAAATGCGGGCGTTGCCGAAGTGCTTCGAGCCGGGCCAGACCGGCTCGGCCGTCGATGCGCCCGAACCAGGTGCAATGCACGACCCCGGCCGGCCGCAGGATTCCGGCCGCGACCATTCGGTCGACGAAGGCCTGTACGATGCCGGCCTTGGCCGATCCGTCCTCGACATGGTAGTCGTCGATCGCGACGATGCAATTCGCGTCGAAATAGCGGGCGAAATGCAGGAAATTGCGCTCCGGGAAAGGGTCGGCATCGAGGAAGAACAGGCCGATCCGACGGCCGCCCAGCCACGCCGCGACGGAAGCACGCAATCCCGGGTCATGCGAGCGGCCGATGATCGGCACGACTTGGCCGGCTGCGCCATGGGCGGCGAGGTTGCGGGCGAGGTCGCCGATGATGTCGCCCGAGGGCAGGGTCGGATGGCTGCGATAGCTGCCGCCGACCTCGATCGTGGCGAGCGGGACCTCCGGCGGCAACCCTCTCGCCAGCGCGATCGTGCTGCCGCCGATATAGGGGCCGATTTCGAGCACGGCCCCGCTCGCCAATGCCGCCGTCGCCCGCAAGACGGCGAGAGCGGCTTCGCCGATCATGGAAATGCGCCGGATCCGGCTCAATTCCTCGGGCGCCATCGTTGCTCGTGCGGCTGCGACGAACCCTGGAAACCCCTCGGGCGTCAGCGGATCGGCGCGCCACGAAACGGGCAATCGGGCGAGGATGGGGCCGAGCCGCTTCATCGCCTCGACTAGCCGACCGCATCGGATCTTGCGACAATCATCGGCCTAATTCCCCGCCAAGGCGCGTTGTGCCGCCGAGCGGGCCGGTACCGCCTTGGCGCCGCGCCGCCCCTCCAGCCAGGAATTCACCCGGTCCATATAGAGATAGACCACCGGCGTGGTAAAGAGCGTCAGCATCTGGCTGAGGATCAGGCCGCCGACGATGGCGAAACCCAGAGGCTGGCGGATCTCGGCGCCGGTGCCGGTGCCGAGCATGAGCGGCACGCCGCCGAGCAGTGCCGCCATGGTCGTCATCATGATCGGGCGGAACCGGATGAGACAGGCCTGGTAAATCGACTCCTCGGGTGCCAAGCCCTGATGCCGCTCCGCCTCGAGGGCGAAATCGATCATCATGATGGCGTTCTTCTTGACGATGCCGATCAGCAGGATGATGCCGATCAAGGCGATGACCGACAGGTCGTAGTGGAAGAGCATCAAGATCAGCAAGGCGCCGACCCCGGCCGAGGGAATCGTCGAGAGAATGGTGATCGGGTGGATGTAGCTCTCATAGAGCACGCCCAGGATGATATAGACGACGGCCAGCGCCGCCGCGATCAGATAGGGTTGGCTCGCCAGCGAGGATTGGAACGCCTGGGCATTGCCCTGAAAGGTGCCGAGAATGGCCGAGGGCAGCCGGAGTTCGGCTCCGGCCCGCTGGATCTGGTTGACCGCCTCGCCCAAGGCGATCCCGGGGGCGAGGTTGAAGGACAAGGTCACGGCCGGGAACTGGCCTTGATGGTTGACCGACAGATAATTGGTCGTGGTCGTATCGAGCTTGACGAAACTCGACAGCGGCACCATGCCGCCGCCGCCCGGCGCCTTCACATAGATCTTGTCGAGTGCCGTCGGGTCGGCCTGCAGCTTGGGATCGACTTCCAGAATGACATGGTACTGGTTCAGCTGGGTGAAATAGGTGTTCACCTGGCGCTGGCCGAATGCGTCGTAGAGCGTGTCGTCGATCAGCTGCGGCATGATCCCGAACCGGGCCGCAGCCGTGCGATCGATGGTCATGGTCACGGTGGCGGCATTCGTCTGCTGATCGGTCGCGACATCGCGCAAGGCCGGCAGCGTCGTCATCTTGTCGAGCAGAATCGGCGCCCAGTGGTTGAGCTCGTCGAGATCCGCGTCCTGAAGCGTATATTGATACTGGGTGCGGGTGAAGCGGCCGCCGACATTGATGTCCTGCGCCGCCTGCAGGAACACGTTCATGCCCTGGAGTTTGGCGAGCTTGCCGCGGAGCCTGCCGATGATCTGATCGGCCGAGGCCTTACGCCCGGGCTTGGGCTTCAGGTTGATGAAGAAGCGCGCGGTGTTGGGCGGATTGCCCGACTGGCCGACGGCGTCGGCCAGGCTCTCGACGTCGCTGTCGGCCATGATCACGTCCGACACGGTCTGGGCCCGCTCGCTCATCTGGGCGAACGAGGCATCCTGCGACGCCTCGCCGATGCCGTAGATGAACCCCGTATCCTGCTGCGGAAAGAACCCCTTCGGGATCACGATATAGAGCCAGACGGTGGCGCCGATGGTCGCGAACAGCACCATGAGAGTGAAGAACTGGTGCCGCAATACCCAGCGTAACCCGGTCGCATAGCCGTCGCGCATGCCGTCGAAGAAGCGCTCCATCAGCAGATAGAGCCGGCCGTGCCGGACATGACGCTGATCCTGCAGAAACCGCGCGCACATCATCGGCGTCAAGGTCAGCGAGACGATGACCGAGACCAGGATCGTCACGGTCACGGTAACCGCGAATTCATGGAAGAGCCGGCCGATGATGCCGCCCATCAGCAGCAGCGGGATGAACACCGCGACCAGCGACAAGCTGATCGAGATGATGGTGAAGCCGATTTCGCCGGCGCCTTTGAGCGCCGCCGCCATCGGCGTCAGCCCTTCTTCCAGATGGCGCACGATGTTCTCGATCATGACGATGGCGTCGTCGACGACGAAGCCGACCGAGATGACCAGCGCCATCAGCGAGAGATTGTCGAGGCTGTAGCCCACGACATACATCACGGCGAAGGTGCCGATGATCGACAGGGGCACGGTCACGCTCGGGATCACCGTCGCCCAGAAATTCCGCAAGAACAGAAAGATCACCGCCACCACCAGGGCCACGGTGATCATCAGCGACATCTCGACATCGTCGACCGACGCGCGGATGGTCTTGGTCCGGTCGGTCAGGATGATGATCTCGACAGCGGGCGGCACCGCCAATTGCAAATGCGGCAGCGCCGATTTCACCCGTTCGACGACATCGATGACATTGGCGCCGGGCTGGCGGAAGACGGCAATGCCGAGCCCGTGCTTGCCGTTCTGAGTCGATTCCATCCGCAGATTTTCCGGCCCGTCCACGGCCTGGCCGACATCGCGGATCCGCACCGGCGAGCCGTTGCGATAGGCCAGGACCACGTCCTGATATTGCGCCGCCGACAACAGCTGATCATTATCATAGAGGGTGAAGGCTTGGTGCGGTCCGTCGAAATTGCCCTTGGGCTGGTCGACCGTGGTGCTGCCCAGCACGGCCCGGACATCTTCCAGCGCCAGCCCCATCGCCGCGAGCTTGGCCGGATCGACCTGGACCCGGACCGACGGTTTCTGTTCGCCGAAGATGAAGACCTGGGCCACCCCCGAGATCTGCGAGATCTGCTGGGCCAGGATATTGTTGGCATAATCATCGACGACGGTGAGCGGCAGGCTCTTACTCTGCACCGAGAAGATCAGGACCGGGCTGTCGGCCGGGTTGACCTTCTTGTAGGTGGGCGGAATCGGCAGGTTCTTGGGCAGGAAGCCGCTCGCGGCATTGATCGCTGCCTGGACGTCCTGGGCTGCGGCGTCGATGTTGCGGTTCAGATCGAACTGGATGGTGATGCTGGTCGAACCGAGCACGCTGGTCGAGGTCAATTGGCTGACCCCGGAGATCTGCGCGAATTGGGTCTCGAGCGGGGTCGCGACCGACGAGGCCATGGTCTCCGGGCTGGCGCCGGGAAAGTTGACCGCGACGGTAATGGTCGGAAAATCCACTTGCGGCAACGGTGCCACCGGCAGCAGCGGATATGTGACCAGCCCGATCAGCAACAGCCCGGCCATGAGCAGCGAGGTGGCGATCGGCCGTTCGATGAACGGTGTCGAGATGCTCATTTCGCCGGCTCCGGAACCGCTGCCGTCTGTTCCGGTTTGCGCATCGCCACCTCGGCCCTGCCGCCGACGACCAGCCTGTACTGGCCGTCGATGACGACCAGATCGCCGGCCGCGATCCCGCTGTCGATCACCGCCGTATCGCTGGTCGTGTAGCCGACTACGACCGGCCGCATCGCGACCGACTTGTCGTCCGGCTTGATCACCCAGACGAACGTGCCCTTGGGCCCCCGCTGCACTGCCTGGACCGGCACGGTGACGGCGTCTCGGCGGGTCTCGATCTGCAGATGGGCATTGACGAATTGCCCGGGCCAGAGCGAATTCGCCTGATTCTGGAAGGTGGCCTTCAGTTTCATGGTTCCCGTCGTCGGGTCGATCTGGTTGTCGACCAGCAGGACCCGTCCGGTATCGAGCTTCTCGCCATCGTCCTGGCTCCACGCCTCGACTGCGAGCGGGCCGGCGGCGAGCGCCCGGTTGATCGCCGGCAGCATGGCCTCGGGCAGGGTGAAGATCACCGAGATCGGATGCAGCTGGGTGATCACCACCAGCCCGCCCGGATCCGTGGCATGGACGATATTGCCCTGATCGACCAGCCTGATGCCGGTGCGGCCGTCGATCGGCGAGGCGATCGTCGTATAGCCCAATTGCACCTTGGCATTGTCGATCGCCGCCTGGTCGCCCTTGGTCTGCGCCGTCAGCTGTGCCACCAGCGCGCGTTGGGTATCCACAGTCTGCTTGCTGGTGAAATTCTGGGGTGCCAGCGTGATGTAGCGCTCCAGATCGTGCTCGGCATTGGCCAATTGGGCGGCGTCCTTGTCGCGGGTCGCGACGGCCTGATCGAGAGCCGCCTGAAAGGGCCGCGGGTCGATCAGCGCCAAGAGATCGCCGGCCTTCACGTCCTGGCCTTCCTTGAACGCGACCTTGTCCAGCGCGCCATCGACGCGGACATGAATCGTCACCGTGTTGAAGGCCTGCACCGCCCCCAGCCCGAACCGGAAGATCGGCACATCCTGCCGGCGGGCGAGATCGGCCGTAACCGGAACCGCCGCGGGGGCTACCTGTCCGACTGCCTGGGGGGTCGGACCGGGACCGCCCAGCCACAGCCATCCGCCGATGGCGATACCGATCACCAGCAGCGTCAAAATCAAACCGTTACGCATCTTTACTCCTGCCGCAAGCAGACACCGGCGCTTCGCCCGCATCGTGCGGCGCCCGAGAATACAGTATCGCCGGAAAAATATGGTACTGCTCGATATCGCGAAAATCGATTGATCATATCGGGACCATGAACGACACGAATATCGGATCGGTCGACCTCAATCTGCTGAAGGCGTTCGCGGCTTTGCTGCGGGAACGGTCGGTGACGCGGGCGGCCCAGGCGATCGGTCTGTCGCAGCCGGCCCTCAGCCATGCGTTGGCGCGATTGCGCGGCCTCTTCGCCGACGATCTGTTCGTCCGCCTGCCGCACGGCATGGAGCCGACGCCGCGCGCTCTCGAACTGGGCGAGTTGGTCCAGGCGGCGCTGGAGCAGATCCGCCAGGCGCTGGAACTCGGCCGCGGTTTCGATCCGGGGGCGACAACCCGGATCTTCGCGCTCGGGGCGGCCGAGCATGCCGAGATCGCCCTTGTCGGCGGCCTCGCCGAACGCGTGACGGCACGGGCCTCCCACGCCGATCTGCGGATCCTGCCGGTCGACTTCACCAACATGATCGAGCGGCTCGACGACAACCGGATTTCCGTGGCGATCGATGTCTTGCGCGATCCGCCGAAACACTACCCGCGCCGGCTGCTCTATCGCGAGAGCGCCGTCGTGATCGGCCGCCGCGACGACCCTGCTCTCGCCCGGATCGGCTCGCCCGTCACCTATGCCGGTGCCGCCCATCTGGCCGTAGCCCCGGCCGGGCGCAGTGCCGGCGGCGTCGATGCCGTGCTCGCCGAACTCGGCCTGCAGCGACGGCTGGCCGTCACCGTCGCGACATATCTGGCGGTGCCTTCGACCTTGCGCCGGACCCGGTTGATCGCAACTCTGCCGCTGAGCACGGCACTTCACCTGATGCGGCTCGATCCCGATCTGGCGATGGCCGAACTGCCGTTCCTGCCCCGGTTCGACGTCTCGATGATCTGGCACCCGCGCCACGACGGCGACCCGGCCGAACGCTGGCTGCGGGCGTTGCTGGCCGAGTTGGGGGCGGCAGTGGCGCCGGGGGATGGGGTCGGCTGACCCGTCTGGTGGATCCGAGGCGCTTCGAGCGCGGCGGCACGATCACCGGGACCCGCCGTCTCCCGCGCATGAACCGTGGATCAAAGCTGTGGATCAAAGCTGTCTGTCGCGGATCGGCGAGACGACTTGCCTGGCTCGTCCCCGCCGCGATCACGGCGGGTCGCTGCCGGTGGCCGGGGTTTCGAGCGGCTGCGGTTCCGCCGCGGGCGGGGCGGCGGTGGGTCGGTAATCGCGGTAGGGCGAGTCCGGCGGCTTGGTCCGGGCTTCCTCGATCGCCCAGTCCTCGTCGGCCCACAGGCTCCACTCGACCTCGACGCCCAGATCTTTGCAAATGCCGGCGATGATGGCGCCGAGCGGGCGGTCGCCGATGAGATCCTCGAAGCTCTCCTCGTCGTCGAGCCGTTCGCGCAAATCGTTGCGGATCGACTCCCTTGTCTCCTCCGAGCCCGGCTGCCTGTCGATCGCCTCGCCGACGATGCGCCCGATTTCGGCGCGCTTGCGGCGCTGCCGCTGGGCGTCACCGGCGGGCGCCGGCTTCGCCGCGCCGGAAAGTGCCGGCTCGGCCGCGTCGTTCCGGCGGGTTCGGTCCCTGGCCACTTTCTCGTCCCGCGCCTTGCTCTTTTCGAAGAAGTGCTCTTCCAGCGCCCAGCACCGGCGGACCGCACGGGAGATCCGTTCGAAAATCAGTCCGATATCGGTGCCGCCTCGGCCGAGGAAGGTCGCTTGCGCCGCGGCCAATTCCATGACCGCCCGTCCGGGATCGACCCGGCCGGTCATCATTTCGTCGACCGTGGCATGGGCGAGATTGGCTTGCGACTCGGCCTGCGAGCGGAGCGCCTTGGCGATATCCATCCCGATCCCGGCCAACTCCTGGAGCGCGCGCGAGCGCCTTTCGGCGAAGCCGGGATCCCGGCCGCCCGCGAAGCGGGCACGCGTTTCCGACGGGCCCGTGTCGGGATCATCCGGCGGCGCCTCGGCCGGCGGGGAAGTGATATATGAGATGTTCATGGAACAAATCATGACTTATCGTGGCGCCCATTTCAAGCCCTTTTTTTTTTGCGTGAGCCACTCGAATGTTTCGAGACGGGCGATGTCGACGAACGCGAGGCGACGTGGGGCGGAATGCCTGGCGCGGATGCGACTTCGTTTCCGCGGCAATTGCCGGCTGTTCGATGGTGTTCCCGGAGCCACATTCATGGTGATAGCGCCTATGCCGGGCCGGTGTTCCATGAGGGACTCGCGGGCATCTCGCCGGGTCTCGTCACTGAAATCGTTCGTCGTTCCGATCGAGCCAAAGGCTTTGTCGTTCTGCCCGAACGATGGATCGTCGAACGCACCATCGGGTGGCTCGACCGCTGCCGCAGGTTGGCAAAGGACTGGGAAAATCTCACTCGATCCGCGCTCGCTTTCCTCCGCCTCGCATCCATCCGCCTCATGCTCCGAAAACTCTGTAATGCCTCATAACGTCTCGGGACGGACTCTAAGAGCTACGTGAGTCGAGCCGGCGACCTGGCCAGGATTGCGGATCAACTCGGGTGGCGACGGCGGGGGAGGGTTGACAGCGCCTGACCTACGGTCTGGCGCCGGCCATCGGAGGCTCGAGAATCTGGGGCGGCACTGGCGCGGAGGCGGTGCGGAGTGGCCGAACGGCCGCCGATTTTGCTCGCCGGCCCGGCTCCCCGATCCCCAACCTCACGATCCCCTCGCCTGCCATTGCCCCCGGATGCTACTCATGGGCAATTTTCCGCCACGGGAGCGTCGGGGATCGTGCTGGTCCGGGAGAGAAACGCCAAAGACTTTGCCGAGGCGGTGCAGCGCTATCGAGCCGGGCGGCTGGCCGAGGCGGAGCGGCTGTGCCGGCAGCTGCTGGCGCGGGCACCGGGCCATGCTCAGGCTCTGCATCTGCTGGGGACGATCGCGCTGCAGACGGGGCGGCCGGCCGATGCCGTGGCCCCGCTCGCGAGCGCACTCGCCCAGCAGCCGCGCGACGGGGCGATTCACAATCTCCTGGGGACGGCCTATCTCCAGCTCGAACGCCATGCCGAGGCCGTCGACAGCCTCCGGACGTCGATCGGCCTCGATCCCGGTCGCGCCGAGGCGCATTGCGCCTTGGGCGTCGCCCTCGCCGCCCTGAACCAGTCCGACGAAGCGATCGCGGCGTTTCGAGCGTCCCTCGACCTCGATCCGGACATGCCGCAGGCTCATTTCAATCTGGCCGGCCTGTTCGCCGCCCGCCAGCGGGGGCCGGAAGCGATCGCGCATTACCGTGAAGTGCTGCGGCTGGAGCCGGACAACGCCGTGGCCCATCACCAGATCGGCCGCGGTCTTTCCGGACAAGGCGACTCCGACGCAGCCCTCCGCCATTTCCGCGAAGCGGTTCGGCTGCAGCCGAGCTACATCGAAGCGCGGCACAATATCGGCCTCGCGCTGGCCTTTGCCGGTCGGTGGCGGGAAGCGCTGGCGGAGTTCGAAACCACGCTGCGGGTCGAGCCCGAATCGGGCGAGGCCCACTACAATCTGGGTTCGATCCTGCTGCTCCAGGGATTGCTGGAACGCGGCTGGGAGCAATTCGAGTGGCGCTGGAATCTGGAAGGGATGCGGCCCTTTCGGCGGCCCTTTCTCCAGCCGCAATGGCGAGGCGAGGACATCGCCGGCCAAACGCTCATCCTGCATGACGAACAGGGCTTCGGCGATACGCTGCATTTTTGCCGCTATGCCCCGCTCGCAGCCCGGCGCTGTGCCAAGGTCTATCTCGAAGTGCATGTCGAGTTGGTCGAGCTGCTGCGGCAGAGCTTCGCCGGCGACGGGCTCGAGATCCTGCCGCGCACCCCCAGCTTTCCCGGGATCGAGGGGCTGCCGGAGTGCGACTATCAATCGCCGCTGCTCAGCCTGCCGAATGTCTTCGAGACGGGGCTCGACACCATCCCGGCCGAGATCCCTTATCTTCGGGCCGATCCGGAGGCGGAGCGGAAATGGACCGAGCGCTTGGCCTTCCTGCCGCACCCTCGGGTGGGACTGATCTGGGGCGGCCGGCCGGGCCATGCCCAGGACGCGCTGCGTTCGGTAGCACTGGCCCAGCTGGCGCCTCTGGGGCAAATCCCCGGTGTCACGTTTCTGTCGCTGCAGAAGGGCGAGGCGGCTTCTCAGCTCGCCGAGCCGCCGCCGGGCATGACGATCCATGATTTCACCGCCGAACTGCCGAATTTCGCCGATACCGCAGCGTTTCTGGCCGCCGTCGACCTGGTCGTCACCGTCGACACGGCGATGGCGCATCTCTCGGGAGCGCTCGGCAAACCGGTCTGGATGCTCAATCGCTGCCTGCCGGATTGGCGCTGGCTGCTGGAGCGCGACGACAGCCCCTGGTATCCGACGCTCCGCCAGTTCCGCCAGCCGAGCCACGGCGATTGGGACAGCGCAGTGGCGGCCCTCGCTGCGGCACTGGAATCCTGGGTCGGCACCTATCGGGCCGGGCCGGTTCCCGGCGCCGATGCCGGGTAACGGCGTGGCGAAGCGGCTGCGATCATGCTGACAGGGGAACAGATCACCCGGGACTTCGCCCTGGCGGTACAGTCCTATCGGGCCGGACGCGTCGACGAAGCCGCGGACCAGTGCCGGATCCTTCTCGGGCGCGCGCCGGCCCATGTGCCGGCGCAGCATCTGCTCGGCACGATCGCCCTGCAGCGGGGGCAGCCGGAAGCAGCGGTCGCCCTGCTCGCCCGCGCCGCCGCTCGGAGGCCGGCGGACCCCGCCCTGCATAATCTGCTGGGTGCCGCCTATCTGCAGCTCGGCCGGCAGGCAGAGGCGGTTCGCAGCCTCGAGGCCGCCCTCGCCCTCGAGCCCGACCTCGCCGAGGCGCGCTGCACGCTCGGGGTGGCGCTGGCGGCGCTCGGGCGGGCCGACGACGCGATCGCGTCGTTCCGCGCGGCCCTCGCCTGCGACCCTGACATGGCGCAGGCCCATTTCAATCTCGCCGGCCTGTTCGTGTCCCGCGGTCAGGTGCCGGCGGCGATGGTCCATTACCGGGAACTGGTGAGGCTGGAGCCGGGCAATGCCATGGCCCATCACCTGCTCGGCCGAGGCCTGTGCGGCGAGGGCGATATCGACGAAGGCGTGCGTCATTTTCGCGAGGCGATCCGCCTGCAGCCGGGCTATGCCGAGGCCCGCCACAATCTCGGCATGACCCTCGCCTTCGCCGGGCGCTGGGAAGAGGCGCTGGCGGCGTTGGAAGAGACGCTGCGGGTCGAGCCTCGCTCTCCGCAGTCGCACTACGATCTCTGTCTGGTCCTGCTGATGCTTGGACGGTTCGAAGCGGGCTGGGAAGAACTCGAATGGCGCTGGGGAATCGAGGGGACGCGGGATCTGCGCCGGCCGTTCCCCCAGCCGCAGTGGCGGGGCGAGGACCTCGCCGGTAAGAGCCTCATGCTCCATGACGAACAGGGACTGGGCGACACGCTGCAATTCTGCCGCTACGCGCCGCTGGTCGCCGGGCGCGGCGGCAAGCTCTATTTCGAAGTGAATGCCGCGCTGGTGACGCTGCTGCGCCGCAGCTTCGCCGGCGACCGGATCGACTTCCTGCCGCGCAGCCCGAGCTTTCCCGGCATCGACCGGCTGCCCGCCTGCGACTATCATTCGCCGCTGATGAGCCTGCCGCGCGTCTTCGGGACGAGGCTGGAGAGCATTCCGGCCGAAATTCCCTATTTGCGGTGCGACCCCGAGAAGCGGCGCGTCTGGTCCGACCGCCTCGCCTTCCTGCCGCGACCGCGGGTCGGGCTGGTTTGGGCAGGGCGCCCGGGCTATGCCCAGGATGCGGTGCGCTCGATCGCGCTGGCGCGCTTCGCGCCCCTGGCGGGGATCTCCGGCGCAAGCTTCCTGTCGCTGCAGAAGGGCCCGGCCGCGGCCCAGCTCCAGACACCGCCGCCCGGGCTGACGATCCATGACTTCACTGCCGATCTGGCGGATTTCGACGACACGGCGGCCCTGGTCGACACGCTCGATCTGGTGATCAGCGTCGATACGGCGGTGGCCCATCTGGCCGGCGGTCTGGGCAAGAGCGTCTGGCTGCTGAACCGCCGCATCCCTGATTGGCGCTGGCTGCTGGACCGGGAGGACAGTCCCTGGTATCCGACTCTGCGCCTCTTCCGGCAACCGCGCCACGGCGACTGGGACAGCGTCGTCGCCCGGGTCGCCGAGGGGCTCGCGGCGTTCGTCGGCGAAGGGAGGCCGGAGTGACCCCGGAAACGCCGGGAATCCCGCCGGTCGAGGGCGGGCTCGTCCAAGCCTTCGGCGCCGCGGTCCAATTCTACCGCTCCGGAAAACTGGCCGAGGCCGAGAGCCTGTGCCGGCGGCTCCTGGCGGCTGCACCGGGTCACGCCCGAGCCCTCCATCTGCTGGGCACCATCGCGCTGCAATCGGGCCGTCCAGCCGTCGCCGTCGCCCCGCTCACCCGCGCCCTGGCGCAGCGGCCGAACGATGCGGCGATCCACAATCTGCTGGGAACGGTCTATCTGCAGCTCGGCCGGCATGCCGACGCGGTCGCGAGCCTGGAGACCGCGCTCCGCCTGGAGCCTGATCTCGCCGAGGCCCATTGCGTGCTGGGAGCGGCGCTCGCCGGTCTCGGGCGCGGCGAGGCGGCGGTCGCCGCGTTTCGCGCCGCCCTCGAGCGTAATCCCGACATGGCGCAGGCCCACTACAACCTCGCCGGCCTCTTCGCCGACTGGAAGCGCCGAGCCGAAGCGGTCGGGCATTATCGCGAGGTGCTTCGCCTGGAACCCCGCAATGCCGTCGCCCACTACAAAATCGGCCAGGCCCTCTTGGCCGACGGCGCCCATGGCGAGGCGGTCGACCATTTCCGCGCGGCCTATCGTCTGGAGCCGAGTTATGCCGAAGCCCGGCATTTCGCCGCGATCGCCCTGGTCGTCGCCGATCGCTGGGAAGAGGCCGCCGCTCAGTTCGAAGAGACGCTCGCCGCCGAACCCGACGACCCCGTGTCCCATTACAGCTACGGCACGGCCTTGCTGATGCTGGGACGGCTCGAAGCGGGCTTCGAGAAGTACGAATGGCGCTGGCAGGTCGAAGGGCTGCGGGCCTATCGGCGGGCCTTTGCCCAGCCGCAATGGCGGGGCGAGGATCTCGCCGAGAAGACCCTGCTCGTCCATTGCGAGCAGGGCTTCGGCGATACGCTGCATTTCTGCCGCTACGCCCCGCTCGCTGCCCGGCGCTGTGCGAAGCTCTATTTCGAGGTGCAGCCGGAACTGGTGAAGCTGATGCGCCAGAGCCTCGCGACCGAGCGGCTCGAAATCGTTTCGCGCAGCCCGAGCTTTCCGGGCGTCGAGGGGTTGCCGGCGTCCGACCATCACTCCGCACTGCTCAGCCTGCCGCACGTGTTCGGGACTCGGCTCGACACGATCCCGGCCGAGATCCCCTATCTGCGGGCCGATCCGGTCGAGATCCGCAAATGGGCGGAACGCCTCGCCCCCCTGCCCCGGCCGCGCGTCGGCGTGATCTGGGCCGGAAGAGCGATCCAGGCGCAGGATTCGGAGCGGTCGATCCCGGTCGCCCGCCTGGCCCCGATCCTGCGCGTTCCCGGCGCCACATTTCTGTCCCTGCAAACGGAAGAGCCGGCCGCTCAGCTCGCCTCGTTGCCGACGGACATCGAGATCCATGATTTCACAGCGGAACTCCCCGATTGGGCCGATACGGCGGCGTTGCTGGGCTCGATCGATCTGGTGGTCACCGTCGACACGGCGATGGCGCATCTCTCGGGCGCGCTCGGCAAGAAAGTCTGGCTGCTCAATCGGCAGACGACCGACTGGCGCTGGCTCCTGGAACGCGAGGACAGCCCCTGGTACCCGACCACCCGCCTCTTCCGCCAGCCCCGAGCCGGCGACTGGGACAGCGTCATCGAGCGGGTCGCGCGGACGCTCGAAGCGTGGGTCGAACTCTTCCGGAACCGGGGTGACAGCGACCCCGATCGGCGCTTATGATCCGCCGACCAGCCCAGAAGCCGAGGATGCCATGACCGAAGAAGCTTTTCTCTGCGACGCCGTACGCACGCCGATCGGCCGCTATGCCGGGGCACTGGCGTCGGTGCGCGCCGATGATCTGGCAGCCGTCCCGCTGGCGGCACTGAAGGCGCGCCATGCCGGGCTCGATTGGCAGGCAGTCGACGATGTCTATTACGGCTGCGCCAATCAGGCCGGCGAAGACAATCGCGACGTTGCACGCATGGCGCTGTTGCTCGCAGGACTGCCGGACAGCGTGCCCGGTGCCACGGTCAACCGGCTCTGCGGTTCGGGCATGGAGGCGATCGCCATGGCGGCTCGGGCGATCCGCGCCGGCGACGGCTCGCTCATGCTCGCCGGCGGGGTCGAGAGCATGTCGCGCGCACCCTTCGTCATGGGCAAGGCGACCAGCGCCTTTGCCCGCGACGCTCAGATCTACGACACCACCATCGGCTGGCGCTTCGTCAATGCCAAGATGCAGGCCGCCTACGGGACCGATTCGATGCCGGAAACGGGAGAAAACGTCGCCGAGCAATTCGGCGTCGCCCGCGCCGACCAGGATCTCTTCGCCTGGCGTTCGCAGCAGCGCGCGGGGGCGGCCCTGGCCTCGGGCCGATTCGAGCGCGAGATCGTCCCGGTTCCGGTCGCCCATGGCCGGGAGACGGTCGATGTCGCCGTCGACGAGCACCCGCGCCCGGACACGACCCTCGAGCGCCTGGCCAAGCTGCCGACGCCGTTCCGCAAGGGCGGCACGGTGACCGCGGGCAACGCGTCGGGCGTCAATGACGGCGCCTGCGCCGTGATCGTGGCGTCGGAAGATGCGGCAAGGCGCAACGGTCTCACGCCGCGCGCGCGGATCGTCTCGACCGCGGTGGCCGGGGTGCCGCCCCGGATCATGGGGTTCGGACCGGCGCCGGCGACCCGCAAGCTCTTGAGCCGGGTCGGCTTGGCGCTGGGCCGGATCGATCTGATCGAGCTCAACGAGGCGTTCGCCGCCCAGGCCCTGGCCGTGACCCGCGATCTGGGCCTCGCCGACGATGCCGAGCACGTCAATCCCAATGGCGGCGCCATCGCGCTCGGCCACCCGCTCGGGATGAGCGGCGCCCGGCTGGTGACGACGGCGCTGTACGAACTCGAAGCCAGAGGGCTGAAGCGGGCGATCTGCACCATGTGCATCGGCGTCGGCCAGGGCATCGCGATGCTGATCGAGCGGGTGTGACGTCGAAGCTGCGCTCTCGACCGCCCGGGCTGGGCTGGACTACATCAGCCTGTGGGTATCGTTCCACGGATCGCCGGGGGTCGGGCCGCTGGTGGTGCAGCCGCGCATCGGGCCCCGGCCTTCGGCCTTCCAGCACGCCGGGTTCGGCATCCCGTCATAATGGGTAGCACCGCTGCCGACGTTGATCTTGTTGTCCTTGTTCGGAGTCGAAGGATCGGGGAAAGCCGGTGATCTGATGCACCGCGATTTCACCCCCGACGCCGAACCCGCTGGCGCCGACGACAGCCCCGCCCGCGACCTCGATGGGGCCGCCGGCTGCTTTCTTGCCGGTTCCCGCCGGGATCGCCGCCGTTCGACGGGCTTGGCAGAGCAAGGATCGAACTCGTAGTTTGAATCGAGTGGGAGGCCGCCCCGGCGGAGTGTTTCGGCATCGCGGCCGACTTGTCCGAGGGGGCTGGCCGCAGGGGAGGCGCATGGGGCGGCTCGAGCGGATGGGGGGTGCGTCGATCGTCGCTGCGACGATCGCGATCGTGTTCGGCAGCCTGGCGCTGGTGGTCTGGACGCAAGCCGGGCTGCACAGCGAGCTGGCTTCGATCCGCCATACCCATGACGTCGTCGACGGGCTGGCGGCGCTGCGCGAATCGCTGGACGAGGTCGAGGCCGGGGCGCGCGACTATGCCCTGACCGCGGATCCGCGCGATCTCGATCGCTACCGCGCCGAATTGCCGGCGATCGTCGCCCGGCTCGACCGGCTGCGGGACTTGGTCTCGGCAGCGCCGGCCCAACTCGACCGGTTTCGGCAACTGGAGAGCCTGGCCGGACAGGAGACCGATCGGCTCGCCCGGATCGTGGGATTCGTTCAAGCGGGCGAGCGCGACCGTGCCGTGGCGTTGCTCGTCCCGGCTGCCGCCCGACCCTTGGCGGGCGGGGTCGAACCGGCGCTCGATGCCATGCGCGAATTCCAGGGGGCGGAGCTGCAAGCGCGCCGACTGCTCGCCGACGACACCTCGACGCGGCTGGTCGCAGGCTTGATCGCGGCGGGCAGCGCCACGCCCCCGATCCTGATTCTGGGTTTCCTGCTGATGCGCTCGCAACAGCGCCGCCGCCGGACCGCCGAGGCCGATTTGCGCGAGAGCGAAGAATTGCTGGGCTCGCTTTTCACCGATGCCCAGGTCGGCATCGCGCTCGCCGCAGCCGACGGGGTGCTGACGCGCGCCAATACCACCTTCGCGGCCCTGCTCGGCCGTCCGGGCGAGGCGCTCGCGGGGCTCACAGTGGCACAGTTGGCGGCTGAAAACGGTCCGGCGATCGAGGCCTATCTCGGCAGCGGGCCGGTCCCCGCCGGCGCCGGCGAGGTGGTCGTCCAGCACCCCGATGGCAGCCAGCATACTCTGATCGCCGTCGGAACCGAATTGGACGCCGCGGGGGGAGCCGTCCGCTTCGCAACCTTCACCGATGTCACCCGGCTGAAACAGATCCAGGCCGATCTCGAAGCGAGCGGCCATCGGATCGACGAGCAGCGGGCGCTGCTCGACGCCGTCCTGAACAGCTCGATCGAAGGCATCATGGCGTTCGCCGCCGAGCGGGATGCCGCGGGCGGGCTGCTGCAGTTCCGCTGCATCATGGGGAACAACGCTGCAGCGCGGATGCGCCGGCTCCCGCTCGCCGCCCTGATCGGCACGCCGCTGGGAAGACTCCTGGTCGACACCGAGCATTTCCGGCTCGATGAGGAGTTCGAGCGCGTGATCCGCACCGGCGAGCTGTTCGAGGCCGAGCGCCTGGTCCAGGACCCCACGCTCGGTCCGCGCTGGTACCGGCTCGTTGCAGTGCCGCTCGGCGACGGCGTCATGATCACGATCGGCGACATCACCGACCGCAAGCGGCTGGAGAGCGAGCTGCGGTCCTCGGCCACGCGCCTGGTCGAACGCGAGGGGCGGCTGACTGCAATTTACGACAGCGTGCTGGACGGTATCATCACCATCAACCTGTCCGGCTCGATCGAAAGCTTCAATCGTTCCGCGGCGCGGATCTTCGGCTACCCGCCGGATCAGGTGATGCGCCGGAACATCCGCATGCTGATGCCCGAACCCTATGCCTCGGCCCATGACGGCTATCTGGAGCGCTACGCCGCCTCCGGCCAGTCGCGCGTCCTCGGCACGGTGCGCGAGATCGAAGGCAAGCGCGCGGACGGTTCGATTTTCCCGATGGAGATCGCGCTCACCGAGACGGTGCTGGGATCCGGCCGGCTGTTCGTCGCCGCGGTGCGCGACGTGACCGAGCGGCGCGCGCTGGAACGGGTCAAGAGCGACTTCGTCTCGATCGTCAGCCACGAGCTGCGGACACCGCTCACCTCGATTTCCGGGGCCCTCGGCCTGGTCGCCGGCGGTGCGACCGGGCCTCTGCCGGCCAAGGCGCAGGCCCTGATGACCATCGCCCGTTCGAACTGCGATCGCCTGACCCGTCTCATCAACGACATCCTCGATCTCGAACGGATCGAGGCCGGCAAGATGACGTTCGATTTCGCGCCCGTCGAGCTGCCGGCGCTGTTGAGCCAAGTCCTCGCCGACAATCTCGAATTCGCCCGTAAATACGGCGTCCGGCTGGAACTGGCCGGCGCCCCGCCGTCGGCCACGCTGTGGGGCGATGCCCATCGGCTGATGCAGGTCTTCTCCAACCTGATCTCGAACGCCGTCAAGTTTTCGCCTTCCGGCGCATCGGTCACCGTCACGGCCGAGGCAGCGGACGGCATGATCCGGATCGCTGTCGAGGATCGGGGCCGCGGCATTCCCGATGACTTCCGGGACCGGATCTTCCAGAAGTTCGCCCAAGCCGATACGGCCGACAATCGCCAGAAGGGCGGCACCGGCCTCGGTCTCAGCATCGTCAAGAGCATCGTCGAGCGCCATGGCGGGAGGATCTCCTTCCGATCCACCTATGGCAGCGGGGCGACATTCTTGGTCGAGCTGCCGCGGCGGCGCCCGCGTCTGGGGGTGGATCCCCGTGCCGCAGTGCCGGTACCGGACGTGCTGATCTGCGAGGATGATGCCGATGTCGCCGCCCTCCTGGCGGCACAGCTGCAGCAGGCCGGATACCGCGCCGATCGTGCCGCCACAGCCGATGCCGCCCTGGGCCTCTTGGCCGAGCACAGCTACGATGCCATGACGGTCGACCTCGCCTTGCCCGACTCGGACGGGCTGTCGCTCCTGCGCCGCATCCGCGAAGATCCGCGCCACGGCGAGATGCCGGTGATCGTCGTGTCGGCCAGGCTCGACAGCCCGGCCGGAGCGGCGGCGACCTTGGAAGGCGAAGTTCTCGGCGTGGTCGATTGGCTGGGCAAGCCGGTCGACCAAGAGCGGCTCCTGCTCGCGCTGAGCCGGATCCCGAAGCGGGCCGGCCGGCCGCGGGTGCTGCATGTCGAGGACGATCCGGACATCGTCCGGCTGGTCTTCTATGCCTTGCGCGATCTGGCCGAGATCACCGCCGTGCCCTCGATCGCCGAGGCCCGGCGCGCGCTGGAGGCGGGCGGGATCGATCTGATGATCCTCGATGTCGGGCTGATCGACGGCTCGGGATTGGTTCTCCTCGACGGCGACGGCCCGAAGCCGCCGACGGTGCTGTTCTCCGCCCACGAGGTCAATCCGGACCGCCGCGACGAGCTGGTGGCCGTACTGGTCAAGTCGCAGACTTCGCTCGACCGGCTGTCCGGGCTGATCCGGGAGCAGCTGGAAATGGGGCGGTAGGGGGCCGGACGAGTATTTGAAATATTTGATCGACCCGCAGCCACAGGCATTTGGTCCCGTGTCGACGCTGGCCATTGCCTATAATATTTATGGGTCGATGATCGGTGCCGACGACGACCTTTCCTCGAACAATATCGAGCCGGCCGCGCTCTCGAAGCCGGCCGCGCAGCGGATCATCAAGGAGCTCGGTTCCAATGCCGACAATATCGTGGCACTGCCGCACTGCGTAAGGCGGATGGTTCAACGCAAAATCAGCATTACGCAGCTCCGCCTGGTCGCGCAGGGTGGCTTCATCGATGGTGATCCGTGGTTCGACCATGAGCATGCCAGTTGGCGGGTCATGATGCGCGGTTTCTCGGCAGGCGCCCAACTCACGATCGCGTCGCCATCGAATGGAAATCGAGATTGCTGATTGTCACAGTGTTTTAGAGCAGGAGGCCGGAATGTACCATTATACCGAATGCGGCCTGCCCAACATCTGGCTCGCCAACGGCTATCGCACGATCGAAACCGCATTCGGGAAGGCGGCGCAGATCGCGCACGTCGACTCTCTGCATCGGGCGATCTCGCTGTCCCTCGTACGCAGCAAGCCGCGTTTGACCGGCTCGGAATTCCGCTTTCTGCGCACCGAACTCGATCTGTCTCAGGCCAGGCTGGCGAGCTATTTCGGATATGACGCACAATCGGTCGCCCTATGGGAAAAGAAAGGCAAGGTGCCGAAATGGGCGGACAGGTTCTTGCGAGCGCTCTACCGAGAGGTGGCCGAAGGCAATGCGCACCTTCAGGAAATCATCGATCGCCTGAACGACCTGGATCAGCAGGCGTTTGCCCGGCAGGAATTCGAGGAACGCGACGGGGCTTGGGTCGCGCATGCGGCTTGATCCGTCCTTTGATGATCATGGCCTTGGATTGTACGACCTCGCTATCGCAATATCGGACTGACCGCACTGTTGCCAACGGCACGGGATCGCGGCAGCAAAGGCCGCGAGCTTCGATAAGCTTGACCGTCGGTGCGTCGATACCGCCGCCGCCGTCATGTTCGACGAGCACCAGCGCGTCGGCATCATGCACGCCGGCTTTGCCATGACCGCCTTGCCGCACAAAGCCGTTGATGAAACCCAATGGCTTAGCCAAGGCGGGGGTATCAAGCTCCTGGTCGAGAGCGGCACCGGCCCCGACATGCGGCCGGTCGGAATCCCCTTCGGCAGCATCGCCCGCACGATCCTGCTCTATCTCCAAACCGAGGCAGTCAAGACCCGCTGGCGCGAGATCGAGCTAGGCCGATCAATGAACCAATGGCTTGCCAGCATGGACATCCCCCCGCCGATGCGCAGGCCTGGATAGACAGCTAACTGCATGTTCAGCTACTGCCGTTATCGCCGATTGTGCTCGCTTCTCCTCCCCGCCCTTGGGGGCGGAGGTCGGGCGGGGTCGGGGCCACCGCTGTATGACGGCTGCGGGACCCCAAATTTTGTTGTATCAAAGCGTTCCACACCCCACCCGAACTCTCTGCCCCAATGGGGCGGAGAGGAGAAGATAGGGATATCGCGACTGACATCGGCATAGTGAGAATTCCTGCTGGCTGTTGGTCGTCGGTATGATCACGGCACCGTTCATGCGATCACCTTCGGGTTGCACACCCCCACGAAGGACCAGACAATGCGTCGATCGACCACAATGCCCCGGCTCGTCGCTGCCGGGCTGCTGGCCCTGGCCCGGGCGCACGGCCAAACTCCGACTGCGCCCGAGACGTTGCCCGAGGCGCTCGCGGCCACATATCGGGACAATGCGACCATCGCTGCCCAGCGCTATGCGCTCCGGGTCACCGACGAGCAGGTGCCGCAGGCGCTCTCCGGCTGGCGGCCGAGCGTGGCGCTCACGGGCCAAGATACGCGTGGCCGGCAATTCTTCAACTTCGCCCCGCCGAAGGTCCAGGATCTCACCAACCGGCTCTACGCTCTCCAGATTACCCAACCGATCTACCACGCCGGCACCGAGGCCGAGATCGACCGGGCCGAGGCGAGCGTGGCGGGCGGCCGGCAGCAATTGTCTTCGGTCGAGCAACAGCAATTGCTCGCCGCCGCCATCGCCTATCTCGACGTGTTCCGCGACCAGGGCACGGTGGCGCTGAACCGCAATTTGGTCGAGGTGCTGACTCTCAACCAGCGGAATGTCGACTCGACCTTCCGCGCCGGTGCCGCGACCGAGACCGACACTTCCCAAGCTGCGGCGCGCCGCTCCGGGGCGATCGCGGGGGAACTCGGCGCCGAGTCGCAACTGGCCACTTCGCGCGCCAAATTCCGCGACGTCGTCGGCAGCGATGCTGGGCGGCTGGCGCCGCCGGCGATACTGGGGCAGGTTCCGCCGACGGAAGACGAGGCCGTGGTCCGAGCGCTGGCCCGCAATCCGGCCCTGCTCGCGGCCCGCCAGGCGCTCGAGGCCGCCCGCCACCAGGTCGAGGCGGTGCATGGCAAGCTGCTGCCCAAACTCGACGGCATCGCCCAGATCGAGCATGAAGACGAACTCTTCGCCAAGGGAGTCCGTCTCAACTCCGCAACGATCGGAGTCCAGGCGACAGTGCCGCTCTACGAGGCGGGGAACGTCTATTCCCAGGTCCGGGCGGCGAAGGAGGCCGTCGCGCAGGCCGAGGCGCAAACGGTCCAGGCCGAACGGGATACGCGCCAGCAAATCGGCACGGCCTGGAACGCGCTCGAGGCCGCGCGGGCGCAGCAGCGGAATTTCCGCGACCAGATCCGCGCCAACGAGGTTGCATCGCGCGACACGGAGCGCGAAGTCGAGGCGGGCGCCCGGACCCGGCTCGACGTCCTCAATGCCCAGCAGGAACTGTTCGCCAGCCGGATCAACCTGGTCATCGCCGAACACGACATCATCGTGGCGAGCTTTCAGCTGGAAGCCGCAGTCGGCGACTTCACGCCCGAAGCGCTCGGCCTCGATGTGCCACGCTATGATCCGCAGAAGCATCTCGACGCCGTTCGCGACAAATGGATCGGGACGGAGCCGCCACCCGATTAGAACGAGCCCCGATCCAGCCGACCGGTGGTAGTCAAATGCGGAAGGTGCCCGCGAACGCTTCCCCATCGCGAAGATTCCTCGCATTATGCCGGTTGGATGAGAGCGATTGGCAAGGGGGCGGGTGATGGTGGAGCCGCAGCATTCGAGCGATGGCGAAACCCTGCTGGCGGGGTTGGCGGCCTGGCTGCCGCGGCGTTTTCTGCTGGCCATCGACATCATGCTCGACGTCTCGTTCAACGGTGCGGCCGGACCCTTGCCCGCGGCGGAGCTCGGCCAGCGCCAGGGCCTGGAAACGCGTAAGCTCGAAGCGATCCTCCAACGCCTGTCCCGCGCCGGGCTGCTGAAGAGCATGCGCGGTCCCAATGGCGGTTATCTCCTCGGCGAAGAGCGCGGGGCCATCACCGTCGGTGCCATCTGCCGCGCCGTCCTCGACCCGGACAAGCCGACGCCATTCGAGCAATCGCCGTCGCTCTCCATGCGCAAAGTCGTCTTGCCGATGGTCGAGCGCGTCCACCAGCAGATGCTGACCGAATTCGACCGGATCAGCCTCAGCGATCTCTGTCGCGAGAGCCGCTTGGCCGGCCTGTCCAGCAAATGTGACGGGATGGTCGATTTCGTGATCTGACGGCGCCGCGTCGGGCGCATGGCTGGGCCGATCCAGGCTCTGGCCGGACCTCCGGTCCGAGCCGAACCGGCCGATGCGCCAAGGTCTTGGAACCCGGCGACCCGGTCCGCACGAATCAACGAGCAGCAATCGGATCACGTTTTGATTTTACAAACTGGACCGCGACTCCGTATCTAATCCACAGATTCGAGTTCGAACCATTCTCCGGCGGAGTTGGCATATGGTCCAGGGCAAGCCCTCCAAGGTCGAAGCCTTCAAGACATCGAGCATGCGGCTGCGCGGCACGATCGCCGCGGGGCTGCAATCGCCAGCGCCGACCTTCGATGCGGCCGATCATCAGCTGCTGAAATTCCACGGAATCTATCAGGGATATGACCGCGACAGCGCCACGGCGCTGAAGCAGCGGGGTCTCGACAAGCAGCACGAGTTCATGGTGCGGGTCAAGGCGCCGGGCGGCATGATGAATGCCGCGCAATATCTGGCAGTCGACGAGTTGGCCCGGCGCTACGGTGGCGGGCGGCTGCGCATCACCACGCGCCAAGGTCTGCAATTCCACGCGATCGCCAAGGACAATCTCTGGAAGACGATCCACGGCGTCAACCAGGCGCTGCTGACGACCTTCGCGGCCTGCGGCGATGTCGTTCGCAACGTCACCGCCAGCGCCGCCCCGATCGAGGATGCACGCCATCGCCGGATCCGTGCCGATGCGGCGATGCTGTCGGCAGCCCTGGCACCCCAGACGCGGGCCTATCACGAGATCTGGCTGGGTGGGGACGAGGTGACCGCGGCCCCTGCGAGCGAACCCGAGATCGATCCGCTCTACGGCCCGACCTATCTCCCGCGCAAATTCAAGATCGGCATCGCCACGCCAGACGACAATGATATCGACGTGCTGACCAACGACCTCGCCATCATTCCCTGCTTCGTGGGCGACCGGCTGGAAGGCTATACGCTGGCGATCGGCGGCGGTCTCGGCATGACCCACAACAAGCCGCACACATATCCGCGCCTGGCCACCCCGATCGCCTTCATCGGCCCGGGCGAGCTGCTGGCCGGCGCCGAGGCGGTGATCAAGCTGCATCGCGACCATGGCGATCGCAGCGACCGCCGGCATGCGCGGCTCAAATACGCCGTCGACGCGATGGGTCTCCCGGCTGCCAAAGCCGAATTGGAGCGCCATTTCGGCCGAGCTTTGGCGGCGCCGATCGCGCTGCCGCGGTTCCAGGTCCAGGACCATATCGGCTGGCACGAACAGGGCGACGGGCGGTGGTGGCTCGGCGTCACCATCGAAAGCGGCCGGATCGAGGATCGGGGCGGGTATCGATTGGCCACGGCACTGCGGCGGCTGATGCGCGACGTGGCACTGCGCCCGGTCTTCACCCCCAATCAAGACGTGTTTCTGGCCGATATCGCCCCGGCCGACCAGCAGACGGTCGAGGCGATCTTGACCGAGGAAGGCGTGCCCCTGCCCGGCCGGGATACGCCGCTGCGCCGCTCGGCCCTCGCCTGTCCGGCGCTGCCGACCTGTGGTCTGGCGCTGAACGAAGCGGAGCGTGTGTTCGACCGGATCGTCGGCGATATCGAGGCGGCACTCGCCCGCCAGAACCTGGCTCACGAGAGACTCTCGCTGCGCATCACCGGCTGTCCGAACGGCTGCGCCCGGCCCTATACCGGCGATATCGGCTTGGTCGGCCGGACTCCGGACACCTATGCCATCTTTCTCGGCGGCGATTTCGAGGGAACGCGGCTGAACGAGCGCGTCTTCGAGCGCGTGCCGATCGACGAGCTGGGCCGGGTGCTGGAGCCGGTCTTCGCGCTCTGGGCCAGGCACCGCGACGGCCCCGAGAGTTTCGGCGATTTCTGCAAGCGCTGGGGCCTCGATCGGCTGGCCGCTCTGGGAGCGACCGCCGAAGCGGCCGACTAGGCGGGTGGAGTACCTGCCGATCTTCCTCAAACTCGAAGATCGTCTGGCGGTCGTGATCGGCGGCGGCGATGTCGCGGCCCGCAAGCTGGAGCTGCTGCGCCGGGCCGGAGCGCGACTGCGCGTCGTGGCCCCGGAATTGGGCCGAGAGACTGCCGCCCTGGCGGCGGAGGGCCGGGTCGAGCATCGCTGTCGGGGCTTCGTCCCCACCGATCTCGACGGCGCCGACCTGGTCATCGCCGCCGCGGACGACCGGATGGTCAATCATGCAGTCGCGAGGGCCGCCCGGGCCCGCCATCTTCCGGTCAATGTCGTCGATGCGCCGGATCAGTGCAGTTTCATCATGCCGGCGATCGTCGATCGCGGCCGCGTCGTCGCCGCCGTCTCGACCGGCGGCGCCTCGCCGGTATTGGCTCGGCTGATCCGGGCCAGGATCGAACTGGCTCTGCCCTACGGCATCGAGCGCTTGGCCGAGCTGGCGGCATCCTGGCGCGAAAGGGTCAAGGCGATGCTGCCCGAAGGCGCCCCGCGCCGCCGCTTCTGGGAACGCTTGTTCTCGCCGCTCTCGGCCGAGCGGATCCTCGCAGGGGAGACACCGGATCTCGCTACACTCTTGGCGGCGGCCCCGCCGGCGCGCGGCCGGCTGGTCGTGATCGAGGTGCCGGAGCAGGATCCCGAGGCCTTGACCCTGCGGGCAGTCCGGTTTCTGCAATCGGCCGATCTGGTCCTCTACGACGCCGGCACGCCGGGGTCGATCCTGGAATACGCCCGGCGAGATGCCCGCCGCATTCTCGTGACCGACATCGATCCCGGGCGGGCGCCGGAAGCGACCGCGGCCGTGGCGGACGGCAAGCTCGTCGTCGGATTGGCCACTCGTACCGAAGGAGTTGCCCCCAAGGTTCCGGCCGACCCGAGTAAGCGATTGATATCATTTCGATAATGGAGAGTGGTCGAGCTCGGTGGAAAATAATGCACCGGCGCTACGACGATTGCCCGCCGCGAAGACAGCTGCGACTGCCCCGTCGAAAGAGACTTGAGGCGGGAATATCGGTCGAAGAAACCCCGTTGCCGACCCCGACGGGTCGGCGGGGGATCGGCCCGCTTTTGGGCTGGGAGCGGGCGATGCGGACAACAAGCGCACCGGTCATCCTTTTCCTCGTCGCCCTGGTCGCTCCGGCCCGCGTCCGACCGGCCGGCGCCGACAAGATCACCCATGTCGCCGTCGACGCGACGACGGTCGGGGCCTCGGCCGATGACTCGTTCTATGCGGTGGCTCGGTTCGCGGTCCCGTTCAATTGAGGTTCGGTCGCTCGAACCCGCTCGATTTTTCAGCATCAAGGCGGGCGATGGCGGTAGCCTGTCGGCGGTACTCCCGTCACCCAGGAATAAGTCATGACCGCCAAGAGCCACGAAGCCGTCATCGTCGCGCAATTCGGCCCCCGTGCCGCCGCCTATGTCGCCAGCGCGGTCCATGCCGAGGGCGAGGATCTCCGGGATCTGGCCGCACTCGTCCGCAGCCGCCCGAACGCGCGCGTGCTCGATCTCGGCTCCGGCGGCGGCCATGTCAGCTTCACCGCGGCCGTTCACGCACGCGAAGTCGTCGCTTTCGATCTCTCGGCCGAAATGCTGGCGGCGGTCGAAGGCGTCGCGGCGGAACGGGGGCTCGGCAATATCACCACTGTGCGCGGGTCGGTCGACGACCTACCGTTCGCCGAGGGTGCCTTCGACATCGTGCTCAGCCGCTTCAGCGCCCATCACTGGCCCGATCTCGCCGCCGCCCTGGCCGAGGCCCGCAGAGTCGTGAAGCCGGACGGGATCGCCGTCTTCGTCGATGTCGCCTCGCCCGGCCCGGCCCTGCTCGATACCCATTTACAGGCAGTCGAGTTGCTGCGCGATCCCTCGCATGTCCGCGATTACTCGGCCGAAGAGTGGCGAGGCGCCGTCGCCGGCGCCGGCTTCGCCCCGGGCCGGCTGGTCCGGCGCCGGCTCCCCCTGGAGTTCCGATCCTGGATCGAGCGGATGCGGACGGCGGAGACTCATGTTCGCGCAATCCGCTCGCTGCAGACCCAGGCCTCGGCCGCCGTCCAGGAGCATTTCGCGATCCTGCCGGACGGCTCCTTCACCCTCGATACCCTCAGCCTGGAGGCCCTGGCGGCCTAGTCTTCACCGCGCCGCGTCGCCCCGGCGATACTCCGCAGTCAGCGCGTCGAGTTCCTGCTTGGTCGCAGTATCGAGGCGGAGATCGACGGCGGGCAGAGTATCGGCGAGTTGTTCGGGCCGGCTGGCGCCGATGATCGGGGCGGTGATGGCCGGATTGGCCAGCACCCAGGCGATGGCGGCGGCAGTGAGCGAGTATCCCCCGGCGGCCACGACATCGCGCAGCGCCTCGACCTTGGCGAATTCCGGGTCGTGCCAGTAGCGTTCCTGATAGCGCGGACCGGCGGTGCCGAGGGTGAAGCGCGTGCCCGGCGTCGGCGCCGAGCCGCGCTGGTGCTTGCCGGTGAGAAGTCCGCCGGCCAGCGGATTATAGGGAATGACGCCCAGCCCCTCTTCGCGCGCGAGCGGCAGCAGCTCGCGTTCGATCTCGCGGAACAGCAGGCTGTAGCGGGGTTGCACCGACACGAAGCGGGCGCGGCCGCGCAGTTCGGCCCGCCCGAGGGCGCGCGCCAGCCGGTATGCGAGGAAGTTGGACACGCCGATATAGCGTACCTTGCCGCTCTCGACCACGCGGTCGAGGGCGTCGATGGTCTCGTCCAACGGCGTCGTCGGGTCATCGCCATGGAGCTGGTAGAGATCGACATAATCGGTCCCGAGCCGGCGCAGGGAGGCATCGATGGCATCGAGGATGTGCTTGCGCGAGGAACCCTGGTCCCAGGCCTGCGGACCGACCCGGCCGACGCATTTGGTCGCCAGGATGAAATGTTGGCGCCTGCCTTTCAGCCAGCGTCCGACGATCTCCTCGGTCCGGCCGACGGTCCCGGCGTCGCCGCCCAGCGGATAGACATCGGCCGTGTCGAGAAAGGTGACGCCGGCTTCGGCGGCGATGTTCATGATCGCCTGCGAATTCTCCTCGTCGGTCTGCAGTCCGAAGGTCATCGTGCCGAGACAGAGACGGGAAACGATGAGGCCGGTGGCGCCGAGCCTGGTGTATTGCATCGCGATCGATCTCCCTTGAAGTGCCGCTGCCGCTCAGCCCGCCACGAACTCGATCGCCACCCCCGTCGCCATCGCAGGCGGAACCACGATCGAGTAGTTGCCGTGCTGTTCATGCTCGATCTGCCATTGCGTCAGGTGATCCGCGGTCCGGTCGAGATCGGCCGAGGCGAGTGTCATCAGCACGATCGCCGGCGGTGGCGGGATGTCGGCTTCGTCGAGATCCGGCTGGAGTGCCGATAGATCGTCGGGCGCGGCGAATACGAGCGTGTGCCGGCCGGCATGCACGGTCAGGACATTGTCGGTGCGGTTCACATTATGGCCGGCGACGAGGGCATCATAGGCGCCGGTCAGGGCCGGCGCATCCTCCACCGCAATGGTGATGCCCTTCAAGCCGACGGCGCCGTTCGGATGCTGCAGCCATTCCGGACGGCGCAGCGCATCGGGCGTCAGGTGCTGGCACACGAAGCTGGCGAGCCCCGGCGTGACCGCGGCCGCCAGGAAGCTCAGCTTGAAGCGCAGCAGAATGGTGGCCTCCGGCAATTCGAGCTGGCGGGCGAGATCTTCGGGCGGACTGCAGGCGAGCCCGGCGGCATTGAGCGAGGCCGCCGTGGCCGCGCAGTCGCGGCTGGCCCAGGCGACGCCCATCAGCCCCTGGCGGTCGGTCAGGAAGGCGTCCAGACCACCTTTCGGCCGGTCCGGCTCGACCACCCCGAGCAGCTCGACATAAGAATCGCCGAACATGACGCAGTAATTCGCCGTGCCGCGGCCGAAATGCCGGCCGCGCGGGGATAGCGTGAACCCCAGCCGGGTCCAATGCATCCGCGCCACTTCGAGGTCGCGCACACCCACCAAAGTATGGTCGATGCCGGTGATGCCGTGCGCCATGGCGCTCCCCTATCGCTGCTCGGTCGGCAGCGGCGGCTGCTTGCCGTAGTCGCGGAATTTCTCCAGCACGCGCACCATCTCGGCATCGTCGAGGATCACCGGTGCCCCGATCTGGCAGGCGCGCCAATACATCTCGGCCAGAGTCTCGACCTCGATGGCGAGCTCGAGCGCCGCCTCGAAATCGGTACCGAGCGCGATCAGGCCGTGATTGGCGAGCAGGCAAGCCTTGCGCCCGTCGAGCGCCAGCACCGCATGCCGCGAGAGTTCGGGCGTACCGTAGGTCGCATAGGCGCCGCAGCGTATGTCGTGACCGCCGGCGACCGCGATCATGTAGTGGAAGGCGGGAATGCCCCGGCGCAGACAGGCGATGCTGGTCGCGAACGGCGCATGAGCGTGGAGCACGACATCGATCTCCGGGCGAGCACCCAGAATATCCCGATGGAAACGCCATTCCGACGAGGGCAGCCGGCGGCCATGGGCACATCCCTCGTGATCGACCAGGACGATGTCGTCGGCCTCGAGCGTGGCGTAATCGAGGCCCGTCGGGGTTACGATCATGCCGTCTTCAACGCGGTGGCTGAGATTGCCCGAGGTATTCCGGGTGAGGCCGGTTTCGGTCAGGCGCCGGGCATATTGGATGAGCAGGCGGCGCAGATTCGGCGAATCCCGCATCATGTCCGATGCCCTTCGCCATGGGCGGCACGATGCTCCGGAAACAAGCCGAGCAACCCCTCGCGCGAGGCCGCGCACAGGCCGCGCTCGGTGATGAGCCCCGTCACCAGCCGCGCCGGCGTCACGTCGAAGGCATAATTCCCGGCCGGACTGACTTCCGGCGTCACCCGCACCGAGACGATTCGGCCGTCGGCAGAGCGCCCCGAGACATGGGTCACCTCGGTGGCGTCACGCTGCTCGATCGGGATCTCGGCGACCCCGTCGGCGAGCTGCCAATCGATGCTGGGCGAGGGCAGCGCCACATGGAACGGCACCTCGTTGTCCCGGGCGGCCAGCGCCTTCAGATAAGTCCCGATCTTGTTGGCGACGTCGCCCCGAGCCGTCGTGCGGTCGGTACCGACGATGACCAGATCGACCAGCCCATGCTGCATCAGGTGCCCGCCGGCATTGTCGACGATCACGGTATGGGGTACGCCGTGCTGGCCCAATTCCCAGGCCGTGAGCCCGGCGCCCTGGTTGCGCGGCCTGGTCTCGTCGACCCAGACATGGACGGCGATCCCGGCATCGTGCGCGGCATAGATCGGCGCCGTCGCCGTGCCGATATCGACCGCCGCGAGCCAGCCGGCATTACAATGGGTGAGGATGTTGACCGGCTTGCCGCCGCGGACCCGATCGCGGATCAAGCTCAGCCCATGCTGGCCCAGGGCACGGTTGGCGGCGACATCCTCGTCGCAGATCGAGGCGGCGAGCCGCCAGGCGACCGGCACGCGGTCGACCGGCATGTGCCGGCCGATCTCGCGCCGGGCCCGCTCGAGCGCCCAGCGCAGATTGATCGCCGTCGGCCGGGTCGCCGCCAGCACCCGGACGGCGTGTTCGAGCGACGCGTCGCAGGGGTCCGCCTTCAGGGCCAGGGCGACGCCATAGGCCGCCGCCGCGCCGATCAGGGGCGCGCCGCGCACCAGCATCGCCTTGATCGCATGCGCCGCATCGTCGAGCGTCTTCAGTTCGAGCGTGACCAACTCGTGGGGCAGGCGCGTCTGATCGATGATCCGTACGGCGCCGTGGCCGGAGGGCCAGATCGTCCGCATCATGGTGCCGTCGACGCGCATCGCCGGATCCTCCTTGCCGCTAAGCGCCGAGCACGCGCCCGGCCACGGCATCGAGGCGCGCCAGCACCGCCGGGTCCATCGCGTCCCGCGCCGTGATCAGCGCCTGATCGAGCGCCGTCCGGCAGCCGGCGGGACAGGATCCCGTGTGCGAACCCAGGCTCGGAACCACGGCGCGAACCAGGTTGCGCGCCTTGTCGGCATTATCGAGCAAGACCCGGACGACGAGGTCGACCGATACATGGTCATGGCCGGGATGCCAGCAATCGTAGTCGGTCACCATCGCGACCGTCGCATAGCAGATCTCGGCCTCGCGAGCGAGCTTGGCCTCCGGCATGTTGGTCATGCCGATGACGGCGCAGCCCCAGCTGCGGTAGAGTTCGCTCTCCGCCAGCGTCGAGAATTGCGGTCCCTCCATGGTGAGGTAGGTGCCGCCGCGCAGGAGTTCGAGCCCGATTCCCGCGCCGGCCGCGGCCAGCGCGTCGCCGAGCCGGGGACAGACCGGCCGCGCCATCGAGACATGCGCGACACAGCCGGTGCCGAAGAAGCTCTTCTCGCGCGCGAACGTGCGGTCGATGAACTGATCGACGAGAACGAAGGTGCCGGGCGCGTAGCGTTCCTGCAAGCCTCCGACGGCCGAGAGCGACAGGATATCGGTGACGCCGCTGCGTTTCAGCGCATCGATATTGGCCCGGTAATCGATCCCGCTGGGCGAGTACCGATGGCCGCGGCCATGCCGCGGCAGGAACACGACATCGACGCCGCCGAGCCGCCCGAAGCAGAGCTCGTCGGAGGGGGTGCCGAACGGGCTTTCGACTTTCCGCCATTCGATGTCGGTCAGCCCGTCGATCTGATAGAGGCCGCTGCCTCCGAGGATGCCAATTCTCGGCCGGGTCATTCGAGATCCATCCTGTGCGAGACTCCGTCATGATCGCCTGGATATGGGTGATCTTAGCGCCGGCAGGCGGCGCCGTCGCGGGTTAAAGCGAGACGGTCGAAAGGTGGCCCGATCTCGGGGTAGAATGCTCAGCACGATGAGTCGCCGCCATCCCCTCTCGATCGACCCCGGCACAGACGTACCGGCTGGGTTTAGCCTTGGAGGCCGACGAGGCTGGAGAGGAAGCCGAGCGCCTCGGCGCCGTTCCCTCCGAGGAACTCGCCCGCATATTTGGCGAACTCGCTGCCGAGTGGGGCATTGTCCCCGCCGGCGCCGAGATGAGCTGGCCTCGGGCCGGGGTGAAGTGGGTTGCGGCAGATCGAAAAGCTGGTTCAGCCTTGTCTCGCCGCCTCAATGCAGCTTCGACCAGACCCTCAGTTTCACGACATAAAGCAGCACCGTCATCGGCACCAGGAACAGGATCACCCACCAGCCGATCCGTTTGCGCTCGTCGGCCTCGGGCTCGGCCGCCCATTCGAGGAATGTGGCGACGTCCTTCGCCTCTTGCTTCAGCGTATTCGGCGTGCCGTCGGCAAAGGTGACGGAGGCGTCGTCGAGCGGCTGCGGCATGGCGATCTGGTGGCCGGGAAAGAACTTGTTGTAGTTGAGGCCGTCGCCCAAAGTTACGTCGGCGGGCGCCGCTTCATAGCCCTGGAGCAGGGAGAAGACGTAATCCGGCCCGCCCTTGCGCGACTTGGCGATGAGCGCCAGATCGGGCGGCAGTGCGCCGTTCAGCGCCTCGCGCGTGGCGGCGTCGTTCGGATAGGGCCGCACGAAGCGATCCGAGGGCCGGGCCGGCCGCTTGATCGGCTCGCCCTTGTCGTTGAAATCATCGACTTGGTACTCGGCGGCGAAGGCCTTGACCTCGTCCTCGGTATATCCGAGCGCCGCGATATTGCGATAGCTGAGCTCGTAGAGACCGTGGCAGTTCGAGCAGACCTCCTTGTAGATCTGCAGGCCCCGCTGGGCCGAAGCCTTGTCGAGGGTGCCGAAGGGCCCGCGGAACCCGAATCCGGCATCGAGCAGCGGGGTCGAGGCTTCGGCGGCAGAGGCCGCGGGGACGACGAGCGACAGGGCCGCGACGGCACTCGCCGCCGCGGCCAAAACCAGACGACGGCTCATTTATGGCTTCTCCATCCGAACGCCGGATCCGGCCGGACGCGCACCGCCCTTGAGGACCGCCTGGGCAATGCTGGTCGGCAGCGGCAAGGGCCGCTCGAATTTGCCCAGGACCGGCAGGATGATCAGGAAATGCAGGAAATACCAGACCTCGCCGGTCCGACCGAGGAGCAGAGTGAAATTATCCACGGGTTGACCGCCGACATATCCCAGCACGGCGCAATCGACGATCAGCAACACGAAGAAGATCCGATAGACGGGTCGAAATTTGGCGCTGCGCACGGGCGAGGTGTCGAGCCAGGGGACGACGAACAGCATCGCGATCGACCCGAACATGGCGAGGACGCCGGCGAGCTTCGCCGGAATGAACAGAATGTCGGGCGTCGAACGCAGGATCGCGTAGAAGGGCAGCAGATACCATTCGGGCACGATCTCGGCCGGGGTCGCCAGCGGGTTGGCGGGGATGTAATTGTCCGGCTCGGCGAACAGATTGGGCGCGAAGAACACCACGGCAGCATAGAACACCAGGAAGAAGGACAGGCCGAACAAGTCCTTGACGGTGTAATAGGGGTGGAACGGGATCGAATCCTGCGGCCCCTTCTTGTCGATGCCGAGCGGATTGCTGGAACCGTGCTGGTGCAGCGCGATCAGATGCAGCATCACCACGGCGACGATGATGAACGGCAGCAGGTAATGGAGCGAGAAGAACCGGTTCAGGGTCGGGTTGTCGACGGCGAAGCCGCCCCACAGGAGGTGGGTGAGCCATCCGCCGATGAGCGGGAGGGCGCCGAACAGGTTGGTGATGACGGTCGCACCCCAGAAGCTCATCTGCCCCCAGGGCAGGACATAGCCGAAAAACGCCGTGGCCATCATCAGCAGCAGGATGATCACGCCCAGGATCCACAAGAGCTCGCGCGGGGCCTTGTACGAGCCGTAATAGAGGCCGCGGAACAGGTGGACATAGACCACGATGAAGAAGAACGACGCACCGTTCTGATGCAGATAGCGCAGCAGCCAGCCGTAATTCACGTCGCGCATGATCCGCTCGACGCTGCCGAAGGCGAGATCGGAATTGGGTGTATAGTTCATCGCCAGGAAGATCCCGGTCACGATCATGATGACCAGGACGATTCCGGCGAGCGAGCCGAAATTCCACCAATAGCTGAGGTTCCGCGGCGTCGGATAGTCCTGAAGTTCGTGTTGCAGGAAAGTGAAAACCGGCAACCGGTAATCGATCCAGCGAATGAGCTTGTTCTGCGCGGCAGGGGCGGCCATGGTTGTTTTCCCTCTCAACCGATCTTGATCGAGGTATCGGTGAGGAAGACATAGGGCGGCACGAACAGATTGGCCGGCGCCGGTCCCTTTCGGATCCGCCCCGACGTGTCGTATTGCGAGCCGTGGCAGGGACAGAACCAGCCGTCGAATTCGCCGCGCGGATCAGTCGGCTTCTGGCCGAGCGGAATGCATCCCAGATGGGTGCACACCCCCTTGACGATCAACCATTCGGCCTTCCCGGGCTTCACCCGCGCCGAATCGGGCTGCGGGTCGCGCAGATCTTTCCAGGCGACCTTGTCCGCCTCCTCGATCGCCTGAGGCGTGCGATGATCGATGAAGACCGGCGAGCCCTGCCATTTTACCGTGATCCGCTGCCCGAGCGCCACCGGCGTCAGATCGACCTCGGTGGTCGACAGCGCCAGCGTATCGGCAGCCGGGTTCATGCTCTGGACAAAGGCATAGCCGGTGAAACCCACACCCACCGCGCCGAAGGCCGCAGCCGTCAGCGCCAGGAAATCCCGGCGAGTCTCGCCCTCGCCATGAAGATTCGTCGTTTCCGCCATGGAAAATTCCTCTCGGGACCGGACCAGGATCGACGGCCTGACGGGCGCGGACGCTACCCCCCTCGTCGAGACCGGCCATGTGGCATGCCGTCGCATGATACCGCAGTGCAACAGCGGCCGTCGCGGCGGGTTGACGCTCGCGGCGAGTCCCGACCAGCGGAAGCCGCCTTGTGGCCTGTTTGCCCGACCCGATGACGGAAATCAACCCACCGGAAGGACGAAGCCGAAAATCGCGGCGAAGTGGGTGGCGCTGCCGATCAGGACCGAGGCGTGCCAAGCTGCCGCACCCCAGCGCCAACGCCCGTCCAGAATATGGAAGACCGTACCGCCGCTATAGGCCAACCCGCCGATCAGCAACAGCACCAGTGTCGCCGGGCTGAAGCTGGCGATCACGCTGTCGAGGCCGAACAGCACCATCCAGCCCATCCCCAGATAGAGCAGCAGAAACCAGCGCTCGTAGCGCAGGCCGAGCAGCAGCTTGGCCAGGCTGCCGAGCACGGCCACGGCCCAGACCGGGATCAGCAGCCAGCTGCTCCGGCCATCGGCCCCCAGGATCGAGAAGGGGGTGTAGGTGCCCGCGATCAGCAAGAAGATGCAAATATGGTCGGCGAAGCGCCAGAACCCGGCGCCCCGGTGCTTGTGCAAGGTATTGTAGACCAGCGACGAAATGCCCGAGGCGACGAGCGAGCCGCCATAGATCGCGGCCGCCGCCGCCACCACCGGCCTGAGGCCGAGACTCTCCCAGAGCAGCAGGGCGAAAGCCACCAGCGCGAATCCGGCCGTGGCGCCGAGCACGATTCGGTCGGCCAGCACCGCTCGGTCGGTCGCGTAATCAAAGGAAACTGTAGGGATCGACATCGATTTGCACCCTGACGTTCGAGGGAGTTCGCACCGCACCCAGCCATTGCCGCAGTACCGCCTGGAGGTTCACGGGCCGCTGGGCCTTGAGCAGAAAGCGCCGCCGGTGCCGGCCGCGCAGCACCGCGAGCGGTGCCGGTGCCGGCCCGAGCACGACGACACCTCGCAAATGTGGTGCCGCGCGCGCGATCGCGGCAGCGGCGAGGTCGACCGCCTCCTGATCGGGCGCCGAGACGATCAGCGCGGCGAGCCGGCCGAAAGGCGGCCAGCCATGGTTGCGCCGCCCTTCGGCCTCGAGCGCCATGAACCGGTCGCGCTCGCCGGAGAGCAGCGCCTGCATCACCGGATGCTCGGGATCATAGGTCTGCAGGAGCACCCGGCCCGGTCGCTCTCCCCGCCCGGCCCGGCCGGAGACTTGGTGGAGCAGCTGAAACGTCCGTTCCGCCGCACGTAGATCGCCGCCATTGAGGCCGAGATCGGCGTCGACCACGCCGACCAGGGTCAGCATCGGGAAATGATGGCCCTTGGCCATGATCTGGGTCCCGATCAGCAAATCGACCTCGTGGGCCTCGACCTGTTGCACCAGCGCACCGAGCGCATTCGGACCGATCAGTGTGTCGCTCGCCATGACGGCAACGCGGGCCGCAGGAAACCGTTCGGCGATTTCCTCGGCGACCCGCTCCACCCCCGGACCGCAAGGCGCCATCGAATGCCGCTCCGCGCAAGCCGGGCAGATCTCCGGGGGCTTTTCGGCATGGCCGCAATGATGGCAGACGAGTCGCCCGAGAAAGCGATGTTCGACCAGCCATGCCGTGCAATTCGGGCATTGCAGCCGGTGGCCGCAGGTCCGGCACAAGGTCAGCGGCGCATAACCTCGCCGGTTGAGAAATAACATGGCCTGCTCGCCGGACTCCAGAGTCCGGGCCAGCGCCGTGATCAGGGACGGTGCCAGGAAGCGCTGCCGCGCCGGTTTGTCGAGCCTGAGATCGATCAAACCGATCTCGGGCATCGTGGCCCCGCCGTGGCGGTCGGCCAAGACCATCCGCGTGTAGCGGCCGCGCTCGGCATTCACCAGGCTCTCCAGCGACGGAGTGGCCGAAGCCAGCACGATCGGCACCTGGGCCAGCGTCGCGCGGACGACCGCCATGTCGCGGGCGTGGTAGACGACCCCGTCTTCCTGTTTGTAGGAGGCGTCATGCTCCTCGTCGACGATGATCAAACCCAGTTCGGCGAAGGGCAGGAACAGGGCCGAGCGGGCGCCGACGACGACTCGGGCTCGGCCCAGGGCCACGTCGCGCCAGACTGCTCGGCGTTCGGTGCTGCCGACGTCGGAATGCCAACCCGCGGCCGGGCAGCCGAATTGCCGTTCGAACCGCTGGTGCCACTGCGCGCCCAGCGAAATCTCCGGGAGCAGCACCAGCACCTGGCGACCTGCTTCGAGCGCGGCGGCAATCGCTTTGAAATAGACCTCGGTCTTGCCCGAGCCGGTGACACCGTCGAGCAGGAAGCACTGGTAGTGATGCTCCCGGACGGCCGCCGAAATCGCGGCTGCGGCTGCGTCCTGGTCGGCCGAGAACGGCGGAAACGGCAACCGCCAATCCGGTACCGGGCGAAGCGGCCGGGCGGCGACCGCCACCTCGGCGAGCAGCCCCGCCTCGGCCATGTCGCGCACGACCCCGGCGCTGCAGCCGGCTTCCGAGGCCAGGACCGCGGCCGTGCGCGGCAGCCCGTCGGCCAGCACCGCGAGAACGCGTGCCCGAGTCGGCGTGAGCTTGACACCATCGTCTGCCACCGATGCTGCCGCCAGATACCCGCGGCGCGGCGCGGACGGGCTCAGTGCTTCGACCGGGCCGATCGCCATGCGCAGGACGGAACCGCGCGGCGCCAGCGTATAATCGGCGATCCAATCGACCAGTCGGCGCAGCGATGCCGGCATCGGCGGCGTGTCCCAAACGGCCGCGATCGGCTTCAGCCGTTCCTCGGAAACCAGCGGTTCCGCCATCTCGGCTGGATCCCAGACCACAGCCGGAACGATGCGGGGCCCGAGCGGGACCTGGACGAAGCTGCCCGGCTCGACCGTCATGCCGTCCGGGATCCGATAGTCATAGGCGCCGCCGAGCGGCAGCGGCAGCAGGGCCCGCGCGCGCGCGGGCCCGGGCTCCCCGGCGCCGGAGAGTCCACCCGCGTGAAGTGAAGCGGCGAAACTGGTGCTGTGCTCAGGCATCGGCTACAGTCCTAGCCGGAAACCCGCCGGTTCGCGATACCGACCGGGTGCTGCGGGCAGGCCGCCCGTGATTTTTTACCAGCAGAGCCGCAGGTTCGAAATGAAGTTCTTTTCCGAGACGAACAGGAACCGGCGCCGGTTCCCCGTCTTCCCCGTAGCACCTCAGTAGAATCGGACCGGCGCCATGGTCGATCCCAAAGGCAAACCGGAGAGCAAGAAGGCCCGCGACTCGGCCGTCGGCGAACCGATGATCGCCCCGGCGGAGGTCGCCTTCTATCTCGAGCGGCACCCCGATTTCCTGGTCGAGCACCCCAATCTCCTGGCGATCCTGACGCCGCCGAACCACCGGCGCGGCAACAATATCGTCGACATGCAGCATTTCATGGTCGAGAGGCTGCGAACCGACCTGCATCGGCTGAAATCTCAGCAGCGGGCCCTGATCGCAACCAGCCGCTCCAATCTGTCGAGCCAGCAGCGCGTCCACGCCTCGGTGCTGGCGCTGCTCTCGGCCGCCAGTTTCGAACAGCTGATTCAGACGGTGACGACCGATCTGGCAGTCCTGCTCGACATCGATGTCGTGACCTTGTGCGTCGAATCGGTCAGCGGCTTCGCCCGCACTACTCTGCCCGGCCTGCAATTGCTGGAGCCGGGCGATGTCGACGCCCTGCTCGGCCCTACTCGCGATGCATTGCTGGAAGACGAGGTCGCCGGCGACCCCGCCATCTTCGGATCCGGCGCCGGCCTGGTTCAGTCCGAGGCGCTGCTTCGCCTCCGGGTCGCCAAGGCGCCGCCGGGCCTGCTGGCATTGGGTACGCGCCGCGCCGGCAAGTTCAAAGCCGGCCAAGGCACGGAACTGCTCTGCTTCCTGGCTCAGGCGCTGGGGGTGACCATCGGGCAATGGCTGGATCTCTAGGCGGGACGGAGGGTTCGCGCCGCGGCTGCATTCATGCGCACCGACGAGGTTTCGGAACATTCGCTTCGCGCCGCCGCGACCTGGGCGCGCGAACGCGGAAGCGGTAATGGTGCTCTGATTGGAGCCGAGGCGGCGGCGGCCGAACAGAAAAGGGCGTTGGCCGGGCTGCTTATGACTGCGGACAAGGAATACCGGCCAGCGTCGACCCTGATCGACATCGTGCCCGAGGGAGCGGCGGTCCGGCGCGAGCCGGGGCGGGCGGCAGATCGCTCAGATCCGGCAGGCAACCAATTCGAAGGCGTTGGCGCCTGCCGGCATGGCTCGAGCCGAATCGTTCTTCGGCCGGGGACCGTCATGCCGATCGGCCCTTGTCCCTGGACTCATGAGTTCCGATCAGCGGGACTCGGCATGCACCGGGGCGCGCGGGGCTCCGGGTGCGTCCGACAACTCGCCGACCATGGTCTCGCAGCGCCCCAGTTGAACCGTCAGCTGACGCCGCCGGTAAGTCTGCCACGCCCAAGTGAGCACGGCCGTCGTCCCCCACAGCACCGCCAAGAGCGGAGCGCCCACGGTGCCGGCCGAGAGTGCAGCCACCGCCAGAATCAAGCTGCAGGCCCGGGCGCCGGAGAGTAGGCGGAGCGACAAGGCGGCCCGCGCGGCGGTTCGTTCGGCCAATTCCAGCGGGGTCGCGGTTATCTCGGCACGAAATCGAGCAGCGGTCACGGCGCTCGACAAGATCACCGGCAGAGCAGCAGCATAGGCGATCGAGGCGATGGCGTACAGAGGATCGCCCGTGCGCAGGGCCGCGATCGTACTCCACGTGCCGCAGGCGAGGATGACTGCGGCGCCTATCGTAGCACTCGTGACGGCTCGCCGCCCGAAGCCTCGACTGCCCGCCGTCGCGTTGCGGTCTGGGGGGCAAGCCGGTTGCGCGCGCCAGTCGCGTTTGAGCCTATCGAGAAGATCGTCATCGCTCATCGAGCAACTCCCGCAACCTTGCTTTCGCTCTGTTCACACGCACGCCGACATTCACGACCGTCAGACCGAGCGCGTCGGCGATCTCGGCGTGACTGAGATCTTCGAGCAGCAGAGTTGTCACCTGCCGATAGTTGAGCGGCAATCGCCGCACTGCCGCCAACAGGCGGCGGCTGCGCTCGACCGCGAGCAGGCTGTCCTCGGGACTCGACGGAGGTGTGGGTTCGAACTCGATCGGTCGCTTGCGCGCGCGCTCGGCGAGTACGTGCGCCACTGCCCGATTGTGCGCGATGCGGAAGACGAACGGTGCGAGCCTCGTCTCGTCCCGAAGCTGGGGCAGGGCGTGGTGGATCGCGAACAAGATGTCCTGGACAAGATCGTCGCGCAGGGAGCGGTCGGCCTCGTAGGACGCTGCCACCCGCACCAAAGCCGGGGAAAATTCGCGCACGATCTGCTCGAAACCAATCATCGATGTCCCAGTCCATCTCGAGCGCCCGATCCTTACAAAATCTTTTTGCTCCACCGGCCTGTAAGGAAAGAGGGCAGCTGCGGGACTTGAGGGCCGCAATCAACCCCGAGGCTCGATTATGACTCTTCCGATCTCGACACCGTCCTCGACGCCGGCCGCGCGGCCGAAGCGCCCAGTCATGCTGTTCATTGGCCTTTACGCTCTCGCCTATGCGGTCGCGAGCGGACTCGATCTATGGACGACACATCTCGTGCTCGTCGCAGGCGGATCAGAGGCAAACGTCTTCGTCGTCTCCGATCAGGGCTACGAGGCGTCGCTCTCGTTCGCGATCACGATCTTCGGCGGTGCGATTTTGGTCGGCGCATTTGCCTTCGGGGCGGCGCAGGCTGCTGCCGTCGCCGAGCGCTGGCTCGCAGCCCCGCCCCGCTCGTTCGGTCATCCCTACCTCAATCCGTTCGCGCCCTCGGTTCGCGATCGGGCGCCGTTGCACCTGTTTGCCCAGTCTGTGGCGTTCGCCTTTCTCCGGGTGCTCGCAGCCGGGAACAACCTGATGATCCTGTCCGGCGGCACCGGTCCGATCGGCTGGGCAGTGCGCAGGGTCGGGCAGATGGCCTCTCCGATGATCGGATTTGTCGTGGTCATGGTACCCCTGTTCGCTTTGCTCACGCTGGCAGCGGCGCCACTTTGTGCGTGGTTCGTCGGGCGCTACCTACGCTGAGGAAACCCGGGAGGCCGGAGCGACCGATCCCGACAGCTCGGTCCCGCGCGAAGCCGCCGCGGACTCCGACGCTCAGCCTGACGATCTCCGCACCGGCGGCGCCGGGGCGACGGTTGGCTTCGGCGATCGCATGACCGCCGAGCATCCGAGCTCGGGTGGTGTCGAGGGCGCCGCGATCGGTATTTCCGGTTGCGGCCCGACTGGGAGAAACGATGACGACCTCACGCGTGGTCGGACCCTGGCGCATCGGGCGGCGGGAAGATCCCGGGCGGCTGCTAAAACGTCTCGCTCCACGGCCGCAGGTCGAGTTCGTGGGTCCAGGCCGAGCGTTTCTGGTGATGCAGGGCGAGGTAGGTTTCGGCAATGTCATCGGGCTTCAGGACGCGCTCCTCTGCCAGCCGCCTGTCCAGGTCCGGGATGTTCTGCCGGGAGAACACGCCGTCGATGGCACCGTCGCAGATGATGTGGGCGACATGGATGCCCTTGGGACCGAGTTCGCGGGCTGTACTCTGGGCGAGAGCCCGAAGGCCGGCCTTGGCCGCGGCGAAGGCTGCATAGCCCTCGCGACCGCGGGTGCTGGCAGTGGCGCCGGTGAAGAAGATGCTGCCCCGGCCGCGCGGGGCCATCACCCTGGCAGCCTCGCGAGCCGCCAGAAACCCGGCGAAGCACGCCATCTCCCACACCTTGTGGAACACGCGCGACGTAGTCTCTTCAATGCGGAAACGGACGTTCGCGCCAATATTGAACACGACCACTTCGATCGGACCGAGATCGCGTTCGATCTCCGTGAAGAGCGCGATGGTCTCTTCCTCGGAGCGCGCGTCGACGCCCTTGGCGTGGACCACGCCGCCGAGCGCCCGGATCTCCTCGGCGCGGGCCTCGAGCTGGTCGTGGTTTCGGGCTCGGCGGGTAATCACCGTTGCGAAGCCGTCCAGCGCGAACGCCTCGGCAATCGCGCCTCCGAGACCGTCACCGGCCCCGATCACCAGGCAAATCCCCTTTGAATCATTCTGCGCCATGACTATGCCTCCGTGTTGATCGGAAACTCGGAGAAGGGCACCTACCCCTTGCTCTCGGGTCGTGTCCGGTGGACCCGAGTCAGGAGCGTTCCGACGCCCGCTGCCGGCGGACGATCTCTTCTTCGACGTCGCGCAAGCGGTCCTTGCCGTAGAACAGCTCGTCGCCCCCCACCAGGAAGGTTGGGCTGCCGAAGGCGCCATGGTCCACAGCCGCCTGGGTGTTGGCCATCAGCCGGGCCTTGACAGCTTCGGTCTGTATGAGTCTCAGCAGTTCCTCGACCGGCAGGCCGGCCTCGGCCCAGGCGGCGCGGATCACCTCCGGGTCGTCCATCTTGCGGCCACGCTCCCACATGTCGCGGTAAACGCTGTCGACATAGGTTTCGAACACGCCGGCGACCTGGGCGGCGATCGCGCCGCGCATGACCTGCAGGGTGTTGACCGGGAAATTCGGGTTTGCGCGATAACTTCGGAGGCCGTGGCGTTCCACGAAGCGCCGCATCTCGAGGCCTTCATAGTCGAGCTTGTTCTTGATTCCGGCGAAGGCGACGGCCGGGGCCTGGTTCCCGGTCGCCTTGAAGATCCCTCCCAGCAGCACCGGAACGTACTCGAACACCGCCTTGGTCCGTACCTCGATCTGCGGGATCACCTTGTGACTGAGATAGGCATTCGGGCTGCCGAAATCGAAGTAGAATTCCACGCTCACCGACATGATCTCCGTAACCTCCTCCGAGCGCGGGACGCCATCGTGCGCGACGTTGTTCGTTCCAAGATTTGCCGTGCCCGAGCGAGCCCGAGGCATCCAGCCCGGATTTCTCGCACGGGATAGCCGCAGCGGCGCCTGGAATCTGAGAAAGCTGTTTTACCAGAATAACTTGACCAGGTTCAGCGGGGGTCCCGACGCCGACCGAGTGTAACCCGGATCTGCTTGGATTTGCACGCGCAGACGGGCGTGCGGTGGTCGCGCCGTTCAAGGGCGGTGCGATCACCCCGGAGGCTGGCGCGGTGCTTCCGGCGGCGAGGCCTCCGGCGCGAGCCGCGAAGACCGAGACGGATGGAGCGCCGGAAAAATCACCGCCCCTCGCGCCGCCAAGCCAGGATCATCGTGCCGAGCGCCAGCGCCAGGGCCAGCCAGGCCGGGATCAGCTCGGTTTCCTTGAGGCCGGTGACGATGTAGTCGCCATTGGCGCGAAAGCCGATCCAGCCGCGGCCGGCGGCATCGCGGCCGGGGCTCACCCGCCTTATCTCCGGGAGCGTCGCCTCGCTGCCGGCCCAATTGACGCTGCCCCCGCTCGCCTCGGCCGCGGGAGCGAGCTTCTCCGCCGTGGTGCGGACATCGGCGAGTTCGATCGGGTTCAGGGCGCCGGCGGCGGCCAGGGCGGTGCGCGTGCCGTCGGTGATCCGATAGAGCCCGCTCTTCGCGATCGGCACGACGGCGACTTCGCGGCCGCCGCTTTCCGCGGCCAGAGTCACGATCTGGGTCTTGCCGTCCGGGTCGGTGAGTTCGATCGGCTGCGGATCGGCGATGAGCGTGCGCCTCGTGATGGTCAGCCGGTTGCCGTCGACCGTGCCGCGCAGATCGTTCTCTTCGAGGTCCGGCTCCTGCATCAGCCAATAGGCCAAGCGCCGGAGCAGCTCGGCCTGCGGGCCGCCGCCTTCGAAGCCGCGGGTCCACAGCCACATCTGATCGGACATCAGCTGAGCCACCCGGCCCTTGCCGACCCGGTCGAGCACCAGCAGTGGCTGGCCGTTATACCCGGTCATCACCACGTTGCCGCGATGCGGGTCGGATTCGACCTGGCGAAACCAGCGGCCCCAGGCGGGCTCGCCTTTGGGATCGGCCGGGGCGCCGGGGAGATCGGCAGTCACCGGGTGGCGGTTGCCGAGGTCGGTCACCCGCGGCTTGAAGCCCTGCTCGTCGACCTGGCCGGTCGGCTCGGCCGGCAAGACCGTGCCCAGCGGCGTGCGGAAGAGGCTCATCGGCGAACCGACGCTGGGGCCCGCCGCCTCCATCAGGGCCCCGCCCTTGCGGACGTAACGGGCGATGTTTTCCAGATAGGTCTGCGGCAGCACGCCGCGGCGGTGGTAGCGGTCGAAGATGATCAGGTCGAAATCGTCGAGCTTCACGTCGAAGAGTTCGCGGATCGGAAACGCGATCAGCGACAATTCCCGGATCGGTGTGCCGTCCTGCTTTTCCGGCGGCCGCAGAATGGTGAAATGGACGAGGTCGACCGACGGATCGGCCTTCAGCAGATTGCGCCAGGTCCGCTCCCCGGCATGCGGCTCGCCCGAGACCAGCAGCACCTTCAGCCGGTCGCGCACGCCATTGACCACGATCGCGGCACGGTCGTTGTCGAGGGTCAGTTCCTTCGGCCCGGCCTCGGTCCAGATCTCGAACACCGAGGGCCCGCCATGGTCGAGGGTAATCGGCACCTGGGCGTCGCGGCCGACCGGCAGCACCGCCTCCTGGACCTCGCCGCCGTCCTTGCGGATGCTCACGCGCGCCGTCTGCGGGTAATCCCGGCGCTCGGCCGGAGTGCCGCCCAGATCCTCGATCCGCAGCGTCAAGCTCAGTTCCTTGCCGACGATCCCGAAGCTGGGCGCCTCCTTGATCACGATACGACGGTCGCCTTCGTTCTTGTGACCGTCGAGCAGGACGTGGAGGGGAGCGGCGAAAGGCATTTTGTCGGCGGGCGGCGCGTCATGGACCTGGCCGTCGGTGATCATCGCCACGCCGGCGACGCGCTGCGGCGGGATATCGGCCAGCGCCCGGCTGATTGCGCCGAAGAGCTGGGTCCCCGGATCGCCGGCGGTCCCGGGCGGTGTGTCGCCGGCCTCGATGGTCCGGACTTCGAGGTCGGGATAAGCAGCCAATTTCTGCTGCAGATAGCGCAGATCGGCCTCTGCGGTCGCTGCCCGATCGCCGATCGCCTGGCTGGCCGAAACGTCCTCGACGATCAGCGCCACGTCCTTCTCGGGCTGGCGCTGCTCTTCGACCAAGGAGGGATCGGCCAGCGCCAGGAGCACGGTGGCGATCGCGGCCAGCCGCCACAGCGTGCCGCGCGCGCGCCGCCACGCCCCGTAACCGAGGATGGCGAGGGTCACGATCGCCGCTACGGCGAGTAGCGGCCAGGGGACGAGCGGGGCCCAGGCGAGGCTGTAGCCGGTCATTGCCCCAGACGCTCCAGGATGGCGGGGACATGGACCTGATCGGCCTTGTAGTTGCCGGTCAACGCATACATCACCAGATTGACGCCGAAGCGATAGGCCTGTTCGCGCTGCGGCTCGCCGCCGGGCACGACGGCGAAGGACGGAAAGCCCTGGGCGTCGACCGCCCACGCCGCAGCGAAATCATTGGAGCCCAGGATCACGGTCGAGACCCCGTCATTTACCCGATCCTCGACCGGTTCGACCCAGAGCGGGCCGCCGACCCAGCGCCCGGGAAAATCCTGCATCAGATAGAAAGACTTGGTCAGCACGTGATCCGGCGGGATCTGGACCAGCGGCGGCACCTTGACCCCGGCCAGCAGAGTCTGCAGCCGGTCGGCGGTATCGGCGAGGCCGAAATTTCCGCCGCCGCCGCCTTCGTCACGCGTGTCGAACAGGATGGTGCCGCCGGTCGCCAGATAGCGGTTGACCCGCTCCGCAGCTTGCGTCGAGAGCGGCTTCTCGGCAGTAGTGATCGGCCAGTAGATCAGCGGGAAGAAGATCATCTCGTCGGTCTCGACATCGACCTCCATCGGATCGCCCGCCTCGACCGCGGTCCGCCGGCTGAGCACATTGCCGAGACCGACCATCGCGGCGCGGCTGATCTGATCGGTCTCGGCATCGCCGGTCCTGACATAGGCCAGTCGCAGCTCCGCCGTGGCCTCGATCGTATACCTGTCCGGACCAGGGGTCTCGGGATGCGGCGTCACCGGCTTGCTCTGAGCCGACGCGCCGGCGTGGAAGAACAATGCCAGGAGGAGCACCCCTGCCCCGGCGGCGCCGGGGAGCCGCAGCAGCCCGCGTAAGCCGTATCCCACCAGAATGTCGATCAGCGCGAGCAGCAACGCCGCGCCCAGCAAGGCCGGGCGCAGATCGATTTCGGGCGCCCGGACATAGCCCTCGCGCAGAACATCGCGCGGCAATGCCCCGAACTCGATGAGTCCGGTGACGCTGCCCGACAAGTTGAGCGCCCGATGGGCCTCGTCGGTCCCGTAGAAGCCCGGCGGATGATCGGGCCCGGCCGCAATCTTGACGAGGTCGGCAGCCGGCACGGGTTGGGCCGCAGCGGGCGGCGGTCCCAGCCGACCGAACCCGTCCATGGTCTGCCAGGGCGGCAGCACGCCTTCGCCGGTGCCGGCCATGCCCTGGCCGAGTTGGACCAGCCGGCGCAGCATATCGACGAAGAGGCCGCTCAGCGCCAGGTTCGACCAAGCGGTATTGGCCGACGTGTGGACCAGAACGAGCCAGCCCTTGCCGCGTTTCTCGCCGGTCACGAGCGGCGTGCCGTCGCTCAGCTGCGCCCAGGTCTTGGCCGCGAGATCGACCGAGGGCTCGGCCAGCACCTGCCGGTCGACGGTGACGTCGGCCGGCACGTCCAGCCCGGCGAAGGGCGAGTCGGCTGCGAACGGCGACAGATGTGCTGGCTTTTCCCAAGACATGGCGCCACCGATGGTACGGCCTCCGCTGCGCAATGTCACCGGCAGTAAATCATCGTCTTCCCGCTCGGCCAGAAGCGGTCCGGCGAAGCGGACGAGCACCCCGCCGCCCTCGATCCAGCTGCGCAACGCAGCATGCTCCTCGGCCCCTCCGGCGTCGCCATCGGGCAGCACGAGCAGGCTGAGATCGCGCTTTATGAGCTCGAGCGCCGGTCCGCGCCTCAGCTCGGCGAAGGGTTCGGCCGCGCGCTCGATGTAGAAGGTGTCGGAGAGCAGCGGTTGGCCGGTGCCATTGGCGGTTTCGGCGGCGACACCGACCGGCCGTCGCCGCGACCGCTCGTCGATCAGCAGAGTCGATCCGGCGGTCCCCTCGCCTTCGATCTCGATCCGGTCGACTCGGTTGCGCAACTCGGTCGGGATCTTGAAGCTCGCATCGATTGCGCCCCGATCCGCGGCGAAGCGTGCCTCGGCCCGCGCCAACAACCTGCCGTCGGCGCCGACCGCGCGCAGATTCACCGGCGGCGCCTCGCCCAGCGACGCGCGCTGGACGCTCACCGCCAAATCGCGGCTCTCGCCCCGGGACGGCGCCAAGAGCCGCGCGAGCCCGTCGCCGGCCGGGGCGATGAAGCGGACCGGGCCCAATCCCCGCAGCTTGTCGAGCAAGGCCCGGGCGGCGCCCTTGTCGTCGAGCCCGTCGGAGAACCAGTAGACTGCCATGCCGGGTTGGGCGTCGAGGCCGTCGAGACGCTTCCGCGCCGCGGCCCGGTCGGTCGGCCAAGGTTTGGGCCGCATCGCCTGGACCAGCGCCTTGGCATCGGCCGGCCGGAGCACGCCGAGCGGCGCCGGGACGGTTTCGCTCGGTGCCGTCGGCAGCAGGATCAGCCGACGGCCCTCGCGATCGGCGCGCTCGATCAGGTCGGTGAGCGCCCGCTGCCGCGCCGGCCAATCCACTGCCGCGGCCCAGCCGTCATCGATGACCAGCACCAGCGTATCCTCTCCCGGCAGCGCCGCCGTCGGATTGAGCAGGGGTTGGGCCAGCGCCAGAATCAGCAGGGCCGCCAGCACCATGCGCATCAAGATCAGCCAGAGCGGTGTCCGGGCCGGCGTCTCCTCGGGCGGGACCAATCCCGAGAGCAGGCGGATCGCCGGGAACTGCAGAACCTTGGGTGCCGGCGGTGTCACCCGCAGCAGCCACCAGAGCGCGGGCACGGCCAGGAAACCCAGCAGCAGCCAGGGCGAGGCGAAGGCGAATCCGCCGAGGCTCAGCATCGTGCTACCCGGCTCCCCAGGGTTGGAGCGGTGCCGCGCGCGCCCGCTGGGGCAGGCCCGACATCACGCCGAACAAGCCGAGCAGCGCCCCATGAGGCGGATGATCGGTCCGATGACAGGCGAAGCTCCAACCATAGGTGCGGGCAAGGCCGGCCAAACCGTCGCGTTGAGCGGCGAGCCGCGCTCGATATTGGTCGCGAATGGTTTCGACGCGGCTAATGAGCGCCGGCGGTTCGCGCTCCAGCCCTTCGAAACGCACCCGCCCCTCGAAAGGCAGCGTCTCCTCGGCCGGGTCCAGCACCTGGAGCAGATGCCCGTGGACGCCGCGCGCCGCATAGAAACTGATCGCCGGCTGGATCGTGTCGAGCGGCGCCAGGAAGTCGGCGATCAGCACCAGGGTCGCGTGGCGCGGCAGCGGCAGGGCGTCGGGGATTCCGCCCGCTCTATCCGGGCCGGCCAGGGTCGCGGCCATCCGTTCGAGCACGGCACGGCCGAGAGCCGGCGCGCGGCCCTCGCCGAGCAGGGCCACACGCTCGCCGCCGCGGATCAGCAGGACCGCCAGCGCCAGCAGCAGGAGGCCGGCACGCTCGGATTTCAGCGGCAGCCTCCGCTCGGACCGCCAATCCATCGACGCCGAGCGATCCTGCCACAGCCAGACGCTCTGGGCTGCCTCCCATTCGTTTTCCCGGATATAAGCGCGCTCGGACTTGGCCGTCTGGCGCCAGTCGATCCGGGTCGCCGAATCGCCCGCCTCATAAGGGCGGAATTGCCAGAAACTGTCGCCGCTGCCGACTCGGCGACGGCCATGGGCGCCCGGTGCGACCGTCGCGGCGACACGTGTGGCCGCCACCAGCAGTGGCGGCAGACGGCCGGCCAGCGCCTCAGCCTCGTGGCGAGTAGGCGGCGCGAAACCGCTCATCGCAATGGGTTCTCAACCTCGCTCAGCGCAGTGTCTCCACCATCTGACCGATGACCTGTTCCAGGGTGACGCCATCGCCGCGCGCCGAATACGTCAGAGCCATGCGATGACGCAGCACGGGTCCGGCCAGCGCGCTGACGTCGTCGATCGACGGCGAGAACCGGCCATCGAGCAAGGCCCGCGCCCGCGCCGCCAGCATCAGCGCCTGACTGGCCCGCGGTCCCGGTCCCCACGAGACGTGACGACGCACGACATCGAGCCGGCTGGTCTCCGGCCGACCGCCGCGCACCAATCCCAAAATGGCCTCGACCACGCTCTCGCCGACGGGGATCCGGCGAACCAGGCGCTGGGCTGCGAGCAGCTCCTCGGCCGCCATCGCCTGCTGCGCCGGTTCTTCGCTGATACCGGTGGTGGCGATGAGCATCCGCCGCTCTGCGTCGAGATCCGGGTAGCTCACATCGATCTGGACCAGGAACCGATCGAGCTGGGCTTCCGGCAGCGGGTAAGTCCCCTCCTGCTCGATCGGGTTCTGGGTGGCGAGAACATGGAACGGCCGGGGCAGCGCGTGGTAATGCCCGGCGACGGAGACGCGGTGCTCCTGCATCGCCTGGAGCAGGGCCGATTGCGTGCGCGGGCTCGCGCGATTGATCTCGTCCGCCATCAGCAGCTGGCAGAACACCGGGCCGGGCAGAAATCGAAAGGCGCGGCGACCGCTCTCGCCCTCTTCGAGCACCTCGGAGCCGATGATGTCGGCGGGCATGAGATCCGGCGTGCATTGGATGCGCTTCTCGGCCAGTCCCAGAACCTTGCCCAGCGTCTCGACCAGCCGCGTCTTGGCCAGGCCGGGCACGCCGACCAGGAGCGTGTGGCCGCCGGCCAGGAGCGTGATCAGGGCTTGATCGACCACTGCCTGCTGGCCGAAGATGACGCGGCCGATCCGTTCGCGGGTCTGGGCGAGGCGGTCGCCCAGCGCCTCGACCTCGGCGATCAACGCCTGGGCTTCTTCGCGCGACGGCGCCGCAACGGCGATCGGAGGATCGATGGAACTCACGCGGGCAATCCTTCCTTGGCACGGGAGGGGGTAGGGATCATGTCGGCTGTGCTTGTCGGAATCGAGGAAATTCGGCAGCGGCGACGCAAGTGTGAGGGAACAACATGACCCAGACCCAGCCGGCGACGGCCGGAGGGCCGGCCGGGCGAGACGGTGATTTCGGGCTGCGCATCGGCCGCGACGGCACTTGGTACTACCATGATTCGCCGATCCGCCGGCCGGCGCTCGCCAAACTGTTCGCGAGCGTGCTGCGCCGCGAGGCCGATGGGACATATTGGCTGGTCACCCCAGCCGAGCGCGGCCGGATCATCGTCGAGGATGTCCCGTTCATCGCCGTCGAGCTGGAGGTGGCAGGCGGCGGCAGGGACCAGATCCTTTCCTTCCGAACGAACCTAGATGATAGGGTAGCCGCCGATGAAAGCCATCCTCTTCGAGTCGTGACCGATCCGCGCACCGGCGAGCCCAGCCCCTATGTCATGATCCGGTCGGGTCTCGAAGCGCGGTTGGCCCGCCCGGTATTCTATCAGTTGGCCGATCTCGGGTCCGAGGATACGGTCGGCGGCGTCCCTTCCTTCGGCGTATGGAGCAGCGGCAAATTCTTCTCCCTGGGCGATCCGATTTCAGCTTTCTGACGGCCGACTTCGTCACGGCGCGCCTGTCCGGGACGGGTGCCGACCCGGCCCGCGCGCGCGGCGACCACGACCTCGACCCGCATCCGCGGCGGGACGCGACCAAGGCGCTGACGCCCGCCTCGGTCCTGGTCCCGCTGATCATCCGGGAGACCGGACTGACCGTACTCCTGACCGAGCGGACCCAGCACCTGACCGATCACGCCGGCCAGATCTCTTTTCCCGGCGGACGCCGGGAGCCCGGGGATGCCGATGCGGTCGAGACGGCTCTGCGCGAAACCGAGGAGGAGATCGGCCTGCCGCGCGCCCGGGTCCAGGTGATCGGCGGGCTCGACACCTATGTCACCGGCACCGGCTATTCGATCACGCCGATCGTCGGGCTGATCAGCCCGCCCTTCCCGCTCCGGCCCGACCCCTTCGAGGTCGCCGATGTCTTCGAGGTGCCGCTGGGATTCATCGCCGATCCGGCTCATCACCACCGCCAGAGCCGCGTGTTCGAGGGCCGGACCCGGCACTACTGGGTCATCCCGTATGAGCAACGGCACATCTGTGGCGCGACAGCAGGCATGCTGGTGAATCTGGCTCGGCTGCTGGTGCCGGATCCGGCATGAGCCTGGCGCCTTGCCGGCGCATCGACCCGCCGCCCTGGCTCGCTCGCCCGCGCGTGCGCGCCGTCTACGATGCGATCGGGGATGGCCGGTTCGTCGGCGGCGCCGTCCGCGACCTGTTGCTCGGCCGGCAAATCGGCGACCTCGATCTGGCGACACCGCAACCGCCGGACGAGGTCATGGTCCGGCTCGACCGCGCCGGCATCGGGTTCGTTCCGACCGGCCTCGCCCATGGCACCGTGACCGCACTGGCCGGCCACGAGCCGATCGAGATCACCAGCTTGCGCCGCGATGTCGAGACCGATGGCCGCCACGCCGTGGTCAACTTTACCGACGACTGGGCCGAGGACGCGGCTCGGCGCGATTTCACGATGAACGCGCTCTATCTGGACGCGGCCGGCGATCTCTGGGACCCGGTCGGCGGGATCGAGGATTGCCTGGCCGGGCGCGTGCGCTTCGTCGGCGACGCGCGGCAGCGCATTCGGGAGGATGTGCTGCGCCTGCTGCGCTTTTACCGCTTCCTCGCCCGTTACGGCCGCGAACCGGCGGATCCGGCGGCACGCGCCGCCTGCCGGGAGCTGGCAGCGAAGCTGGCGGGTCTCGCCGGCGAGCGGATCCGCAACGAGATGACGAAACTGCTGGCGGCTCCTGATCCGAGTCCGGCGATCGACCTCATGATCGCCGACGGCGTCTTGCGCGAGATCCTGCCGGAACCCGCCCGGCCGGCGGTTCTCGCCGCTCTCGTGCCGCTGGAGCCCTCCGGCGATCCGATCCGTCGCCTGGCGGCGCTGCTGCCGCCGGGCGACGGCACCGCCGTGGCCCGGCGGCTCCGTCTCTCCGCCAAGGAGTGCCAGCGGCTGCTCGACCTCACCGGCCGTGCCCAACCTCCCGCCCTCGATGCCGACGACCGGGCGCAGCGCCGCGCGCTCCATCGGCTGGGAAGAGAACGCTACGGCGATCTGGTCCTGCTGGCCGCGGCGACGCGGGGCGAGGCTGCCAGGGTCCCGGCGCTGCTGGCGCTGGCTGCGGCTTGGGGCGATCCGACCCTGCCGGTCGCCGGGGCCGATGCCCTGGCGCTGGGCGTGCCGCCCGGCAAGCAGGTCGGCTGGTTGCTGAGCGCACTCGAAGGCTGGTGGATCGACGGCGATTTCCGGGCCGGGCGGAAGGAATGCCTGGCTGAGCTGAAGGCGCTGGCCGGCGGCTAAGCCCAGACGACCCGCTCGAAGACCGCTCGCAACTTCACGCCGCGCGCCGGGTTGACCTGCTCGACCCAGGCGACCCGCCCCTCGAGATGGCGCCGGAAATCCGGGACTCCGGCGCGGTTCTGCCCCGCCGGTTCCAGGCGGGTGCAATTGTGCAGGATCGCTTTCAGCGTGTCGAATTCGGCGCGCCCGATATTGCAATGTTCGTTGACGACGACGCCGGTGACGCGCTGGGAGGTGCCGCGGCGCATCAACCGCGTCTTGGCGCCGTTGACGGCGAAGCCTTCCTCGCGGACGATGTGCTCGACGCCGCGCTGGAATCCGACGATGCGACCGGCGAAAGCAGAATCGCCGGAAAAAGCGAGATCGTCGGCGTAACGCGTGTAATTGGCCCCGGCGGCACGAGCCAACCCGTGGAGCCGGCGATCGAGCCGCCAGGCGGCGAGATTTGCGAGCGCCGGCGAGGCGGGCGAACCTTGCGGCAGATGGCGGTTGGCGTAGAGCGCCCGAGTCACCCGGTCCAGGCCTTCCGGCGCCGGCGCGTTTCGGAACATCGCTGGCGGCGTCGCCGTACTGCACAGCCCGGTCAAGTGGCGGGCCACCGCCCAGGGATAGCCCAAGGTCCGGAAGATCCCGTGGATGCGGGCAGCGCCGAGACTCGGAAAAAAATTCGCGAGATCGAAACACGCGACCAGGGCTTCGCCGGCATGGATCTGCGCCCCGCCGAGACAGGAGCGGCCGGCGACGAAGCCGTACGCGCAATCATGCACCGGCACCGGCGCCAGGATCTCGTCCAGGATCCGCCGCTGGATCGCCTTCAGCCGCGGCTTGGGCGCCTCGATCAGCCGCGGCGGCCCGCTGTGCTTGGGCAGGAATGTGTAGCGGTAATGCTGGAGGGGCTCCCGGGTGGTGCTGCCGTGTGTCCGTTTTTCGTCGGAGAGCCAATCGAGCTGTTCGATCGAGAGGTCGAGCCAGTCGGCGAGGTCGCCGGAGGTCGCCAAGATCGGAATATCGAGGCCGGCGAGCGACTCGGCCGGCGTGAAGCGCGGTGCGTCGAGAGCAGCGGCGACCGAGCGTCCGCGCGGCACGATGAAATGCTTCGAGGCGCGCAGATGGGCTGCCAGCCGGTGCGGCGCGGGCGGATAGGCCTCACGCCCGAGAGCGATCAGACTCCCGATCAGGCGGCCGCGCGTACGCTTGCTCCCCGGTCCGAGCTCGGCCTCGATCGCGGCAGCGAGCGTTGCCGGTACCCAGGGGCCGGCGAGCAGCTTCGCCGCGAGATTGTCGGCTGCCCAACTGCGAGCATCCATTCGGTCCATCCCGGCCGGTGGGCGGCCCGACGGCCCTTCCAACCCGACCCGTCCGGCAGGGTGGGATGCAGGTGGAAACCTGCCCGGCACCCTGCAGCGTCCTGCCTTGGAAACACGCACTGCTCCGGGGTAGCCCCGAAGATCCCCGGCTCGCACCGAGGATTGCTTGGAAGGGCCGCCAGCCCGGCGATGAGCTTAGCCGGCGGGCCGGCGGCTGTAAATCCGCTCAGGCGCCGGCGCGCGCGGCCACCAGTTCGGCGTCGCGCGCCATCACCGTGCGAAACCCCGGCCGCCCGGTCATCCGCTGGACATACCCCGCAATGATCGGATTTGGCGGGACGATGCCGAACATCGTGCCCCAATTGAACGCGAGGCTCCACAGCACATCGGCGGCCGAAACCGTGTCGCCCAGCAGATAGGGCGAGGCTGCCAGCCGATCGACCACGGTGCCGAGCATCTCGTCGAACGTACCGTAGGGCGACATGGCATGCGGGCCCGGCTCGCGCTTCAGCGCCTTGTCGATGATCGCCGGCTCGTAGGCGGCGGCGTAATAGACCATCCAGCGCAGATAGGGGCCACGCAGGGGGTCGCCGGTCGGCGGGGCGAGGCCGGCCGCGGGAAAGAGATCCGCGAGATAGAGAAAGATCGCCACTTGCTCGGTCACGAGCGCGCCGCGATGAAGGATCGCCGGGACCTTGCCCAGCGGGTTGATCGCCAGATACGCGGGCCGGCGTTGATCGCCCGCCTTGAAATCGAGGACGTGCAGGTCATAGGGCGCGCCCAGTTCCTCGAGCAGGGTGAACGCGCCCGAGGACCGCGATTGCGGTGCATGGAACAGCGTGATGGTATCGTCCGTGGTCATGGTGCTCGTGGCTCCCTTCGAATCGGAAGAGCAAGATTTACCGGATTGCCCTCGGCGGCCCGGATTTGGAACTCGTCAAGGCCAGATCACCTCCGGCGGCATCGACATCAGGATCGCATCGACATTGCCGCCATTCTTCAGCCCGAACGACGTCCCCCGATCATAAAGCAAATTGAACTCGACATAGCGGCCACGCCGGATCAGCTGATGGCGGCGATCTTCTTCGGTCCAAGGCTCGAACATGTGGCGGCGGACCAGCCGCGGGTAGATGTCGAGGAAAGCCAGGCCGACCGAGCGGGTGAAGGCGAAGTCGTGCTCCCAGTCGCCCGAATCATGCTGGTCGAAGAAGATCCCGCCGACGCCGCGGGGCTCGCCGCGATGGGGCAGGAAGAAATACTCGTCGCACCATTTCTTGAAGCGCGGATAGTAGCTGGGGTCGTGGGCGTTGCAGGCGGTCTCGAGGGCAGCGTGGAAATCGGCCGTATCCGCCTCGTCCGGGACCATCGGGGTGAGATCGGTGCCGCCGCCGAACCAGTGAGTGCCGGTCATGAAATGTCGCGTGTTCATGTGTACCGCCGGAACCTTGGGGGAGCGCATATGGGCGATGAGCGAGATGCTGCTGGCCCAATAGCGCGGGTCGGCGGCCCCGCCGCGCTCGTCGCGGAATTCGGTCGAGAGCACGCCCTCGGTGGTCGACGCCATGATCCCGGTCTTCTCGAAGACCCGGCCGCTCATGCGCGCGATCACCCCGCCGCCGCCGGCCGGATCCGACCGCGACCAAGGCAAACGCTCGAAGCGCCCGGCCGGGCCGTCGCCGGTCGCGGCGGCGTATTCGTCCTCGATCGTCTCGAATTCGGCGCAGATCCGGTCGCGCAACTCTTCGAACCAGGCGCGGGCGCGCGCACGGCGCTCGGCAATTTCGCTCATTCAACTCTCTCCTGCGGGCCACGACCCGGTCTGACGCAGCGCCTCGCCCAAGACCATCGCGGCTGCGAGCGCCACATTGAGCGAGCGCAGTCCGCGCCGCATCGGTACCCGCACGCGGAGATCGGCGGCTTGGTGCACCGCATCGGGCACGCCGGCGCTCTCGCGCCCGACCATCAGCGTGTCCGCGGGCCGATAGGCCGGCTCGGTATATGCGATCGAAGCCCGGGTCGTCAGCAAAATCAGCCGCCCCGGCACGGTGCCGCGAAAGGCCGCCCAGGAGATGTGCCGCACGAGTACCACATGGTCGAGATAATCCATGCCCGCCCGGCGCAGCCTGGCATCGCCCATGACGAAGCCGCACGGCTCGATCAGATCGACCGGCACGGCGAGGCAGGCGGCGAGGCGCAACATGGCGCCGGCATTCTGGGCGATGTCCGGCTGGTAGAGGGCGAGGCGCATGGGTGCCATCGTGCCCCGGTCGCGGCGGTGCTGTCGAGAGGCCGGACGAGGCCGTGCGCGCCGCGCATACCCGCCTCCGGCCCTCGGGGCGGCGGCATGTTGCGTGGGCGGGGGCTATATGCTATTGCCGCACCGCTTCCAGACGGGCACGCGGTCGCCGGGGTAACCTGGAATGGCAGCAGGCGGTTTGCGCGAGCGCTTTCTCTAGGGGCGATCCCCATCCCCGGCAAACCGAAGGTAAGGCTCGAATTGGCATCCGAAGCGACTGGCGTATCCGGACTGGCGGGCCGCTATGCTACCGCGCTGTTCGAACTGGCTGATCAGGAGAAGGCTTTGGACCCGGTCGCCGATGATCTGCGCGCGCTGGGCGCCATGATCGAGGGCAGCGCCGATCTGAAGCGCCTGATCCGCTCGCCGGTGCTGAGCCGCGAAGCCCAGGCGGCGGCCATGGCAGCATTGCTCGCGCGCGCCCAATTCTCGGCGATGACGCGCAATTTCGCCGGGCTGGTCGCCCGCAATCGCCGGCTTTTCGCGCTCCCGGGCATGATCGCGGGCTATCTGCAGCTCCTGGCCGACCGGCGCGGCGAGATTCGCGCCGAGGTCACGGCGGCGCAAGAGATGAGCGCCCCCCAGGTCGCGGCGATCAACGATCAACTGAAACGGGCCGTGGGATCCAAGGTGGCGGTCGAGATCCGGGTCGATCCCGCGATCATCGGCGGTCTCGTCGTCAAGGTCGGGTCGCGCATGGTGGACGGCTCGCTGCGCGGCAAGCTCCACCGGCTGACGCTCGCCATGAGAGGAATTTGAGCAATGGAAATTCGGGCCGCGGAAATTTCCGCCATTCTGAAGGAGCAGATCGCCAATTTCGGCAGCGAGGCGGATGTCGCCGAAGTCGGTCAGGTCCTTTCGGTCGGTGACGGCATCGCCCGCGCCTATGGCCTCGACAATGTCCAGGCCGGCGAGATGGTCGAGTTCCCCGACGGCACCCGCGGCATGGCGCTCAATCTCGAGACCGACAATGTCGGCATCGTCCTCTTCGGCGACGGCTACGGGATCAAGGAAGGCGATATCGTCAAGCGCACCAAGTCGATCGTGGAAGTGCCGGTCGGCTCGGGGCTGCTCGGCCGGGTGGTCGACGGGCTGGGCACGCCGATCGACGGCAAGGGGCCGCTCACCAACGTCGAATACAAGCGCGCCGAGGTCAAGGCGCCGGGTATCATCCCGCGCAAATCGGTGCACGAGCCGATGCAGACGGGACTGAAATCGATCGACAGCCTGGTGCCGATCGGGCGCGGCCAGCGCGAGCTGATCATCGGCGATCGCGAAACCGGCAAGACCGCAGTCGCGATCGATACCATTCTCAATCAAAAATCGATCAATGCCGGCGCCGACGAGTCGAAGAAGCTCTACTGCATCTATGTCGCCATCGGCCAGAAGCGCTCCTCGGTGGCCCAGTTGGTCAAGACGCTGCAGGATTACGGTGCGCTCGAATATTCGATCGTGGTGGCCGCGACCGCGTCCGAGCCGGCGCCGCTGCAGTTCCTGGCGCCCTATACCGGCTGCACCATGGGCGAGTATTTCCGCGACAACGGTAAACACGCGCTGATCATCTACGACGATCTGTCGAAGCAGGCGGTAGCGTATCGCCAGATGTCGCTGCTGCTGCGCCGCCCGCCCGGCCGCGAGGCCTATCCGGGCGACGTGTTCTATCTGCATTCGCGCCTGCTCGAACGTGCGGCCAAGCTCAACGACGATCACGGCAACGGCTCGCTGACGGCGCTGCCGATCATCGAGACTCAGGCCGGCGACATCGCCGCCTATATTCCGACCAACGTGATCTCGATCACCGACGGTCAGATCTTCCTCGAGACCGAGCTCTTCTACAAGGGCATCCGCCCGGCCATCAATGTCGGCGCCAGCGTCAGCCGGGTCGGCTCGGCCGCCCAGATCAAGGCGATGAAGCAGGTTGCCGGCAAGATCAAATTGGAGCTGGCGCAATATCGCGCCATGGCGGCCTTCTCGCAATTCGCCTCGGATCTCGACGTGTCGACCCAGCGCTTGTTGGCGCGCGGCGCGCGGCTGACGGAACTGCTGAAGCAGCCGCAATTTTCGCCGCTGCCGGTCGAGGAGCAGGTCGTGTCCCTGTTCGCCGGTGTCCGCGGCTACCTCGACCGGATCCAGACCGGCGACGTCACCCGCTACGAGGCGAAGATGCTGGGCGAGGCCAGGGCGCGCCACCCGGAATTCTTCGAGTCGATCCGCAGCAAGCGCGAGATCGTCGCCGAGGTCGAAGAGGGCCTCAAGACCTTCCTGGAATCCTTCACCAAGAACTTCGTCTGAAGTCTGCATTCAGTAGCAAGGGACGCCCGCGCCGATGCCGAGCTTGAAGGAACTTCGGAACCGGATTCGAAGCGTCACCTCGACGCAGAAAATCACCTCGGCCCAGAAGATGGTCGCGGCCTCCAGGTTGAAGCGCGCCCAGGATGCGGCCGAAGCGGCCCGCCCCTATGCCGATCGCATGGGGCGGCTGTTGGCGTCGCTGGCGAAATCCATGGCCGGCCTGCCTTCGGCACCGGGCCTGCTCGCCGGCACAGGCAAGGAACAGACCTATCTGCTGGTGGTGGCGACGTCCGATCGCGGCTTGTGCGGCGGTTTCAACGCCACTATCCTGCGCGAGGCGCGGCGCCAGATCCGCGAATTGCTCTCCCAAGGGCGGACGGTCAAGGTGATCACGATCGGCCGCAAGGGGCGCGATTCGCTCCGGCGCGACTTTGCGCGCCTGATCCTGGGCAGCCACACGGAACTCGGCCGCCGCGGCATCGCCTTCGCCGAGGCGCAAGTGGTGGCGGAAGACATCGTCGCCCGGTTCGCCAACGGCGAATTCGATGTCGCCCGGCTGATCTTCAACAAGTTCCAATCGGCCATTTCCCAGATCGTCACGACTCGCCAGCTCGTCCCCGCCGCGACCGGCGGAGCCGAGCCGGCTGCCGACGAGACCGGCGGCGCCATTCATGAATTCGAGCCCGATGAAGAAGAGATTCTGGCCGAGCTGCTGCCGAAAAACCTCGCGATCCAGATCTTCGGCGGCCTCCTGGAAAACAATGCCAGCGAACAGGGCGCGCGGATGACGGCGATGGACAGCGCCACCCGCAATGCCGGCGACATCATCAAAGACCTGACCATGCTTCGCAATCGGACGCGTCAGGCCTATATCACCAGGGAACTCATCGAGATCATCTCGGGCGCCGAGGCGCTCTAGACGCTCGTCTCGGACAAAGGAATTCAGGTCATGGCCAAGAACAATGTCGGCATCATCACACAGGTCCTCGGGGCCGTGTGCGACGTCCAGTTCGAGGGCGACAAGCCGGCGATCCTGAACGCGCTGACCGTCGACTTCGACAATCATACGCTGGTCCTCGAAGTCGCCCAGCATATCGGCGAGAACACGGTGCGGACGATCGCCATGGACACCACCGACGGGCTGGTGCGCGGGACCGAAGCCGTGGATACCGGGGCGCCGATTTCGGTGCCGGTCGGCCCGGAGACGCTGGGCCGCATCCTCAACGTCATCGGCGAGCCGGTCGACGAGCGCGGGCCGGTCCTGACCACGCGGCGGGCACCGATCCATCGCCCGGCCCCGGATTTCGTCGACCAGTCGACCGAAGCCGAGATCCTGATCACCGGCATCAAGGTCATCGATCTGCTGGCACCCTATGCCAAGGGCGGCAAGATCGGCCTCTTCGGCGGCGCCGGGGTCGGCAAGACGGTGATGATTCAGGAACTGATCAACAACGTCGCCAAGAAGCACGGCGGGTACTCGGTCTTCGCCGGCGTCGGCGAGCGGACGCGCGAGGGCAACGACCTCTATCACGAGATGATCGATGCCGGGATCATCAAGACCGACGGGCCCGGATCCAAGGTGGCGCTGGTCTATGGCCAGATGAACGAGCCGCCGGGTGCGCGTGCGCGGGTCGGGCTGTCGGGGCTGACCCTGGCCGAGTATTTCCGCGACGAGGAAGGCCAGGATGTGCTGTTCTTCGTCGACAACATTTTCCGTTTCACCCAGGCTGGTTCGGAAGTGTCGGCGCTGCTCGGCCGCATCCCCTCGGCGGTGGGCTATCAGCCGACGCTGGCGACCGATATGGGCGCCTTGCAGGAGCGCATCACCTCGACCAAGAAGGGCTCGATCACCTCGGTGCAGGCGATCTACGTGCCCGCCGACGATCTGACCGACCCGGCGCCGGCGACCTCCTTCGCCCATCTCGACGCCAAGACCGTGCTGGAACGCTCGATTGCGGAACAGGGAATCTATCCGGCGATCGATCCGCTCGCCTCGACCTCGCGGATGATGGATCCGCGAGTCGTCGGCGAGGAGCATTATGCGGTCGCCCGCGAAGTCCAGCGCGTGCTCCAGCAATATAAATCCCTGCAGGACATCATCGCCATCCTGGGCATGGACGAGCTGTCCGAAGAGGACAAGCTGACCGTCGCGCGGGCCCGCAGGATCGAGAAGTTCATGTCCCAGCCCTTCCACGTGGCCGAAGTCTTCACCGGCACGCCCGGTGCCTTCGTCAATCTCGAAGACACGATCCGCAGCTTCAAGGGCATCGTGAAGGGTGATTACGACGATCTGCCCGAGAGCGCCTTCCTCTACGTCGGGACGATCGAGGAAGCGGAGGAAAAAGCGCGCGCGATGTCGGCCGAGGCCGCTTGAGATGGCCGAGCGGGTCAAGTTCGAGCTGGTCTCGCCCGAGAAGATCCTGGTCTCCGAGGATGTCGACATGGTCGTCGTCCCCGGCGCCGAGGGCAATTTCGGCGTATTGCCCGGCCACGCCCCGTTCATCACTTCGATTCGCCCCGGCACGATCGATGTCTATGAAGGCAATGCGATCGCCCAGCGGATCTTCGTGGCCGGCGGATTCGCCGAGGCCACCAACAAGCGCTGCACGGTCCTGGCCGACGAAGCGATTCCCGTCACGTCCCTCGACCGCGCCCTGGTCGAGCGCGAACTCGCCGACATCCAGGCGAGCCTGCCCGATCTCCGGGACGAGGCGGAGCGCGGCGGAGCGACCGAAAAATCCCGGCTCGCGGGCGCCGAACGCGCTGCCGCTTCGGCATCGGCCAAGCTCGAGGCCCTGGTTCGGCCAGCCAATTCCTGATCCGCGCCGCGGTTGAGAACCGGCCCGGCGGCCCCGACCGAGCCGGCCTGGATTTCATTGGGTTTTACTAATGTCGGCGGGGGTGGCATAACAGCGCGTGGCGCGATGCCATTCGCTTTTGTAATCAGGTGAGTCGATGTCGCATTGGACCCTGGACGACGTGCCCTGGCAGGCATTCGATTCCGCCAAGGTCGATCCCGAGACGGTACGGATCGTCAAGGCGGCGGGACTGGTCGAGTATAACGGCCACGAGTATGTCCGATATCTGTGCAACGTCTTCGCCGACGATCCGGGTTTCCAGAAAGAAGCCGAACAGTGGGGCCGCGAAGAGGTTCAGCATGGCGCCGCCCTCGGCCGCTGGGCGGCACTGGCCGATCCGGGATTCGATTTCCAGCAGGCGTTCCGGCGCTTTCTCGAAGGCTACAAGCTGGAAACCGAGGTCACCGATTCGGTACGCGGCTCGCGTGCCGGCGAGCTCATCGCCCGCTGCATCGTCGAGACCGGGACCAGCTCCTATTACACGGCCCTCGCCGAGGCGACCGAGGAACCGGTGCTGCGCGACATCTGCCGCAAGATCGCAGCCGATGAACTGCGCCACTACAAGCTGTTCTATTCCCGCCTCAAGACTTATCTGCAGCGCGAAAATCTGGGTTCCTGGGGCCGGCTTCGCATCGCCATCGGCCGGATCGCCGAATCCGAGGACGACGAACTCGCCTATGCCTATTTCGCCGCCAATGCCGCCGCCGGCGAGATTTATGATCGCAAGCGCTGGAACCGCGCCTATGTCAGCCGCGCCTATGCGATCTATCGCGAACACCATATCGAACGCGGCATGGCGATGGTGTTCAAGGCGATCGGGCTCACGCCCAATGGCTGGCTGAACCGAATCGCCGTCAAGTTCGCCTGGTCGACGATGCGCCGCCGCGTCCGGCGCCTGCGTGCGGCCGAGCTGTCGGCGGCCTGACCGCCGGCCGCCGCCGTCGACTCGCGCTATTCCAGGTCGACGACCGAGCTGATGATCCGGCTGACCAGCCCGTACTCGATCGCTTCGTCGGCCGACATCCAGTAGTTCCGCTCGCAATCGCGCCGGACCCGCTCGATCGGCTGGCCGGTTTCGGCGGCGATCACTTGGGACAGACGCTCGCGCATCTTGATGATCTCGCGCGCTTCGATATCGATGTCGGTCGCCTGGCCGCGCACCCCGCCGGTCGGCTGGTGCAGCAGAAAGCGAGTATTGGGCAGGCAGAATCGCCGTTTCTTCTCGCCGGCCAGATAGATGTGAGCGCCGGCCGAGGCGACCCAGCCGGTGCCGACGATGCGGACCGGCACGGTGTCGCGAACGAATTTGATGATGTCGTGGATCGAATCGCCGGATTCGACGTGACCGCCCGGCGAATTGACGAAAACATCGATCGGCTTCGTCGATTCTTCGGCCAGCGTCAGGATCCGCGCGACCACGTCGCGGGCGACCTTGTCGTTGATCTCGCCGAACACCATCACCTTGCGGCCCTTGAACAAGCGGGATTCGAGTTCGTTCACCGGCAAGGCGGCGGCGGATTTCTTCTCTTCCGGTTCCGGGGCGTCGGGATCTTCCTCGTCGGCACGGAACGGCGGCAGGCGCTGGCTCACTTGTCTCATCCTCTCGAGGCTCGGTCAATCACGGGCGGCGCTCGGCCGAAGCTGCCGCCTATCATGTGGTGGGCCGGAAGTCGAGCAAAAGGGCGATCATTCGAGCGCCAGCGGGGGCAGCGCGATCGGCATCAGCGTTTCGAAGGCGCGGGCCGCCCGCAGGACGACATCGTCGCGAAAGCTCGGGCCCACCAGCTGCAGCCCGGCGGGCAAGCCCTCGACCGAGCCGCAGGGGATCGAAGCCGCCGGGTGCCGGGTCAGGTTGAAGGGATGGCTGAACGGCGTCCAGCCCGGCCAGCCGGCGTAGGGCCCGCGCTCCGGCCGGTCGCGCCCGGCCTCGAACGCGGGGATGGGCACGGACGGCGTCAGGATCAGATCGAAGCGTTCGAACAGAAGATTGACGGCGATGGCATAGGCTTCGCGCGCCTTCACCGCTGCGAGATAGTCGGTTGCGGAAAACCCGCGGCCGACAGCGGCCATCGCCTGCAGCCCGGGATCGATCGCCCGCTGCTGCTCCGCGGTGAATCCGTCGAGGAGGGCGGCGGCACCCGACAGCCAGTGACACGAGAAAGACTGGGCGACACCGGGCAGGGTCAGCTCGAACGGCTCGACATGGGCGCCCAATTCTTCGAAGCGCCCCGCGGCAGCCTCGATCAGGGCGGCGATGGCCGGTTCGACCGCCTCGTCGTTGATCGTGCGGGCGAAGCCGATGCGCCAGCCGGCAACCCCTTCCTCCAGTCCGATCGCCCAGTCCCGGCCGTCATGGGGCAGGGCGTAGCCGTCGCGGCGATCGGGCCGGGCCAGGATGGTCAGCATCCGAGCCGCGTCGGTCACGGTGCGGGTCAGCGGCCCGAGATGGGCGACCGCGGCGAAAGGGCTGGCCGGATAGGCTGGAACCCGGCCGAAGGACGGCTTCAACCCGAAGACCCCGGTGAAGGCCGCCGGAACCCGGATCGAGCCGCCGCCATCCGTGCCCAGATGCAAGGCCCCCATGCCCAGTGCCGCCGCGACTGCGGCCCCGCCCGACGAGCCGCCGGAGGTCCGCTGCAGATCCCAGGGATTGCGGGTGACGCCGGTGAGCGGGCTGTCGGTCACCGCCTTCCAGCCGAATTCCGGAGTCGTGGTCTTGCCGATCAACACGGCACCGGCTTCGCGCAGCCGGGCGGTTGCGGGCGCATCCGCGTCCCAGAGCTGGTCGCGGGCGATCAAGGTCGAGCCGCGCAAGGTCGGCCAGCCGCGGGCGAGGATCAGATCCTTGACCGTCGCCGGCACGCCGTCGATCGGCGACAGCCAGCTGCCCTGACGGTAGCGCACCTCGGACGCCCGGGCCGCTTCGAGCGCCCCAGCAGAGTCGAGATGGCAGAAGGCGTTGGTCCTTCCGTCGAGGCGGCCGATCCGATCGAAGACCGCCTGCGCCACCTCGACCGGCGAGAGCTCGCGCCGGCGATACCGGCGGCTGAGTTCGGCGGCACTCATCAGGGCGGGATCGGTCGTCATGGTCGGCTCGCTCCGGCTGTAATTGTCGACCGCGATGATGCATGGTGCTCGGGGGCCCGACAAGGGGACCGGAGTCTCGGCATTGCCGGAAGAGGGCGCTCGTGCGCAGGGGCGTAGTTCCGAGGCGTGGAGTTCGGCCAGCGCATCCTGGCAGTATCGGCGATTGTCCGCGGCCACAGATCTGCTGATTTTCGCTTGTGCCGACCCCGGATGCTACTGATCCTGGGCGATGAAATCGAGATCCCCGTTGGCCGTGGAACGGCAGCCGGATGCCGAGCGAAACTACTTCTGTTTCCGATGCCGCCGAGCCGGTCGCCACGCCGGAGACGACGGCCCTCATGCTGTCGATCTTCTCCGAGTTCTACCGTCAGGAGCAGGGTGCGGAAGAGGACGTGCATCGGACTTTGCCGTTCTTCGGAACCGCGCTGGGCATCGTGATAGCGGCGCTGGCCTATGCTGCCGGTCGGCTGCCGAAATGGCCCGACCTGACGACCGAGCGAGGGATGATCGCGTTCGCCGCCAGCGGGATCTTGGTCGGATTGGCGATATTGGAGGCCGGGTGTGTGCTGGTGTGGGTGTCCTTTGCCATCGCCCGCCGCGGTTACCAGCTTGTCGGGCCGGAAGCCGCGTTACGTACCCGGCTGACCGAACTGCTGGCCTACCATGATCAGCAGGGGATCGCGCCGACCCGGCAAGATGCAGAGCTCGCAAAGGATATGCGGCAGGTACTCCTGGACTCCTATGCGGCTGTGACGCCGGTAAACCGCGAACTCAACCGAAGGCGATACCGGTTCCGCGCGCTCGCCGCTTCCCACCTCGTTCGCAGCTTGATCTGGGCGCTCGGAGCAATTACCTTGATATTCATGGTGGACAAGCTCGGCTATTTACCGAAGGCGGCACCATGAGACGACAGCGGGATGAATCGCCGAGCTTCGAAGCAGGGTTGGCATCGCCTCTCGGGCTCGCGCTATCCTGGATCGGTCGCGCTCTCGCGAACGGAAGGCGGGCCGGCACGCGAATCCCGCACGGAAGAGTCTGATTCCGCTGAACGGAACGATTTGGAGAGGCCTGTTCACTTTCCTTACATAAGGCTGCGCTGATGGCTCGGTCGAAACCGATGGGAGCGGTCACTTATACTCAGAGCAGTGGTGCCGACGTCTGGCCGGGTGCGCGCATTCGTCGCTCCGACCGCCAGCGAGAAATCGACCCGAACGCTGACGGGCTCCACGAATCGACACAGCCGACCCCCTGGAAATCTCGGCATCCGGGCGTGCCGGCTGGAACGGGTCAGCTGCGGAATGGGTCGACACCGCACGGGGACGACAAATAGCCGGTTCGATGCGCGCTCCGGCCCGAGAAGTCAGCGAGCGGACGGTCGGTATCGCCGCCACTCGAAACCGGATACTCCCGACACAATTCCAGATCGGCTTGGCCCGGCCATGTCTTTCGGTACATATGATCCCGATCGATGGCGAGGCGAGAGCATGCGGGTCGACTGGAGCAGCATTGTCCGATGCCTCGCCTTTGGCGCTGCGATCGCCGGCGCGGCGTGGGCAGACGAAACGCCGGCACCGCAGCCGCGGGTGCTGCACATCGCCAATCGGCCCGATTTCATCGCCGAGGACACGGTCCAGAAATTCGAGGCCGAAACCGGGATCAAGGTGACCTACGACACCTATCCGACCGACGAGGCGCTGGTGGCGGCGCTCGCGGCCGGAAACAAGCAAGGGTGGGATCTGATCGTGACCTCGGCCGTGCCCAATCTGCACCGGGCGATCGCCGATCATCTCCTGCGGCCGATCGACCCCGCCAAACTCTCGAATTTCGGCAATCTCGACTCCGAGATCCTGGCTGCGGTGGCCGCCGTCGATCCCGGCAATAAATTCGAACTGCCCTATCTCTGGGGCACGGCGGGGCTCGGGATCAACCTGGCAATGCTGAAACAGGCGGTGCCGGATGCGCCGACCGACAGCCTCGCTCTGGTCTTCGATCCGGCGTTGGTCGCGCGCGTGGCCGCGTGCGGCGTCGCCATGGCCGACGCCCCCCAGGATGCGTTCCCGGCCGCCCTGGCCTTCCTGGGGCTCGATCCGGCGACCCAGGACGAGCGCAATCTGGCCAAGGCCGGCGAGCTGCTGGCCAGGTTGAAGCCGTTCGTCAAGCGACTGGGTTTCGACGATTTCGCCGGCGAACTCGGTGCCGGCAAGTTCTGCGTCGGCTTCGGCCCGTCGACTGCCGTCAGCGATGCCCGCACCCGGGCCGATGAGGCGGAAGACGGTCCGGACATCACTTATGTCATCCCCAAGGAACATGTCAGGCGCTGGATCGATGTCCTCGCCATCCCGGCCGGGGCGGAGCACGAAGACACTGCCTATGCCTTCATCGATTATCTCTTGCGGCCGGAAATCATCAGCGACGTCACCGATTGGACCGGTGCCGCCAATCCGAACAATCTGGCCGCGGATTTCGTCGATGACGACGACAAATCCGACGAGACTGTCTTCCCCTCCGCCGCCTCGCGTGGCTTGCTGTTCCTCGACAAGCCGATGAGCGCCGAAGCCGTGCGGGCGCGGCAGCGGCTCTGGGCGCGCACGCAACCCTGATCCGGGAGAGCCGAGGAAAGCATGGCAACCATCGCCGCCGAGGGAGACCGCGATTTGTCGAAAATTGTCACTCCCGCCGCGTCGGGCTTTCATATGCCGGCCGAATGGGCGCCGCATGCGCGCTGCTGGATGGCATGGCCGTGCCGGACTGCGCTGTGGTACGGCCGCGAGCGGCAGGCCAGATCGGCTTATGCCGCGGTGGCGCGCGCGATATCCCTCTGGGAGCCGCTCACGATGCTGGCCCGGCCCGAGGATAGAGAGGAAGCCGTGGCCGCCTGCGGAGCGGGCGTCGAGGTGCTGGCAATGCCGCTCGACGATTCCTGGATGCGCGACAGCGGCCCGACCTTCCTCGTCAACGGTGCCGGGGAAGTCGCCGGGGCGGATTGGCGGTTCAACGCCTGGGGCGGCAAATTCCTGCCCTTCGACCAGGACGCGGCCGTCGCCGGAAAAGTCCTGGAAGAACTCGGCATGCGCGCCTTCCAGGCGCCGTTCGTGCTCGAAGGCGGTTCGATCCATGTCGACGGCGAAGGCACGGTCATCACGACCGAGCAATGCCTGCTCAATCCGAACCGCAATCCCTCGCTCAGCCGGGCCGAGATCGAGGCCAATCTTCGGGCTTGGCTGGGTGTGCAGCAGATCATCTGGCTGGGCGACGGGCTCGAGAACGACCAGACCGACGGGCATGTCGACGACATCACCTGCTTCGCCCGACCCGGCACTGTCATCACCGTGACCTGTTCGGATCCGCGAGACGCCAACCATGCCGTGCTCGACGACAATCTCCGCCGGCTGCAGGCGGCGACCGATGCGAGCGGGCGGCCGCTCGAAATCATCGAGCTGCCGCTGCCGGCGCGGCGCGACGGCGCGTCCGGGCGGCTGGCCCTCACATATCTCAACTTCTACCTCGCCAATGGGGCGGTCATCGCCCCCGCCTTCGACGATCCGATGGATGAGGCGGCGGCGGGGATCCTGGCCCGGGCCTTTCCCGAGCGCGTGGTCGTCCAGCTTCCGGCCCTCGATATTCTGGAAGGCGGCGGCGGCATCCATTGCATCACCCAGCAGCAGCCGGCCGGGCCGGTGAAGGAGCGATCATGAGCGAGGTGATCGTGGCCGCGACCCAATTCGCCATGAGCGACGATCGGGCCGGCAATATCGAGACCGCAGTCGCCATGGTCCGCGAAGCCGCCGGCCTGGGCGCCGATATCGTGCTGCTGCCGGAACTGTTCGAAACGCCTTACTTCTGCAAGGATCAGGACCCCAACTGGTTCGCCGCAGCGCGCCCGGCCGAGAACAATCCGATGCTGGCGCGATTTGCCGAGCTGGCGCGCGAACTCGAGATCGTGCTCCCGGTCAGCTTCTTCGAGCGCGCCAACAACGCGTATTACAATTCGCTCATGGTCATCGACGCCGATGGCAGGCAGCTCGGCCTCTACCGCAAATCGCATATTCCCGACGGGCCGGGCTATCAGGAGAAGTTCTATTTCCGCCCCGGCGATACCGGGTTCGCGGTCTGGCCGACCCGTCATGGCCGAATCGGTATCGGCATCTGCTGGGACCAATGGTTCCCCGAAGCGGCGCGCGCCATGGCGCTGATGGGAGCGGAGCTGCTGTTCTATCCGACCGCGATCGGCTCGGAGCCGCAAGACCCGTCTCTGGACAGCCGCGATCACTGGCAGCGTGTCATGCAAGGCCATGCCGGCGCCAATCTCGTGCCCGTCATCGCCGCCAACCGGGTCGGGCGCGAGGAGGGACGGAATGCCGGTACGGTGTTCTACGGCTCGTCCTTCATCGCCGGCCCGACCGGCGAGAAACTCGCCGAAGCCGGTCGCGAGAGCGAGGCCGTGCTGGTCACCGGATTCGATCTGGACAAGATCCGGCGGCAGCGCGATTCCTGGGGCGTGTTCCGCGACCGCCGGCCCGATCTCTACGGCGCGATCGCGACCGCCGACGGCCAGATTTGATCGCGGGTCCAACGAAACCCCACGATTCCGCCATACCATTGCAGCAACCCGAGGGAGATGCCCGTGCAGTTCTATAATTCGATCGGTCCCAATCCGAAGACCGTCCGTATCTTCATGGCCGAGCGGGGCATCGAACTCCCCAAGGTCGAGATCGATTTGATGGGCGGCGAGAACCGGCGCCCGCCCTATCTCGCCAAGAACCCGGCCGGGCAGATGCCGGCGCTCGAACTCGACGACGGGACGGTACTGAGCGAGATCACGGCGATCTGCGAATATCTCGACGAGATCGCGCCCGGAGCCTCGCTGATCGGCAGCACACCGGAAGAGCGGGCCACGACCCGGATGTGGGTGCGCCGGATCGACCTCAACATCCTCGAGCCCTTGACCGCGGGCTTCCGCTATTCGCAGGGCTTGCGGCTGTTCCAGAACCGGATGCACTGCATCCCGCAGGCGGCAGATGATCTGAAGCTGATCGCTCAGGAAAAGCTCGCCTGGCTCGACGGGCTGATCGCCGGGCGCAGCTTCATCTGCGGCGAGACGCTGACGCTCGCCGATATTCTGCTCTTCGCCTTCCTCGAATTCGGCGCGACCGTCGGTCAGAGCGTCGACCCGAAGCTCACTCATATTACCGCCTGGCAGGGACGGATGAGGGCCCGGCCGAGCGCTGCGGCGTGAGAACCGGGCGCCGACGGGCGGGACATGGCGATCGTCGGGTACCGCTCGCGGCCGTCATCGCCGCCCTCGTCCCGGTCGCGCTCGGCCTCGGGCCGGGCTCGGCCCAGGGCATCGATACTTCCGGTGTGGCCGAATGCCGGATTTCCGGCTGGTCGGCCGATCCCGATCCGGCCGGGCTCAATGTCCGGGCGGCGGCGCGCAAGGACGCGCCCGTCGTCGGGACCTTGCCCCACCAGCCGGAATACGCTGTCGAATTCGACATCGTCGGGTCCTCGAACGGCTGGCTGCTGATCCGCCATGCCAAGGTACCGTCCTATGGCGACGGACCGGACAAGCCCGTCTTCGCCGGCCCCGGCTGGGTCTTCGCCGACAAGGTCCGGTTCGAGATCAACGATCCGGCCTTGCGCGCCGAGCCGGAGGCCCGCGCCCCGATCGTCCTGCCGCTCGCCAGCGCCGACCACAGCGAAGGCCCGGACGCCGCGATCATCGACCATGTCTTCGGCTGCCGGGGCGCCTTCGCGGAAATCGAGGCACACATGCCCGCGGGCCCGCACAAGCGCGGCTGGGCGACTCGGATCTGCAGCAACCAGGTCACGACCTGCGTTTGACGCCTCGGCGGCAAAGAGCGAGAGCCGGTCGCACCCATGGCGGCACGGCTAAACTTTGCCGAGCACGCTCTTCGGAGGTTTTCCGCGATCTCACAATTTTCGATAGAGGACTCTCGAGGGCGCTGGTTTTTCTGGAAGTTTCTCTCCCCTTGGTTATATTAGCGTTTTCTTTGCCCGTTTAGCGGTTAAGCCCGGTGAACAGAGAAGAGGCTCGACGCCCCCGTGCGCGACAGGAACGAAGGACGCCCGCAATGATGATCAACCACGGCTTTGCCGCCCTTTTCCGGTCAGCCGGCCGTCTCATCCTGGCGCTGGTCCTCACCTTCTGGGGTGCCGGACTCGCGTCCGGAGAGGAATTGCTGTCAAACCCCCGGGAGTTGCCCGTGCTGCGCGGCATCGAAGGGGCGCCATCACGTGCCGGCGCTGTGCCGAGCGGCACTGGTCCGGTCGAGCGGGTCGGCAACGAAGCCCAATTGACCCTCGATGCCAATTACACCTATTACCGCATCTGGAATCCATCGACGAAGCGCTTCGATCAGGTGCGGCTGCGCGGCTATAACGGCACCATGCTCGCCCCGCCGACGGACGAAGCCGGATGGGCCTACGGATCCGATCCCGTCGGACCGACCATCCGTCTGAAGCCGGGCGAGACGGCGCGCGTGACGCTGATCAACGATTTGCCCCCGGAATCCTGCGTGGCACCGGAAGGCACCCACAACATCCCGAACTGCTTCAACATTACCAATCTCCACGCGCATGGGCTGCACGTCACACCGTCCGGCAACGGCGACAATGTGCTGATCGAGATCCAGCCGGGCGAAACCTTTCAATATGAATACAATCTGCCCTTCGATCATCCGGCCGGCACCTTCTGGTACCATCCGCATCGCCACGGCTCGACCGCGCTGCAAGTTTCGAGCGGCATGGCCGGTGCACTGATCGTCGAAGGGACGCGGCAGCCGAAGCAGCTTGCCGACCGAGGCGGCTGGCTGCCGGGCGATATCGACCTGATCCTGCGCCCGCCCAAGGCGAGCGAGACCGACCAGCGCAGTTTCAAGGAGCGGATTCTGCTGTTCGAACAGATTCAATATGCCTGCCGGGAGAACGGCCAGATCAAGACGATCAAGAACCGCGACGGCAATCTCCAAGCCTGGAAATGCGATCCCGGCGATACTGGCGGAGTCGAAGGCTATGACCAGTTCGGGCCGGGGACTTGGACCGGGTCGGGCCGCTACACGCTGGTCAATGGCCGGCTGCAGCCGGTGCTGGCCAATGCCAAGGCGGGCGAGATCGAGCGCTGGCGCCTGATCCATGCCGGCGTTCGCGACACGATCAAGCTCGCAATCTACGAGGCGAAGGCACCGGGGGCACAGCTGGGCGCGCTCAATGCCGAGCAGCGGGACAAATGGACCGCGGACAATTGCTCGGGGGCGGCGGTCGGCCAGTGGGAGATTGCGACCGATGGTCTGACGAGGCCGAGCATTCTGCGCAAGGGCAAGGCCTCGGACGACGGCAAGGCCAAGCCGATCCCGACTCTGCTCGAACCCGGCTATCGCAGCGATGTTCTGGTCGTCTTCCCCAAGCCCGGCGACTACTGCCTGATCGACGAGGCGGCGCCGGCGAACGACACGGTGAATTTGCAGCCGAAGAACCGCCGGCTGCTCGCCGCGGTTCATGCCGATGCCGGCGACGGCAAGGTCGAAGACACCGAAGCCTCGATCACTGCCGCACTGGTCGCCGCAGCCGAAAGCGTGATCACCGACCCCGAGGCCAAGGCGAAGATCATCGCCGATCTGAAGAATCACCTGCGGCTCGACGAGTTCGTACCGCATCGCACGATCGAAGCAGCCGAGGTCAAAGGCCATCAGAGCCTGGTCTTCAGCATCGATACGGCCAGCCCGTCGCCCTCGAACTCGCAGACCCGGTTCGGCGTCGATCACCACGCTTATAGTGCGGAGCGCATCGACCGCACCCTCGTGCTCGGCAGCGCCGACGAATGGGACCTCGGCTCGACCCTCGCCAACCACCCGTTCCACATCCATGTCAACCCGTTCCAGATCGTCGAAATCCTCGATCCGAAGGGCAAGGATGTGAGCGGATTCGACCCGGACGGCGACCCGGAATTCCTCGGACTGAAGGGGACGTGGAAGGATACGATCTTCGTCAAGGAGGGCTACCGGGTCATCATCCGCTCGCGCTATGAGCGATACGTCGGCGATTTCGTCCTGCACTGCCACATCCTCGACCATGAGGATCAAGGTATGATGCAGAACGTCCGCATCTCTCTTTCGGGCCGCGGCGAGACTCACGGCAATCACTGATCGGGTGCCGCCGGACCGGGCGTTGCATCCCTTCTGTTTCGGGCGGAGAGCATGATGGCGACCAACCCTTTCGTCGGGACCTGGACCTACCGCAGCCTGCAGAACGACCCGGATGTGAGCCGGGCGTTCGGCGATCTCGAATTCGGACGAGGGACCTTGACCATCAAGGACGGTCCGCCCGACGAGATTCTGCTGGGCACCATCGGCGGACCGGGCTGGTCCCTGGCCTTGCGCGGCTCGCGGGCCTACGGCTCGCCGATGCAGATCCGCTTCCAGGGCAAGGGCCAGGTCGGCGGTAGTCTCTGGGTCTATGACTATCTCGGCTGGCTCGTCCCGGCTTGGCCCGGCAGCACGGGCGATCTCGACCGGGCCGCGATCGTCGGTTCGGTCACGCGCATCGTCCCCCATCCGGGTTCGACACCAGGAGAGATCGCCCCGGCCGGCATCGTCGCCTCGTTCTATGCAGTACGGAATGATTGAGCGCTGCCGTTCGCCGGAACAGGGTGACGATGGCGGCGGTATCGAAGGAGAGGCTCGAGATGGTGGAACTTTCTCCAGATCGCCGCGCAAGGCCGGCGCTGCGGCGGATCGCGGTCGGGTGTGCATTACTGGCTTCCGCCGTTTTGGCCGGATGTGCCGGCGCCGCCGGGGTCTCGAAACCCGTGCAGGTCGAGATCCTGGTGCGCGGCTCCGACGATTTCCGCTCGCATTATGACTACGTCACCTGGGCGCCGGCGCCGGCGCTGGTCCGAATCGTGCCGAGCCCGGGCGCCGACCCGAACGCCACGATCAGCGTCGTCCTGACCAATGGCGGTCCAGCCGAAGACGGCAAGGGCCATGTCAATTTCGCCAGCGATGCCGCTTCGTACCGACAGGCGCTCGACGAAGGTCGCGCCGGCCTCGACCAGATCGCACTGACGCTTCCGGCCGACGGCGCACCCGTGCGGATCGTCGTCGCCGGCGATTTTCCCCATTTCAGCGGGCGGGACAAGGATACCGTCATCGTCGCCCATGCCGGCGGGCCGTCGGGGCCGGAGCTGGGCCGGGCGACGCTGATGGTGAGAGTCCGGCGCAATGAAGAGACCCTCACGCCCGAGGAGCGCGACCGCTTCCTCTGGGCGCTGGCAACGCTGCGCTTCCGCAGGCCGGCCGACGAACAGCTCGCCACCTACGATTTCCTGGTGCATATGCACGACGTGGCGGGACGCGGATTCCCGGATGATTATCCCGACCAGGCGCATAAATCGGCCGGCTTTCTCGCCTGGCACCGCGCCTATCTGCTCGAAATCGAGCGCGACTTGCAGGCCATCGATCCCTCGGTCGCGTTGCCTTATTGGCCGATGTATCTGACGCCCGGGGGACGGCCGGCGGTCGTGTTCAATGCGAGTTTCGGCGGCGAGAATTCGACTGCTTCCGATCCCAAGCTCTATGTGCCGGAAATGCCGCGCTTCGCCTTCGGCAATCCGCTCTATGGCTGGAGGATGGGCGGACTCGGGCCGGTCATGCGCTGGACTCAGGATCGCACCAAGGTCGGCAATTTCAACAAGCCGGGCGATCTGATCAACGATACCGGCAAGCCGTTCCGGACCCAGTATGCGTTCCTCGGCGGGTCGGTCGAATCCAATCCGCACAATATCGGCCATGGCTGGTCCGGCGTCTGGATGTCGAACTGCCTGATTTCGCCCGGAGACCCGATGTTCTGGATGTTCCATACCTATTTCGATTGGCTGTGGGCATCGTGGCAGCAGCATTACGATCGCTTCGACAAGAGCGGCCGGGACCCGGCGGATTATTCGCCGAACGATCACTACGTCGAGAGCGACCCCGCCTCCAACCAGATCCCGCTGGGCCATCACCTGCTGGACACCATGTGGCCGTGGAACGAAGAGGTCCAGCCCGAGCCGGCTGGCGCCTTCAACTCGCGCCGCCCGCCGGTGCGGGTCGGCGGCCCGTTTCCGCCTGCTCCCGGAGCCGGCCTCTGGCCCGGGAGTCCTGGGAAACCGATGCCGGCCGACATGATCGACTACGCCGGCTACGAGAGCCCGCCGGACGATCTCGGCGTCGGCTACGACAGTATCCCGTGGTCGCCGAAACAGGCTCAGCCGCCCTTCCCGAGCCAGAGCGAACTCTCGGCCGCCGCGCTGGGGATCTTCCTCGACGACAAGCGTCCCGATGCCGCTCGCCTCGCCCGAGTTTCGGCAATCGATCTGGCCGAGGCGGCGGAACCGGCGCGGGTCGCGGCCATCGAGGCTGTCGCCAAATCTGCCCGCAGCCGGCCGGCCCTGAAAGAGGCGGCCTTGGCGCTGCTCGAAAGGATCGATACGACCGCCGCACTCGAAACGGTCGCCCGCATCGACCGCGATCGGGCCGATCCGGCGCTGCGGCAGCGGATCGACGAGATCCGCCAGTTGCAAATGTTCGCGACACATTCCATCGTCGGCAAACCGGCCGTGACCGTTCCGCCGCGCGCGGTGGCCGCAACGGGGCTGAACCCGAAGCTCTACGCCTTGGGCCAGAACAACGCCCCCGACAATAGTGAGGCCATGGTGGCGACGATGACGGCCGAACTCGACAAATTCCTGGCGCATCCGGATCGCACCGTCGAGATCCTGCCGCAGGATGCCGTGGCCTTCATCGTCGCGACGGATCTCTTCGCCGGAACCCCGAACCCGGGTCGGCGAATGGCGGCGATGGCGGAAGCCGAGCCGGTTTTCTCGGCCGATGCGACGCGGACGACGATGCGCAAGATCCTTCGCACGGCCCCCGGGCGCGCGGTCGACGGCGTCGATTGGTGGCGAACCAAGGCGCTGGCCGCGATGGTTCTGGCCAAGGATGCCGATCCGGCGACGGCTGGATTGATCCGTTCCGTGATCCTGGATCCCCGCGCGTCGGTCCCGGCGCGGGCCATTGCGTTGAACGCGCTCCGCCAGCAGCCGGGCGAGACGTTCGAAACCGCAGCATTCGGCCTCGCCGGCGATCCGGCGGCACCGGCCGAGTTGCGCGCCCATGCCATCGCCGCGATCGGTGCGCTGGTCATGGATCGCGGGGTCGACCAATCGGCCGTCGATTTGGCACGGTTCAGCGCCAAGCTCGCCGCGCTGCCGACGGCCGATCTGCCGCCGGAGGCGGTTGCGGCACGGCAAACCACCGAACGCTTGATCGCTCTCGCCGCCGGCTAACCCGAAGGAGACTCCGCCATGGCCCCGAGTGACGACCTCTTCCCTGCGGTACAGAAGATCCTGGACACTCTCGCCGACACCACGAACGAGCAACTTCGCCTGCAAGTCTATGGCCGCCACGATGCCCGCGGGCGGTTCAGCTGGGACGACGAGGCCTCCCTGCTCGCGGCGGTCGCCGATCCGCGCGGCGTCGATACACCTCTGATCGCCCCGCTCGACTACCGGGCGATGTCGGACGACGAGATCACGCAGCAATGCAAGCTGGTTTTCATGCTCGCCCCGCCATCGGGTCCGGCGATGCCGAAACTGCGCCCGGGGACCCTGCGGCGCCACGCGACCGAGGAGGAACTCGCGACGATCCGGAATTGGCTCAGATCCTTGCCGCGTCCGGGGGCGTAGCGGGCGATCGGCGCGAGCCCGGACGGCGCCGCGGGACATTCCTCGTTCCCTCCGAGCCCGCAGAGGGGTCGCCTAAACGCCCGCCGGTGTCAGATGTCCGATCGGGTCGGCCGCATGCTTCACCTTGATTTCGATATCGTATCCAAGGCGGGTCGAGCACTCCATCAGCTTGCGCTCGGACAGGTTGGCGAAGTCACCACGCAGAAGGCCTGATACCCTGGGCCGGGAAATGCCCATGCGGCGGCCGGCTTCTTCTTGGTCGAGCTCGAGACGGCGGAGCGCACGGGCAATCTCGATCACCAGTCCAGACTTGATCTCGAGCTTGTCGGCATCGGGCGATCCCAGATCGGCAGAGACGTTGCCGGAGCTGATTTCGACCTCGGTATCGTCAATCACTCGGTTTGCCATCATCCGTTCCCTTCGCTGACGCTTCGGCAATGGCTGCGCGCGCCACCGAGTCGAATCCGTTCGCGGCAGCCACGACGCCGTCGATCAATTGCGGTCACGCTCGGTCAGATCAGCGAAACTCTTGATCTTGACGGTGTGATCGGCGAACCGCGCGACGATCTCGAGTTCGCCGCCCATGGCTTCGATGAACCGGCGCAACGTGCTGACATACATGTCCGTGCGCTTTTCGATCTTCGCGACCGAACCCTGCCCGATCTGGAGAGTCTGCGCGATTTCGTCCTGGGACAATTTCATGGCCCGCCGCACTTCGGCCAAGTCCATCTGCTCTCCGAGCCGCAGCGCCTGAGCTTCGGCTTCGGCTTGCGCCTCTGGTGCCATACGGCTACGCAGCTCCCCGAATGGATGCCTACCCGCCATCGTCCTTGTCCTTCACCAACTAGGCCAGATGCACCTATTAGAGGTCGGCAGCAACCGGGATCTTACCTAATAGTCGAGCCCGCCGCCCGCACCACTCACGCCGCACTCCGCCCCCGCCCCGCCTCCTCGGCCAGTCGCTGCACGCCAGGATAGTCGGTCTTGCCCGTGCCCAGTACCGGGATCGCTCCGGCCAGGCAGAGCATCCGCGGCACCATCAGTTCGGCGATGCCGCGCTCGCGGGCGAAGGCCAGGAGCGCCGAGATTTCGGCGGCGGGATGTGTCGTCACCAGGATCAGCGCCTCGCCCTTGCGGGCATCCGGGAGCGCTACGACGGCATGGGCGAAATCGGGCCAGAGCTGCGACGCCAGCATCTCGGCTGCCGTCATCGACACCATCTCGCCGGCGATCTTGGCGAAGCGCTTGGCCCGGCCCTGGATGAACACGAACCCGGCCTCGTCGATGCGCACGATGTCGCCGGTATCGTACCAGCCATCCTCCGGGGCTTCGAGCACGCCCGGCGCACTCGCACGGTAATAACCCAGCATGATATTGGGGCCGCGGACCTGGAGCCGGCCGCCGACGGCGACGCCGGGCACCGGCTCCAGCCGGGATTCGATCCCCGGCAGCAGCCGGCCGACCGAGCCCGGGCGGTTGTGCATCGGCGTGTTCATCGCCAGCGCCGGTGCCGTTTCCGTGGCCCCGTAACCTTCGAGCACGCGCACGCCGAAGCGCTCGCTGAACACCCGCCGGGTTTCGTCGCGCAGCTTTTCTGCACCGGCGAAGGCATAGCGGACAGCATAGAAATCATAAGGGTGGGCGAAGCGCGCCCAGCCGGAAAGGAAGGTGTCGGTGCCGAAGATGATGCTGGCGTCGGTGTCGTAGATCAGCTCGGGCACGATTTTGAAATGCAGGGGCGAGGGGTAGTAGAAAGTCCGCACGCCGTTGAGCAGGGGCAGGAGAGTGGCGCCGGTGAGGCCGAAGCTGTGGAACATCGGCATGGCGTTCATCACCCGATCGGCCGGGTTGAAATCGACGACGGCAGCGAGTTGGCCGCAATTGGCCAGGATGTTGCGGTGGCTGAGGGCGACACCCTTGGGGCTCCCTTCCGAACCGCTGGTGAAGAGCACGACCGCCGGAACATCGGGATCGACGCGGCAGCCGGGCAGGCGGCGGGCGAAGCGCGCGGCGACGAGGCCGACGAGCTTGTCGAGGATCCCGATCTTGGCCTTTATGTCCTCGAGCCAGACGATCTTCACGGAGGCGGACAGCCGTTCCATGACCTTGTCGAGCTTGCCGCGCTCGACGAATTTGCGCGAGCACAAGACCGTCTTGACCTCGGCCGTGGCACAGGCAGCACTCATGCCGTCGGCGCCGGCGGAAAAATTCAGCATGGCCGGGACCCGGCCCATGGCCTGAAGCGCCAGAAAGGTCACCAGCGTGCCGTTGGAGTTGGGCAGCAGCACGCCGACCTTCTCGCCGGGACGGGTGAAGCCCGCGAGCTTGCGGCCGAGCACGGCAGCGGCCAGCACCAATTTGCCATAGGCGAGCGGCGCACGCTCGATATCCTCGGCCACCGGCAGATTGGCGCCGAACCGGGCCTTGGCGTCGAGCAGCGCCGAGAACAGGGTCCGGTCGGTGTCATGGGTGGCAAACGCGGTGGCGACCATCAGATCCTGCAGCGCCGTGCCCACGACCTGGCGGCGCTTGCGCCCGCGCAGCGCCGGATCGACGGCGAGGCGGACGGCGGGCAGGACGGTCATGGTCAGTTTCGGGAACCAGCGCAGCCGGAGCTTGCCCTGCATCCGCGAGAGAGGCGTGAATTGCAGCCCGTCGATCCGGACCGGCACGACCATGGCATCGGCCCGGTCGGCAACCGCGCCCGCCCCTTCGTAGATCTTCATCAAGCCGCCGGTCTTGGTCAGCCGCCCTTCTGGAAATATCCCGAGCGGCACGCCGTCGCGCACGGTCCGGATCATCGCCTTGACGGTATAGGGATTGGCGGGATCGACCGGGAAGATCTTGACGAAGGCGAGGAACGCCCGCGCCCACCATTTCCGGGTCATATGGGTGTTGACGGCGAAGGTGACGCTGCCGGGCAGATAACAGGCGACGAAGCAGCCATCGAGGAAGCTCAGATGGTTGATGACCACGACCCGGCGCGGGCCGGCTTCCTTGAAATGCTCGAGGCCGGAGATTTCGACGCCGTGCAGCGTTTCGAAATACCAGCGCAGGGCAGCGCGCATCATCTCGTGCGGCAACAGGCTGCAGATCAGGAGGGCGAAGCAGAGATTGGCGAAGGCGGTGAATCCCACGATCCAGGGCGCCGGCATCTCGGTCGCTGCGAGCCCGGCGACGACGAGCTGGCCCACCACCATGAAGGCGGCGTTCATGACATTGTTGGCGGCGATCATCCGCGAGCGGTGCGAGGGCTCCGAGCATTCCTGCAGGATGGCGAACAGCGGGACCGAATAGATGCCGCCGCAGATGGCGAGCAGCACCAGATCGATCAGGATGCGCCAGCCGGACGGAGCGGCGAGCAGAGCGGCGACGCTCGTGAGCGTGCCGGCATGGCCGCAGGCCCAGGCGAAATCCAAGGCGAAGACCGAGAGGCCGATGGCGGCGAAGGGCACATGGCGGGGCGAGGCCTCGCCCCCGAGAAGTCTTCCGGCGAGGAGCGAGCCGGCGCCGATGCCGACGGTGAACACGGTCAGCAACAGGGTTACCGTCTGGCTGTCGGCGGCGAGCGTGTCCTTGGCGATGACCGGAAACTCGGTCAGCATGATCAAACCGAAGGCCCAGAACCAGCTGAGGCCGACGATCGAGAACCAGACGGGCTGATTGGCTGCGGCCTGGCGGATGAGCGCCCGAGTTTCGCGCACCACGTTCCAATCGAGGCGGAGCGTCGGATCGGCAGCGGGGGCCGGCGGCACGCGCCAGGCTGCGGCCGCTCCGGCCAGCGACACGATCAGCCCGGCCCCCGAGACTGCGGCCGGACCGTACTCTCCGGCGATCAGGGCGGCACCGGCGATGGTCCCGATCAGAATCCCGAGAAAGGTGCCGGCTTCGATCAGCGCATTGCCCGCCACCAGCTCGGTTTCGGCCAGGTGATCTGGCAGGATCGCGTATTTCAGCGGCCCGAAGAAGGTCGCCTGGGTGCCGAGGCCGAACAGTACCAGCATCAGGATCGGCACGCTGTCGCCGAGAAATCCTATGGCAGCCAGCACCATCAGGCCGATTTCGAAGAGTTTGGTCACGCGGATCAGCCGCGCCTTGTCGTGCCGGTCGGCCAATTGTCCGGCCAGCGAGGAAAACAGCGCATAGGGCAGGATGAGCAGAGCCGGCGCCAGCGCCACCGTCACGACGCTGCCGCCGGCCGCCTGATAGAGGATCAGCACGACCAGCGCATTCTTGAACAGATTGTCGTTGAGCGCCCCCAGCGCCTGGGTCAGGAACAGCGGCAGGAACCGGGGCGTGCGTAACAGAGACGACGACATTTGTTTCCTCTCGATCGGGCGCGTACGGCGCCAGGGCTGTCGGCTCGGGCGCTAGAGGCGCCCGCCGGCGAGAAAGGTCAGCGTGGCCGCGATCACGCCGCGATTCTTGGGCATCACGGCATGAAGCGAGTGGACGAGGCGGAAATCGGCCTCGGCGCCGTCGAGGCGGGTTTCGGTCACCCGAACCACGCCGTCATTGTCTTCGCCGAGCCAGGGGTTGAAGCCGAACCCGCCGGTGCCGCCGGCGAGAATGCCGATCTCGGCCTCGGGCACGGGGATGTGGGCGGCACCGGCGCGGGTCACCGTCTGGCCGCAGGCGCCGGCGACCAGGTCGTAGCCGGGCAGCTGTGCCAGCCAATCGGCAATTTGCGCCCCGCGATTGGGCGAGCCGATGAAAACGGCGCGGGCGCCCGGCCAGTCGGCCGCCATGGCCTGGCGCCCGATCAGCCCGCCCAGGCTGTGCCCGGCGAATGCGACGGTCTCGGCGCCGTCTTCGATCAGCGCATGAGCGACACCGCGCGCCTGTTCGGTATGGGCCTCGACTGGCCGGAACAGGCTCGGATAATCGAGATTGGCAACGGCCCAGCCAGCCTGTTCGAGCGCCGCCGCGAGGTGCCGCATCGACCGGCGCGAGCGGCCGAGCCCGTGCATGAGCACCACGGCCCGGCGGCTCTCGGCCGGGGGCGCGATGCGGAGGGCCTGATCCAGACACGCCTCGGCACTGCCGGAGACGACGATCTCGTCCTGCGGGTCGAGCAGCTGTGTCACCCCCGACCAGGCATGCTCGCGCACGCGCCAGCCCGAGCGGACCCAGATGTCGGCCCAGCATTTCTGGCCGCCCAGACTCGCCAGCATCGCCCGGTTCACGGCGCCAGGACCTTCATGCACAGCACCACCAGCTCGTCTGCCATCTCGATCAACCCCTTGTGAATTCGGCGGTAAACATGGAACGTCGCAGCCTGGAGGACGATGCCCACGAGCGCCGCGGTCACCAGGGCCGGATCACCCGGCGGGATATCGCCGTCCGCCATGGCCGCGGCCACGGCGCGTTGAATGATTTCGATCGGTGTCACTTCATTTGCCGGAATCTGGCCGAGCTGGCGATGCTGGCTCAGCAGCAGAAACGTGAACAGCGTCTCGTCCTCGGCTTCGAGCCGGCAGATCAGCCGGACGATCTGGGCGAAACGCTGGCGGAACGGCGCCTCCGGCTCGGCCACCTCGGCGATCCGGCGGCCGTACTCGGCATAGCCGCTGGCGAAGAGCTCGGCGATGAGCGCCTCGCGCGACGGCCAATGGACATAGAGGGTGCTCGGCCGCACGCCGGCAGCTTCGGCGATGTCGCGCATCGACACGGCATCGACACCACGGGCGACGAAGAGGCGCATCGCTTCCCGGCGAATCCTGGCATGCGTCTCGGCGCCTTGGCGCATTGGCGGGCCCTCTCATATGAACGAACGATCGTTCGTGTAAGAGATGGGACGGTCCGGCCGGACGTCAAGGGGGCGATGCAAGCCGGGGCCGGGTTCAACCGCATCCGCCTAGCGCGTTCCCGACACTCGTAGTAAGCCGTTCCTGGTCACGCCTGCCGAAGGAAATGCTTCCGATGCTGACCCGCCTGAAAGTGTCCGGGTTCAAGAACCTGGACGGGTTGGACGTACATCTCGGTCCCTTTACCTGCATTGCGGGACCCAACGGCGTCGGCAAATCGAATTTCTTCGATGCGATCCATTTTCTCTCGGCGCTCGCCGACAAATCGCTGGTCGAGGCGGCAATCTCGGTACGCGGCGGGGAAGGGCGCGGCGGCGACGTGCGTAATCTCTTCACTCGGGTCGGCGACCGGATCGCCGGAGAAATGTCATTCCTGGTTGAGATGATCATACCGGCGACGGGCCAGGACGTCCTGAGTCAGCAAGCAGATGCCTCGATGACTTATCTGCAGTACGAACTCGTGCTCCGGTTTCGGGCCGACAGGGCCAGCCGCGTGCTCGGGGACATTGAACTCGTTTCCGAAAAAGCAAAGCATCTCAATCGAACCAACGCCGGAAGGCAGCTTGGTTTCGAACACACCAGGACGTGGCTCGACTCGGCAATTCGGGGACGCCGGACGAGCCCTTTCATTTCCATGGAGACTGAAGACGGGACGGAGCTCGTGTGCTTGCATGCCGACGCCGGTAAGGATTCCGGAGGGCGGCCACGCCGCATTCCGGCGACAAGCCTGCGGCGGACGATGCTTTCGAGCGTCAGCAATGCAAGCGAGCATCGCACCCTGGTTCTGGCGCGGCAGGAAATGATGTCCTGGATACAGCTGCAGTTGGAGCCGACCGCACTCCGGACGGCCGATGGTTTTACCTCGCCACATGCAATCGGCGCGAATGGGGCTCACCTCCCGGCGACGCTGTATCATCTGGCCCAGATTGCCGAGCAATCCGGCCGAAACGGCGCCGAGGACCTATACCAGCAGGTCGCAAACCGTCTCTCCGAATTGATCGAAGACGTCGATTCCATCAGTGTGGATGTCGATGAGAAACGCCAGGCCCTCAATGTGATGATGACGGATCGTCAAGGCGCCCCTCATCTCGCCAGTGCGCTCTCGGATGGAACCCTCAGATTTATTGCGTTGACCGTCATGGAAGCCGACCCGACGCCGAGAGCCTTGCTTTGCCTTGAAGAACCGGAAAACGGTATGCATCCGCAGCGCATACCGGCGATGATCCGGCTGCTGCAGGATCTGGCGGTCGACGCGACCGAGCCGGTCGGTCCCGACAATCCGCTCCGTCAGGTGATCGTCAATACTCATTCACCGTCGGTCGTCGCCGAGGTACCGGACGACTCCCTGTTGCTCGCACAGGTGGCAGCTGAAAATGTCGATGGTAGGCGCGTCGTTTGGTTCTCGTTGCTCCCGTTGCCCGGTACTTGGCGCGGCAGGCTCGGCCCATCGACGCGGACAGTCGCAAAGGGTGAACTCCTAGCTTACCTCAATCCGATCCACCGCACGCCGGACCTGTCGGAGGGCATCGGTATCACGCAAACTCATGAGGGGGGTGCCCCGCCAACACCGCGGCGGGTGAAGGACCGTAGGGACCTGCAACCTCTTCTGCCTAACCTATTCTCGGATCGTTGATGGCGGACATGAGATTCACTCTACTGACGGATGGTCCGTCCGATCGTGCATTGCTCTACGTTCTCGACTGGCTTGTGCAGCTGCGCACGAGCACTCCGTTTGAAAGCCGATGGGCCGACTTGCGGCCGCTGTCGAGACCGCCCGAAGCCTTGCCCGACAAAATTGTGGCAGCTCTTGATCTATACCCCTGTGACCTATTATTCGTTCATCGCGACGCCGAAAACCAGCCGCTCGATTTTCGAACGGCGGAGATTCGCGCGGCTCTCGACCTCCTCGAAATTGATCCGCCTGCCGTTTGCGTCGTGCCGGTTCGAATGACCGAAGCCTGGCTGCCGATTGATGAGGGTGCGTTGCGAAAAGCTGCCGGGCGCCCAAAGGGGAAGAACCCGCTCCACCTTCCGGCGGTGAGACAAATCGAGCAGATACCGGATCCGATGGAACGGCTTTATGGTCTTTTTCGCGAAGCGAGCGGCCTCGGCGGCCGTCGAATAAAGTGATTCCGCCCGGAAATCCAGGCTCACCGTCTCGCCGAACTGATCGACGACTTCATACTGCTGTTCGAATTGCCGGCGTTTCGGGCACTCGACGATGAGCTGCGGACGGCATTGGCCGGCCTCGGACTGGCAGCCGCCTGAGACTGGCGCGACTATTGAACGCAGAACCGCCAGCGACTCTCGAAGACCCTCTACTGGAGCGGCCGATGCCCGAACTTTCCATCCCCGACGGATTCGCCCTATCGGCGCACAGCAGCGCCTACACCGATCACGTCGGCCCGCTCTGGGAGCGGGCAGTCGAGGGCGACTACCGGATCGGCTTGCGCGTCGAGGCGCGCCACGCCAATCGGCGCGGCTTCTGCCATGGCGCCGTAATCGGGTTCCTGGCCGATGTCGAACTGGGCCGGGTCATCGGCTACACCCGCAAACCCCGGCTGGAAACGGTCACGGCCAAGCTCGATCTGGCGTTCATGACTCCGGCCCGGCTCGGCGCCTGGCTGGAGGCGACCGGGCGGATCGACCGGCTCGGCACGCGCCTGGCCTATTCCAGCGGCTTCGTCCTCGCCGACGGCGTGGCCGTGGCGCGAATGACGGGGGTCTTTCATCTGATCAGCGACTGATCGGCGACGGAGGGTGGAGCGGACCGAGCGGCGCGACGAAACCCCTCGAGTGATCAACCCCTACCGGCTGGCCGGGCCGGGAACGCTCACGAATTCGGTTCGAGATCAACGCCATTGTCCTCGGCCCAGGCGCGCAATGCCTTTTCGATCGCTTCCGCCTCGAACTGGTACCAGCGCTCGAGGGCCGCATGATGATCCAGCATCTGCTTGAACCTTCCATAGGCGCCTCTTCTCCGGAAGCTGTCGACGGTTGCCTGCCACTCGTCCGGCAATTCCTGTCGAACGAAGGAAAAGACCAGCGCCCGCCCGAGGTCGAGGTCGTTCTTGTGCGGGATACCGATGTATCGATCCGAATCCTCGATGTCCTCCGGCGTCTCGTCGAGACCGCCTCCCCCGTCCGAGACGTAGTGGATTTCCCCCGTATCCATCGAGATATAGGCGCGACACTCGAAAGTTTGGCCCGCACTCACGAATTCGAAGGCGTCAGACAGTGCCGTGAAAGCAACGGCAACCGAATTGACCGATGTAGGCGCCATTCCCCCGCTCCCATGACGGAAAGACGATGCCGACCGACTATATCAGCCCGCCTCGCCGCCGACCATTGCGACCGGTTCCCGCGATAAGGAAGCGGGTCGACCGCGCCGCCCGCCCGTCGGATCCATCGGACGGGTTGAACCGCCAGCGAAATCGACCGAAAGGCGGCTGAAGGGCGGCTGAAAGGCGGCTAGGCTGCCCGCCGGTTCTCTGCTACTTTCGCGCCGGCCGACGGGATGGGGCCGGACTTGGCCGGCGTCCCGCAGTCTCGCCTGCGGATCGGAAAGAAGCCGAAATGGCTCGACCCCCGATGGAACGGCGACCGGAACCAGGATTCGGGAGGATCGACCCATGGCGTCCATAGCCGACACAGTCCAACCGCTCACCGACCGCGAGCATAGCGGGCAGCTGACCCGTGCGGTCATCGCCAGTACGATCGGCACGACGATCGAATGGTATGATTTCTTTCTCTACGGCATCGTCACCCCGCTCGTCTTCGCCAAGCTCTATTTCCCGGCCTCCGATGCCCTCACCGGCACGCTCCAGGCCTTCGGGATCTATGCGGTCGGGTTCGCGGCGCGTCCGGTCGGTGCCGCCATATTCGGCCATTTCGGCGACCGGATCGGGCGCAAGGCGACGCTGATCGCGACTCTGATGATCATGGGGATCGCGACATTCCTGGTCGCGTTCGTGCCGGGATACGCCAGCATCGGCGTCTGGGGTGCCATCATCCTGACAGCCTTGCGCTTCATCCAGGGAGTAGGCGTCGGCGGCGAGTGGGGCGGTTCGGTGCTGCTCTCGATGGAATGGGCCAAGGGCAACCAGCACCGCGGCTTCGTTGCTTCCTGGCCGCAATTCGGCGTGCCGGCCGGGCTGTTCCTGGCCAATCTCACGGTCCGGGCCTGCAGTGCCTGGACCGGCGACGACTTCATCACCTGGGGCTGGCGCATCCCTTTCATCGTCAGCATCGTGCTGGTCGCGATCGGGCTGTGGATCCGGCTCGGAATCCTGGAAACCCCGACCTTCCGCCGAATCATCGCCGAGAACCGGATCGAAAAGGCGCCGGTGATCGAGGTCTGCCGTCTTCAACCCCTCGAGATTTTGCAATCGGCCTTTCTGCGCATGGCCGAGCAGGCGCCGTTCTACATCTTCACCACCTACGTCCTGGCCTATGGCGTCGGTGTCCTGAAGCTCGACCGGGATTTCCTGCTCAACGCCGTACTGGGAGCGGCCGCTCTCTCGTTCTTTTCGGTGCCGTTCTTCGGTCACCTCTCCGACCGGATCGGCCGGAAGAACATGTATCTGATCGGAGTCGCGACCGTCGCGATCTACGGCTTCGTCTATTTCTATCTGCTCGACACGAGTTCGCCGACTCTGATCTTCCTGGCGATCGTGTTGTCGCTGATTCCGCACGACATGATGTATGGACCGCAGGCCGCCCTCATCGCCGAGCTCTTCACCGGCCGGCTGCGCTATACCGGGGCGTCGCTCGGATACCAGCTCGCCTCGATCGTCGCCGGCGGGCCGGCGCCGCTCATCGCCGTCTGGCTGGTCGGGGTCTACCACACCGGCTATGCAATCGCTGCCTTCATCGCCGTCTGCGCGGTGATCAGCCTGGTCGCGACCTGGTTCGTCAAGGATCATACGGGTCGGGATATCGCGCAGGAGTATGACGATACCTGAAACCGGCGAAAGCATGGAGAGCGTGATTCAGGCTTCGCAACGAAGCCATCACGCTCTAAGGCCCGATGATCTCGGTGCCGGCGATCCGGATGTCGAAGCCGGAAAGCCCGACATAGTCGAAATGATGGGTGGTCAGCAGCGTGATCGAGGACAAGCCCAGATCGCGCAGGATCTGGGCGCCGATGCCGACATCGCGCCAATGCTGGTCGCGCTGCGTGGCACTGTCGGTCGGGGCCTGGGTCTGGGCGCCGGCCTGCTCCTTGAGCGTGGGCGAATGGACGCCCGCCGCCCCCTCGCGTAAATAGACGACGACGCCGATCCGGGCCTGATCGATGCGGGCCAGCGCCCGCGACATGAGATTGGCGGGCCCCAGTGCCCGCTGACCGAAGACATCCGAGATCAATTCCTCGCGGTGGATGCGCACCGGCACGGATTTCGCGCCCTCGATATCGCCGAACACCAGAGCCAGATGCTGGACCGAATCGAAGGGGGTCGAATAGGCGATCGCCATCGCGGTGCCGATTTCAGTCGCGACCTCGAATTCCGAGACGCGCGTCACCAGCTTTTCGCGGGTGCGGCGATAGGCGATGAGGTCGGCGATCGAGACGATCTTGAGGCCGTGCTCCTTGGCGAAATCGAGCAGTGCCGGCATGCGCTTGACCGTGCCGTCGTCGTTCACCAACTCGCCGATCACCCCGATCGGCGGCAGCCCGGCGAGCTTGGTCAAATCGGTCGTAGCCTCGGTATGGCCCGAGCGCACGAGGACGCCGCCGTCGCGCGAGATCAGCGGGAAGACATGCCCGGGGCGGACGAAATCTTCGGCTGTCACGTTGCCGTTGGCCAAGGCTCTCAGCGTGTTCGTCCGCTCCGCCGCCGAAATGCCGGTGGTCAGGCCGTCGCGGTAATCGACCGAAACGGTGAAGGCGGTGCCGAGCGGAGCGTTGTTGTCACGGACCATCGGATCGAGCTGCAGCTGGCGCGCCCGCTCCGGCAGCATCGGCGCGCACAGGATGCCGCTGGTGTGGCGGACCATGAAGGCAACCTGTTCGGATGTCGCCTTGGCAGCGGCGACGATCAAATCGCCTTCGTTCTCCCGATCATCGTCATCGACGACGATGATCATCTCGCCTGCCGCCACCGCCCGAATCGCCGCCTCGATCGTGTCGAGCTGCATGATAGTCTCCAAAGTCCGGCTGGCCTCCGCCGCGCGCCGATAGGACAAGAGATCGGCCAGCAGCACCCGGCGATGCGTGCCGACCTTCCGATGCGGCAGCAGCCCGGTCTCCAACAGCTTCACCAGATGCGGTCGCGAGACTCGGAGCAGATCGGCCGCCTGCTGAGTCGTCAACTCGCCATAGGGCGGCGGAACGGCGGAGGATTCTTTCGATTCCATGGCCCGAGCGTAACGGGCCGATTCGTTTGTTGCAATAAACGAATCAATCGAAACACTGAAGGGCAGCGCTGCGGCTCCGACATGCGTAAGCCCCGCCGACACGGGTCGGCGGGGCTGGAGATGCCGACCTGTACGGGCCGGCACCGGCGCCCGAGCCGTCAGCGGAAGAGGTCGCGCAAGCCGCGCTGGAGGCGGGGGCTGAAACCGATGATGCAGCCGGCCGCGAAGGCGGCGAGTGCCGCCGATTTCGGCGACGACTGAACCGCCGCATCGGCATCGGCGAGGAGGCCCTCGGCGAACTCGGTCAGGGCGGCGATCGGCAGGGCTTCTGGGCTGGCGGACCTGGCGGCCCGATTGGGCCGGCGGGCGACGAGGATCAGGGCCAGCGCCAGCGCCAGCAATAAGGCGCCGACGATGGCGGCAGCGGCCGGGGCCGAAAGCAGCACGGCCAGTTCGAGATCGACGGCAATCGCGAGCAGGATCGTCCCGGCCGAGCCGAGGACCACGCCCAGGGCCACGAGCGGCCAATCCGTCCCCGACTCGCGTCGAGCCTCGAGCACGCCGGCCAGCACCTGGGCCGCGAGTTCGATGCGCCCTGCCCTCACCGGCGCTCGACCAGCTTGCCGACCATCATTCCGGCTGCGAACGCCGCCAAGAGGCTGGTGATGGGATGCTCGGCGACTTGGCGCTCGGCTGCGGCCAGCCCGGCATCCTTGAGCGAAGACGCGTCGGCGGCAACCTCGCGCACGCGCTCGGCTGCGCGGTTGCCGGTCTGCCGCAAGCTCTCGACGCCTTGTTCCACCCGTTGCCGCGAGATCTCGCCGATGGACGAGGTCAAGTTCTGGAGATCGGTCCGCAGCTGGTTGAAATTGGCCTGCAACGTCTCGATATCGGCCTGAACTCTGGTCTCTTCCATGGTCTTCTCCTATTCGAAGGGGATTTGCGGGGCTCGTCCGTCCCGACCCGGGTCGCTCGCACGAGGCACTCTGGAAGAACGCATGGTCGGATCATTGGTTCATGCCGGTCCGGCCGACCCCGATCGGCCGGCCGGTGCGGAGCGGCCCATCTGACACCTCACCAGATCGCATGCTGGATCGCCAGGAGATAGGCATAGACCGTCGGATAGAAGGTGGTGGCGAAGCCGAAGGCGCGGCTGCCGGCGCCGTGGCGGTAGCCCAGCCAGAAGCAGACCCGGCCCAGGCAGAACAGGGCCACCAGGCAGGGGATCAGCACCATCTGCGCGGGGCCGAGTTCGGCGGCCAGCGCCAGATGCGCGCCCAGCGCCAGCAGTGCCTGTTCGGCCGTGTTCTGAACGATCGCGACATCGACGGCGATGCGCGGGCTGGGTGGGGCGAAGCCGCTGCCGCCGATGTCGGGAGCCGAAAAGAACCGCCGGTTCGCGACCCTGGCCACCGCCAGCACCAGCCAGACCAGGACGAAGAGATCGGCCTCGAGGGCGAACGCCAGCCGCTCCGCGAGGCTCGCCAGCGGCGGCAGCGGCAGCGGATACCAGCGCGGACCGAATCCGAGCCCGGCCATGGTCGCGAGCAGGCCCAACCCCATCCCGGCGGCAACGCGGCGTTGTTCCCGGTCGAGAGGCATGGCGACAAACCCGGCTTGTCGGCGAGGCCCCCTTGTCCTGCTCGAGACGGTGATCGTCAAGGGCGCCGGGCGTTCGCCTCGGGAATTTTCGCCGAGGTCCGCGCCCCCCGCCCGAGACGGCCGCGCCGGATCATCCCCGCCATGCGCAAAGCCGGGATGCAGGTGTGTGGGAAATCTGTAACCTGAATGATGCATCCTCCGGCGAAGGGGCGCTCACATTGCTCCCGACTCCGGGATGTGCGATGCTCGCAGGGAGGAGCAAGCGGACCATGAACGAGATCAGCCCGGTAACGGCGACTAGAACCGGCGCGCCGGAACTCAGCACCGGCTCGGCGGCCAGCGGATTGTGGCAGATTCTGGGCGAGGAAGCCCGGCGCGCCGCCATGGGCGAGGGGCTGCTGGCTCGATTCCTGGATCTGGCCGTGCTCGGTCATGACGATCTCGGCGGCGCCTTGGCCGGGTTGCTGGCACGCAAGCTGGCCGAGCCGCATATGCCCGAGGAGCGTTTGCGGGAACTGGTCCTGACCGCGCTCGCCGACGATCCTTCGATTCTGGCAGCGGTGGCCGCCGATCTCGCCGCCGTGCGCAGCCGCGATCCGGCTTCGGAGACCTATTTGACGCCCTTCCTCTACTACAAGGGCTTCCACGCGCTGCAATGGCACCGCGTCAGCCATTTCCTGTGGCGGCACGACCGGCAGGATCTCGCACATTTCCTCCAGAGCCGTGTCTGCGAGATCTTCGCCGTGGATATTCACCCGGCCGTCCCGGTCGGCGGCGGCGTCTTCATCGATCACGGCAACGGTCTGGTCGTGGGCGAAACCGCGGTGATCGGCAATGACGTCTCGATCCTGCACGAAGTGACCTTGGGCGGGACCGGCAAGGCGCGCGGCGACCGCCATCCCAAGGTCGAGGATGGCGTGCTGATCTCGGCCGGGGCGAAAGTGCTGGGCAACATCACCCTCGGCCGCAACGCCAAGATCGGCGCCGGCAGCGTCGTCCTCCACGACGTTCCGCCCTGCGCGACGGTCGCCGGGGTGCCGGCCCGCGTGGTCGGCTGGTGCCGGGAATTGGTCCCGGCGCTGTCCATGGACCAGATGCTGCCCGACTTCGACTATGTGATCTGAGCCGGCGGCAGCTTCGGCGAAACACTTACCGGCCGCGCGCAATCCCGCTACCCTGCCGGGCTCGGAACGAAGCGGAGGGTGGGATGGCGCTGCCGAGGCTGCGGCTCGCAGGCGAGTGGTTCGTCGATCCGGACGGAGGCCGCGTTCTCTTACGCGGTGTCAATCTCGGCGGCGACTGCAAGATCCCCTATCCCGACGGCGGCACCCACCTACCCTCCGATTTCGCCGATCACCGCAGCGTCTCATTCGTCGGGCGGCCGTTTCCGCTGGCCGAGGCAGACGAGCATTTCGCCCGGATCCGCAGCTGGGGCTTCAACGGCCTGCGGCTGCTGACGACCTGGGAGGCGGTCGAACATGCCGGGCCGGGTCTCTACGACCGAGCCTATCTCGATTATTTCGCCGAACTGTGCCGGCGCGCAGGCGCTCACGATCTCTATCTCTTCGTCGATTTTCATCAGGATGTGTGGAGCCGGATGACCGGCGGCGACGGTGCTCCCGGCTGGGTGTTCGAGGCGGTCGGGCTCGATTTCACCAAATTCCACGCGGCCGGTGCCGCCCATGTCATGCAAGCCAAATATGATTTCGCCCGCGGCGGGCGCCAGGACGACACCTACCCGACCATGAGCTGGTCGCAGAATTACCGCTATCCGGCCAATGGCATCATGTGGACGCTGTTCTTCGCCGGTGCCACCTTCTGCCCGCGGTTCCAGATCGAGGGCAGAAACGTCCAGGACTATCTCCAGGACCATTATCTGGGGGCCATGGCGGCCGTGGCCGAGCGTATCGCGGATCTGCCGCATGTCCTGGGCTTCGACAGCCTGAACGAGCCCGGTTCCGGCTATGTCGGGCGAAAGCTCAGCCGCCGGCCGACCGAGCCCGGCGATGACGACCCGGTCCGGCCCGGCCTCGCCTGGTCGCCCTTGGACGGGCTCGCCGTGGCGCGCGGCCTGCCTCGGGAGATCCCGTTCCTGGCGATCGACTTCAATGAGCGAAAAATCCTGCCGGTGCGCACCGAGCGGATCAATCCGGACGGCGTGTCGATCTGGCTCGGAGGCCGGTCCTGCCCGTTCGAGGCGGAAGGAGCCTATCGCCTCGACGACTCCGGGATCGAGGCTCAGGACGAGGATTTCTTCGGCGGGCGCGACGGGCACCGGCTCGAGATGGCCCGAGATTTCATGGGGACGTTCTTCGCCCGTGTCGCCGCCCGGATCCGGGCGATCAATCCGGATTGGCTGCTCTTCGCCGAACTCGACCCCGGCGCCCGATCGACGGCCGGGTTTCCCGCCGAGACGCCGAGCGGCACGGTCAATGCCGGTCACTGGTACGATATCGTGACCCTCGTTACCAAGCAGTTCCTCTATCCCAACTGGTACAACCCGTTTTCCGGCCGGGTGCTGGAAGGGGCGGCGGCGATCGAGGGCGCCTATCGCGAACAGCTCGGCCGGGTAAAATCGATGGCCGCGACCCTGAACGGCGGTGCCGGGGCGCCGACCGTGATCGGCGAATTCGGCATTCCCTTCGACCTCGCCGAAGGGGCCGCCTATGCCGCCTGGGAAGCGGGCGACCGCAGCGACGCCCCCTGGGAGCGCCACGTCATTGCGCTCGACCTCATGTACAACGCGCTCGACCACTTGCTCATCGGCTCGATGCAGTGGAACTACACAGCGTCCAACCGCAACGATTCGGCGATCGGCGACGGCTGGAACCAGGAGGATCTCTCGATCTTCAGCCGCGACCAGGAGCAGGCGCGCGGCAACGCCTTTCAGGATGGCGGCCGGGCGCTCGCCGGTTTCGTGCGGCCTTATGCGCGCCGGATCGCGGGGATCCCGCAGACGATGCACTTCGATCGGGCCAGCGGCGAATTCCGCTTCGCCTACGCCGCGGAGCCGGGGGGCGAGACCGAGATCTTCGTCCCGACTCTGGTCTATCCCGACGGCTACGCGATCGAACTGGCCGGTGCCGATGCCGATCCCGACCGCGCGGCCCAGAGCCTCCGCCTGCGCGCGGCCGAGCCCGGCCGGGTGACGCTCGTGTTGCGGGGGCGGTGAGGCAGATCGACCAATCTCGACGCCCAGCTTTCCACGCGCCGGTGCTCACGCCGTGCTGTCTTCCTCCAGGGGCAGCGGCGCAGTTCGAACCGACTTTCTCTCGATCACCTCGGAACCATCGATCACGGGCGCCCGCGCCCTGCCGGCCGAATAGCTGGCAACGCCGGCGAGAAACCCCTCCATGCGCCCCTCGGTCATCGCCGAGCGCCGCTCCATCTCTACGACCCGCTCGGCGAGCTGCTCGAGCTTTCCTGATTGCGACGCGATGCGCTCCTCGAGGAGGAGCACCGTCTTCATCGCCGAAACAGCGTCCTCGAGAAGGCTCAAACAGCCCGCCCGGCGAAATGGGCCAGCACTGCGTCCAACGCTCGGTCCGTCCGTTCGAGCTGCACCAGAGTGTCGGCATGCAGATGCTCGAAGCTCGCCAGGAGCGCCCGCAACTCCGCCTCGTCGGCGGCCTCGTCCGGGTCATACGCCAGGACCGCGCGCCGCACCAACTCGGCCACCATATTCCGGCCGAGCTTGGCCGCCTTCGCCTCGACCCGCCGCTTATCCTCCGTGGAGATCGGTATGATCAGACGCTCCGTCGCCAGGCTCATCGCCCGCCGCCATCTTTGATATGATCATGGCCATATTTAAAGTTGACCCCGTCTGGACGCAATGCCTCATGGCGTGTCCATTCCGTTGGATTACACTCGATGCAGCCTCGCCAATCTCCGGTAAGGCTCTCGGGCGGTCTCGTAAACAAAATGGTCTGATGGAAGGAGGGCGCGGTCCGATGCCCGGAGCGGTCGATCGACATTGGCAGGACGGGGATTTTGGCGGGCCTCTCTGAGGATGGGCGCCGGCGCGGCCGAGTTCTTCGCCGCTGGCACCCGCTGGCACCGGCGGCTGGGCTCCTCGCCCTCGCCGGTTTCGCCCTCGCCCAATCGCCACCCGCTCCGGCAGCGCATGCGAGGGTCACCCTCGGCGCCGAGACTCGCGCGATCGTGCCCGGCCAGACGTTGGAACTCGGCCTGCGCGAGGAGATCCAGTCCGGATGGCACACCTATTGGCTCAATCCCGGCGATTCGGGCCTGCCGACCACCATCGACTGGCATCTGCCGCCGGGTTTCGCCGCCGGACCGATCGCCTGGCCTACGCCGGAGCGCCTGCGCGCCGGATCGCTGGTCAGTTATGTCTATTCGGGGGATGTGGTGCTGCCGGTCTCGATCGCGGTCCCGGCCGACCTCGCACCCGGTACCTCGATAACCTTGACCGGCCGGGCGAACTGGCTGGTTTGTGCCGAGATCTGCGTGCCCGAAGCGGCCGATCTGGCGCTGACGCTGCCGGTCACGGCCGGTTCCGCCGCTCCGGACCCGGAATGGTCGGATCGGCTTCGGGCCGCCCGTGCCGCGACGCCCGGCGAGAGCCGGTTTCCCGCCGCGATCACGGTCGGTCGCGAGTCGATCGCGCTCCACCTCGATTTGGGTGATACGCGCAGCCTGCGTGATTTCGTCTTCTTTCCCGCCGATGCCGGGATCATCGACAATGACGCCGAGCAGCGGGTCCGGACCGAGGGGCACGGGATCACCATCAGCCTGGCGCGCGGCGAATTGAAGGCCGAGCCGCTCCAGAGCCTGAACGGGGTCCTGGTATTTCGAGACACCAGCCGGGACGGCGCCGGCGGGCGCCTCGCCGTCGCCCTCTCGGTCCAGGCGCCGTAAGGAGGATAACCCATTCGGACGAGGAGGCTCCACATGTCGATTTTCAATCTCGGTCTCGCCGGCATCCTCGCGTCGCTGGTCCTCGCAGCACCGGCCATGGCGGTGCAGCCGGGGCAGCCCGCTCCCGATTTCACCCTGCCCGACACCAACGGCCAGCCCGTCCATCTGGCGAGTTTGCAAGGCAAGATCGTCGTCCTCGAATGGACCAATCACGAATGCCCGTTCGTCCGCGCCCACTACGATTCGGGCGTGATGCAGGCGCTGCAGAGCCGGGCCAAGGCGGAAGGCGTGGCGTGGCTGACGATCGTCTCGTCGGCGCCGGGTGAAGAGGGCTATGTCGACGGGGCGACCGGCAATGCGGTGACCGCGCGCGACCGGGCCGTGCCGATGGCCAAGCTGCTCGATCCCGCGGGTACGGTCGGCCATCTCTACAACGCCAAAACCACGCCCGACATGATCGTCATCGATCAGGCGGGTGCCATAGAATATATGGGCGCCATCGACGACAAGCGGACCAGCAGCCCGGAAGTCGCCAAGGAAGCCGCCGGCAATCTCGTCGCCGCGGCACTCGACTCGGTCGAGCAGGGCCGACCGGTCGCTGTTCCGGTCACGGTGTCGTACGGCTGCTCGGTCAAATATCGCTGAGAGCGGGGCGATCAGAACACGGTCGCCTCGGCGCCGAGCCGCTCGATCAGCGCCATCAGCTTGTTCGGATCGATCGGCTTGGCCAGATGGGCCTGCATCCCGGCGGCGCGGCAGGCCTCGATCTCATCGGGCATGACGTTGGCGGTGAGGGCCACGATCGGGATGCGGCTGGGCTTGCCGGGCAGCTTGCGGATTTCGCGGGTCGCTTCGATGCCGTCCATGACCGGCATCTGCAGATCCATCAGGATCAGATCGAAATCGCCATTCGCCACCGCCTCGACCGCAGCCACGCCGTTCTCGACGATGGTCACCTCGTGCCCGCCCTTGTGCAGGAGAATCTCGATCATGATCTGATTGGGCAGCACATCCTCGGCGACCAGAATATGCAACCCCGTCTGCTTCGCGGCCCCGCCGGCCGAGGCGCCGGCGGTTTCCGCCTCGATCGGCGGCAGGGAAGCAGGCTCGAACGGCACTTTGATCCAGAAGGTGGAGCCGACGCCGAAGTCGCTCTCGACCCCGAGCGAGCCGCCCATCAAGTCGATGATTCGCCGGCTGATCGCCAGCCCGAGCCCGGTGCCGCCGAACTCGCGCGAGATCGAGCCGTCGATCTGGCTGAAATCCTGGAATAATTTGCCGAGCTTGTCGGCAGGGATGCCGATTCCGGTATCGCGCACCGCGATCCGCAGCAGAGGGACGGCATCGCTGGCCGGGCCCTCGACATGGAGCGTGACGCTGCCGATCCGGGTGAATTTGACGGCGTTGCTCACCAGATTGGTGACGGCCTGACGCAGCCGGTGGCCGTCGAGCCGGCCCCGGCTCGGCACGCTCGGTTCGATTTCGACGGTGAGCGTCAGCCGCTTGTCCTGGGCTGCCGGCACGAAGAGTGCCGCACAGCTGCGCATCAGCGCCGGGAAGTCGACATCGGCCGGTTCGATCACGAATTGGCCCGCATCCAGCTTGGAAAAATCGAGAACGTCGTTGATGACCGCCAGGAGGCCGATGCCGGCATCGCGCTGCAGCAGCACGTAGCGCCGCTGCTCTTCGCTCAAAGGCGATTGGAGCAGGAGTTCGGCGAAGCCGATCACGCCGTTCAGCGGTGTCCGGATCTCGTGGCTCATGGTGGCGAGGAAAATGGATTTCGTCGCACTCGCGGCTTCGGCTGCGGTCTTGGCCGTGCGCAGATCGGCGGCCTGCTGTTCGAGGGCGGCCAGCAGCCGTCCCTGCTCGTCGAGATGCCGGGCGGCGCTGTCGGCGATGATGAGCCAGACATAGGCGTAGTTGAGCGCGACATAGGTCATGCCGAAAAGGCTGAGGAACGCCGCCTCTCCGGCGTGGCTCCGCTGGATTTCCGGCATGACCGGCCACATCGCGGTGGCCACTGCGCGCAGGGCCAGCAGGACGGCGTCGACGCCGAAGGCGGTTGCCGTCACCCGCAAGGGCCAGCGCAGCTCGGGCCGGGTCGGCTGCAGGGCATAGAACGCGATCAACCCGAGCAGCACGGCTTCCGCCGCAGAGAAAAATATCGTCCGGCTGGCAATCGACGCGTCCGTCAGACACAGGGTCCAGAAGCCGGCCAGGGCTGCGATCGTCATCCCCAACCCGGTCCGGCCGAGGCGCCGATTGCCCAACAGCGCCTGAAATCCGGACAATCCGGCATAAGCCGACAGGAACAAGAGCGGGCAGGTGAGTGCGACCGAGAGCCATTCCGGGACGTAGGTGCCCCGAAACGCGATCGCCAACTGGCCGAAAGCGACCAGCGTGTTGCTGAGCGCCCAGGCCCTGACATAGCGGTTGGCGGGCCGTCCCCAAGCCAGGCACAGCGTCCCGACGGTCAGGAAGACCGCCAGAAGCGAGCTGACGAGATAGAGCGTCCTGATATCCATCGCGGCCTCGGCGCCCGATCGGCGATCGGGCGCTAGAAATGTGAAGAGCCCGGCGAGGCTTCGGTCAGCCGCCGGCTCGGTCGTAGCGGATGGCGAGAACCTCGATCGGCTCCAGCCCGGCCGGGCTGCGCAATTCCACCGTGTCGCCCTCCCGGGCCTTGAGCAGGGCGCGGGCGATCGGCGAGACCCAGCTGACCTGCCCCCGGTCCAGATCGGCTTCGTCGGCGCCGACGATGGTGACTGTCTTCTCCTGACCGTGCTCGGTAACATAGGTCACCGTGGCGCCGAAAAACACCTGATCGAGCGTCTTGCGCTGCGCCGGATCGACGATTTCGGCGATTTCCAGCCGCTTGGTGAGGAAGCGGATGCGGCGGTCGATCTCGCGCAGCCGCTTTTTGCCGTAGATGTAGTCGCCATTCTCCGAGCGGTCGCCGTTGCCCGCGGCCCAGGAGACGATCTCGACTATTCTCGGCCGGTCGACGCGGCTCAGTTGGCGCAACTCGTCGCGCAGCCGCTGAAACCCGCCCGGCGTCATGTAATTCTTGCTTCCGGCCGGCAGCGGATTCGGCTCCTCGACCCCGTCCTGGTCCGGACCGTCCGTTTCCTTGGTGAAGGCCTTGCTCATCCTCGCCTCCGGAGCGGCGCCCGGCGACCGCGGAAATCGAGCTCGAGTTCGGGCGCCTCGTTCAGACTCGATCCTCTTCGATGACGATGCAGCTTACCTGATCGCGCGCCAGGCTGTTGCAAACATCGCTCGCCGCATCGGCCGAAATGCCGAGCAGCCGGGCGCGGTAGAGGACGGCGCCGTCGGGGCGGGTCGTGACCGGGACCACGACGCGGGCGCCGTCGAGTTGGCCATGGACGCGCCCGCGCGCACTGTCGGCGGCAGCCTGGGCCACTGCCGGGGTCGAGAACGCGCCGACCTGGATGCCCCAACCCCCGCCGGTCGGCGAAACCGCGACGGCGACGGGTGCGGCCGACGCGAGGAGATATTTGGCCGGCGGGCTCGCCGGCGCCGGCTGGGCGACTCGCGCGCCGGTCGCGGTGGCGAGAGCCTGCCGGTTCAAGGCGTCGGCAGCCGTCGAAGGCGGGCCGGCATACGTCGCCCGTGCGCCCGCAGGAACGGTGCCGCCGGCGCCGATCCGGGGACCGATCGCGGCGACATAGGCGATCGTCTCGGCCGGCAACGGCCGGCCGGTCGCGAGATGATCGTTCAAGCGCTGGGGACCGGCATTGTAGGCGGCGAGAAAGCCCGGGGCGCCGAACCGATCGTAGAGTTCGCGCAGATACGCCGTGCCGGCCAGAATATTGTCGCGCGGGTCGTAGGGATCGGGGCCCAGCCCGTAGCGGTCGCGCAAGGCCGCATAGGTCTCGGGCATGACCTGCATCAGGCCGATGGCGCCCGACGGCGAGGTGACGAGCGTGCCGTTGCGAAATTCCTGCCCGCCGGATTCCTGGCGCATGACTGCGCGAATCCACGTCTCCGAGAGCTCGTAGCGCCGGGCGGCTTCGCGGATATAGGGTCCCCAGGGATCCTCCGCCGGTCCGGGCGGAGCATAGTCCCGCAACTGCGCTGCGCTGACGGCCGGCGGGGCCACGGCGTGATGCGTGGGCCCGGAGGCGCAGCCGGAGACCGACGCGAGCAGAATGGCGGCGAGCAGCACCCAGAGATCGCGACGTCCGGCCCGATTGGCCTTGCCGCGTCCCACCCCGATGCCGGTCGTCGCCTCGATACGACCGGTCGAGCGACATCCCCCTGCCGAAGCGGCCAACTCTACCCCCACTTTCCCCACGGTTCGGAACCTATCAGTCGAATCGGCCTTTCGCAACGGTCTTCGCCGCCGTGGGCGCCGGAATTCATCAGTCCTTCCGTGTGGTGGTTCTTGTGAATGGTCGCAGACTATTGCCGGTGACCGGTGTCGGCGCAAAAATCGTCAGGCTGCACCGGCATGGTGTTTGGTCGGTAACGGATTCTTCAGTGTTGTTGCCGGCGATTGCTCACCGGCGCGGCGCCGCGCCGGGATTCGCCGCTATTCATCGCAATCGGACTATTCTCCCAGATCCGCTCCCGATCCGTGCTCGGCGCCACTTCTTGGCCATCTTTCGGGGCCCGTGTCCGGCCCCGCGCTCACGACTGCCCTTGGACGTCCGGACGGGCCGCCCTCACCTTTCGCGAGGCGAGGTCGCCGATACCGGTTACTGCAGCGCTCGCATTCCGGATCCGGGAAGAAGCCGAGCGGCGGGGCGAGCGAACATTCGGGTCGCCTCGGTGGGGGTCGGGTTCGCCGGCCCCCGGAGAGCGAGGATTCCGACGGCGCCGCTGCCGCGGGAAAGAAACGCCCCGTCGCTCGAATCCGCCTCCCGCGACGGAACGAGCAACGGATTTCAGCCCCCGCGATCGACTCGCCGAGAATCGGCAAGCGCGCTATTGCAACCGCGCGGAAGCAGCGTTAGAGTTGGCTCGGGGTCGGCGAATATGTTGTTTGCGGCGA
>Ga0209274_10000026_pt1 | contig 166219 bp, 139 predicted proteins | sample HubBroMetageREF1_FD_188343 | JGI IMG/M metagenome (GOLD analysis project Ga0209274, IMG submission 188343) | Reference soil microbial communities from the Hubbard Brook experimental Forest, New Hampshire, USA - Hubbard Brook CCASE Soil... | ecosystem: Environmental > Terrestrial > Soil >...
AGCCAGTCTCCGACCTGCACCGCCGACATCCGCTCCACAGCCTCCTTCTGCCAGTGCGCCAATTGCGTCTCGTCGAATCGCGCCGGCGCCCGTCCCAGGTGCTCGGGGCGAAAGTGAGCAGGCATATCCGCCACGGCCAACCAGCCGTCGGTATCGCCTGCATGTCCCAGGCGGAACAAATGATTCAGGATGGCTGCGGGCAGGAATCCGCGTTCGCGAAATTCCTGCACGCTGGTGCTGCCATGACGCTTCGACAGCGGCGCGCCATCCGACCCCACCAGCAGCCCCACATGGCCGTAACCCGGCGGCCGCAGGTGCAACGCGTCCAGCACCATGAGCTGGCGCGGTGTATTGGTGAGATGATCGTCGCCGCGCAGCACCTCGGTGACTCCCATGACCGAGTCGTCGACGGCATTACTGAAGAAGAACGATGCGCTGCCGTCTTCGCGCCGAATGATGAAATCGCCGATATCGCTCGACAGGAACCGCTGGGGTCCGTGCACCACATCGGTGAACTCGATGACTCGATCGTCGGGTACCGCAAAGCGGAGCGTGGGTCTGCGGCCCCGGGCCTCTCGTTCGGCGCGCTGCACCGATGTCAGATGCCGGCAGGTTCCCGCGTAGCGCGGGGGCTTGCCCGACATGCGCTGCAGCTTGCGCGACAGCTCCAGGTCTTCCGGCGTGCAGTAGCACGGATACGCCCGGGCATCCGCCTCGAGACGCCCGAACATGGTTCGGTAGAGGTCGCCCCGTTCCGCCTGGGAGTAGGGAGCCGAAGGGCCGCCGATATCGGGGCCTTCGTCCCAGTCCAAGCCCAACCAGCGCATTTCCACCATCAGGTCGTCGCGGAAGCGCACCTGGCTGCGCTCGACATCGGTGTCTTCGATGCGCAAAATGAAGCGCCCGTCGCTTTTTCGCGCCCAAAGGTAGCTGAAAAAGGCCGTTCGCGCGTTCCCCAGGTGCAAAGATCCCGTGGGACTGGGGGCAAACCGCGTGATGACGGGCGTCGAATCCAAGGTTGCAGGCATACTCAAGATTGTACCTATTCGAGTAGAATCTCGGAGTATGAAACATCTACTACTGATCACTGGTTTGATCTTTGCGGCTCTTCCTGCCTTCGGCTACGCGGCCGACACTGCGCCCGCCGCGGCCGCCAAACCGGCCACGCCGGCTGCCCAGCCCAAGCCTGCGACCGCGCCCGCCGTCCTCGTACAAGTGGTCACTTCAATGGGGAATTTCACGCTTGAATTGAATGCCGAGCGGGCGCCCTTGACGGTCGCACATTTCCTGAAGTATGTGGATCAAGGCCACTACAGCGGCACGATTTTTCATCGGGTGATCCCCAATTTCGTCATCCAAGGCGGCGGCTTCGACAGCGACAACAAACTCATGCCCGCGCCCGCGAAAGTGGTCAACGAGTCGGGCAACGGATTGACCAACGAGCGCGGCACGGTGGGCATGGCACGCACCAACGATCCGCACGGCAGCGATGCGCAGTTCTACATCAATCTTTACGATAACGCGGAACTCGACCCCAACAAGACACGCTGGGGCTATGCAGTGTTCGGCAAAGTGGTTCAGGGCATGGACGTGGTCGATCGGATCGGCAATGTCCAGACCGGCCCGCGGGGACCGTTCAAGGAAGACTCGCCGCTCAAACCCGTGGTGATCCAGAAGATCGAGCGCGTCGCCGCCCCATGAGATCCCTCAGGCCTTGACTGCGCTCTTCATCTCGGATTTGCACATCGACGCAAGCCACCCGGCGATTACCGAACAGTTCTTGAGTTTTCTCTCGGCCGAGGCCGGGGACGCCGATGCCTTGTACATTCTGGGCGATTTGTTTGAATCCTGGATCGGCGACGATGCCCCGGATGCCGCGCAAGCCCGGACGATCGCGGGAATTGCCTCGCTCACCGCACTCGGCGTGCCGTGCTTCGTCATGCACGGCAATCGGGATTTCCTGCTGGCACAGCAGTTCTGCGCCATGAGCGGCGCCAAGCTGCTGCCCGATCCCGTGATCGTGACTCTGTATGGGGAGCGCGTGCTGGTGATGCATGGCGATGCGCTGTGCACCGATGACCGGGCCTATCAGCGGCTGCGCGCCACCGTACGGGACCCCGATTGGCAGCGGCAATTTCTCGCGTTGCCCATCGAGTCGCGCCGAGCTCTCGCGGGCGCCGCCCGCGCCGGCAGCCAAGCGCACACCGCCGCCCTGGAATACGCCATCGCGGACGTCAACCCCTTGAGCGTCGAGACGGCGCTGCGCACCGCGGGGACCGCGACGCTTCTGCACGGTCACACGCACCGCCCGGCGATCCACTCGCTGCAGGTCGACGGCCGCCCCTGCACGCGCATCGTGCTCGGCGATTGGTACGACCAGGGCAGCCTGCTGCGATGGGACCGACGTGGACCCGAGCTGGTATCACTATCGCGTTAGGCCGCTCATGCAGGGGCGCGTGGCCCGGAGTGAAAGCGAAACACGGGGTCAGGCGCCGTGATCAGTTCCGCCTCGAGGACGGCGAACTGCTCGATCCTGCTGTCCAATGACAGCTCCGCCCGCTTGGCGGCACGCCGGGCCAGTTCGAGATAGACCCGGTGGTGCCGCGCTTCAGCGGCGTGCAGACCCTGGAACAGGTCGGCCAAGGGCGAGCCGATGGCCTCGCCCAACACCCCAAATCGCTCGCAGGACCGCGCCTCGATGAACGCGCCGCAAATCATCAGATCCATTTCGCGCTGCGGTTCGCTTTTGGCGACCAGGCGGCGCAGGCGCTCGGCATAGCGGCCCGGCGCCAAGCGCAGCGGCACCACGCCCAATCGGCGAATGAGCTTGACGACCTGCTCGTAGTGGCGCAATTCCTCGCGCGCCAAGCGCGACATTTTATCGGCCAGGTCGAGATCTTCGGCGTACGCGAACATCAGCGCCAGAGCGGTCGACGCCGCCTTCTTTTCGCAGTTGGCATGATCGATCAGCAGCACGTCCTGCGTCGCGCAAGCTTGTTCCACCCATCTGGCGGGAGTAGCGACACGCAGCAGGGGCTGCGCAAAGGGTGCCGCCGGGCGCGTCACGCGCTTCAGCCGCGTCACGCCGGCAGCTTGAGCGCCGAAATCGCCTCGAGCAGCGCGCCGGCCGACTGATAACGGTCGGCCGGCGATTTGGCGAGCAGGCGTACCAGCAGTTCCTTGTAGCCGGCGAATTGCGGCGCAATCTGCGGCAGATCCGCCCGCTTGTGCTTGTAGATGACCTCCATGGCCGTCGCCCCGGTGTAGGGCTTGTGTCCCGTCAGCATCTCGTAAAACATCACGCCCAGGCTGTACAGGTCGCTGCGGCCGTCGATCTCCTCCGCGTGTCCCTGCTCCGGGCTCATGTAGTAGGGCGTGCCGAAGATTTCACGCGTGCCCGTCAGCGACACCTCCATCTCGTTTGCCTTGGCCAGGCCGAAATCGATCAGGCACACCGAGCCGTCGGAGCGCAGCATCACATTGGCCGGTTTCAGGTCCCGGTGCAGCACGCCCACCGAATGAATGGCGTGCAGCGCGCTGGCAATCTGCTCCAGAAATTTGAGCGCCGTCTGCGGCAACAGCGGCGCCTTCATGCGCTGGCGCAAATCGCCCGCCGGAAAGTGCTCCATCGCGATATAGGCGTGATCGTCGGCAACTCCGAGATCGTAGATGCGTACGATATTCCGGTGCTGCAGGCCGGCGACGATTTCATATTCCTGCAGGAAGCGGTCGAAGCTCACGAAACGCTCGGACACGTCCGGCACCTGATTGAACACCTTGAGCACCACCACGGTTCCGGCGCGTTCGCTCTCGGCGAGGTATATCGTGCACATGCCGCCGCTGCCGACCTGTCGGATGCACCGATGGCCGCGGATCTTCACGGATCCGAACTGATAGCGCTGCTCGAAGTCCGGATGCGCGCGCAGCGCGGACAGCGTCTGCTTGTGCTCGCGCGAGGCGGTCATGATGGCCCTGATGAGCCGGTCGCGGTCGATCTTGCGCCCGTAGAGACGGTGCAGGCCCCGCACGGCGGCGGGTTCGGGGTTCGGGGCGTCCTGCAGCAGCACCAGCACGATGGGCGCGAACTCCGCCTTGGCCAGGAATCCGAGCGCCAGCGCCTCTGCCGCCTCCGTCGGGGGCGATCCGACGATGATGACCGCGTCAAAACCGGTGGCGGCGAATTGCGCTTCGAGAGGGTTGTCCTCGCCCAAGCGATGCTCGACGAGATTGGCGGCCGGCCACTCGATCTCAACGTGCTTCTTGACCAGCAGTCTGTGGTCGGCGCGCGCTGCGATCAACAATAGACGCATGCTACAGGAGCCTGTCCGAGGGCTGCCGCCGGCGGCTATCGAACCGACTTGAGCCCACGACCGGCACCGTCGCGACGCTGCTGCTTAGCTTCGTCCGATCGCTCTCCCCGCAGGCGCTTCAGATACTCGGGGGTCACGTCGCCGGTGACGTATTCTCCCGAGAAGCACGACGTGTCGAAATCCTCGATCTTCGCGTTGTCGTGGCGGACCGCGTGCTCCAGATCTTCCAAATCCTGATAGATCAGCCAATCGGCGCCGATGATGTCGCGCACTTCCTCGTCCGTATGGCCCGCGGCCACCAGTTCAGAGGCATCCGGCATGTCGATGCCGTAGACATTGGGATAGCGCACGGGCGGCGCGGCGGACGCGAAGTACACTTTCTTTGCACCTGCCTCGCGGGCCATGTCGATGATCTGCGCCGACGTGGTGCCGCGTACGATCGAGTCGTCGACCAGCAGCACATTCTTGCCGCGGAACTCCAGATCGATGGCGTTCAACTTGCTGCGCACCGATTTCGCGCGTTGTTCCTGTCCCGGCATGATGAAGGTGCGGCCGATGTAGCGATTCTTGATGAAGCCTTCGCGATACTTGACGCCGAGCAGCTGGGCGACCTGTACGGCGCTGGTGCGGCTGGTGTCGGGAATCGGGATGACCACATCGATGTCGTGGTCGGGACGCTCCCGCTTGATCTTGTCCGCCAGGCGTTCGCCCATGCGCAAGCGCGCCTTGTACACGGAGATGTTGTCGATGATCGAGTCGGGCCGGGCAAAATACACATACTCGAAAATGCAGGGCGTGTGCCGGGCTATGGCGACGCATTGCTGAGCGTAGAAGCGGCCCTGCTCATCGATGAACACCGCCTCGCCCGGCGCGACGTCGCGCACCATGTCGAAACCCAGCATATCGAGAGCCACGCTTTCGGATGCCAGCATCCATTCGGTTCCCTTCTTGGTGTCGCGCTTGCCGATCACCAGCGGACGGATCCCGTTCGGATCGCGAAAGCCCAGAATTCCGTGGCCGATCACCATTGCGACCACCGCATATCCGCCGCGGCAGCGGCGGTACACGGCGTTGGCCGCGGCGAAGATATCCGCCGGGGTCACGCGGGGGGTACCGACGCGCTGCAATTCGGAGGCCAGGACATTGAGCAGAACTTCGGAATCGGAACCCGTATTCAGATGGCGGCGGTCCTCGCGCACCAGCACTTCGGTGAGTTCACGCGAGTTGGTCAAGTTGCCGTTGTGGCCGAGGCAAAGGCCGTAGGGCGAGTTCACATAGAAGGGTTGAGCGTCGTTCGCGCTGTCGGCGCCCGCGGTGGGATACCGGACATGTCCGATCCCGATATTCCCCCTGAGTTTGAGCATGTGTTTCTGCTGAAACACGTCGCGCACCAGCCCGGAGTCCTTGCGCATGAACAACTCGCCGTCCTCAGAGGTCATGATGCCCGCCGCGTCCTGACCGCGGTGCTGCAACACTGTCAGCGCGTCATAAATTCGTTGATTGACCGCGCTCACCCCGACCATTCCGATGATTCCGCACATCAAGAACCTCCGCCCAGCTAGTGTCTGATTTTGACTCGGGTCAGGCGCTCGAGCTTCGCCCAAGGATCGCCCTTCTCGCCGACCATGGCTCGCAGCCAATCGCCGAGCGTCTCACCGTACGGAACCAGCTTCGACCGATTCCACCACTCTTCCTGATTCAAATGCAGCAACTCGCCGGCGATGATCAGCAGGCCGACGAGCACCCCGCCGCGCATCAGACCGAACAGCAATCCCATGACTCGATCCATGACTCCCAACCCCACGCGATGCGTGAAGTAGCTCAGCATCGTTCCGACGATCCAGCCGATCAGAAGCACGATCACCAACACGACCAGGCGCCCCACCCAGGGCGCCACACTCGGGTCGGCGAGCAGGCCTCCCAGATGAGGCACGACGAGGGGACCTAATTTCCATGCCGTCCAAATGGCGATCACCCAAAAGGCCAAGGACACGGCCTCGCGGACGAATCCGCGCAATAGTCCGACGACGGTTGAACCCAGTACAACCAAAACTATCAAGACATCCGCTCCGGTCATGGCTTGCAATTCTACCGGAGCGTCGGGGGTCCCGCCGTGAAACCAACGTCACAATCCTGAATTTCCCAAACCGCGACTCAGGGCCCCGGGGACACCAAACTTGCAACCTGGCCCAATGATTTCAGCTTCGCCACCGTTTGGGCCGCGGCTGAGCGATCCGGCATGGGACCTATGCGCACGCGATACCGCAGCAAGGGTCCCGAGCCGCCCGGCAATACGTAAACACTGAAGCCCTGCGCCCTCAATTGGCGCGCCAACTTGTCGGCGTTGTCGCGGCTGACGAAGCTGCCCAGCTGCACGGCCCAGGTATGCCCCGCAGTTGTGGGGACCGAAGGCGCAATTTCAACCGGAGTGGACGCCGCCGGCGCGGCTGATGCCGGCGCGGCTGATGCCGATGCGGGTCGTGTCGACAGGGATGACGCCGCTGATGATGGCGCGGCCGCTGTCGGAGGCGAATCCGACGCCGCGGTGCTCGAGGCCGCGGTGCTCGAGGCCGCGGCGCCCGACGCGGCGGGGGCATCGAGCGGCGACGGCGCCGGCGGCTTGCTGGTCGCCAGATCCACAGTCACATTGCGCACGGGTTCCGGCGCGCTCACCGGCAAGCGGGAAGTTGCCGGAACGGGTACCGGGCCCGACAGGAGTTCGGGAACCACCAATACGATGAGCACCGCCAAGATCGAGGCGCCGACCAAGCGTTCTTTGACGCGACGATCCATAGCTTGTCAGCCTTGAACGGAAGTGGCCCGGGGCGTCGCAGTATATTCGGGACGCGCCGCCGGCGGGAGCACGTCGTGCGCCTCGAGCCAGTCAAGTACGGGCCCAACCGTGTGGAATGAGCCAAATACCACGATGCGATCCGTTGGGCCGGCGGCGGCCAGGGCGGCCGCGCATCCCGCTTCGGGGCTGTCAGCGACTTCGATGGCTGCCGCAACCTGGCTTGCAACGATCTGCGCGAGCGCCGCGCCGCTGCGTCCGCGTTCACCGACCGTGGAAACACACCACCACGCATCGATGCAGTCGCGCAATTCCGCCGCCACTCCCGAAGCATCCTTGTCGGCCAATATTCCGCACACCGCGAACGTCCGCCCGCCGCTTCGGGTATCGCGAAGATTGCGCGCCAGAACCTGTGCCGCGGCGGGGTTGTGCGCGACATCCAATATCCAGGTGGGTGTCGCAGGCCGTACGGGAACAATGACTTGGAAGCGAGCGGCCAGGCGCACGTCCTTGAGGCCCTGCGCCACCGCGGCGGCGGACACCGGTAAGCGCTCGGCGATCTCTTCGAGGGCGGCGATGGCCGTCGCGGCGTTGGCGAATTGCGCATCGCCCATGAGCGCCGGCGCCGGTAAGCGCGCCAGGTTCCAGCGCGTGCCGCGGTAGCGCCAGACGGAGCCCTCGTGCACGCAGGAGTACTCGGTACCTAAGCGCTTGAGCGGCGCCCCGATGCTGCGGGCCAATTCCTCGACGACGGCGGGCATCTCGCGGCTACCGAGCACCGCCGGGCGGCCCCGCCGGAAGATACCGGCCTTCTCGCGCGCGATGGCCTCGAGCGTCGTGCCCAGGTACTCCTGATGGTCGAAGCCGATGCTCACGACCACAGCAACATCCGGATCGACCACATTGACCGCATCCAAGCGGCCGCCCATGCCGATTTCGAGCACCCAGGCGTCGAGCCGCGCGGCCTCGAACACCAGCAGGGCCGCCAACGTGTTGAACTCGAAGAAAGTCAGAGCCACCTCGCCGCGCACGGCCTCGATTCGCTCGAACGCCGATACCAGTTCTTCGGCGCCGACGAGAGTGTCATGGATGCGGATACGCTCGCGATAATCGCGAAGATGCGGTGAGGTGAACGTGCCGACCCGGTAACCGGCGGCCTTCAAGATGGACGCGCAATAGCCGCTCACCGAGCCCTTGCCGTTGGTACCCGCCACGGTAATCACGGGAAGGTTGGGCTGCCGCCATCCCAGGCGGTCCTGGACCTGGCGTAGGCGGTCGAGTCCCAGATCGATGGCTTGAGGATGCACCTGCGATTGGTACGCCAGCCACTGCTCGAGACTCCGGGGCACGGCCTTACTCAGACAGGCTCCTAGGCTGCGGCAGGTTCTTTGCCGGTCAGCAGGCGCAGCATTGCGCCGATGCGGTCGCGCAGTTCGCGCCGGTCGACGATCATGTCGAGGGCGCCGTGCTCCAGGAGAAACTCGCTGCGCTGAAATCCTTCCGGCAAGGTCTCGCGCACGGTTTGTTGAATCACACGCGGACCGGCGAAACCGATCAGCGCCTTCGGTTCACCGATGTTGATGTCTCCCAGCATGGCGAGACTGGCGGATACCCCGCCGGTGGTCGGATCGGTCATGACCGAAATGAAGGGCAGACGCGCCTCCGAAAGACGCTTGAGCGCGGCGCTGGTCTTTGCCATTTGCAGCAGCGAATACAGCGCCTCTTGCATGCGCGCGCCGCCGCTGGCCGAGAAGCACACCAGGGGCATGCGATGCTCGAGACAATGCTCCACCGCCCGTACGAATTTCTCGCCGACGACCGATCCCATCGAGCCGCCGAGAAATCGAAACTCGAATGCGCACGCAACCACATCCAGGCCGGCCAATTTTCCCGCCATCACCACCAGCGCATCGCGTTCGCCGGTTTGCTTCTGCGCCTGAGTGAGCCGGTCCTTGTAGCGCTTCGAATCCTTGAACTTGAGCGGATCCTCGGGCTCGACCCCGGTCGCGAGCTCGGTGGTCGATCCGGTGTCGAGAAACTTCGCCAGTCGCTCGCGGCCGTTGATCCGCATGTGGTGGCTGCACTTCGGGCAGACGTGCAGATTTCGCTCGATCTCCGCGCGATACAGCACGGCGTCGCAGGCCGGACACTTGATCCACAGGCCTTCCGGAACCGAGCGGGTGCGGCGCTCGGTTTTGATGCGCGAGGGGACAATTCGCTCGAACCAGGACATACGTTAGTTTAGCGCAATCAACCCCGGCTGCGGCAGGGGGATGCCGTAGATGGGCGGGTACTCCACCTGCCACAGGTACAGGCCGGCAGCCGGCGCCGTCGCCCCGGCGAAGCGTCGATTGCCGGCGGCGAGGACTCGGGTCATGGCCGCGGCGGGGTCCGCCTCGCGCTGCGCTTCGAGCAGCGTTCCCACGATATTGCGCACCATGTGGTGCAAGTACGCGTTGGCGGAGATTTCGAGCCAGAGATAGTCGCCCTCGCGCCGCACATCGATCCTCTCGATGCGCCTGACCGTGGATTTCGATTGGCATTCCACCGAACGAAATGCCGAGAAGTCGTGTTCACCGATCAGCACCTGTGCCGCGGCATGCATGGCGGCGGCGTCGAGCGGCCGATGGATCCACGCGGAGCGCGCGCGCTGCAACGCCGAGCGGGCGCTGCGGTTCAAAATGCAGTAGCGGTAGATGCGGCGAGTGGCCCTGTGACGCGCGTGAAACCCCATCCCCACCTCGCCGGCCCACTGCAGGGCGATCGTGGGTGGAAGCCGGGTGTTGGCGCCCAGCACCCAGGCCCGAGGAGTGCGTGCGGCAGCGGTATCGAAATGAATCACCTGACCGGCCGCGTGCACGCCGCTGTCGGTGCGGCCGGCGCAGATGGCGGTTACGGGCTCCCCTGCAACGAAGGACAGCGCCGCCTGCACGGCATCTTGGATGGACGCACTGTGGTCCTGCGACTGCCAGCCGGCGTATTCGGTGCCGTCATACTCCACGATGGCGGCGACACGATGGCCCATACTCGGACAGGCTCCTAGCCGGGCAGAGTCTCGATCAGCCGCTGCGCTTCCTGTTTCTGGCTCGCCGAGCCTTCCTGCACGACTTCCTCGAGAATACTGCGCGCGCCTTCCGGATCGCCCATGTCCATGTAGGCCCGGGCCAGATCCAGCTTGGTGCCGACCTCGCTCATGGTCACCGGCTCGAGTTCCGGCTGCGACGCATCGTCAATCTTGATCTTGGCGGTGCGGGTCGTCGGCGTTATCGCCTGCATCTTGTTGGTCGGTGCCTCGGTGCCGTTCATCGCCTCGCCGACGTCGAGATCGACGCGACGGCTGCGTTGGCTGGCCTCGAATACTTCGGTTGAAAATACCGCGTCTTCCGCCTGCGGCTGCTCGACGGTATCGCCGCTTCCGAGTGCGTTCGCCAGCCGATCCAGATCCAAGTCGATGCTGTCGCCGCTGAGGCCGCGCAGTTTGGAGGTCGAATCGACGTCGACTTTCTCCGCGTCCGCAACGTCCGAGTATTCGGGCGACTTGAACCGCGAGGTTGCGGCGGCATCGAAATCGCGCGGCATTTGCACGGTCGGCGCCGACTCAGGCCCGAGCACGGCGGTCTTGACCTCTTCCTGACCCGAATCCAGGTCGGCGATGAAGGAGGCCTCCAATTCGCGCTCCAACTCGGTCAGATCGCGATCGCGCGCGCGGTTCTCCGCCTCCGCCATCATGCGCCGCGACTTCTCGTCGAGGCCTGCCACCATGGTCGGCGCGTCGGCCGGATGATCGGTCTCTTCGAGGTGCGGGTTGACCGCCGGCGATCCCGTGTCGCTCAGCGAATCGAGGTCCAGTCCCAAATCGTCGATCGACACTTCCGCGGTCTGATCGGCTTTCACCGATGGGAGCTTCGAGGTGATGCGGTCGCGCATGTCGCCGGTCTTCAGCGCCGGCGATTCGGTCGTGGGCGATTCCGTGAAATTCATCATTTCGGATTCGACGGTGGGCTCGTCGCGGGCGGGCATCTCTCGGGTGGGCGATTCCCGCGTCGGCGAATCATCGGCACCGCGCTCCGGCGTATCGAGGGTAAAGTCCAGATCGGACGCAGAGTGCATGGCGGGCGATTCGCCGGTCGCCGCGGTGTCGTCCCCCTCCTTGGCCAGCGAATGATCGAGCTTGCTGCGCTCGCCTTCGGGATCTCCGAACAGATCGATATCGACGCGGTTCTCGCCGCCTTCGAGGTTCAGGTCGACCAGAGCGCCCGCGCCGCGTCCGCTTCCTGCGGAGGAGGCGAACAAGGGCTCGTCGGGGCAAATCTGCTTGCCCATGATGAGGATCTTGTCCCACTCGCCGGCGGGAGCCCGGTCGCGCGTCGCTTCCAGTCCCTTCGCCGTCTGCAGAAACGCGTCCTTGTTGCCCCAGACGAAGTAAATCTCCAGAAGCTTCAGGCGCAGATCGCGCCGATCCGGCTCGCGCTCGAGCGCGATTCGCACCAAATCGGCCGCTTGGTCGTACAGACCGTAGGCCATGTGAAAATCAGCCTCGGCCAACGGATCGCCCTGATCCAGATTGACCGCGCTCTCGCTCGACATGGTGTCGTCGGGCGCTTTGATATCCTGGTGCGTATCAGCCAGCTGGTCGGCCGTTTGCGCGAATTCCGGCATCGGGTGCTCGCCCGACTCCTCCACCAGGAATGATTCATCGCCCTTGCGCAGGCCAAGCTTCGCGGTCGGATCGCGGAAGTCGGCAACGTCGGTTGCCTCCATTCTGTGCAGATCGCCCCCGCCGCTGGATTGCCGGCGGCGGCGGGCGGCGAAGACCAGGAAGAAGATCAGCGCGGCGATCAGCGCGGCGGGCACATACCAATGATCTGCCAGCCAGTCGATCCAGGATTCCGATTCAGCAGGCGGCGCAACGGCCGGTTTCTGCTGCGCCTGAGCCGGCGGGGACACCGGTACCGGTGTCGGCGTCGTCGTGGCCGGCGGCGGCGGCGGCAGAGGAGTCGGTGCGGACGCGGACGGCGCGGACGGCGGCGGCGCCGTGGTTGCGGGCGGCGGAGCAGCCTTCGCCTGCGGCGCGGGAACGGCTTTCGCCGGTGCGGGGGTGGGCACCGGAGTCGGCGCCGGTGCCGTGGGGGGCACCCCGAGCTTGCGTTGCAGGGCCGAGAGTTCGCCATTGCGGATGTCGATCAAGCGGTGCGATTCGGCCAGCTGGCCTTCGAGATCCTTGACGCGGTCCTTGAGCGCCTGCGCCTCCGCGTTGGTGGAATTGGCATCGCCGCCCGAGGTGCTGCTGCGGGCACTCGGGGTCACCAGGCGCAGGTGGCCGCCCGAGGCGCTGCTGCCCGCACCGTTCCAAGCGCTCATCTGGCGGTGCACTTCGCTCATTGCTTCCGATTGATTCAGCGCGGCGATTTCATCCGCGCCCGGAATGCGCAGCACCGAGCCGCGGCGCAGAATGTTGATATTCCCGCCGAAAGCGTCGGGATTCGCGCGGTACACCGCCATCATGGTCTGGTCGATGCCCACGGACGTATCGGACTGCAAACTTCGCGCGATCTTGGTCAGCGTATCGCCCTTGCCGACCTGATAAGTATTGCCCGCGATCGACGGGGCCGCCCGCTCGGGCGCAGGAGACGGACTCGCAACCGGCGCGCTCGGCGCGGGGGCAGGTGCGGGTGCGGGAGCTACGGCAGGCGCCGGCCGGCGCGCCGGAGCGGACGCGCTGGTCGGGGCAGTGACCGGGGTCGCGCTGCTCGCCGTTTCGCCCGGCGTGTACACCGGCGGATCCAGCAGCACGGTGTACTCGCGCATCAGGCGCCCACGCGCCCAATTGACCTCGACCAGGAAGGTCACGAAGGGTTCGGGAATGGCATCCGTGGAACGCACCAGCAGGACGTCGCGGCCATCCTTGCTCTTGCCCACCTTGAACGTCATGGTCGACAGAAACGGCGGACGATCGATACCGTAGCGGGTGAACGCGTCCCGGCTGGCAAGATCCGCTCGCAGGGCGGTCAACTCCTCGGGGGTGGCCGCAATCAGGTCGATTTCAGCCTTCATGGGCTCGTTGAGCGCCGAGTTCAAATGGATCTCGCCGAGGCCGAGCGCCCACGACAGGGACGGCCAAAAGATGGAAGGAGACAGCAGGCACGCCATCAGCAGCAGGCGAGGCATCGTCACGAACATTTTTTCTCCCAGAAACCTGGTGGGCAAGCGGGTAAAGTTCATTGTGCTATAGGAGCTTGGAATCGAATGCTCACTTGCCTTTTACATAAGCCAATAACTATATCTTACTGGGGTCTATTTACCAAAATATGGGCTACCGAAACTGCGTTATGTGCCGCACATTTCCGAACATTATCGGCAACGACCCAAAAATTTAGAGCGCGGTCACGGGTCGGATCCGCACGAATACGGCCTACATATACCTTATCGGGTGCTATTGCCAATGTGGCGGGTGTCGGATATTCGGTGCTCGAATCCGCGGCAATGAGGCTGATCCCGCTGCCGCGCTGCAACACCGCGGCGGCCTCCGCCACGCTGAAAGGGGCCCCAAAGGCGGCGTGTACGGCCAAACTGTGGCCGAAGAATACCGGCACCCGAACCGCCGTCGCGTTCACCGCCAGGCGCGGCAAATCGAGCAGCCGGCGGCATTCCTCCGACAGGCGCCGCTCCTCGCGCGACACGCCATCCGGGTCCAGGACGTCCACCTGCGGTATGACATTGAAGGCAATCTGCCGGCCGAATGCCCGCCCCCTTGCCTGCTTGCCGCTCAACATCGCCACCGTCTCCCCGGCCAGCTCGTCCACACCGAACCGTCCGCTACCTGACACGGCCTGATACGTCGCGACATCGACACGCTCGAGTCCCGCCAGGGCATGCAGGGGCGCCAGTGTAGTGGCGAGCGCCACGCTGACGCTGCCCGGCAGCGCAATCAGCCCGCGTGCACCGATCCGCTCGAGGGCAGCGGGATTCACATCCGCCGCCACCAAGGGGACGTCGGCGCGCATGCGAAACACTGCTGAGCCGTCGATGACCCAGGCATGCGCGGCCGCCGCTTCGGCAAAGCGTTCCGACAGAGCGGATCGCCCGCAAAAGAAAGCCAGGTCCACGCGCGAGAAATCGAATGCGGCGACATCGCCCACCGGCAGCGGGGCGGAGCTCTTCGCGTCCTCATCGGCACTCACCGGCCGGCCGACATTGCGCTCGTCATCGAGGACGTGCAGCTCGGCAACCGGTATTTTTCGCGCGCGCAGCTCATCGAGTACGGCCTCGCCGATCAGGGTCGAGACGCCGACCACGGCGACGCGCAATCGCTTGCTCAGAGCGCTCACGAGCGCTCCGTGATGACGGGGGTCGTTCGCACCACATCTCCGCACTGGGCCCGATACCTCAGGTAGTGGTCCATCAGCACCAGCGCCAGCATGGCCTCGGCGATCGGCGTGGCGCGCACGCCTACGCAGGGATCATGTCGGCCGGTGGTGACCACCTCGACCGGTCTGCCGTGAATGTCGATGGTCTCGCCGGGCAGAGTAATGCTCGAGGTAGGCTTGAGCGCGAGGCTCACCACGATGTCCTGGCCCGAGGAAATGCCGCCGAGCACACCGCCCGCGTGATTGCTCTTGAAGCCGCCCGGGGTGAGTTCGTCGCGATGCTCGGAGCCGCGCTGCAGGACCGCCCCGAAGCCGGCGCCGATCTCCACGCCCTTCACGGCGTTGATGCCCATCATGGCACTCGCCAGGTCAGCGTCGAGCCGCTCGAACACGGGCTCGCCCCAACCCGGCGGGACGCCCTTGGCGATGACGGTCACGCGCGCGCCGATGGAGTCACCTGCCTCGCGCAGCCGCCAGATCAGATCCTCGAGCTCCGGGACGCGGCTGGGGTCGGGACAGAAAAAGGGGTTGTCGTAGGCGGCGGCCGGATCCACCGGCTCGAGCACCAAAGGGCCCATTTGCGCGAGATACCCGGAAATCCCGACCTGCAGGCGCTCGCGCAGATACTTGCGCGCGATGGCGCCGGCCGCCACGCGCATGACGGTCTCGCGCGCCGAGGAGCGTCCGCCTCCGCGATAGTCGCGGAAGCCGTATTTTTGAGTGTAGGTGTAGTCGGCGTGTCCGGGACGAAAGCGGTCCTTGATCTTCTCGTAGTCGCGGGAGCGCTGATCTTCGTTCGCGACCAGCAGACCGATCGGCGTGCCGGTGGTCCTGCCCTCGAACACACCGGAGAGAATGCGCACCGTATCGGGCTCGTGGCGCTGGCTGGTGAATTGCGAGGTGCCGGGACGGCGGCGCTCGACGTCGGCTTGCAAATCCGCCTCGCAGAGGGGGAGGCCCGGCGGACAGCCGTCGACGACGCAGCCGAGAGCCGGGCCGTGGCTCTCGCCAAAACTCGTCACGGTGAAAACGCGACCGAATGTGTTGCCCGCCACGCCTTACTCCAGATCTTCCGCCCGCAACAAGAATACGCCACCGCCGCCCATCGCAATCTCCGGCCAGATGAACGGCATCCGCGGAAAGGCGCGCAGCAGCGTCGCTTCGGTGTTGCCGACTTCCACCACCAGAATGCCGCCGCGACGGAGGTGCCGTCCCCCCGCGGCGAGGATCGCCCGCACCGAATCCAGACCGTCGGTACCCGAGGCAAGGCCCAATCTCGGCTCGTGCTCATACTCGCGCGGCAAGGATCGCATTTCCGCGCGCCCGACGTAGGGCGGATTGCTCACGATGATATCGTAACGACAACCCTCCACGGCGTCGAAGTGATCCGAGCGCAGGATCCTGACGCGATTTTCCAAGTTCAGCCGGCGCCGGTTGCGGCGCGCCACCTGCAGCGCGGCGGCGGATATGTCGACGGCATCCACCCCGGCCTTGGGGAAGGCAGCAGCGCATGCCAGTGCGATCGCCCCCGAGCCGGTCCCGACATCCAGGATCCGGCGCACGCGGCGCGCGTCCACCCAGGGCCGAAAACGCTGCAGGATGAGTTCGGCGATGGGCGAACGCGGCACCAGGACCCGTTCATCCACATACAGCTCGAGGCCGGCGAAGAAGGATCGATGCGTGAGATAGGCCAGCGGCATGCGCTCGGCAATACGGCGCGCGAGCAGGGCGTCGATCCGCGCGCTGCGGCGCGCCGTCAGTGACTTGCCATAGGCGCTCGTGCCCAAGTCGTGTGCAAGACCCGCGGCGAAGAACACTAGCTCGGCCGCCTCGTCGCGCGCATTGTCGGTGCCGTGACCGAAATGCACCCGGGCACGACGCAATGCGCGCTCGCAGCGGTCGATGGCTGCGCCGACGGCTTCCATGCGGGCGCCGACGGTCTCAGCGGCTGTGTGGGATAATCGGCGCATGGCTACTCAAACTAAATTCCTGTCCCTCGCACTCTTCTGCGTGCTCTGCCTGGCGGGCATCGCCGCCGAAATTCTGTGGCACCGCCCGCCTGCCGTAGAGCTGGCCACGGGCTCGTTCATCTCGCCCAGCCGCGAGCTGCCGGATTTTAGCTTGATCGACAGCCACGGGAAGGTCTTTGGCGTGCCGGATCTGCGCGGGCACTGGTCCATGCTGTTCTTCGGTTATACGAACTGCCCGTATTACTGCCCGACGACGCTCACCACGCTTGCCGCCATGCAAAAGCGGCTGCGTGCGGACCGCGCGACGCTTCCCGAGGTGATCTTCGTCTCGGTCGACGCCAAACGCGATACGCCCGAACAACTGGCGAAGTACGTGCCGAAATTCGATCCCGAGTTCATCGGTCTCACCGCCGCGGATCAGCCCAGCATCGAAGCGGTCGCGAAGAAACTCGGGGTGGCCGTGAGCATCTTGCCCGCCGCCGACGGCAACTACATGGTCGATCACAGCGGCGTCATTTTCGTGCTCAACCCCGACGCACGGATCGCCGCGATACTCACCGGCCCTTTTGGAGTGGACGCCGTGCGCGGCGATTTTGAGCGCATCGTCGCCGCCGGCGGCACCCGGGCCGGCCGCACGTGAACGATGCGGGCGACAATGCGGACACCGGCGCCGGCGGCCGCCTGTTCGTCTGGATTCAATACCTGCTGCCGCAGCACGCGCTCTCGAGACTGGTGCTGGCGGCCACCCGGGTGCGTACCCGCTGGTTCAAGGACTGGCTCATTCGCGGCTTTCTCAAGCTGTACCGCGTCGACATGAGCGAAGCGGCCGAGACCGATCCTTACCGCTACGGCAGCTTCAACGAGTTCTTTACCCGTGCGCTCAAGGTCGGTGCGCGCCCCATCGCCGGCGGCGGCGACGCCATCGCCTGCCCTGCCGACGGTTGCATCAGCGAGGCGGGCGGCATCGATCAGGACCGATTGCTGCAGGCCAAGGGCCAATATTACCGGCTCGCCGAGCTACTCGCCGCGCAACCCTGGGCGAGCCGATTCGAGGGCGGCTCCTATGCCACGATCTACCTTGCGCCTTTCAACTATCACCGCGTGCACATGCCGCTACGCGGCGAACTCAAGGAGACCGTGTACGTTCCCGGCCGCCTGTTCAGCGTCAATGCGGTGACGGCGCGGCAGGTGCCCGGATTGTTCGCGCGCAACGAGCGAGTCTTGACGCTGTTCGACACGGCCTACGGCCACGTCGCCCTGGTGCTGGTGGGCGCCCTCAATGTGGGCAGCATGGCCACCGTCTGGGCGGGCGACATCACGCCCGCCGCACGGCGCGTGGTCACCCGGGTGCCCGGACCGGCGATGACCTTGGAGAAGGGTGCGGAACTCGGCCGCTTCAACATGGGATCGACCGTGATCTTGCTGTTCGAGCGCGATCGCGCGCGCTGGCGCCACGAGCTGCGCGCCGGCTGCGAGGTGCGGCTGGGACAGCCGCTGGGCGTCCTCGCGTGAGCTGGCGCCCGACGGCGACCTCGGACGCCCTTCGGCGCCGCGCGGCCATGCTCGCGGGCGCCCGCGAGTTCTTTGCACGGCACGGCGTGCTCGAAGTGGAAACGCCGGTATTGAGCGCCGCCGCCGTGAGCGATCCGCAGATCGAATCGTTGGCGACGCGCATCGCCGGCCTCACGGCGCCCGTCTATCTTTGCACATCGCCTGAATACGCCATGAAGCGGCTGTTGGCGGCGGGCAGCGGCGATATCTACCAGATCTGCAAGGTGTTCCGCGATGGCGAGCGCGGCCGCTGGCATAACCCTGAGTTCACCCTCATCGAGTGGTACCGTTTGGGATTCGACGATGCGGCTCTTATGATCGAGGTCGAGGCGCTGATCGGCTCCCTACTCTCGCCCTATCGAAGTCTCAGGCCTGCGGAACGATTGAGCTATTCGGCTGCGCTGCGGCTCCACGCCGGAGTCGACGCGCACGAAGCGAGCGAGCACGAGCTCTCCGCAGCGGCGTGCCGCCACGGCATCGAGTGCAATGCCGACCTCGACCGCGACGCCAAGCTCGACCTATTGATGGGTCTGGTCGTCGGTCCCCGCTTAGGCGTGGAACGGCCTTGCTTCGTCTGCGATTACCCGGCTTCGCAGGCCGCGCTCGCCCGTTTGAAACCGGGGCCCGTGCCGGTCGCGGCGCGCTTCGAGCTGTACATCGACGGCGTGGAATTGGCCAATGGCTTTCATGAACTCATCGACGGCGCGGCGCAGCGTGCGCGCTTCGAGCAGGAACTCGCCCTGCGCCGCACGCGCGGTCAGGTGCAGCCGCCGCTGGATGAGCGCCTGCTGGCGGCACTGGGGGCGGGCCTGCCGGACTGCGCCGGCGTCGCCTTGGGATTCGACCGTCTGGTCGCGATGGCGCTGGGAGCGCCGCGTCTGGCCGACGCGATGGCATTCACCATCGACAATGCATGAGCCGCGGTTACCGCTAGCTCTTGCCGCGGGACAGATACTCGCCGGTGCGGGTATCGATGCGCAAAATTTCGCCTTCGTTGATGAACAGCGGCACCCGCACCATGGCCCCGGTCTCGAGCTTCGCGGGCTTGGAGCCGCCCGTGGCGGTATCGCCGCGAAGGCCGGGATCCGTCTCGATCACTTTGAGCTCCATATGCGCCGGCGGGGTGACCTGCAAGGGCACGCCGTTCCACAAGGTGACGACGCACACCGTGCCGTCCTTCAGCCACTGGGCGCCCTCGCCCACCGCCTCTTTGGAGGCCGTGAGCTGCTCGAAGGTCTCGGGCGCCATGAAATGGAAGAAGTCTCCGTCGCTGTACAGATACTGCATATCCGTATCGACCACGTCGGCAGCCTCCACGGTATCGCCGGATTTCCAAGTACGTTCGATGGTGCGGCCCGTCTTCAGATTCCGTACCCGAACGCGGTTGAACGCCTGCCCTTTACCCGGCTTGACCATTTCATTCTCGACGATCGCATACGGATCGCCGTCGATCAGGATCTTGAGACCGGACTTGAATTCGTTCGTGCTGTAGTTCGCCATCGAAGGCCTCGGACTTGAAGGGCGCGTATGATAGCCGCAACCCCCTACCTTAGCCAATTCCCGGCGCAAACCCCCGGTTCTGGCGCCGAACACCAAGGGGGATGACGCCGGTCCCAGATTCGACGATTTCCCGGTGTTACACTTCGTTTCCGATTTTGAGAGGATGAGCAGTGAGCGAACAGGGGGCCGTTTCGATGATTGTCATGACGAGGTCGCAGGACCACGTCGAGGCGATCAACAGCACGCTGCGCAACGCGGGCCATCCGGTCCATTGCACCTGGCTGCCGGACGCCCGCGACCTCGGGGATGCCCTTACGCAACTGAACCCTGAAATGCTGGTGGCCTTCATCGAGGAGCTCGGCATCGACTTGGGCGCGCTCATGAAGGTCAAGCAGCAGAGCGCGCCGGGAATGCCGGTGCTCATCATCCGCGAGCACGTCGATGAGGCGGCGATCGCCGAGGCCATGCGGCTGGGCGCGCAGGACGTGGTGACTCTGGCCAATCGCAGCCGCCTGCAATCGGTCGCCACCCGCGAATTGCGCGCCTATAGGCTGGAGCGCGCCCTTTCCACCACGCTGTCCTCGGCACGCGAATATCGCGAACAGCTGCAGAACTTTCTCGAAGGATCGGCCGACGCCATCACGCACGTGCAGGAAGGCATCATCGTCGATGCCAATCGTGCATGGCTCGAGCTGTTCGGCTATTCGGGCGACGATGCCCTCACCGGCACGCCGCTCATGGATCTATTCGAACAGGAAACGCATCCGGCGCTCAAAGGCGCATTGGTCGCGTGCTTGCAGGGGAAGTGGTCGGGCCACGGGCTCAAAGTGCAGGCGTTGCTGTCGGACGGCTCCAACCTGGCTCTCGAACTGCTGCTCACGAAGGCCGATTACGAGAATGAGCCCGCCATCCGCATTGCGATATCTGCATCGCATAAGAAAGGCCACGATCTCGAAGTGCAGCTCGCCGATGCGGTCAAGAACGATGCCTCGACGCGCTACCTGCAGCAGCGCTACCTGGTGGCCGCGGTGCGCGAGCGCTGCGCACTCGGCATGAAAGGCGGCGTGCGTCAATTCGCGCACATCAAGCCGGACCGCTTCCTCGAAATCCAGAATTCCATCGGCGTATTGGCGAGCGAGGATTTCATGGCGCAGCTCGCGGAGCTGCTGCGACCGCAGCTCACTCCCAGCGATTTGTGCGGCCGATTCGGCGGCAACGGCCTGCTGGTCCTGCTCGAGCGCGGCACCGCCCGCGACGTCGAAACCTGGGCCGAGAATGTGGTCAAGCGCGTGAACGAACACATGTTTGCGATCGACGACAAGACCCTGTCGGCCACGGTGACGGTGGGTCTGGGTCTGTTGCCGGCGGCGAACCCCGACGCGGGCGCGGCGGCTCCCGACGTGGGGGCGGCGATCGCCGACGCGGTCAGCGCCACCCGCCGCGGCAGGGAGCTCGGCGGCAATCAGATGTACGTCGTGGACAAGTCCGACACCGACACCCGCGTGCAGGCCTACGACAAGATCTGGGTCAAGCACATCAAGAGTGCGCTGATGGAGAATCGGTTCCGCCTCGTGCAGCAGCCGATAGCGAGCCTGCAGGGCGAGGACAAGGGCATGTTCGACGTGCTGGTGCGCATGCTGGACGAACAGGGCACGGAAGTGCTGCCGGCGGAATTCATCGCCGCCGCCGAACGCAATGATTTGATGAAGAACATCGACCGCTGGGTGATCGGCGCCTCGATGTCGTTCGCCGCCAACCGCAAGGCCGCCTGCATCTTCGTGCGCGTCTCGAAGGACACGGTGCTCGACAAGAGCCTGGTCACGTGGCTCGAAACCCAGTTGAAATCGCTCAAGATCGAAGCGAAGCGGATCTGCATCCAGGTGACCGAAGATTTGGCGACTCAGTACGTGCGGCAAACCAAGGAGCTGGCGGTGAATCTGCGAAAACTCGGGTTTCGGTTCGCGCTCGAGCATTTCGGCACCGGCCGCGATCCGTTGAAGCTGCTGGCCGACCTCGAGATGAATTTCATCAAGATCGACGGCTCGCTGATGCAGGGCCTGTCGACCAATCAGATACAGCAGCAGCGCGTCAAGGGATTGGTGGAAGCGGCCAAGCGCAAGGGCATCGAAACGGTGGCCGAGCGCGTCGAGGACGCCAACACCATGGCCGTGCTGTGGCAGCTGGGCATCGAATTCATCCAGGGATACTTCGTGAACGCGCCCGAGGACGTAACCATGTCCTCGAGCGACCGGCGCTAGTTCAGGCCGGCCCTTTCAGGCCGGCCCTTTCAGGCCGGCCCCTTTAGGCCGGCCGCGCCTTCAGGCCGGCGACACCTCGAGCCGGTCGACCTGCTTGTAGGCGCGCGAGAATCGCTGGCGCCGCTGACCCTTCTTGTCCTGGAACTGCTTGAGCTCCTCGAATTTCAACTTCATCGGCGCGCTATTGCCGCTGTAGACCGTAAGTACCTCGCCCGGGGCCACGACCGCCATCGCCACCAGATACTCGTCGCGCTCCGCGGACTTCTTGCCCGGAATGCCGTAGAGGTTCTGTCCCTTGCCCGCGGTCATTTCTTCTATTTGCGCCGTCTGCAGCGCCAGAACTTCACCGTCATTGTTGACGAACACCGCCATCCCGGTGTTTTGCGCCAGCGGCTGCGCCGGCAGCACCCGCGCATTCTCCGGCACTTTCAGCACGGACTTGCCTTTCTTGTTGCGCGCATACAGTTCGCGCAACTTGACCGCGAATCCATAGCCGGCGTCGCTCGCCAGCAACCACAGGTCGTCCGGTTCGCCGATGAGCACCGCCGCAAAGGTGGCGCCGTCCGGAGGATCCACCGTCCCGGACAGCGGTTCGCCGTAGCCGCGCGCAGCCGGCAGCTGATGCGCGTCGAGGCTGTAGGCCCGCCCGGTCGAATCGATGAACACGGCCTGCTGCAGGTTCTTGCCCTTGGCGGCCGCCTGGAACTCATCGCCGCCCTTGTAGCTCAAGGCGCGTGCATCGATGTCGTGCCCCTTGGCGGCGCGCACCCAGCCCAGGCGCGACAGCACCACCGTGGCGGGTTCGCTGGTGATGAGTTCCGTCTCGGAGATGGCCTGCGCGGCCTCGCGCTCCACCAGTTTGGTGCGGCGCGCATCGCCGTATTCTTCCGCGTCCTCGAGCAACTCCTCGCGCACCAGCTTGGTGAGCCGCGCCTTGCTTTTCAAGATGCGGTCGATTTCATCGCGCTCCTCCGCGAGCTTCTTCTGCTCCTCGCGGATTTTCATTTCCTCGAGCTTCGCGAGCCGGCGCAGCTTGGTCTCGAGAATTTCCTCGGCTTGCTCCTCGGAGAGCTTGAAGCGCTTGATCAACGCCGGCTTCGGCTCCTCGACGGTGCGCACGATGCGGATCACCTCATCGAGATTCAGGTACGCGATCAGCAAGCCGTCCAAGATATGCAGCCGCGCGGACAGTTTGTCGTGGCGAAATTTCAGGCGCTTGGTCACCGTGTCCTTGCGGAACTCGAGCCACTCGAGGAGCAGCGGCTTCAAACCCATGACGCGCGGGCGCCCGTCCAGGGCGATGACGTTCAAATTGACGCGGTAGGTGCGCTCCAGATCCGTGGTCGCGAACAGGTGCACCATCAGCGCCGTCGTGTCGACACGGTTGGACTTCGGCACGATGACGAGGCGCGTCGGATTCTCATGATCCGATTCGTCGCGGATGTCCTCCACCATCGGCAGTTTCTTCTGCTGGATCTGCGCCGCAATCTGCTCCTGAACCTTGGCGCCGGACACCTGGAAGGGCAGCGCATCGATGACGATCTCCCCATCCTCGATCTCGTAGGTGGCGCGCGCGCGGAAGCTGCCGTTACCGGTGTCGTACATTTGCACCAGATCGGCCCGCGGCGAAACGATTTCCCCGCCCGTGGGCAGATCCGGTCCTTTGACGTGCGCCATCAATTTGCGGGTGGTCAGATCCGGATCATCGAGCAGCGCCACACAGGCATTCACCACCTCGCGCAAGTTGTGCGGCGGGATGTCGGTGGCCATGCCCACCGCGATCCCGGACCCGCCGTTCAGCAATAAATTGGGCACGCGCGCCGGCAGCATGGTCGGCTCCTCCAACGTGCCGTCGAAATTGGGTGCCCACTCGACCGTGCCCGAGCCCAACTCCTGCAGCAGCAGCTCTGCATAGCGCGTCAGGCGCGACTCGGTATAACGCATGGCGGCGAAGGACTTGGGATCGTCCGTCGATCCCCAGTTGCCCTGGCCGTCCACGATGGGGTAGCGGTAGGAGAAGTCCTGCGCCATGTGCACCATGGCCTCGTAGCAGGCCGAATCGCCGTGCGGGTGGAACTTGCCGATCACATCGCCGACGGTGCGCGCCGATTTCTTGTGCTTGGAGCCGGCCGCGAGGGCAAGCTCGCTCATGGCGTAGATGATGCGCCGCTGCACCGGCTTCAAGCCGTCGCTCAATGAAGGCAGCGCACGGTCCAGGATGACGTACATCGAATAGTCGAGGTAGGCGCTTTCTGCAAAGGCCTTGATGGGCCTGCGCTCGATGCCCTCGAAATTCAGTTCTTGGTCTTTCATGGTGAATCGCTACAGATGGGCGAGGTTGCCCTTGCTCTCCAGCCATTCGCGCCGATCGCCCGCGCGCTTCTTGGCGAGCAGCATGTCGAACAACTGATCCGGACTGTCTTTGGCATCGATGGTGAGTTGCACCAGGCGGCGCGTCTGCGGCGCCATGGTGGTTTCACGCAATTGCGTCGCGCTCATTTCACCCAGGCCCTTGAAGCGGGTCACCACCGCCTTGGTGCGCGAATTCGCCTCGGCAATGCGTTTCAGTGCCCTCTCGCGCTCGGCTTCGTCGAGCGCATACACCACTTCCTTGCCGGCGTCGATGCGAAACAGCGGCGGCATGCAGACGTACACATGTCCTGCCGTCACCAGCGGACGGTAGTGGCGCAGGAACAATGCGCAGAGCAGTGTGGCGATGTGCTGCCCGTCGCTGTCGGCATCCGCCAGAATGCAGATCTTGTGGTAACGCAGGCCGGATAAATCCGTGGTGGCGGGATCCACGCCGATGGCGATGCTGATGTTGTGCACCTCCTGGGACTGCAGCACCTCGCCGGCATCCGACTCCCAGGTGTTCAAGATCTTGCCGCGCAGCGGCATGATGGCTTGGGTGACGCGGTCGCGCGCCTGCTTGGCGGAGCCTCCGGCCGAATCGCCCTCCACCAGAAACAGCTCGCCGCGCGCCGGATCCTGGCTCACGCAATCGGCGAGCTTGCCCGGCAACGCGGGACCGGCCACCACGCGCTTGCGCGCGACCTTCTGGCTGTCCTTGAAGCGCTGCTGCGCGTTGGCGATGGCCAGCATGGCGATTTTCTCGCCTTGATCGGGGTGCTGATTGAGCCACAGCGCGAATGTGTCTTTGATCACCCCCTGCACGATGCCGGCGGACTCGCGCGAGGACAGCTTCTCCTTCGTCTGCCCGGCGAACTGCGGCTCGTGCATCTTCATGGACAGCACGAAGCTCACGCCGTCCCACACATCCTCCGGGGTCAGTTTCAAGCCGCGCGGCACCAGATTGCGGAACTCGCAGAACTCGCGCACGGCATCGGAGGCGCCGGTGCGCAAACCATTCACATGCGTGCCGCCCTCGGTGGTGGGAATCAAATTAACGTAGCTTTCGGTGACCGGATGCTCGGACTCGAGTACCCAGGCAAATGCCCATTCCAGGCCGCCGCCCTCGATGTCACGCTTGCCGTAGAAGGTCTCCGCCGGCAGCCATTCGCCCTTGCCGAGCTCCTCGGCGAGGTATTGGTGCAGGCCGCCGGTGTAGAACCACTCGTCCTTCTCGCCGGTGAGCTCATTGCTGAGCGTCACACGCAGGTTGGGACATAGCACCGCCTTGGCGCGCAGCACCTGTTTGAGCTTCGGGACGGCAAACTTGTCTGAATCGAAGTATTTCGGATCCGGCCAAAAGCGGATGGTGGTGCCGGTCCTGGACTTCGGCACATCGCCGACGACTTCGAGTTTCGACTTGGGTTTGCCGCCGGCGTAGCTCTGGTTGTATTCCTTGCCGCCGCGGCGCACCCACACTTCGAGGTTCTTGGACAGGGCATTGACCACCGACACGCCGACGCCGTGCAAGCCTCCGGAATGCTGATAGCTCTTGTCGTTGAATTTTCCGCCGGCGTGCAGGCGCGTCAGAATCAACTCGACGCCGCTGATCTTCTCCTTCGGATGGATGTCCACCGGCATGCCCCGCCCGTTGTCCTCGACTTGGGCTGAGCCGTCCTTGTACAACGTGACATCAATGGCGTCGCAATAGCCGTTGATGGCTTCATCGACGCTGTTGTCGATCACCTCGTGCGCGAGATGATTCGGCCGAGTGGTGTCGGTATACATGCCCGGCCGCCGGCGGACCGGGTCCAGGCCGCTCAATACTTCGATGTCGGAGGCCGTGTAGGACGATGCCATATTTCTCAGGCGCTAAACGCGCCACCCTTCAACGGGGTCGAAGCGACCCCGACCTTGATCGTTTAAGACAACTGAAGGCGGCGGAGTCTAGCATGCGAATCCACCGCTGATCAGCTGGCAGCCTACTCACGATTCGGCTATCTTCCGAGGACCATGGGAATCGCAAACGCTCAGAATCTGGTACGCACGCTGCCCGTGCTGCCGCGCCCCTATGGCATCCGCGTGCGCCTGAAGACGGGCGACCCATTTGCGAAGCTGCTCGGCGCCGATTGGCAGAAGACGCACTGGTTCTTTACCGCCGCGGAGCGCGACCGGGTTCTCGAGGACATGTCGCGCAAGCACGAATACTCGCGAATCGGCGATCAACCCGCCCTGGTGTTCGAAAAGGTCGAAAAGCTCGCCGAAAGCCGCAATTTCTAGTCTAGGCGCTACGCGCCCCGGGCCACGCTCTTCCTCTTCGGGCCGCGCTCATATTCGGGGCCGCCTCGGCCCCGTTGATAGGTGGCGCGCAGCGCCTAGAAATGGGGGCGTAGCCCCTAGAAAGTACGCCCCAGGAACAGGTAGAACGCCGCGTTCCCGCTGTGGTCATAGCCGGACCCAAGATAGACCGGACCGAGAAAGGTATCGAAGGCCAGGAACACCGACGCGTCCTTGTGGGCCGATCCGTAACTGATATCCCCGCGGTGTTCCCAGGTATTGCCGACCTCGAATGACATGCCGATATAAGCGGGAAACTCGAAGAAGCCCTCGCCGCCGCGGCCGATCTTGCGAAAATAAATTGCGCGCGCAATCGCATATTGCGGGCCGAACAATGAGTCGGGCGCGAGACCCGATAGATTGAAAAACCCGCCGAGGGAGTAGAACTCGGGCAATGCATTCGCGCTGTATCGGCCGTCCAAGGTACTCCCGGCCGAGGTCCAAAGCAGAATGGTATTGCGGCCATTCGAGCGGGCCATCAACCAATCGGCCTGCACTTTGTCGGACGCGATGTCCGCGCCCAAATCCGTGCGATTCGCATCCCATTGCAGGCTGAATGTCTGGCCGTCGCGCGGAAAATGCACGTTGTCCAAGCGGTCGTAGCTGAACTTGAAGAAGAATTCGCCGTTGTTGTACTGCTGCTCCACGAGGTCGGGATCACCGAGGCGCACGTGCGTGAAGCCGTTGGTTCTATGGATCCCCACGCGGATCTCGCCCCAGTTGCCCAGGTTGCGTCCGACGTCCAGATCGGCTTCCACCTCGCGGTCGCGGAAATCGGCGACCTCCACATCGTCGGTGTAGACCGTCAGATCGCGCGCTTCCACTCGCGCGCTCGGTGCCACGAACCAGGTCCGCGACGCATCGAGAGGCTGGTAGAACTCGCTGACCACCTTGGGATCGCTGCCGATCTGCACATCCGTCAGTAATTCCGCGCCCAGCTCGTTGATTTCGGTCAATATGAAACGCGCCGCCGCGTTGTAGCGGCTATTGCCCTGAAAATCATCCTCGAGATTCAAACCGAAGCGCAGGTAATTCGGACCCCAGGATTTGCGCCGCGCGCGCAGCTCCAGGCCGCTTTCATCATCGTCGGTGTCGCCGGTCGGCGCGGCAGTGCCCGTGCCGGCAGCCGCGCCCGCGCCGGCTGCGGTACCGGTTGCAGTGGCCGATCCGGTCGCGGCGGCCGTGCTGGGAGCGGCCGCAGCGCCGGGGGCGCCGGTGTTCGGCCGGCCGGCCGGCTGCGCGGGATGTTCGACCAAGGTGTAGTCGAGGGTCTCGAAATTTCCCAGCCCGTACAGCTCCGTGATGCGCCGGCCCACTTCATTGAGATCCAGCGGCTTTCCCACCAACGGCTGCATCTCCGCCATGATGGTTTTCTCGTAGCGCTTGGATTGTTCATCGACGCGGACGAACTGGATCGCCGGCAGGCCGGGCTCACGCGCCGCGCGGCGCGCCAAGTACTCTCGATAGGCGGAATCGCCGACGCTGTAGGCCGAGAGCTTGGGCACGGCATCGCGTGCCGCCGCCGCGCCGCCGGCGATGACGTTGGCGGGGACCGTGAAATCCGTCGCGGTCGCCGTCCCGAGATTGGGCTCGATCAAGATATCCTGAGGACCCAAGGTGGCGCGCTGGTAGTCGGAGTCCTTGCGCACCAAAATCGCCAGCATCTGATTGGAGATCGACAGCGCGGAATCGAGCGCTGCACGGCCCTGCAGGGGAAAACTGACATCCGATACGATGAGAACGTCGGCATGCATCGCTCGCGCCACGTTGATGGGCAGGTTCTCCGCCAGCCCGCCATCGACCAACAACCGTCCGTCCAACTCGACCGGCGCGAATACCCCCGGCGCCGACATGCTGGCGCGCATGGCGATGGCGAGATCGCCCTTGTCCATGAGTAGCGCGTTGCCGGTTTCCAGATCGGTCGCCACCGCGCGAAACGGGGTGGGCAGCAGATCGAAATTCGTGGTGTTGCTGAACGGCAGGGTCAGCTGGCGCAAGGTCTCCTGCAGCTTCTGCCCTTGAATCAAACCCTTCGGCAGCAAGAGCTTGCCGTGCTTCAGGCCGAGGGGCAGCCGCACCAGAAAGTTGCGGTCGTCCTGCTTGCGCCTGAATGCGAGGTCCTGGCGCGGCGGCGCATCGCGAAACGCCTCCTGCCAATCGAGCGAGCGCATGGTGGCATCGATCTGCTTCGCCGTCATGCCGCTGGCGTACAGGCCGCCGACGATGGCACCCATGCTGGTGCCGGCGATGCAGTCGATGGGAATTTGCAGGTCCTCGAGGACTTTGAGGACGCCGATATGCGCCATTCCGCGCGCGCCGCCCCCGGACAGCACCAGGCAAATCCGCGGGCGAACCGGCGAGTCCGCGGCCGCCCATGAACTTGCGGGCCACGCGGATCCGGCCAAGATCGTCCAGGCCAGACCCAGTCGTAGAATGAGCTTCCCCATGTGGGGAACTAGTTTAGTTCACGACGTCGATACTGGAAGCAGTAAAGGTGTTGTTACCCCGGTTGTAGACGCCCGCGGCCACGAAGTGATACGCGGGGGTCGCGGCGGCGATTTCAACCGGCAGGTGAGCCGCGTAGGTCGAGAAGTTGTTGGTGATGGTGACGGCGATGGCGTCCGCACCCGACAGATTCCCTACGGCGAACACCGGCTGGAACACCGCGGGCAGACCGGCGGGCGGAGCCGGCCCCACCTGCGGCACGATTAGCGGCGACGCCGCCAGAGAACTCAGGTCGATGCTCTCGGATCCGATCCGGATCACCGCCGAGGCCAAATCAGGGTTGCTGAGATCGATGGTCATCCCGGTAGACGTTATCGTCCTGAACGGTGTGGTCGTCCCGGTACTGTTCCAATCGACCTGCAGCCGGGCCGGTACCGACAATTCGGGGTTGATGGCGAAGGCCTCGAAATCCGGCGGCGCGCTGCCGAACGGCGCGGTAAAGCCGTCGATCCACATCGGGCTGCCGGCCACGTCACCGGCGGGCAGCGTCAGGCTGCCCGTGTTGACCACGTAGCTCGCGGGCGTCACGGTGCCATTGCCGGTGAAGTCATAGTTGCTGACCGGCCAATAGTTGATGGTCTGTAGATCCATCGTCAGGCTCCCCGTTGCAGAGGAAACCAACGGCCCCCACATTTGCGTCGATATGAGGCGCACCGATCCCGTGTTGGTGCTGGAATCTCCGGTCGCGTCCAGGGTCGTGACACCGGAGGCGGGCAGGGAATAAATGCCGCGCGCGATGATGTGCTGGCCCACCGATACGGAATTGTAATTGAGGCCCGTGGCCGTGTAGGCCGGATTGTCATCGGCCGTCACGATGGTGCTGGGACCCAGCAAAACCACGGCGTCGGGGGTGTTGATGTAAGAGGTCTGGCCGTCATTGACGAACAAGGTTGCGCCGCGCAGGGTCAGGGTGTTGCCGCTGCGCTTGATCACATCCCCCTCCAAGCCCTGGGTGTAAAAGTCCTCGAGGGTGCTTCCCGCGACCACATAGGTCGAATTGAATTTTCCCGCCGTTACCGAGGCGTTCAAAGTCGGGCTCGGCTGGTAGGTAGTGTACGCCGCAGTCATGGTGGTGCCGGCGGACAGCAGCGACAGCGCGGTGATTCCCGGCTTACCCGTATAGTAGACGCCATTGATCAGGAACACCGTATTCGCGTCGTTGAACATCGTGAGCTGTCCGAGAACGTCGACTTCGTCGTAGAACGGCCGCACGTACACCGTGTAGGTGCCGATGTTGATGTCCGAATTGATCAGCGGGCCGCGCACGCGAATCGGCTTCGTGTCCGGCGCGCCGGCCGACACGGTTACGAAGGGCTTGATGGTCACTTTGGGCGGACTCGTCGAGTGATCCACCACGTTCGATGCGGCGAGATCGAAATTGATGGCCAGGCGCTGCGCGCTCGACGAGGACAGGGTGGGCACGATGATCAGCGGATTTTTCGGATCCAAGGTCACGGTGATGGTCTGCGTGGTCACTGCGGCACCCGTCGTATCCACGACGGTCGCTTTCGTCGGTATGCCGTTGACGATGACGGAGATATTGGCAGAGGTGTAGTCCAGGGTGATGGTGGCGGTGGTATAGGTGTCGTTCGGGATGCTCGCGGCGCTATACAGCTCATCGATAGTGTCGAGTTTTGTGAAGTCGACGGTTTCCGGGGTCGCTATGGCGGTAATCACCCCGTAGGCCTCGCCGGTCAGGGTCACCGAATCGACGTTCACGGTGTAGGACGTGTAGTCGTCCGGCGTCGTATCGCTCAAAGTGATCCAGGCCACCCCATAGCCGCTGTCCAAGTTGTTGTGATGGCAGCCGGCCGCGATGACGGCGGCGGCGGCGCACAGAAGCGCGCTCGAGAATTTTCGCGCAGATCGAGGGAACGATGGGTGCACTACAGCTTCCAATAGGGGTAAGTTAAGTTTTAGGGTGCGTAGAATAAAGGCTTTCGAGAGCGGGTGCCCGGCAAAGTTCCATTTAAGGGTTTAAGCCCCCGCTGGGCGGGGTACTTGCTGGGTAATACAGTGAATGTTGCCTCCGCCGAGCAGCACTTCACGGGTGGCGACTCCCAGTACCTTGCGAGTGGGAAACAGCCGGGCGAGCGTAGCCATCGCCGCAGCGTCGTGGCGTTTGTCGTACAGCGGCATGACGACGCATTTGTTGGCAACGTAGAAATTGACGTACGACGCCGGCAAGCGATCGCCGGCCTTGCGCGGGCGGCTGCCCGCGCGCCGATCGATTCCGGCGGCCTCTTCTTCGGTCATGTAGAGCGGTCGGGGCTGGTGGATCTTATGGATGGTCAGCTCGCGGCCCCGTGCGTCGCGGGCCTTGCTCAGGCGCAGGTAGGCATCCTGTGAAATCTCGTATTGCGGATCCTCGCGATCCTTAGTCCACGTCAGGACGACGTGCCCCGGACTCGTGAAGCAGGCGAGTTCGTCGATGTGTCCGCCGGTCTCATCGAGGTAAACACCCCGGCCCAGCCAGATCACCGTCGTCACCCCGAGATAGCGGCGCAGCATCTCCTCTATGTCGGCGCGGCTCATGTTCGGGTTGCGATTGGGATTGAGCAAACACTCCTCGGTGGTCAGGCACGTGCCTTGGCCGTCCACGTGGATGGCGCCGCCTTCGAGCACGAACGATGTGCGGTACCGATCGGCGCCTTCGACCTCCAGCACCTTTTGTGCGACCTCATCATCGCGATCCCAGGGGAAGTACAAGCCTCCGTCGAGGCCGCCCCAAGCATTGAACGACCAGTCCACGCCGCGCCGCCGGCCCTTGGCGTCGATGACGAAAGTAGGCCCGCAGTCGCGTATCCACGCGTCGTTGCTGCTGATCTCCACGACCCGCACGCGGCGGGCCAAACGCGCACGCGCATTCTGGAATTGCGCGGCCGAGACGCCCACGGTCACCGGCTCGCCCTGGGCGATGGCGGCTGCGACCGCCGCGAACACGGCCTGCGCGGGCTTGGCTCCGCCGCGCCAATTGTCGGTGCGCTCGGGCCAAAGCATCCAGCAGCCGGTATGGCGCTCGAATTCCGCGGGCATGCGGAAGCCGTCCTTTGCGGGGGTCGATGTCAGTGTACGCAATGCTCTTTCTCCGGTCGCGCATGCTAGCATTGCCGCGAAAATTACAGGAGCGATGAATGTCAGACGCGAAGCCCGTGCACGTTCAGGTTCCCGCCGGCGGCGAGAAGATCACGATCGCGAACGGTCAATTGAAGGTGCCGGACCGGCCCATCATCCCATTCATCGAGGGCGACGGCACCGGCCGCGATATCTGGCGCGCGAGCGTGAGGGTATTCGACGCGGCGGTACAAAAAGCCTACGGCGGAAAGCGCAAGATTCACTGGATGGAGGTGTTCGCCGGCGAGAAGGCCAACAAGGCGTACAACACGTGGCTGCCCGACGAAACCGTCACCGCCTGCCGCGACTACCTGATCTCGATCAAGGGTCCGCTCACGACGCCCGTGGGCGGCGGCATCCGCTCGCTCAATGTGGCGCTGCGCCAATTGTTGGACCTGTACGTGTGCCTGCGGCCCGTGCGCTGGTTCAAGGGCGTCCCCTCTCCCGTCAAGACGCCGGAAAAGGTCGACATGGTGATCTTCCGCGAAAATACCGAGGACATTTACGCCGGCATCGAGTTCGAGGCCGGCACTCCGGATGCAAGGAAATTCCTCGACCTATTCAAGCAGAATTTTCCCAAGCAGTTTGCCAAGATCCGCTTTCCGGACAGCTCCGGAATCGGCTTGAAGCCTGCCTCCAAGGAAGGCACCGACCGTCTGTTCCGCGCCACCGTCGCTTATGCGATCGCCAATAAGCGCAAGAGCGTGACGATCGTGCACAAGGGCAACATCATGAAATTCACCGAGGGTGCGTTTCGCAATTGGTGCTACAGCCTCGCCGAAGCGGAATTTCCAGCGCAGGTTTTCACGTGGGAACAATGGGAGCGCATCAAAGCCGCGAAGGGTGAAACGGAGGCCAATGCTCAGATGGATGCCGCCAAGAAGGCGGGCAAGATCATCATCAAGGATGCGATTGCCGACATCACGCTGCAGCAGGTACTGACCCGCCCGGACGAATTCGACGTGGTCGCCACCATGAATCTCAACGGGGACTATCTGTCGGATGCCCTGGCCGCTCAAGTCGGCGGCATCGGCATCGCGCCGGGGGGCAATATCAATTATCTGACGGGCCATGCGGTGTTCGAGGCCACTCACGGGACCGCGCCCAAGTATGCGGACCTGGACAAAGTCAATCCGGGTTCAGTGATCCTGTCGGGCGAGATGATGCTGCGCTACATGGGCTGGCTGGAAGCCGCGGATGCCATCATCGGCGCCATGGACAGGACGATTGCGCAGAAGACCGTGACCTACGATTTTGCGCGATTGATGGACGGGGCGACCGAGGTCAAGTGCAGTGAATTCGGCGACATTCTGATTCGCAATCTGTAGCCGAGATTGCGGCAAGACGCGGCGCCCGCGCGCGAAATTCAACCCGCCGCGCGCTTGAGTTCCGGCGGGGCGGCCTGCGCAGCCGAGCGCTGCTTCAGGACGTCGAATGCGGCGATCCGGTAGGCCTCGGTCATGGTGGGAAAATTGAATATCTGCTCGACGAAGAAATCGGCGCTCTGCCCCGTGGCAATCGCCGCCTGTCCCAAATGGATGAGTTCGGTGGCGCCCTCGCCGATGATCTGAGCGCCGAGCACGCGCGCGCTGCCGCGTTCGCAGAGCAGCGACAGGAATCCTTGGGGCTCGCCCGCAATGTGAGCGCGCGCAACCTCGCCGAAGTCGGCGCGGCCGACGATCACGTCCATGTTTTTCGCCGCGGCTTCGCCTTGCGACAGCCCCACGGTGGCGATCTCGGGAATCGTATACACCCCGCTCGGCACCAGACTGGTGACGGGAGGCGGGGGCAACCCGAGGGCCGCAAGCGCGGCGCGCCGGCCCTGATCGGCGGCCGCGCAGGCCAGCGCGGGAGGTCCGATGGCATCGCCCGCGGCGAAGATTCCCGGAATATTGGTCTCGAATCGCTCATCCACCTGCACGTGCCCGCGGCTGCTGATGGCGAGTTGCAGCCGGTCGAGACCGATGCCGTCCAAGTTGGCCACGCGGCCGAATGCGGCGAACACGATGTCGGCGCTCAGCGTCCGGCCGTCCTTGAGCTGCACCTGCACCTGCGAGAACCCGTCGAAGCGTGCCCCGGCGACCTCGGCGCCTCCCTGGTAGCTGCCGCCCATCGACCGGAACGCATCGACAAACCCCGTGCGCAGCGCAGGGTCGAGAAACCCCAGCGGCTCGGCAGCCTTGTCGAGCAGAGTCACGGCGCAGCCCAGGGCGGCGAAGATCGAGGCGTACTCGCAGGCGATGACGCCGCTGCCCAGCACCACCATCGAGCGGGGCTTGTACGCCAGGCTCAATATGGAATCGCTGTCGAGGATGTGCTCGTGGTCGACTTCGACGGCAGCCACGTGCCGCGGCCTCGATCCGGTGGCGAGCAGCACGCGCGGCGCGCGCACTACGGTTCGCGAGCCGTCCAGGCGCTGCACCTCGATGCGATTCGCATCCAGGAAGACGCCGCGCCCGCGAATCAGCTCGACCTGATTGCGCGCGAGCTGTGCCTGCAGGTAGCGGTCTTGGGCGCCGATCACGGCGTCGACGCCGTGGAGCAACGCGGACAAGGGCGCGTCGCCGCGCAGTTCGACGGCCAAGGACGAGGCACTGCCCTGCAAGCGGCGGTAGCGCAGCGCCTGTTCCCGCAGCGCCTTGCTGGGAATCGTGCCCGACAGCAGGCAGGAGCCGCCGACTTGCGAGTCACGTTCGATGACGCCTGCGCGATAGCCGGCTTTGGCGGCCTGAATCGCCGCTTTCTGTCCGGCCGGACCCGACCCTATGCAAAGAATGTCGAAGTCGTTGCGCGGCATCTAGCCCGCCAGGGCGCGCACGCGATCGCGCTTTGCGAGCATGTGCCGGCGGTCGTCGGGAAATAGGCCGAGCTGCTCGAACACCGGACTCTCGATCACCATGTCCTCGGTAATCAGCTCGGCATGCAGGGTGTGGGCGGCCAACAAGTGCGCCGCGTGCACGGTTCCCGCCAGATCGCTTTGAGCCGATTCGCGGTAGTTGCGCCAATCGCTCGCCGCATCCTGCACGTCCTTGGGCAGCAGCCAGTTGTTCATCAACAGGCGCCCCAGCGCCGGTTCGAACTCGACCACGAGATCGCCGAATGCGCGCGCGTCCAGGCGCTCGCGCGCTTGCGCCTCGAAGCGCGACAGGATCTTCAACGCAAGCGCGGCCCCCGTGCGGTGCATGAGCGCGGCCAGGAATGCACTTTCAACATGTTTGCGGCGTTCGCGCGCGATCTCCTTCGCCCACAGGCCCGCCAGCCACGCCTCCTGCCATAGTTCCTCGCTCTGCGGCTCATGGCCGGGAGCGGCAAACACCTCGCCGCGCAGCATCACCGCCATCGCGATGTTGCGTACCTCGGCGACGCCGAGCCACGAAATCGCCTGCTGCAGCGACACGATCGCCGTCCGCGGCCGCAACGCCGGAGAATTCGCCACCCGGATGATCTCGCCGGCGAGCGCCGGATCGGATTGAATCAGCCGCGCCAGCTGGGCCGCGTCGGTGACTTGCTGAGCCGTGAGCTGCGCCAGCTGCGCACACACTCGCGGCAGCGGCGCAATCGTCTGCGGAGCCGTCAAGGATTCACTCAGGTAGGCGCGCGCCGCCCGGGAATCCAGGGTGGATGAGACGACGGCGGAATCGACACTCACGGCTCACCCCTTGCATTGCGCGTACCTTATGTATCGGCAGGCGGCGGGGATGCTTAACGAGATTCCCCTACAAGGAGCCTGATTAAGTCAAATATGCCTTGTCCAAGGCCTGCCTCAAGTCTTCGACCAGGTCCGTGGCGTCCTCCAGGCCGATCGACAGGCGCACCGTGCCCCGGGTAATCAACGAAGCGGCGCGCTGTTCGGGGGAGAATTCGCCTCCCACCAGCAGCTGGGGCGGCATCACCAGCGACTCCGCGGATCCCACGCTCGCCGAAATCGAGAAATACTGCAGTGCTTCGGCAAAGCGCGCGCCCTGCTCGAAGCCGCCGTCCAACTCGATGGTCACGATGGTGCCGAAGTCTTTCATTTGCCGGCGGGCCAGACGGTGTTGCGGATGACTCTCGAGACCCGGGTAGTGAACGCGCTTCACCCGGGGATGGCTTTCGAGGTACAGGCTCAGCGTAAGTGCGTTCGCGCACTGGCGCTCGTAGCGCAGGAAGTACGTGCGCATGCCGCGCTGAATCAAGAAGGCCGCGTGCGGATCGAGCGTCGGACCCATGGAGACGATGTCCTTGCGCATCTGCGAAATCAGCGCGCCGTTCGAAATGATGGCGCCGCCCATCACGTCGCCGTGACCGGATGCGTACTTCGTGAGGCTGTGCAGGTAGATATCGATGTCGTAGGCGCCGTGGTTGTGAAAGCCGGCAAAGGTGTTGTCCATCACCGTGAGCGCACCCGCGCGGCGCGCATGCGCGGTCAGGTGCTCGATGTCGGCGATCTTGGTGACGGGATTGGTCGGGCTCTCGAACACCACCAGGCGAGTCGGTACCTCGCGCAGTATCCGTTCGATGCCGGCCAGGTCTTCGATGGACAGCAGAGTATGAACGACCCCGAACTTCGCCAGGAGATGCTGCACGATGTAGCGGGTGGGGCCGTACGATTCGACGAAGGCGAGAATGTGATCGCCTTGTTTGCACAGGGACAGAAGGCTCGCGGCGATGGTCGCGACACCGGATCCCGTCAGCAGACAATCATCCCTGCCCTGCAGCTGGGCGAGCAGCAGCTGCAATTGCCGCAGGGTGGGATTCGAGGTTCGCGAATAGAAGAAGCCCTCGCGATCGCCGCGCAGGTAGCGCAGCGTCTCGTCCGTATCATCGAAGGAGAACTTGACGGACTGGTAGATCGGCGCCACCAGGGGACGATTGTCCGACGGCAGCTCGACGGTGGGGGGATGATTCACGCGCGTGTCGTTTTTCATTCAACGCACGATAATCGAGGAAGCCCCGCTTTGAAAGCGCGGGCCGCTGCAGGCGCCGCCGGACGATCGGCGCTCAGGGCGCCAGGTAGCGGTCCAATTCGGCGCTGATGCCCGCCGCCGAATCAAATAGAGTCTCGCCGTCGGCCGCCGTCAGTCCGAGGTCCAGAAACGCGGCATCCGTGACCAGGAGGTCCCGGGCGAGCTGCGTGGATTCACGCAGCGTGAAGTCCGCGAGCGAATGCGCCACATAGACGACGTTGCTCTCGAAGCGCGCGGCACCGGCGGATGCGTAGGCCTCCCACTGGGCCGTCACCGTCAGCACCGGCGGCGGCAGCGCCCATGCAGTGACGACGCGAGCGCCGATGTGGCGATGAAAGGTCTCGATCAGCCGATCGTAATCGTCGCCGGCCAATTTCTTGCCGGCGCGTTGCGCAAGTTCATGCACCGCACCCAAGGTGACCACCTTGCCGATGTTGTGCAATAGCCCGCACAGGTAGCTCATGCCGGTCTCACGGGCCACCATGTGCGCCAGTTGCCGCGACCACAGCGCGGTGGCCAATGAGTGCCGCCACAGCCGTCGCGCCTTGTGCTGCTGACCCTTGACGTCGAGCAACTTGCCTTGCAGCGCCAAGGCGAAAGCGATGTTGGCTACTTCGTCGAATCCCAGCCAGGCGATCGCCTGCGGCAGCGAAACGATGGGCGATGCCGGACGCTTGGCCGCCGACCCGGCGATGCGCAGCACATACATGGTGAGCGCGGGGTCCGCGTTGATGATGTCCGCGAGCTGTCGCGCGTTGGTCGAGTGCTGAGGTCCCGTGCGCGCGACGCGTACTGCGACCTCGGGCAACAGCGGCACGGTGAGTTCGTCGTTGGCCAGGCACTTCTCGAGCAGGCCGTGGACGAACTCGCAGTCACTCAGCGCATCGGGGGAATTCGTCGTCAGCGGGGCCATAGTGTCCGGCATTGTCCGTGTAACGACCGGGGCCGGCACGACTTGAGTCGCACATTCGGGCCGATTTAATGCGTAAAATCGGGCGGCCATGGATGCCGCAGCAGATTTGGAGAGAGAACCGCAGCCGCGATTGCGGGAAATCCCCTACAACTACACCTCGCTGGCCGACCGCGAGATCGTCATTCGTCTGCTGGGCGAGGCCGCGTGGGAGGTGCTCGACGGACTGCGCGCCGAGCGGCGCACCGGCCGGTCGGCGCGAATGCTGTACGAGGTGCTCGGCGACATCTGGGTCGTCGACCGCAATCCCTACTTGCAGGACGACCTGCTCGACAACCCGAAGCGCAGGCGGCAGCTGATCGAGGCACTGCATCATCGCCTGCACGAGATGGAGAAGCGCCGCGACGCCGCCGACCGGGATCGCGACGTCAAGGTCGGGCAATTGCTGCGCGCCGCCGGCGAGGCGGTGCTGCAATTCGAGCGCCGCTTCGTGGAACTCGAGCAGATGCGTAAAAAGGCGCGCCGCCTGTTCCTCAAGCACACGCGCAAGGACAATATCCGCTTCGACGCATTCTCCCGGGTCGCGCACGTCACCGACGCCACCGACTGGCGCGTCGAGCTGCCGTTTACGGTACTGGCGCCGGATAGCGAAGCGGATACGGCTGCGCTGGTGCGCGACTGCATCGAATTAGGACTCACCGTCATCCCGCGCGGCGGCGGCACCGGATACACGGGCGGCGTCGTGCCGCTGACCCCCTGGTCCGCGGTGATCAATACGGAGAAACTCGACTCCCTGGGACCCGTGGAGACCGTGACCTTACCCGGTACTTCGACGGGCGCCGCCACCATCCTCGCCGCGACCGGCGTGGTCACCAAGCGGGTGACGGAAGCGGCCGAGCGTGCAGGCCTCGTGTTTGCGGTCGATCCGACCTCGGCGGATGCCTCCTGCGTGGGCGGAAACATCGCCATGAACGCCGGCGGCAAGAAGGCCGTGTTGTGGGGCACGGCGGTCGATAACCTTCTGTGGTGGCGCATGGTCGACCCGGAAGGCAATTGGCTCGAGGTCACGCGCCTGAATCACAATCTCGGCAAGATTCACGACGTGCCGGTCGCGAGCTTCGAGCTGGTTTGGAAGGACGGGCGCACCCATCCGGATCAGGCCAAGATCCTGCAGAGCCGCCGGCTCGACATCGAGGGCGCGGCATTTCGCAAGACCGGGCTCGGCAAGGATGTGACCGACAAGTTTCTGGGCGGATTGCCGGGCGTGCAGAAAGAGGGCTGCGACGGCCTGATCACGGCCGCCCGGTGGGTGCTGCACAAGAGCCCCGCGCACGTGCGCACCGTGTGCCTGGAGTTCTTCGGCCAGGCGCGCGACGCCATTCCCGGCATCCTCGAGATCACGCGCTACCTCGAATCGACTGCGAAGGCCAAGGGCGCGGTCCTTGCGGGTCTCGAGCATCTGGATGAGCGCTACTTGCGCGCCGTCGGCTACAGCACCAAATCGAAGCGCGGTTCGCTGCCGAAGATGGTGCTGCTCGGGGACATCGTCGGCGAGGATGACGCCATGGTCGCCGCCGCGACCTCCCAAGTGGTGCGGATCGCCAATGCACGCGCCGGGGAGGGCTTCATCGCCGTCAGCGCCGAGGCGCGCCGCAAGTTCTGGCTCGATCGCGCCCGCACGGCGGCGATCGCCAAGCACACCAACGCGTTCAAGATCAACGAGGACGTGGTCATCCCGCTCGAGCGCCTCGGCGAGTACACCGACGCCATCGAGCGCATCAACATCGAATTGTCGATCCGCAACAAGCTCGAATTGGTCGATGCGCTGGATGAATACTTCTCCGGCGAGATCAAGGCGGGCAAGACCGCGGATGTCGATGTGGGCCGCAGGGCGGAGGCGCGCGAATTGCTGGCGCGCATTCGAGGGCACTGGCAGTACCTGCTCGGCGCCATGGATGAGCCGCACGGCGAGTCGGGCACCGTCTTCGACCGGCTGCAGGACCGAAGCATCCGCGTGAGCTGGAAGGTGGAGGTGCGTGCGCATTTAGAGCGCATTTTCGCGGGCGCGGGCTTCGCCTCGGTGCTCGCCGAGTGCGAGGCCGTGCACAAGCGCGTGCTGCACGGCCGCGTCTTCGTCGCTCTGCACATGCACGCCGGCGACGGCAACGTGCACACCAACATCCCCGTGAATTCCGACGACTACGCCATGCTGCACGCCGCCAACCGGGCGGTGGCGCGCATCATGCTGATCGCCCGAAATCTCAACGGCGTGATTTCCGGCGAGCACGGAATCGGCATCACCAAGCTCGAGTTCCTGACCGAAGCCGAGCTTGCCTCTTTTCGCGCCTACAAGCAGCGAGTCGACCCGCAGGGCCGTTTCAACAAGCACAAATTGATGCCCGACGGCGATCTGCGCCGGGCCTACACACCGAGCTTCGCGCTGCTGGGCCACGAGTCCCTGATCATGCAGCATTCCGACATCAGCACGATCTCCGACGCCATCAAGGACTGTCTGCGCTGCGGGAAATGCAAGCCGGTTTGCGCAACTCATGTGCCGCGCGCCAATTTGCTGTATTCGCCGCGCGACAAGATTCTGGCGACGTCCCTGCTGATCGAGGCGTTTTTGTACGAAGAGCAGACGCGCCGCGGCGTCTCCATCCGGCATTGGGATGAACTGTCCGACGTGGCCGATCATTGCACGGTCTGCCACAAATGCGAGTCGCCCTGCCCCGTCGACATCGACTTCGGCGATGTCTCCATGGCCATGCGCGATCTGCTGCGCCGCATGGGGAAGAAACGCTTCAATCCGGGAACCACGGCGTCCATGTTCTTCCTGAACGCCACCAATCCGCAGACCATCAAGCTGACCCGTCTGGCTCTGATCGGGTGGGGCTACAAGGCGCAGCGGCTCGCGAACCGCGCCCTCCAGCCGCTCGCCAGGGCGCAGACCAAGCGGCCGCCGGCGACCGAAGGACGTCCGCCGATCAAGGAGCAGGTCATCCACTTCGTCAACAAGCGCATGCCCGGCGGCTTGCCGAAGAAGACCGCGCGCGCCCTGCTCGACATCGAAGACCGCAACTACGTGCCCATCATCCGTGATCCGCGGAAAACGACCAGCGAGTCCGAAGCGGTGTTTTATTTTCCAGGCTGCGGTTCGGAGCGCCTGTTCTCGCAGGTCGGGCTCGCGACTCAGGCCATGCTGTGGCACGTCGAAGTTCAAACCGTGCTGCCCCCGGGATATCTTTGCTGCGGCTATCCGCAGCGCGGCGCGGGCGAGTTCGACAAGGCCGAGAAGATCATCACCGACAATCGCGTGCTGTTCCACCGCGTCGCCAATACATTGAACTATCTGGACATCAAAACCGTGGTGGTGAGCTGCGGGACCTGCTTCGATCAGCTGCAAGGCTACAAGTTCGAGGAAATCTTCCCCGGCTGCAAGATCATCGACATCCACGAGTTCCTCATGGAGAAGGGCGTCACGCTCGAGAACGTCACCGGCGTGCGCTACATGTATCACGATCCCTGCCACTCGCCGATGAAGAAGTACGATCCGCTCAAGGTGGTGAACACGCTGATGAACAGCGCGCGCAACGGTTCGATCGAGAAGAACGACCGATGCTGCGGCGAGTCCGGCACTCTCGCGATCACCCGGCCCGACATATCCACCCAGGTGCGCTTTCGCAAGGAAGAAGAGATGCGGGTCGGGGTGGATCAAATCCGCGCCGGCGGCCATCGCGGCGAGGTGAAGATACTGACGTCGTGTCCTTCCTGCCTTCAGGGACTCAAGCGCTACAACGACGACACGGAGACGGACGCCGACTACATCGTGGTCGAGATCGCGAAGAATCTGCTGGGTCCGGACTGGCTGCCGCGCTACGTGCAGCTCGCGAACTCGGGAGGCATCGAACGGGTGCTGGTCTGAGCCGGCACCGTCCGCGCCCCCCCCCCGCCGCCTCACTTCAGCTTTTCGGCCTCCGTGATCTTCGGCACGGCCACGAACGGCTGGATGCCGAACTTGGGATATACCTCGCTGGGATAGTAGAACACCCCGTCCTTCACCACCATGCTGATGGTCTTGATGGCTTTTAGATTCTTGATGGGGTCGCCCGGAATCAGGAAGAAATCGGCGAGCTTGCCCTTCGCGATCGAACCCATTCGTTGATCCTGGCCGAGATAGCGGGCCGAGTCGTAGGTCGCGCGCTTCAATATCTCGGGCGGCGTCATGCCGGCGCCCTGGTAGAGCTCGAGCTCGCGATGATAGGTGAAGGATCCGCCCGTATCCGTGCCGAAGACGATGAACACGCCGCGGTCGTGCAGCAACCGGACCACGGCGATCAGTTTGTCGAACGCGGCGCGGTACGCCTGGTCGTCGCCCGGCGCGGAGACGTCGATGAGCGCCTTCATGGCATCGCGGCGCCAGACAATCGGCATGTGGTCGAAGTAGTCGACGGCGCCGGGCGGGATGTGACCGTCACGCCTTTGCGTCAGCTGTTCGTGTATCCCGAGCGTAGGATCGATGGCCTTTTTGCCCTCCACCATCATGTCGATGGTGTGCTGGACCTTGGCGCTCTGCAGGTCCAGTCCGCCCAGCCGCTTCAGCGCGGTCAGCCTGAACAGCGTGCGCGTGTCCTCGCCCGGGCCGATCACCCAGCCGAGCGAAAATTGATTGATGTGGGTGATTTCGTCGTAGCCCGCGACGATCATGTCATCAGCGGTGGAAAAGGCGGGAATGTGCCCGGCCACCCGCATCCCCAACAGGTGCGCCTCCCGGGTCATGGCGGGCACCCAGGCAGGATTCATGCTGTTGTAGATCTTGATCTGCCAGTAGCCGCGCGCACCGTACCAGCGCACGGCGTCGACCGCTTTCTCCTCGCTGTCGACGAGAATGCCGTTGTTGGCGCTGAAGGGACTCTTGCCCTCGATGAAACCCGACCGCACCACGTGCGGTCCGCCGATGACCCCCTGGTCGATGCGCTGAATCAGCCGGTCCAGCACCTCGTTGTCGTTGCCCATGTCGCGCACGGTGGTGATGCCTGCGAGCAGATTGAGCAGCGCGCCGTCCTGTCCGAGATGGGCATGCATTTCGTACAGACCGGCGATCAGCGTGCCTCCGGCCGCGTCGATTTCCGTCTCGCCGGGGGTCTTCGGGCTGTCCAGCGGCTCAACCGCGCTGATTTCCTTCCCCATCACCACCACCGACACGGGCGCGGTGAGGGACGATGTCCCCGGGTCGAACAGCCGGACATTGCGCACGCGCACCGGCCCCGCATAGTGATGTGCCGCCTCGCGCTCGATGTCGACGAATCGCTGCGTCGACCAGTCCGCCGCCAATCGGCGCAGCCGCTGCTCCTCTGCCTCGTAGCCGGTACGCACGGCGATGAAATAGGGGTTGACCGATGCGAACATCTCCCCTTTCGAATCGAGCAGAATGGTGTCCGGGGTGAGATCGATGCCGCTCAAATCGTAGCGTGTGACCTCGATGGGCCCGCCTGCGCCCTGAACGCTGATCGCCTCGCCCTTCTGCAGGTGCAGCGTGCCGCCCGGCAAGGCGGGAAGTTGGCCATCGGCGGTCTTGAGCAGCGCGCGCGCGTACACGGCATCCGACCACGGGCTGCCGCTCTGACTCACATACAGGCTGGGAGTGCGGACTGTCGCCCCGCCCTTGCCGGTGGAGTCCAGCCAGCTCACGCGCGCGCCCCGGCGTGCGAAATGCTCCGCGACCCTGGCTCCAAAGGTGGTGGTACCGGCAATCGACCATTCCGTAGGCAAGCCGTCGCCGTCGACCTTGATGGTCTCGGCCATGGTGGGTCCGCGGCCGTTGTTCTTGTAGTCGTAGTCTATGCGGGTCAGACCGCCGTTCGTGTCGGCCCAGAGGTGGCCGACGTTCTTGCCGCCGATGATGACGGTGAAGCGTTCGGTATCGGCCCGCCCCACCAAGGGTGCGGCGGCCAGTATCAACCCCAGCAACGCGAATACACGAAGGCGAATCGAGAATCCACTCATCGTCGTCCTCCTGAAAAATCGACTCTCATCGTTGATTGTGCTCGAACCATTTGCGCAGCGCCGCGAGCCCCGCCGGCACGTGCGTGCGCCCGAACCCGACCCGCAGGCAATTCTCCGGCACGGGACCGAGCTCGGATCGGTACAGACTCGAGGGCAGGAAAATGATTCCCGCCTCCTCGACCAGCCGGCGCGTGAACTGCTCGACCCCTTCCGCGCCTTTGTAGCGAATGAAGCCGACGCAGCCGCCGTCCGGCTCGCGCCAATCGAAGAGATGCGAATAATCGGCGAAAAATGCGCTCAGCGCCGCCAGGTTGTCGCGCGCGATCTTCCGGTTTCTATCCAGGATCTTGTCGCGCGACCTGAGCGCGATCAACGCGAGAGCCTCGGAGGCGGCCGAGTTGCAGATGGAGAGGAAATGCTTGTAGCGCTCGAACCTGACCAGAGTCGGCCGATCCTTGCAGGCCAGCCAGCCGATCCGCAGGCCCGGAAGTCCGTAGGCCTTCGACATCACGTTGAGCGATATCGCGCGCTCGTAGACGTCCACCGCCTGAGGCAGGCGCAGCGCCGGATCGCGTTCGATGAGCCGATAGACCTCGTCGCTGAACAGCCACAGACCGCGGCTGCGGCAGATATCGATGATGGCGTCGAACACCGGGCGCGAGACGATCTTGCCCGTGGGGTTGTTGGGAAAGTTGACGGAAATCAAGCGGGTGTTGGGGCGAAGTGCGGCGCGCAGCAGATCCAGGTCGAGGTTCCAATGGTCGTCGATGTCGAGGGGTACGCCCGTGACCTCGCAAATACCGAGCGGAACGGTCTCCGCGGCCTGGTAGTTCGGAGTGATCACGATGGCGTGGTCGCCCGGGCGGAGCAGCACCTTCATGGCGGCATAGATGGCCTCCTCCGCGCCCGCGAAGCAGAGCAGGTGTTCGGGTGCGACCGTGTCATAGGTGCGCGCGATCTCGGCGCGCAACGCCGGCGCACCGTAGGTTTCGGTATACCCCAATCCCATGCCGTCGAATGCCGCCCGATCCTCCGCGCTCGCCAGGGCGAGCAGCTGCGCGATCGTCATGTTCTCGCCGTCCGATCCGGCCAAGTTGTATTTCGCGGCGAACTCCCATTTCGAGAAGTACACCTCGAGTGCGAAATCTCTCATCCGGCGTCGCCGCCGATCAGCCGCACTTCACGCTGCGGGTACGGAATCTCGATGCCGCGCCGCCGCAGCTCGGCCAGCAACGACAAATTCAGTTCGCCCGCGATGCTTCCATAATCGGCAACCGCAACCCACGGTTTGACCGCGATCTGCACCGCCGAATCGGCCAGCGTGACCACTTGAATGACGGGCGCCGGCTCCGCGAGCACGCGTGGATTCGCGCGCACGAGATCTCCGATGCAGCTCAGGGCGAGAGCAAGATCCGATTCGTAGGCCACGCCCACCTTGACTTCAGACTGGCGGATCTTGCCGTAGTTGTGAAGAATTTCACCCACGACCTTGCGGTTCGGAACGATGACCCGCGAGCGGTCGGGATGTATGAGCGCCGTAGTGAACAGCGTGATGGTCTCCACCTGGCCCTCGACGCCGACGATGGCAATGTATTCTCCGACGCGGTACGGCTTGCTGAAAATGATGGTGAGGCCCGCCACCATGTTGCTGAGGACGCCCTGAGTGGCGAGAGCGATGCCGGCGCCCGCAACGCTCAAGCCCGCGATCAGCGGCAGAAGCTCGACGCCGAGATTCTGCAGCGCCATGATGAAGAACAGGCCGATCACCAGAATGCGCGTCACCCGGTTCAAGAGCTGCCGCACGGGAGGCTCGAGATCGAGATGGCGCAGGCCGCGATCGACCGCGCGGGCAGCCCAGCCGGCCACGAACAGCCCCGCGGTCAGGATGAGCAGGGCCACCAGGACCTTCGGTCCGAAGCGGACGGCAAGATCGAGCAAAGTGTCCTTGGCATGCGCCAATGGATCGAGCTGATTGTTCATGGCCGTCTCCCCGCGCGTTGCCGAAGCTTCCCCACGTCGAAGTATATCCCGGCGCCGCCCCGCGGCGATTGCGCCGCCCGGCAGCCGGGGTGTAGGCTTGGGCGGCCCAATATCGATTACTCGAAGAGACCACAACAACGACATAGATCCGGGAGGGCATCATCATGGGATTCATCGCGGCCGTGTACGGTCTGGTGTGCTATGTGATTTTCTTGGGGTCCTTTCTCTACGCCATCGGCTTCGTCGGCAATTTCGCCGTCCCGAAGACGATCGACTCGGGCCCCGGCGGCGCCTGGCCGGAGGCGCTGCTGATCGACCTGGTCCTGCTCGGACTGTTTGCGGTACAGCACAGCGTCATGGCCCGGCCCGGCTTCAAAGCCGTATGGACCCGCATCGTGCCCCCTGCGGTGGAGCGCAGCACGTACGTGTTGTTTGCCAGTCTTCTGCTCGCTCTCATTTGCTGGAAGTGGCAGCCCATTCCAGCACTGGTATGGGACGTCGCCTCACCGCTGTTCAGCGGGATTCTGCTGGCGCTGTTTGCCCTCGGTTGGCTGATACTGTTGCTCTCGACCTTCATGATCAACCACTTCGATCTGTTCGGGCTGCGGCAGGTGTACCTGCGGATGCGCGGCCTCGACTACACGCCCGTCAAGTACACGGAACGCGCGTTCTACAAACATGTGCGCCACCCGCTCTACCTGGGCTTCGTGATCGCATTCTGGGCCACCCCGCGCATGTCTGTCGGACACCTGGTTTTCTCAATCGCGACGACCGGCTACATTCTGATCGGGATCTTCTTGGAGGAACGCGATTTGATGAAACACCACAGCGCCGAGTACGGAGCCTACCGCGCGCGCGTGCCGATGCTGTTTCCGACCGGTGTGAAACGCCCGTGACCGGGTGCGGCGCCCCCCTCGCCCGGCTCAAGCCGCGGCTTTGTCCAGTTTGGCCATCCGTGACATCCATAGGCTCACGCCGACGATCATGAGCGTGACCACCGTGATGGTGATGGTCGCGAGTACGTTGATCTCGGGGCTGACCCCGAGGCGTACTTTCGAAAACACCACCATGGGCAGGGTGCTGCTGCCGGGTCCCGAGGTGAAACTCGAGATGACGAGATCGTCCCACGACAGAGTGAATGCCAGCAGCCACCCCGACAGGATGGCCGGGAAGATGATGGGCAGCGTGATGACGAAAAATACCTTCAAGGGGCGTGCGCCTAGATCCATGGCCGCCTCCTCCAGCGCCTCATCGAACGAGGCCATGCGCGAGTTGATGATGACGGTCACGTAGGCCATGGAAAATGTCATGTGCCCGATGGTCATGGTGGTGATGCCGCGGCCGGCGGGCCAGCCGATCAACTGCTCCAAGGCGACGAACAGCAACAGCAGCGACAGCCCGGTGATCACTTCCGGCATGACCAGGGGCGCCGTGGTCATGGCGTTGAGCGTGAAACGACCCCTGAACTGCCGGAACCGCGCCAACCCGAATCCGGCCAGCGTGCCGAGAATCACCGACCCCGAGGCGTTGATGACGGCTACTTTCAGCGATATCCAGGCGGCATCGAGTATTTCCTCGTTGTTGAGCAGCGCGTAGTACCACTTGAGCGTCGGCGAGTTGGCCGCGTCCCAGACCGTCACGAGCTTGGAGGCGTTGAAGGAGAACACCACCATGGACAGGATGGGAACGTACAGGAATGCCAGGCCGAACCCGAGGCAAGTCAGGATGAAGTACGAGCTCTTGTAGTTCACCGCACCCCCGCCGACTCGCGCGCTTGGATGTTCTGGTACCACATCATGAAGGGCACCAGCAGGATGAGAAGCAGGATCGCCACCGCGCTCGCTACCGGCCAGGCGCGGTTGGAGAAGAACTCGTCCCACAGCACGCGCCCGATCATCAATGCATTGGGCCCGCCGAGCAGCGCGGGGATGACGAATTCGCCCACCGCCGGAATGAACACCAACATGGAACCCGCCAGGATCCCGTTGCGCGACAGCGGCAGGGTGATCTTGTAGAACGCCTGCCAGGGGCGGCACCCCAGATCCTCGGCGGCCTCGAGCAGTTGCCAATCCATTTTTTCCAGGTTGGCGTACAGGGGCAGAATCAAGAACGGCAGGTAGGAGTAGACGATGCCGACGTACATGGCGAAGGGCGTGTACAGCATGTTCAGGGGGTCATGGATGACGCCCAGCCATGTCAGCACCTCGTTGATGACGCCATTGGCCTTCAAGAGGCCGATCCAGGCATAGACGCGCAGCAGCAGGGAGGTCCAAAACGGCAGGATGACCAGCAGCAGCAGCACATTGCGGGTCCTCGGCTTGGCGCGCGCGATGCCATAGGCCATGGGATATCCGATGACCAGACACAGCACCGTGGAGATGAACGCGACCTTGATCGAATTCAGGAAGGCGTTGACGTACAGCCGGTCGGTGAACAGAAAGGCGTAGTTGTTGAAATTCAACTTGATGGCGAGAGAGTTCTTGCCCACCCACTCGAGCAACGGCTTGTACGGCGGTATCGCGAGGTCGATGTCCGAGAAGGAGATCTTCAATACGATGACGAAGGGGACGACGAAGAACAACATCAGCCACAGATAGGGAAGCACTACGACGAGTCCCCGGCCCGTCACGCCGAAGCGCCGCAATCGTCCGGCTGTCGTCATGGAGCTAACGGGTCACCACCACCGGGCTGGTTGCGTCCCACGACAGATACACCTGCTGATCCCAGGTGATGGCCTCGGCATGCCGCGAGGTATTGGGCTGCGTCACCCGCACCACCTTGCCGGTGGGCAGCTTCACCAGGTAGATCGACAGGTCGCCGAGATAGGCGATGTCCTGCACGGAGCCCCGCGCCACATTCTCGTTGCCCTCGGGCGGCGCGGTGGACATGAAAATCTTCTCCGGCCGCACCGCCGCCCATACGATGGCCTCCGGTGGCGCGCTGATGCCGTGGCTGACATAGATCGTTCCACCGAGCTCTTCGGAGCCGATGCGCACGTATTCCGGTTCGTCCTCGATCAGCTTGCCTTCGAACATATTCACCGAACCGATGAAGTCCGCCACGAATTTCGAGCTCGGAAATTCATAGATCTCCGAGGGAGTGCCGGCCTGGACGATCTCGCCATGGTTCATGACGCCGATCCGGCTCGCCAAGGTCATGGCCTCCTCCTGATCGTGAGTCACGACCACGAAAGTCACGCCCAGCTTGTCCTGCAGGCTGATCAGCTCGAACTGCGTGTGCTCGCGCAATTTCTTGTCCAGCGCGCCCAAGGGCTCGTCGAGCAGCAGCAGCTTCGGGCGCTTGACCAGCGATCGAGCCAGCGCCACGCGCTGGCGCTGACCGCCGGACAGTTGATGCGGCTTGCGCTTGGCAAAGTCGCCCAGTTTGACCAGGTCGAGCATGGTTGCCACGCGCTCCTGGATCTCGCTCTTGGGCACCCGGTCCTGCTTCAGGCCGAAGGCGACGTTTTGTTCGACATTCATGTGCGGAAACAGGGCGTAGGACTGGAACATCATGTTCACCGGACGCTCGTAGGGCGGCACCCCCGTCATGTCCTCGCCGTCGATGAATATCTTGCCGGCGCTCGGTGTCTCGAAACCGCCCAACATCCGCAGCAGCGTGGTCTTGCCGCAGCCCGAGGCTCCCAGCAGGCAGAAGATCTCACCCTTGTATATCTTCAGGCTGACGTCATTGACCGCCTTGAAGTCGCCGAATGATTTGGAGATGCCCTCCACCTGCACATAGGGCTTCGCGGCTTGATCCTTCCAAGGCGCCGCTTTGACGGCCGCTCCGCCGGATGTCGACATCCCTTATTGACCCGTCTTGAATTTTTGCCAGACGCGGGTAATGGCGCGGGTCTGATCGGCCGAGTCCGCCAGCTGCACCGCCAGCTTCGCCGTCTGTTCCTTCGGCGGGTAAATTCCCGGATCATCGCGCACCGCAGGATCGAGCAGCGACTGTGCCTGGGCGTCGGCGTCCGCATAGCGCTTGAAGTTCGAAATGTCGGCGATGACTCGCGGGGTCAGGATGTAGTTGATGAAGGCGTAGGCGTTGTCGGGATTGGGAGCATCCTTCGGAATGGCCAGCATGTCGAACCACAAGATCGAGCCTTCCTTGGGCACGGCGTACTTGATCTCGATGCCCTTGCCGGCCTCCCGGGCGCGATCGCGCGCCTGCAGGACGTCCCCGTTGTAGCCGACCGCGAGACAGATATCGCCGTTGGCGAGCGCCTCGATGTATTCCGAGGAATTGATGTTGCGGATATAGGGCCGGATTTTGGTGAGCACGGCATCCGCCAGCACCAGATCGTCCGGATTCTGCGAATTCGGATCCTTGCCCAGGTAGCTGTAGACCGCGCGCATCATTTCGGCCGGCGAGTCGAGCACGCTGATGCCGCACTTGGCCACCTTCGAAGCCACGGCCGGATCGAACACCATCCGCCAGCTGTCGAGCGGCGCCTTGGGCATCAGCGCCGTGATCATCTTTTCGTTGTAGCCGATCCCGTTGGTGCCCCACATGTAGATGACGCCGTGCGCGTTGCCCGGATCGTGCTGGGCCACTTTCGACATGAGATCGCCGTCCAGGTATCGCCGGTTCGGCAGTTTCGACTTGTCGAGCGGCAAATAAACGCCGGCCTTGATTTGCCTCTCGAAGTACGAGGCCGTGGGCACGACCACGTCGAAGCCGCTGCTGCCCGCGAGCAGCTTGGTCTCGAGCGTTTCGTTGGTGTCGAAATAGGAAACGTGCACCTTGATGCCCGTCTGCTTCTCGAAATTCGACAGGGTGTCGGCCGCAAGGTAATCAGACCATATGTACAGGTTGAGCACTTTTGCCGGGGCCTTGCCCGCGCCGTCGGCCGCCTCTCCGCCTCCCGGCCCGGTGCCGGACGCGCCCTTGTGGCCGCCGCAACCAGCCAATGCCAACGCGCACCCAAGCGCCAGAATCGCCACCCGACGAACGCTGAATATCACACGCTTCCCCTTTTTCCGCGCGTCTTGAACCTGAAGTGCTTTATATCGCAGCCCGGGCCCCGGGGACAGGGCCTCCCGTCAAACGTTCAACAGCAGATGCTCGCGTTCCCAGGAACTGATGACTTGCGCGAATGTTTCATATTCGGCTTCCTTGACCGCCGTGAACGCCAGCACGAAGCGGTCACCGAACAGGTCCACCAGCGGCTTCGACTCCCGCAACAGGCGCAGGGCCTCCGCCAGAGTGCGCGGCAGGGCGATCGCCAGATCGTAGGCGCTGCCCGATATGGGCTCGGAGGGTTTGAGGCCTTCGACCATGCCGAGATAACCGCAGGCCAGGGATGCCGCGATCGCGAGGTAGGGATTGGCGTCGGCCCCGCCCACCCGATTCTCGACGCGCCGTGCTTCAGCCCCGGACATGGGGACACGCAGACCCGCCGTTCGATTGTCGTAGCCCCAATGCACGTTGATCGGTGCCGACGAATGGCGGCTGATGCGCCGATAGCTGTTCACGTTGGGAGCGAACAGCGACATCGCACCCGGCAGATATTTTTGCAGGCCGGCGATATGGCCGAAGAACAATGCGGACGGAGACCCGTCCGGGTTGCTGAAGATGTTCTTGCGGGTCTTCGAGTCGATGATGCTCTGGTGCAAATGCATGGCGCTGCCCGGCTCCTTGGCCATCGGCTTCGCCATGAACGTGGCATACATCTTGTGCCGCATGGCCGCCTCGCGGGCGGTTCGCTTGAACAGAAACGCCTGATCCGCGAGGCTCATGGGATAGCCGTGCAGCAAATTGATTTCCATCTGCGCGGCACCGGCCTCATGGATCAGCGTATCGATTTCGATGTCCTGCGCTTCGCAGAACGAGTACATGTCGTCGAATAGAGGGTCGAACTCGTTGACCGCGGCGATGCTGTAGGCCTGGCGGCCGATTTCCGGGCGCCCCGAACGGCCCACCGGCGGCTTCAACGGATAGTCGGAATCGACGTTGGGCTCCACCAGGAAGAACTCGAGTTCCGGCGCTACCACCGGTTCCCAGCCATGTGCTTCGTACAGATCGAGCACCCGGCGCAGCACGTAGCGGGGCGCCATGGTGACCGGCCGGCCGTCGCCGTAGAAGCAGTCATGAATCACCTGCGCGGTCGGTTCCGCCGCCCAAGGTACGACTCGCACGGTCTTCGGATCCGCTTTTAGGACGATGTCGATGTCCGAAGGGTTCATGGCGCTCTGGTCTTCCGGATAGTCGCCGGTCACCGTCTGCAAGAAGATCGCCTCGGGCAGGCGCATGCCCTCCTCTTCGGCAAATTTCTCCGCCGGCATGAGCTTGCCGCGGGCCACCCCGGCCATGTCCGGAATGATGGCTTCCACTTCCGAGATACCGTGTTCCTTCAAGAATTGCTGAATCGTGCTGGCCATAAATCACCTTGAACTGTGCGCGAGGCAGGCTTCACCAAATGCCGTAAACAACGCGCGCGAAAATGGATTCGTCGCAAACTGCCATTCCGGGTGCCATTGCACGCTCAAGGCGAAGTTCGGCGCGCTGGCGACGCGGAACGCCTCGATGACACCATCCGGCGCGCGCGCCTCGACCGCCAAATCCTTGCCCAGCGATTGAATTCCTTGCCAATGCAATGAATTGACCTGCAAGCGATCCCGTCCGGCGATTTTTCGCAAGGTTCCTCCAGGCTCCAGGAGGACTTCGTGCGCGGGCCCGTATTGCACGTCCAGCGGCGTGGATTCATCTTCGCGGTGATCCAGGTACCCCGGCACTTCATGCAGCCGCTGGTACAAGGTGCCGCCGTAGGCGACGTTCATCTCCTGAAAGCCGCGGCAGATCGCAAGCACCGGCAAGCCGGCGGCGATCGCCCGCGGAATCAACGGAAGCGTCGTAGCGTCCCTATTTGGGTCATGTAGCGTTCCCGGCTCACTCGCCGGTCCTCCGTAGTGGTGAGGTTCGACATTCGATGCACTTCCTGTCAGCAATAACCCGTCGAAAGTCTCCAAGACCGACGGCAAATCCACCTCGGAACCCAGGGCGGGTATCAGCACCGGCACCGCGTTCGCGCCTGCAGCGACGGCTTCGATGTACTTCTCGCCGGCCATGTGGAAATAGTGATTCCCATACAGCCTGCGATCGGCTGGAATTCCGATGACGGCTAACCGAGACATGTTTAATATATTAAACGTCCAGATGGACGGTTGAGCTTCCTTAACGACTGTATTACACCATACCGTCGGTAACTCGTCCCGTCGCCGGCGCACGAATTGGCTAAGATTTAGGCATTTCCGCGACTTAGCAGCGTTTGGTGCAGTGCAATAACATTGCGCCATGGTCAAATAACCCGGTAGGCTCACAGGCACTTTATCCTGTCAATAGCCACAAGATTTTAAACACTTGCCCTGGAGAGCTCGCGTCTTGCGCCTATCCGATCCGCCCGCCGAGTCCTACTACGCGGCCTCCGCCGCGTCCTCGGCGACCCTGACCGCCTCGGTCGCGGGGACACATCGCGAACCCCTGCGCGGCGAGCATCGTGTGGATGTCGTCGTGCTCGGCGGCGGCATCGCCGGCTGTTCTGCTGCACTGCATCTGGCGAAGCGCGGCTACCGCGTCGCCTTGCTCGAGGCGCGCACCGTGGGCTACGGAGCCTCGGGACGCAGTGGAGGACAGACGATCTTCGGCCTGGCCGCGAGCCAGGGCGCGCTTGCCGCCAGCGTGGGCCGCGCCGACGCGCGGCGTCTTTTCGATTTGTCCGTCGAAGCGCTGGATCTGACCCGGTCGCTGATCGCCGAGCATGCCATCGATTGCGACTATCGGCCGAAGCACGTGCACGTCGCCGTCAAGCCCCGGCATGTCACGGAACTGCAAGATTGGGCGCGCGAGTTGCACGAAGAATACGACTATCCCTCCGCGCAGCTGTTGAATCGCGACCAACTGCAGGCGCATGTGCGGAGCGACCGCTATCTCGGAGGACTCATCGACTCGCGCAGCGGTCACCTGCACCCGCTCAAGTTCACCCGGGGGTTGGCGGATGCCGCCGAATCGGCCGGCACCCTGATCTTCGAGAATTCGCAGGTGCTGCGCTATGAGGATGGACCCGAGGTCGTCGTGCACACCGGGCAAGGCACGGTGCGCTGCGCGCATCTCGTGCTGTGCGGCAACGCCTACCTGGGCGCGGTCGCTCCCGGCCTCGCGCGGCGGATACTGGGCGTGGGCACCTACATCATCGCCACCGAGCCGCTGGACGAGGGGCGGGTTCGCGCCCTGCTGCCGAGCAACGCAGCGATTGCCGACATCAACTGGATCCTGGACTATTTCAGAACCTCCGCCGATCACCGACTGCTCTTCGGCGGGCGCGTGAGCTACAGCGCCGTGCAGCCGCCGCATCTGGCACAGTCGATGCGCAAACGCATGATTCGCATCTTCCCGACGCTTGCCGACGTAAAGGTCACCCATGCTTGGGGCGGATACCTGGACATCACCATGAGCCGCGCGCCCGATTTCGGGCGACTCGCGCCCAATGTGTTCTACATGCAGGGATTTTCAGGTCACGGAATGGCGCTCACCGGACTCGCCGGCAAGCTCGTCGCCGAAGCAGTCGCCGGCACCGCGGAGCGTTTCGATGTGTTCGAGCGAATCCCGCATCGCGATTTTCCCGGGGGCGCCGTGCTGCGGCGGCCGTCGCTGATGATGGCCATGCTGTACTACCGGCTGCGGGATTTGCTCTAGCGAGCGATTTGCCCTGCAGCGAGGGCTACTTCAGTCCCGGCTGTTCCTTGCCGAAGCTCGGGACCAGCTTCTGGCCGGTATCGAGCAAGGTCACTGAATTCACACCCCCGCCGTGCGATCCGTCGCGCAGCGGACTGAATGTCACGCTCACGTGATCGCCGGCTTTGAGGGACTGGCGGGTCCACCCGGCGCGCGTCAATACGCCCGGGCTCGTGGTTTCAAACGACCACTCCTCCGCGGCACCGCCGCCCTCCGGCTGCACCAGCACCCAGACGACCACATGGGGATTGGTCCACTGGAACGACTTCACGGTCCCTTTGAACGTCAACGTCTTCGTCGGCTCATACATGGCGAACGAATGATGGGACATCGCGGGCCACGCCGCGGCAAGCGCCGCCGCCGCGGCCACCGCCATCAGCGGCAATTTCAAAAAACGCTGTTTCATTTCGAATCCGACCCCACGGGTACGCCATTGTGAAATTTGATCGGGGCGAATATCGAATTGCCGTTCTTGTCCACGGCATCGTTGAAGGATCCCTGCGTGCAGACGCCTTCCATGATGTCGTACTTCTGCGCCCGCTGCCGATAGTACTTGCGCGTGGTGTGCCATGGCTTGGACAGCAATTTGCCGGCGCTGATTTCCAAGTCGTCGGCCAAGGTGTCGGGGTTCAGCAAGTGCAGGTGCTCGACGATGTGCATGTCGCCGTTATTGGGAACGCCGACGGCCTCGTTCACCGCGAGATAGGCCTGCGGCAGGAGTGCCACGGTGTCGACGACCAATGTGCCGTTCTCCCAGTGCCCGATCGAATGACCGTGAAAGCTGGGATCGGGGTCGGCGGGATGCGGCCGGCCATCTGTGTAGATGCGGCGCAGCCGATTGCCGTCGCCTTCGCCGAGGATGGTGACACGGCCCGGCGTGAACAGAATCTCGAAGGCATTGTGGGTGATGAGCATCCAGCTGGGCATCCCGGTCGGGAAGCAATGATCGATGATGGGGAAGGGGTGACCGGCGTCCTCTTCCGCATACATGTGCGCAATTTGCTGCGCAATCTGCGGCTTCCAAGGCGGCGGATTGGTCTTCTCCTGCGCCACCTGATCGCTGATCACCGGCGTCCACACCCCGCTCCAATCCGGCAGCTTGGCGAGCGCCTGCCAATCCTGTGCGGTCGGCGCGGGATTGATCGGATCCTTGTCGGCGGCGAATGCGCACGTCGTTACTGCGCCCAGGCAAGCCATGGCTCCGATCAATGCCGTGCGAGTGATGCTGATTCCCATAGTTGCGAAAGAGTACCGCAAGCTTAGGTTCCGTTGTCAATCATTTGCTTCGGATCACGAAGCAGCGGTGAATCCGCGCATGGCGCTCGAAGTCCTTGGGGATGGTCCGGGCGCTGATGTCCTCCACGCTCACATCGGCGAGGGCCTGCGCGTCGAGCTTGAACCGCGTGTAGTTGGTCGAGAACACCAAACGGCCCGACGGGCGCAGCAGCTTCAGCGAGCGGCGAATCATGCCGACGTGATCGCGCTGCACGTCGAGCACCCCGTCCATGCGCTTGGAATTGGAGAAGGTCGGCGGGTCCACGAAGATCAAGTCGAACCGCGCGCCGCCGGGCTCCTGCTCCTCGAGCCAGTGCAGACAATCCGCCCGATGCAATTCATGATTGGGGCCGCCGAAGCCGTTGAGCAGCAGATTTTCGTGCGCCCAGTCCAGGTAGGTGTTCGACAAATCGACGCTGGTGGAGCTGCGCGCCCCGCCCGCGGCCGCATAGACGGTGGCGCTGCCCGTGTAGCAGAACAGATTCAGGAAATCCGTGCCCTTCGCCCAGTCGCGCAAGAGCGCCCGCACGATGCGATGGTCGAGAAACAGCCCGGTGTCCAGATAGTCGCGAAAGTTGACCCAGAATTTCAGGCCGCCCTCCTGCACGGCATGGCGCTCGGCCTTGGCTTCACGCTTTTCGTACTGATCGCTGCCCTTCTGCGGTTTGCGTACCCGGGAGTGGACGTGTGACAGCGGCACGGCCAGCACTTCCGGCAACACTGCCAAGGCCTCGCGGCGTCGGTCGCGAGCGCCCTCCTGGTCGACGCTACCGGGCGGAGCATATTCTTGAACGTAGACGTGCCGCGATCCGCGGCCGTAAAGATCGATGGCAAATGCGTATTCAGGCATGTCGGCGTCGTAGACGCGGAAGCAATCGATGTGCTCGCGCTCGGCCCACGGATCCAGGCGCTGCAAGTTCTTGCGCAAACGATTCGCGAACATCTGCGCGCCGGGCCGGCTCGACCAGTCGGCGCGCACCACCTCCGCCGGCCGCTGCTCGCTGGCCTCGGTGAGCTCGAAGCGCAGCAGCCGGCACTCGATGGCACCGTTGTAGAACCGATGCGTGCGTTTGGCATAGATCCCGAGGTTCCTCGCCAGCGGCGGGTTGCCGGTGAGAATCGCGGCTTGCCAACCTTGGAATCGATCGCGCAGCACGCTGCCGAGCTCGGAATACAATGCCGGAAGCCCCGATTCCGCACCGATGCGCTCGCCGTAGGGGGGATTCGCGACGATCAACCCCGCCTCGCCCCGCGGGCGCACGATCTCGGCGAGCGCTCGCTTCTCCGCGTGCAGCCAATCGGCGACCCCCGCCTGCTCGCCGTTGGCAATGGTCATGCGCACCGCATCGGCGTCGGCATCCGACCCCAGAATGCAGCGCCGGGCGAGCGCGGCACCCGCGACGCGGCGCGCACGGGCCTCATCGAGCAGGCGCTCCCACATCGGCGCATCGTGGCCGCGCCACCCCAGGAAGCCGAAATACTCGCGCTCGAGCGCCGGCGCCGTGTCCGCCGCGATCAAGGCGGCCTCGGTGAGAAAAGTGCCCGAGCCGCACAGGGGGTCGAGCAGCGATCCGCCCCCGGCAAAGATCGCGGGCCACCCGGCCCGCAGCAGCACGGCGGCCGCGACGTTTTCCTTGAGCGGTGCGCGGCCGCCCTCGCTGCGATAGCCGCGCCGATGCAGGCTCTCGCCGGAGAAATCGACGGACAGAAGGGCGGTCGGCCCCTCCACGTGCAAATGCAGCAGCACGTCGGGGCGTTCCGGCTTGATGTTGGGGCGCTCGCCGGTGGCATCGCGCAAGTTGTCGCAGACGGCGTCCTTGATCAACTGGGAACCGTAGATCGTGTGCCGGATGGATTCGTTGCCGCCGCTGCATTCACACGCCAGAGTCGCTCCGGGCGCGAGATGATCGCGCCAGTCGATGCGCTTGACGCCCTCGTACACGCTGTTCGAACTGCCGGCATCGATCGATCCCAGGCTGAGCAGCACGCGCGTGGCGGTGCGCGACCATAGGCAGGCGCGGTAGCCCACCTCGAGGGTGCCTTGGAATTTCACATCGTGGCTGCGCTCTTTGACATCGGTGGCGCCGAACTGCGCCAGCTCCTCGGCCAGCACCGAGGCCGCGCCCACGGGCGCGGTCGCGATCCAGTACCGGACGTTTTCAGTCACTTTGGAGTCGTCTGGATTCGCACGAGATTGCAGCTGTTACGTCTCGATATCGTCGTCGAAACCCTTGTCTGCATCTCGTGTGAATTCGTTCTTATCGTGGGAGCGATCCGGAGCAGGCGTGCTCGATCTCTCTATTCGTTTTCGTCGCATTTCCAGCCAATTCTCCCTGCCTCGCGCCTGCTCCCGCCGAATTTCATCGATCGCTCCAGATCCGCCGGGCGGCGTTCCCAGCTGGTCAGATTCTGCCCGTTCGCGACTTTCGCGAAGCGCAGCCACGTCAACCAGGTCCTGCGCGCGGCCCGCGGAAATTTTCGCGGCCAAGAGATCATCACGCGAGATAAACGACGCCGTCAGATTTTCGTCAACCTGCGCATTCACGCGCCTTTGCCAAGCACTTTCGAATTCGACACCACCAATTTTCGGTAATATATCGACCATCACTGGCGGTGTGCCCATACGAAAAAAGCCGTCCGGTTCCGCATGAAATGAAACCGCATATCCGCCAACAATCAAGTATCTAACCCGGTGGGCGTTTAATGCGAACAAGAGTTCTTTGAAGTCGTTGTACATTAGATGACTGTCCCTTTAGCACGTAAAGAGCAGTAGTCAGTTCCGACACGGCGCGAATTCGCTCGCTACCCGGCAGGCGTTGCCAATCCCGAATATCATCCGCCTTCATCGCGTCGATACTGTGGAATCGCTTGATGGTCTTGTCCATGTCCTCAACTTAGCACTGCATACCCCGCGGTGCCAGTCCTTGGCGACGTTCATTTTCCGGCCCTTCTCACCCCGTTCAAACCTGTCCCGCGCGCGCCATGTCCCGCAGATCATGCCAATCGAGCTTCGGATGGTTCGACAAGTAGCGCACCAGAATCCGGTAGATGTCGACGTCGAATGCGCATGGCGCTGCTGCCGCGCCGAGCGCCGCCAGTTCGTCTTCCGTGTGCGCGGTTCCCAGATAGGTCCAGTGATCGAGCACGTGAAGGTCGTTATCCGGCGTGCCGTCCGATGTGTAGCCGCGCGCCGCGCGTTCGCGCAGCGCGATACGGCCGGGGAACGGCCACGCCTTCAATTTCAGCGAGGACAGCGCCAACTGCACTCGCGTGTCGTGCAGTATGAGCGGTTCCTTGCCGACGCAGGCACCTCGGCACTTCCCGACCTGGTATGCGAAGCACGAACCGGCACTGTCCTCCAAGCCTAAGACCCTGAGGCAGAGCTCGCGCGCTCGTGCGATGTCGATGAGCGCCTTGCGGGCGTCCCGCTCGGAGTGAAATACGCCGAAGCACCCGGTGAGCTCCTGCGGCTCGAGCGCATCGATGGGTACCGCCTCGACGCGATGCGCGACATTGAGCCGCGCTCCCGCGAGGGTTGCCCGCGGCGCGCTTACACGCAGCGTGCAGGCCTGCGCCGAACTCTTGGCGTGCCGGTTGTAGAGCGGCTTCTGTTCCTTGAGCCATTCGGCTTCGCGCAGCATCGCCCCGAGCTCGCCTGCGGTCGGCACCCAATCGACCCGCCGCACCAGAGCCGCCAGCCGGCGATCCTTGGGGTGGGCCTCGCAGGCGGCCAGATGGCCGTACACCGCGCTGCGCAGGGAGTTGCTCTTGCCGACGTACAGCAGGACGCCGTCCTCGCCGAAGAATCGATACGCGCCCGGACCTTCGGGCAAATCGTCGGCCAGATCCGGCGGCAGGTGCGCGGGCAAGCGTTGCGCGCCGAGAATGGTCTGCACCGCGGTCGCCAGTTCGAGGTGGGGCAGGTCGCGGCGCAATTTGAACCAGAAGTCATGGAGCACCCGGGCATCTCCCAACGCCCGGTGCCTGGCATCGCAGGTGAGGCCGTTGCGCTCCATCACCGCGTCCAGATTGTGGCGCACGAATTCGGGGAACAGGCGCCGCGACAGCTTGACGGTGCACAGCACCGGGGCGGTGAAGCTCATGTCGGCCTTGGCGAATTCACTGCGCAAGAACGAGTAGTCGAAACGCGCGTTATGCGCCACGAACACGGCGTCTCGAAGTTTTTCTCTCACCGTCGAGGCGAGCTCGGCAAACCGCGGCGCCTCCGCCACCATCCGATCGTTGATGCCGGTGAAGGCCTCGATGTGCGCGGGAATGGGGCATTCGGGGTTCACCAGCGAACTCCATTCCTCGACGAGCTCGCCGTTCGCCACGCGCAGAATGCCGATCTCGGTGATCCGGTCGTACACCGCGTTCCCGCCCGTCGTCTCCAAATCGACGAATGCCAGATACTGCGGAAGTTCCTCAGCCGCGGCCATCGAGCGACAGCAGGGGGTAGTACAGATCGGGCCGGCGATCGCGGAACACGCCCCAGGATTGCCGGTAGCGGCGTACTTCCTCCAGATCGAAGGCAGCGGTGAGCACCGACTCACTCACCCGGTCCGCTTCGGCCACCTTTTCACCGGTGTGCGAAGCGATGAACGAGGAGCCGTAAAACGTCATGGTGTACTTTTCGCCCTGTTCCGTGCCGATGCGATTCGACGCCACCACCGGCATGATGTTGGCCGCTGCGTGGCCCTGCATGGTGCGCTGCCAGTGTCCGCTCGAGTCGATGCTCGAATCCTGAGGCTCGGAGCCGATGGCCGTGGGATAGAGCAGGATCTCGGCGCCCATCAACGCCATGGAGCGGGCCGCCTCCGGAAACCATTGGTCCCAGCAGATCGCGACGCCCAGCTTCGCGTAGCGCGTATCGAATACCTTGAAGCCGGAGTCGCCGGGCGAGAAATAGAACTTCTCATGGTAGCCCGGCCCTTCCGGTATGTGCGACTTGCGGTAGCTGCCGAGCACGGCACCGTCCGCATCGACCACGACCACTGAATTATAGAACGCGTTGTTGGCCCGCTCGAAGACGCTGACCGGCAGCACGACGCGCAGTTCGCGCGCCAGGGTGCGGAAATGCTCCACCGCCGGATGGCCTTCCAAGGGCCTCGCCAGTTCCAGATGGCGCGAGGAGTGATCCTTGCAGAAGTACGGTGTCTCGAACAACTCCTGGATCAAGATCACCTGGGCCCCACGGGCGGCGGCCTCGCGGATCAACTTCTCAGCGCGCGCGACGTTTGCGTCGCGGTCCCAACTGCAGGCCATCTGAGTGGCCGCGACGGTAATCTTGCTCATAGGATATCCATGCTAACCGATCTCTGACTCCGCTCACTAATGGACGGGGTCGCCGCGACCCCGTAAATCCGGCGCGCAGCGCCTAAAAAGTCGGCGGCGAACTGGCGCTGACGATCTCGCATTCCTCGCGCCCGAAGTTGCGGAAGCGATGCGGCAGTGTGCTCTTGAAATAGTATGCATCCCCGGGCCCGAGGATCCGCGACTCGCCGAGGACGGTGAGCTCGATCCTGCCCTTGACGATCACGCCGCCCTCCTCGCCCGCGTGAGTCAGCATCTCTTCTCCGGTGTCGGAGCTCGGTGCGTGGCGCTCGTGCAGAATGGACATGGTGCGCTTGGGCAAACGGCTGCCGACCAGGCGCAGTTCGACGCCGGCGGATCCGATATCGGTCAAATCCTCCCGCGGGAAGAACACCTGGGGTTGGCCGCCGATATCCAGGGTAAAGAAATCGGCCAGCGACATGGGAATGCCGTCGAGGACCTTCTTCAAGGAGCTGACCGAGGGGCTCACCCGATTCTGCTCGATCAGGGAAATCAAGCCGTTGGTGACGCCCGCACGCTTTGCCAGTTCGCGCTGCGACAGCCCGTACATTTGCCGCACGGCTTTCAGATGGGTGCCTACGTCCAAGGTCATGTGTCTATTATAATAGACAGATTAGGCGATTAATCATCGAAAATTGAGGTAAATGTCAATTTTCCTTATCATCGGGGCCTTCCGAAGGCTAAACCGCAAGGATTCTCCGCAATGAATGCCCAGCTCACCCCCGCACTGTCGAACGGCGATTTAGACGCATTTTGGATGCCGTTCACCGCGAATCGACAATTCAAGGCGAATCCGCGCTTGCTCACGCGCGCCGAGGGCATGCACTACTGGACCACCGACGGCCGCGAAGTTCTGGACGGGGTGGCGGGTTTATGGTGCGTAAACGCAGGACATGGGCGGCGCGAGATCACCGAGGCCGTGACCAAGCAACTCAGCATCATGGACTACGCCCCGGCGTTTCAAATGGGCCACCCTATCGCGTTCGAGCTGGCCAATCGGCTGGCCAAGATTGCGCCTCCGGGCCTCGATCGCATCTTCTTCACGAACTCAGGCTCCGAGTCGGTCGACACGGCACTGAAGATCGCGGTTGCCTACCATCGCGCGCGCGGCGCCGGCCAGCGCACGCGCTTCATCGGCCGCGAAAGGGGCTATCACGGGGTGGGGTTCGGCGGAATGTCGGTCGGTGGAATGGTCAACAACCGCAAATACTTCGGTTCCTCGATGTTGCAGGGGGTGGATCATCTGCCGCATACGCTGGACATCGAACATAACGCGTACTCGCGCGGTCTGCCGCAATGGGGCGCCCATCTTGCCAATGAACTGGAGCGCTTGATCGCCCTGCATGATGCATCGACCATCGCTGCGGTCATCGTTGAGCCGATCTCGGGGTCCGCGGGAGTCATCCTGCCTCCCATCGGCTACCTGAAGCGGCTGCGCGAGATTTGCGACAAGCACGACATTCTCTTGATTTTCGACGAAGTGATCACGGGCTTCGGGCGCATCGGCAAGCCGTTCGCGAGCCAAGCTTTCGACGTCACCCCCGACCTCATGACCACGGCGAAGGGCCTGACCAACGGCGCTCTGCCCATGGGGGCGGTGTTCGCCCACCGCCGTATTTACGATGCCTTCATGCAGGGACCGGAAGGCGCCATCGAGCTGTTTCACGGCTACACCTATTCGGCGCACCCTGTCTCCTGCGCCGCCGCGCTCGCGACCCTCGACGTGTATGCCAAGGAAGGGCTGCTGACTCGTGCGGCATCGCTCGCGCCGGAGTGGGAGAACGCCGTGCATTCGCTGCGCGGCCTGCCGCACGTGATCGACGTGCGCAATTACGGATTGATCGGCGCGGTGGAACTCGAGCCGCGGGCGGGAAAGCCCGGCACGCGTGCCTTCGAAGTATTTCTCAAGTGCTTCGAGCGCGGCGTCATGGTGCGGCAGACGGGCGAGACCATCGCCATGTCGCCCCCGTTGATCATCGAATCCAAGCAGATCGAGCGCCTGGTCGAGACTGTAGCGGCGGTGATTCGCGAAGTTAGTTAGGCGCTGCGCGCCGAATTCAACGGGGCGAGGCCGCCCCGTCCGATAGCGCGCGCTGCGCGCGCGTCAGATTTGCTTCACTTCGAAGATCGCGTACCACTTCTTGCAGGGCTCCGCGACCTCCCAGATGCCCTCGAATCCTGCGGGCACCACGAAGGCATCGCCGGCGCGCAACTCGGTTCGCTCGCCGGTGACCGACTCGATGCGCACCCGCCCTTCGATCAGCACGCAGAATTCATGCTCGGTGTAACGCACCCGCCATTTGCCGGAGGTGCTGGTCCAAATACCGCAATAGAATTGCTGGGTCCGCTCGGCGTATTGGTTCGACGCCCGCGCCCGGGGAATGCCCGCGAGTATGTTCTCGGGCGCGGGGTTCGCGGAATCCCCGGTCTGCAGGCGGTCGAGCACGACGATCTTGGGACGATCACTCATTCCCTATCGTAGGCTCGCGCGCCCGGCGGAAACAAGTGCGGCCCGGAGAGATCGGCTCCGGGCCGCGACACCCCCGCGCATCCCCGCCGGATCACTCGCTGGCACGCACCTGCGCCACCGCCGCGCCGCCCTGTGCCTGCAGTGTCAGGCGAACCCGGCGTTCGAGTGCATAGCCGTCGCTGTCGGCCGCGACGCTCTGGCTCTTGCCGTAGGCGTTGACTTCGAGCACCTCATCGCCGATCCCCGCGGCGAGAAACAAGTCGCGCACCGCATTCGCGCGATCCTGCGAGAGTTTCAGATTGGTATCCACCGTACCGCGCGGGTCCGCGTAGCCGTCGAGGCGCACCTTGAGCGCCGGGGACTTGGCCACCGCCTGCGCCAGCACCTGGATCTCGTGCGCGATTTCCGGCGTAATCTCCGCGCTGCCGGTGCGAAACAGCACATCGCCCTGCAGCCCATCGAGAACCGAGCTGGCATCCTGCTTGGCGTTTTGCGCCGTCTGCACCTGGTGAGTCAGATCATCGAGTTTCGCGCTCAGACTGACATTGGTTTCGGTCAGCTGCTGCTTCTCGTTCGACAGCGCCGAATTCTCGCCCTCCAGCTTGACCTTGTCGGCTTGCAGCGCCGCGGCGGTCGCCTCGGCCTGGGTCGCCTCTTTCGCCCGATGCACCCGGTTCCCGAGCCAGGTGCCGATTCCCGCGCCCACGACCGCACCCACGGGACCTGCCGCAAATGCGCCGATCACTCCGCCCGTCACGAATCCGATGGGCTCTTGCGGCGGGGCCGGCTTTGTCTCGCCCGCCAGGGCCGCCGCGCTCATGCCGAGCAGGCCGATTGTCCCGACGACCTTGGTAAATACAGTGTTCATAACAGCTCCTCGTTTGGTTGACCGAGAGGCGACCATCGCCTCCTGGGAGCTATTACGGACCCGGTTTCGGGCGCCGCCCTGCCCGACTTGTGGCCAATGATGGCGAAGGGGCGATCAATTCGGCATGGCGCGGCGGGCTATGCCTTCAGCGAGAAGGGGGTGAAATTGGTATCGGTGTCGTAGTAATCCTCGTGCTCGGCCCGCTTCAGGAACGCGACGATGCGATAGGTGGCCGGCGCGGCGACGATCTCCCAGCCGCTCTTGAGCACGTACTGCGTGAACATCACATCGATCAGGTGAGACTGCGGCATGCGGCCGTAAAAGGCGACGAAGTAGAAGATCACCGAGTCGACCAGTTCGCCGCACAAGGTCGAGCCCACGATGCGGGTCCACAGCCAACGGCCGCGAGTCCAGATCTTCATCTTCGCGAGCACGTAGCTGTTCACGAAAGTCCCGCATAGAAACGCGCTGATCGATGCCACGACGATTCGCGGCGTGTTGCCGAAAACGGCCTCCACCGAGGCTTGGCCGGAGCGCGATGCGGCCGAGGGCGGCAGGTGAACCACCACGGCGGCCATGAGCGATGCAAAGGCCAGCGCCGCAAATCCGGCCCAGACGACGCGGCGATCGCGCGCGTAGCCGTAAACTTCCGTCAGAATGTCGCCAAAGATGTAGGAGATGGGGAAGAACAAAACACCGGCGAGAAAGGTGACCGTGCCGAATATCGGCACCTCGATCGAGGTTTCCTTGGCAGGCCCGATCAGGTTGGAACACAGTAAAACGCAGACATAGGCCGCCATCACAAAATCGTAGTAGCGGTATTCACGGGATTTTCGTGGCTCGGCCATGCTGCTCGTATGTAGGCGATTACCTGAACATTCCCATGATATGTCATACCGGCCACCCCACTGTCGTGTTTTGGCGAAGAGCATCACAGCAGGCGGGCGGCCGGTACGGTAGATATAGACACTGAAACCCCAAGCAGCGGATCCAATGGAGCACGGCAAACCCTACAGCACGACGGACGGTCCGCTCGTCGATTTCGATGCTGTGTGTCAGAAGGTGCGTGCCGCCGTCGAACCCGCGCGCGCCCATGCCGTGTCGCTGCACGATGAAGTGGGCGATGTGCTGTGGCTGAGCGAAAGTTCCATGGGGCCGGACGAGCACAACGCGGTCCGCGAAGCCGTCGAAGCCTTCTCCAATCCGAACGGGCCGCCCGTACTGGTGCACGATCTGGGAGACTCTCGCGCCGCCTTGCTGCTCCGCGCCGTCAACGCCCGGCGAGCCATGGTCGGTGTGATCATGATGATCATGGATGCGCGCGTGATCAAACCGGACGCCCGCGGCGCGCTCAAGGTCATGACCCCGAAGCTGCAGCGCGCGCTCGTCGACTTCGCCACGATGCGGCCGGAGACTGAACCGCCCTCCCCTCCGGCGCGAACGATTGCCCCTGCCCGCACACCGCCTGCCGGTGAACTCAGCCTGGTCGAAGAGGTGCGTGCACCGCCGCCGGCGGCGCCTCCCCGCGCGGTACCGCCGCCCGCGCCGTCTCGGATCGCATCGCCGGCCGCGCCCCCCCGTGCCGCGATGAACGGCAAGACATCGGCGGCAGCGCCCGTGGCGCGCGCCGCCCCCGCGGCAGTACCCGCAGCACCGCCTGCACCTGCGCCCAGAGCCCCAGCCCCGGCCCCCGCCTCGTCCCCACACCCGCAAGCCGGTGTAACGCCGGAGATAGACCGCCTGCACGCCGCGCTGCGCCGCAGCCCCATTGCGCTGCATGTACAGCGCCTGATGCCGTTGACCAAGGGCAGCCAGCTCAGGCGTTACGAAGTGCTGCTGCGTTCCAAATCCGACACCGCGCCCAACGTGGCGCCCCACGCCATGTTGAAGGCAGCCGTGGAAAACGGTCTCGGCTCCATGATCGACCGCCGCGTGGTCACCGAACTCATCGGTTTTCTGGTGCGTCATCCGGACGTCTGGAAGACCACCGCGGTCATGTTTTCCGTGAATCTCACCACCACGGCGCTGCACGACGAACACTTCCTCAAATTCGTCGAGCTGTGCCTGGAGAAATCAGGGCTGCCGAAGGGAATGATCGCCTTCGAGGTGGACACCGCGACGGCGGTCAAGCTCGCCGACAAGATGCCGGAGGTCGGCACGGCCTTGCATCGCCTGGGCTGCCCGTTGGTTCTCGATGACTTCGCGCTGAAGACCGAGTGCTTTGCTCTGCTGCGTCTGCCCGGGGTCCACTACGTGAAACTGGCTCCGGAGATCACCGCGAAAATGCGCACCGACAAATTGTCTCAGGCGGCGATCACGGCCGTGGTGCAGATGGCGCGAGTGCTGGGGATGCACACCGTGGCCAAGCGCACTGAGAATGCCGCCGAGCAGGAATGGCTGACGGCGCTGGGCGTGGACTTCATCCAGTCGAATTCCATGTCGCCGCCCGTCGCGATCGAGTCCCTGTCGAAGATGGCACAGGCGCCGAAGGCTCCCGATTAAACCTCAGTTGGCGCGCGAGAGTCGGCTCGGGTTCCCATTCCAACCTCCGCCCAGGGCCTTCACCAAGTAAACCGCCGTGGCGAACTGTTGGCCGTGCACCTGCACGGCTTGCCGCTGATTGCTGAGCAGAACCTGCTGCGCCGTGATCATTTCGAGGTAAGTGTCCACGCCGCCCTTGTAGCGCGCGGTTGCGATGTCGAACGCGTCCTGCGCGCTTTTCACGCTGGCATCGGCCTGCGTCACCGCTCGATCGAGGGACGCCAGACCCGTGATGCCGTTCTCCACCTCTTCCATGGCCGTCAGCACCGTCTGCCGATACGTGGCTACGGCCGCGGTATAGTCCTCGTTCGCGATGCGCACGTTTGCCCGGGTTTTTCCTGCGTCGAAAAGCGTCTGACTGGCGGACAGTCCGATCGACCACAGCCGGCTCGGCGCGTCGAACAGTGAGGCCAGCGCATTGCTCTGCCAGCCCGCGTTGGGCTCCCCGAAGCTCGAGCCCAGGATGATGCTGGGGTAGTAGGCGGCGCGAGCGACTCCGATGCGCGCATTGGCGGCGGCCATGGAGCGTTCCGCGGACGCGACGTCGGGGCGACGCTGCAACAGATCCGAGGGCAGCCCGACCGGGATCGCCGGCAGCGAGCCGCTCGACAGTGTCGCCGACAGCGTGAAACTCGGCGCCGGAGTACCGACCAAGGTGGCGATCGCATGTTCGAATTGCGCCCTTTGATTGTCCAAGAGCTCGATCTGGGTGGCGGCGGACTCGACCAGAGCCTCTTGCTGCGCCAAATCGAGTCCCGTGGCGAACCCGAGATCGTGTCGCGACGCGATGAACCCTAAGGCATCGCGCTGCAGGTCCAGGCTGTGGCGCACGACCGCGATTTCGGCGTCGAGCTCCCGCAGCGCGAAGTAATCCGTCACGAGCTGAGCCGTCAGGAGCAGCCGGGTGTTCTCGAAGTCCGCCTCTGCCTGCTGCTCGGAAGCGCGGGCGCCTTCGACCTCGCGGCGCACGCGGCCGAACAGGTCGGCTTCGTAGTTCACGGTGGGCCCCACCACAAAGTTGTTTTGCACCGTCGACTCATTCGGCGTGTAGTAAGCGGACAGGGGCCGATTTGCCGAGGTCTTGCCGCGCTCCGCCGCGGCGGACAGGCCCACGAATGGATACAGCTGCGAGGCGGCGACGGTGACTTGATCTCGCGCCTGCGCGAGCCGAGCGGCGGCGACGCGCAGATCCTGGTTGCCGGCGAGTGCCCGCTCGACCAAGGGATTCAGGTTGTCGTCCTGAAAGAGGCGCCACCAGTCGCCTTTCAGCGTTCCGTCGCTCGGTGCGGCTTCGTGCCAGGGAACGTCGGGATGCCAGGCGGGCGGCACCTCCGCGGCCGGCCGGTGATAGTCCGGACCCACCGCACAGCCCGCGGCTACGCCCAAGGCGACCCACCACGGCGCGCAGCGCCAGCGGAAGCGATTACGCCGATTGATGGCGCGCTCCATCGCTACCCGCCTTTGGAGGACTGCTCGGGCAGAGTCACGACATCGCCGTCGGCCAGCGAATCCGCCGGGTTCACGATGATCCGATCGCTCACCTTCAGACCACTCAATATCTCGACGCTGGTACCGAAATCAGTGCCCAATTTCACCGAGGCCAAATGCACCCGGCCGCCGCCATCGACCAAGGCGACGCGCGTGCCCTCGGGCCGAAACAGCAGAACATTGGTGGGGACGACCAGAGCCCTGGCATCGACGCCGATGGGCAGCGACACCTGAACGTAGGAGCCTGTGATCAGCGCGTTGGTGGGGTTCGGGACCCGTATTTCCACCTGCATGGTTCGCGTCGCCGTATCGATGGCGCGCGCGGTGCGCGCGACGGAGCCGCGATATTGCTCGCCCGCGCGCTCCGCCAACGTGACGGTCACCGGATCGCCGACTTTGACTTGATGCGCGTAGACCTGCGGCACGTAGACGTACAGACGCAACGGGTCGACCTGCGCGACGGCAAACAGCGCCTGCCCGGTCCCGCCGTTACCGGCATTGACCAGATCGCCCACGTCGATTGTTCGCCGGGTCACGACGCCGTCGTACGGCGCCACCACCAGGTTGAACCCCTGAAGCTTGCGCAGACGTCCCACATTGGCGTCCGCCGCGGCAAGGTTGGCCGCCGCCTGACTGTACGCGCTCACGCGCTCATCCAGGTCTTGCTGGGTCACAGCGTCCTTTTGGCGCAGAGCCTGCCAGCGATCGGCGGTACTCTTCGCGAGTGCGGCGCTGGCGGCAGCCTGATCGCGCGCCGAGATGGCCTGCGACAATTCCTGATCGACTTCGGGCGCGGTGATCTCCGCCAAAAGATCGCCCTTCTTGACCGAGCTGCCGATGTCCTTGACCCAGCGCACCACATAGCCGTTGCTGCGCGCATACACCGTCGATTCGATGACCCCGAGCAGCGTTCCGGGCAGAGTGAGCGGCTGCTCTTCGCCGCCCGCCTTCGGGCTGGTCGTGGTCACGTACTGCCTGGCGTGCAGGGCCGTGGACCTTTCCAAGGCGTGGGCCTGAAAGCTGCGCAGCACGAATACGATCACGGCGCCGACCACCAGGAAGCCGACGATCGCGCCAACCACCCATTGGGCTCGTTTCAACACGGCAGGGTTTTCCATTTCAGACATATCAGCGAGTTCCTTCGGCGATCGGCGGCGGCGCCGACAATCGGCGCTCCCTGCGCAGCTCGAGGCGCCGGTGTACGCCGGCAAATATCACCGGCACGAAAAACAACGTAGAGATCGTGGCAAACAGCAGTCCGCCGATCACCGCCCTGCCCAAGGGCGCATTCTGCTCGGCGCCTTCGCCCATTCCCAGCGCCATGGGAATCATACCGATGATCATCGCCAGTGCCGTCATCAAAACCGGACGTATGCGGGTCGCCCCCGCGTCGAGGGCCGCCTTGACGGGACCCAGTCCCTCGCCCATGCGCTGGCGCGCAAAAGAAACGACCAGAATACTGTTGGCGGTTGCCACACCCATCGTCATGATTGCGCCGGTCATCGCAGGCACGCTCAAGGTCGTGCCGGTCAGCAGCAGCATCCAGCAGATTCCCGCGAGCGCGGCCGGCAATGCGGTGATGATGATGAAGGCGTCGACCCAGGACTGGAAATTGACGACGATCAGCAGGTACACCATCACCACGGCCATCACCAGCCCCACTCCCAGCTCGATGAACGAGGATTTCATGGTTTCCGTCTGGCCGCGGATCGCGACGCTCACGCCGCGCGGCAAATGCGGTCGCAACTCCTCCACCAGGCGCCGGATATCGACCGAGATGCCGCCCATGTCGCGGCCCTGCGCGCTGGCAAAAATATCGATGGTCGGCGCCAAGTTGTAACGCGAATCGACCGCCTCCTGCGCGGCGGGCGCGACGCCGACGAGATTGCTCAACAGCTGCGGCGCGACGCTCAGCGTGGCGGTCGCCGCGCGGACCGGGGTACGCAGAAGCTCGTCGAGACTGTCGATCGCGTATTGCGGCGACTGCACGGTCAAGTTGTACACCACTCCGTTCGCCGGACTCAGCCAGAAGGCCGGCGCGGTCTGCGAAGTACCCGCGGTCGACACCAAGAGATCGGAAGTCACGTCGTTGGGGCTCAAGCCCAATTGCTGCAGTTGCGTGCGATCCATGTTCAGCGCCACCGTCGGCTGATCGAGGCGCTGATGAATGTGCGTATCGACCGTGCCCGGGATCATTTCGATCTGCTTCATGAGCTTCGCGGCAATATCATAGTCCACCCGCAGGTCGGCGCCGGTGACCTTGACGTCGATCGCTGACGGCAACCCAAAGTTCAGGATCTGCGTCACCATATCGGCCGGCTGGAAAAAGAACTCAACGCCGGGGAAGCGTCGCGGCAGTTCACGGCGCATCTCTTCCACGTAGTACTGCGTGGGCCGGTGTCCCTCGTTGAGGGAGACCTGGATCTCGCCGTCGTGGCTGCCGAAGGTGCCGGCGTTGCTGTAGGTCTTGTTGATCCCGCTGACCGCCACGCCCAGATTGTCGAGAACCGTGCCGAGTTCCGCGGGCGGCACCAGGGTGCGAATGACGCTTTCCACCTCGTCCGCCACCCGCGCCGTCTCTTCGATTCGCGTGCCGGTGGGCAGACGCATGTGCAGGCGAATCTGGCCGCCGTCCACGCTGGGAAAGAAGTCCCGCCCCAGAATGAACACCAGGCAGCACGACAGTACGCAAAAGCCCAGGAAACACCCCGCGAACAGCCGCCGCCGTTCGAGCGCCGCGGCAAGAATGATCGAATAACCGCTGCGCAGCTTCTCGAAACGCCCGTTGAACGCCTGGTATACGCGCTGCAGCAGGCTTAGGTTAGCGGTCGAACTCGCCGGGGCGTGATCCATCATCAACATGACCAGGGTCGGCACCAGGGTTCGCGACAGGATGTAGGAAGCCAGCATCGCGAACACCACGGCCTCCGCCAGCGGTGCGAACAGATATCGGGCGACGCCGGTCAGAAAGAACATCGGCACGAACACGATGCAGATACACAGGGTGGAAACCAAGGCCGGGACGGCGATTTCGCCGGCGCCCTCCAGAATGGCCTTGTGCAGGTCGGAACCCAGATGAATGTGGCGCTCGATGTTCTCGATAGTCACCGTCGCGTCGTCGACCAAGATGCCCACGGCGAGCGCCAGCCCACCCAAGGTCATGATGTTCAGGGTCTCTCCCAGGACAAACAGGGCGATGATCGAGGAGAGGATCGACAGGGGAATCGACACGGCGATGATGCAGGTGCTGCGCCAGTTGCCGAGAAACACCAGGATGAGTGCGGCCGTCAGACAGGCGGCGATCAACGCCTCGCGCACCACGCCGCTGATGGCGGCCCGAACGAAGCTCGATTGGTCGAACAGCGGGGTGATCTTCAAGTCCTTGGGCAGAATCTGCTCGACGATCGGCAATTGCGCGAGCAAGGAGCTCACGATATCCAGGGTCGAAGAGCCGCCGTTCTTGATGATGGAGACCAGAACGCCGCGCTCGCCGTTCTGGCGCACGATATTGGTCTGCGGTGAGAACCCATCGCGCACGTGCGCCACTTCTGAGAGATAGGTGGTCGCACCGTTTCGGGTCACCACCGGGATGTTGTTGAGGCCGGCGATGGTATCCGGCGAGCTGTTGGTGGAGAGCACGAACTCCGTCGCGCCGATCTTCGCGGTCCCCGACGGCAGCACCAGATTCTGGGTGTTGACGGCGTTGACCACGTCGTTCGGCGTCAATCCCTTGGCGAGCAGCGCATTGGTGTCAAGGTCGACGGAAATGACGCGCTGCTTCCCGCCATAGGGCCAGGGAATGGCGACGCCCGGGATGGTCACGAGCCGGGGCCGCAGGAAATTGACCGCCGCATCGAATACGGCCTGCTCCGTCATGCTGGGACTCGACAGGCCAAGTTGGATGATGGGAATGCTGGAGGCGGAGTATTTGATGACCAGCGGCGGCAGAATGCCCGGCGGCAATTGCCGCAATTGCGCCTGCTCGATCGCCACCACCTGAGCGATGGCGGTGGGGATGTTCGCGTTCGGCTGAAAGAAGATCTTGGTGATGGAGAAGCCGGACAAGGACTCGGATTCGATGTGCTCGATGTCATTGACCGTGGTCGTGAGGCTGCGCTCATTGACCGCGGTGATCCGTTGGCCGATGTCCTGCGCCGATAGGCCGGTGTAGGTCCAAACGATGCTGATGACCGGGATGTTGATTTCCGGAAAGATGTCCGTCGACATCTTCAGCAGCACGAGGGGCGTGGCGAGGAGAATCAGCAGCGCCATCACCAAGAACGTGTACGGCCGCCGCAGCGCAACTTCAACGATCCACATTAGCTAGCCAACCTCAAGTCGACGTTGCGCGCCGCAGGCGCGGAGCAAATCAATACCAAGCATGCACCCTGGGCCGAACGTGGTTAACACCCAGTGGTTAATTTATTAAAGTCCGTTAATGAGCCTACCACGCTCCCGCCGCGGCGCGCGCGCCACCGCAGCGGCCCATTTCGCCAGACCACTTGCAAATCATTGGAAACAAAGCAAACTATGGGGGTCTGCAACGAGACACCGGAACCGAGCTAAGTGTTTTGTTAGTCCCATGAGGTTCGGTTCCGGTTCCCGTTAAGCCTCCCATGACAATCACCGCACTAATCGTCGTCCTCGCGCTGACGGGAGCCCTGCTCTTGTTCGCCGCGGTCCGCCGTCTACGGCGGCGCAGGATGTTCGGGGGTCTATTGACCGGCGCCACTGCGCTCGTGCTCATTTTGCTGAGTGTGTGCGCGTTGCTTGTCGCCGAGAATTTGCAGACCTACCAGCGCCTGAGCTTCGAGCAACCCGCCGGCGAGCTGCAGCTGACGCGAATCGGGCCGCGAGCGTTCAACGCCGTTTTGACCTATCCCAGCGGCGAGCGCGCGAATTTCTCATTGCGGGGCGATGAGTGGCAAGTAGATGCCCGAGTGCTCAAATGGCATGCGTTCGCCAATTTGATCGGATTCGACACGGCATACCGCCTGGAGCGGCTGGGCGGCCGATATTCGACGGTCGAGGATGAACGTGCGCAAGCCCGGACGGTGTACGCCCTCAATCCGCCTCAGCGCATCGACCCTTGGGACCTGGCGCGTCGCTACCATTCATGGATACCGTGGGTCGACGCGGTGTACGGCAGCGCGACCTTCCTTCCGATGGCCGACGGCGCACTGTACGAAATCAAGGTGTCGCAGAGCGGCCTCGTCGCACGTCCGCTCAATCAAGCCGCCCGTGAGGCGGTCAGCGGTTGGCACTAGTGTCGAAGCGCGTCGTAAGGACGGTGCTGACCGCGGCCGGAGGGGCCGTGCTGCTCGCCGCTCTGGTGGTGACGGTTGCCATGATCTGGCTCAAAGCCCATGAAGATGAATTGGTGTTTGCCGCGGCTCGCAGCCGGCAACACTTGCTCACCTCATTTCCGGTGGATGCCCGGCAGGTAGCCGTACCGGTTCGAAACAACACCGATCTCGCAGGCCTCGTGTTTCGCGCCGACGGCGCAGCCGATACCGGCTATTGGGTTCTGCACCTGCATGGCAATGCCGATTCCGCGTTCTCGCCCTGGCAGGTGCGTCATTGCGAGGCACTGCGCCGCTTCGGATTCAATGTGATGGACGTCGACTACCACGGATTCGGACTGACCCCCGGCCAGCCGTCCGAGGCGCAAATGTACGCGGATGCCGAAGCGGCATACCAAGCACTGTTGCAGCGCGGCGTCGATCCCGATCACGTCATTTTGTTGGGACATTCGTTGGGATCGGGTCCGGCGGTGCTGCTCGCCACACGACATAAGGCGGCGGCGTTGGTTCTTTTCGGCGCATTCACATCGATACCGGATGCGGCGGCGAGCAAATATCCCTACCTGCCGGTGCGCCTCGCCGTCGCCGTTCAATTCAATTCGCTTGCGCGAATGAGCGATGTACACATTCCGGTGATCATCGCCCACAGCCGCGGGGACACCCTGATTCCGTACGCACACGCGCTCAAGCTCTTCGCCGCGTCGAACGAACCCAAGCACCTCATCACCTTCGAAACCGGGTCGGACGACGGATTCGGGGGTCACGTCGACACGCTGTTCGAGCACGTGGATGTGCTGCGGTCGGCGCTCGCCGAAATGCTGCCGAGCCTGCCGCCAGGCCAGCCCGCTCAGTAACGGGCATGCCCGGCGCCGGCCGTCCCATTGCCCCGGTACGAGCTGCGTCCACAACTTCGCCGGGCGCGCTAGAATATCGCGCTCGGAATGCCGGCTTAGCACAGTGGTAGTGCAACGGTTTTGTAAACCGTAGGTCGGGGGTTCGAATCCCTCAGCCGGCAAACCCAGTTAAAAAATTCAAACAATGCCCTTCGGCTTCCATTTCCAACAGGTTTAGATCGAACCCCCGACAGACAAACAATTTGGGTTCGACAACTGGGCCGCAGGCCCAGTTGAACGCCGGAGGCTCCGCCGACGGCGGCCCCGAAGGGGCGAGGCGCGCAGCGCCGAGTAATCCCTCAGCCGGCTCTCACTTCGCGGGGCCGCTCATCGGCTCATCCATACCGACGCCGCATTTTGGACAGGCCTTTGTGCCGAATATGGCCGCCGCTTTCGGCACCAGACTCGCGCGGCAACGTGGGCAGCGAAAACCGAACACGAACACGCCCAGGACGCTCACGAGCAGGAAGCCGAGAACGGCCATTCGAAGGTAGTAGCTCGACCAGGTCGTCGGTCGCCAGCTTCCGGCCAGTATGCCGACGGCCATCAGGCCGACGAAGAGAAACCTATACCAGCCGCGCAGCGCTTGCCTGATCGTCATTTTCTAGCGTCCCATCGGCTCATCCAGGCTCACGCCACAATGTGGGCATCTCTCGAACTTGCCGACGGCAAGCTTGCCTTTGCAGCGCGGGCATTTCGTCGAGCGTTCCATCGCCGCGAGAACCACCGCCATCGGCAGAATGCCTATCACCAGAGCGCCGGTACCAAACAGACCGATCAGGCTCGGATAAAACACCAGCCCGACGACCAACACCACGAGTACCCACAACACCAAGGCGAGACGGCCCAGCGTTTCGCGGCGCTCCAAGTACTCGCGGATCGTCATAGATCACAGATCCTACCGTTGCCGCGGCTTGGAGACCATTCCCTCAGCCGGCAAATCCCAACATTCGAAATCGCGCGACCAACTGATAAGCTGCGCCCAGGAATCGCAAGAGGGGACGCCATTGCTCAACAAATTCACATGCGCCGCCGGCTTGTGGGCGTTGATCGCACCCGTCGCGGGCGCCGTAACAGTCACGGTACCGGAAAAGTCGCAGCCCGAGAGCATCACGGTTGCACCCAACGGCGACCTTATCCTCGGCAGTATGGGGAGCTCGAAAATCTACCGTGCCAAGAAGGGCTCCGACAAGGCCGAGGTTTTCATCGATGCCGCCACCGATGGCGCCGTCTTTTTCCTGGGTGTGCTGGCCGACGCGTCCACCGGCACGCTATGGGCCTGCCAAATCTATACGACCCCGCCCGGCAGCCCTCCCCGCAGCGCGTTGCGCGGCTTTGACCTCAAGACCGGTACCGGCAAGTTTCGCTGGGAACTCCCCGGCGAGAAGAATCTCTGCAACGACTTCGTGGTCGGGCCGGACAAGGCGCTGTACATCAGCGACACCGTCGGCGCGAAGATCTGGCGCCTTACGCCCGGCGCGGCAGCACCGGAAATGTTTAGTGATGATCGTACCCTGTACGGCATAGACGGCATCACTTTCATCGGCGATTCGCTTTATGAGAACAACGTGATCTTCAACAAACTCTATCGGATTCCGATGGACGCCGGCGGCAACGCCGGCAAACCGGTGGACATCTGGATGGACAAGCCGGTCAAGGGACCGGACGGCATGCGCGCCGCGCACGGCAAACTGTTTCTCGCCGAAAATGGCGCGGGCAGGATCGACATGGTCACGGTCAGCGGCGACGCCGCCAACATCACCGTGCTGCAGGAAGGCCTGGCCACGCCTACTGCGATCGAACCCGCCGGTGATACGCTCTGGTACGGTGAGCGCGCGGGTGATCGAGCGCATTCCATGCCGTTGCCCCAATAGCTGTTTGCGGTCGATCTACCGGGTGGCGGCCGTCGTGTCGCCGCCATCCGCGGCACTCAGCTCGAGAATCACATCGCCGCTTGAATGGTTCTCACCTGTCTGGCGCCATCCCAGGGCGCGATAGAACTGGCGTGCCGGCAGGGTGGGGTCGCGAGGAGCTGCGAGCCAGATTCTCCGGGCACCTTCAGCGCGCAGCAGATCGACGACCAGCGAGAGAAGCTTGCGGGCGATTCCTTGACGTCGATAGCTGTGATCGACCGAGAGCCCAAGTATTTCTCCGGTGACGGAGTTCCCTATGCAGTGGCCCACCACTCCGCCCTTGTGTGCGCATTCCCGGAATTTTATCCGCCCACTCAATACATCGGCGGCGAACGGTTGATCTTTCCCAGTGGCGGCGCGGAGTTGCCGAATATAGGCCTCAGCCAATTTAGTTGGGCGAAATTGCAGGTCCATCGCCGTGCCCGGGTCCATTCCCTGTGTCATCGCTCAACCGGGCGCGGCGCTCGTCTGGGGCTTCGCTGGGGGTCGGACGAAATTGAACAGCATGAAGTAAAGATGCCCCTGCCCCGCCGCACCCGCGCGGGCCACGGGGAAGGTAATGCGATCGCCGACTGCATAGTGTGTCGAAGCGAACATGTCGGATATGGCAATGCGTGCACCATTCCAATTCACGATGTAGGCCGCATACTTGTCGCCATTGAGGTCCGCCGACAGAACCTCATCGACTGTCGCCGTATCGTTCTTGAGCGTAACGTGCGTGCCTTCAGCATTCGTGCCGTTAGCTTCCTGCGCTGCCGTTAGACCAAAACTCAACAGCCCGTGACCGGGGGTAAGCGGGTTTTCGATGCGCCGGGAAACGAACGCCAGTTGTTCACCGATTTGGTGCGGGCTGGAGCCGGAAGGGTCCTCAACCACGACCCGTGCGCCCAGCGCCTCCACCACGTAAGCCCGATAGTTGTAATCACCGTCGCTGGTCTTCAGTACTTCAGTGATGACTCCGGATTGGGCCATGGTCACGGGTTTCGCAGCCGGGACGACGCCGGGAGTGGCGGCCGAAACCGGCATTGCCATGAATGCCAGGAGCGACAAGCTTTTGAGCTTGGTGCGCACCGCGAGAAATGAGATGCTGTCCCCGATTCCGTAGTGTGATTGAGCGATTGGATCCGCGACGGCTATCCGCTTGCCCTTGGACTGGACTATGTATCCAACTGTGCGATACCCGCCGTCCTCGGCACTCAGCACTTCCTCGACGATGCCGGTCTTGAAGTCAGCGCCGCCCGACACGGGCGGCGGATCCTTGTCGACCGGCAGTGTCGTTGGCCGCTGCCGACTATCTTCGCAGCGGCAGTCTTGGTTGCTGAGTGCGAAGCTGAGCAACCGGTTGCCACCCACCTCGTGGCGCATCACCAGGAAACTGACATCGTCGCCAACGGAGAGGTGCGTCGCTGCCAAGCGATCGACCAGCAGCACTCGGTTGCCGTGCCAACGCACGACATAGGTGCTCGCGCGGTAGCCGTCGTCTTCGGTCGCCAGCACTTCCTCCACGCTTGCGGTTTCCGACTTCGCTACTGCCGGTGGGTCTTGGCTGATCGCCGCCTGCTGCGCGGCGCCGAGGAGCGGCAGAAGAGCGGCGGTCGCTGCCAGCAGCAAAGTTCTGAGATTCATTTGATCGGTCTCCTTGGAATCGAGCACCAGACTCGCAGCGATGGCTTATCGAAGATCAGATAGCTTGGACTTTACGGCCTCGGCCACCACCAAACCGCTGCTCCGGCCGTTGACCTCGGCCGTCACGTCGAAATAGACGTCTCGAACGCGGATTCCGTTCTGCAGAGAAATGCCATGCACCACGTCGTAGAAGTGACCGTCGCTGCCCCGCACTTCTGTTTCGCGAGTTTTCAGCACGATGTGCTTGTCGCCGAGAATATCCAGTTCCTCGTGCTGGGTCATGACCGGATAGGCGGTACTTTCACTTTTGCCGTCGCCGCCGTGTCTCAATGAATCCAACAGGCCGTCGGCGATTTTAGATTCGATGCGTGCCGCATTGCCCTTGAGACAATCGCTTCGCACACGGTGGGCGACAATGATGGTGTAGTCGATTCTCAGTACTTCGTCGAGTTTCTCCAGTGCGGTGCTGCAATCCTTGCCCTTGGCGGCGGCGTTGGCCTGCTCCATGAGCGGAGCGCTCTGCGTGCTGAACGCATCCCATTGCTCGGTGAAGGGATACGCGCTGCGAAGGGCCGTAAAGTCGATGGACTTGTCGCCTGTGGCGGCCTTTGCAGTCAGGTCGTCATAAGTGGCCTGGGCTCGCTTGCGTTGCGCGATGAGCGCAGCGGTCTGCGCCTCATCGGGAGCGCGGTCCCCCAACGAGTGGCGCTGACAATCTCCGCTGTTCCAATTGGCGTCGAAGTGATCGGGGGTGAATTTGATCGTGCCGGAATAGTTGTATTGAGTCGTGAACGTAGCATTGCCATCGGCGTCGATCTTGCCGGTGAAGGCTCTGACATTCGAGCGGTTGTGAATGACCCCCTGCAACGTATCTCCGGACACCGTGATGGTCATGGTCGCGGGGGAGTGGCACGCTCGGCCTGAAGGCGGTATCTGCCCGATCCAGTTACCGTCAAAAGGGCCGGCCATGGCCGGCCCGACGAGCAGCATCGATATGGCGATGACCAGTCCCGCAAGCGTTCGCATGAAATACTCCCGGTGTGGCGTTGCGAATATGTCGAGTTTCACGGCATCGACGACGTTAACGTGTCTATGGCGGCCATGCGGCTCTTCCGCCCGTTGACCAAGCTGCTGACGTCGAAGTAGACGCTGGTGAGCCCTTCGCCGCCTCGGGCCGAAGTGCCTTGAACCTCGTCATAGAAGCGGCCGTCTTTGCCGCGTACTTCCGTATGCCTGACCTTGAGCACGAGATGACGATTCGCCATCACATCTCTCTCCTCCCGCTCGGTCATGACCACGTACGCGGTGGCTTCCGTATTGCCGTTGCCGCTGTTCATCAAGGAATGAATCAGCCCGTCCGCGATGTCAGACTCGATCTTCGCCGCGGAGGGGTCGCCCGTGTCGGCGAGACAATCGCTGCGCAGCGCGTGTGCCGCGTCGATGGTGAAGTCGAGATTCAAGACCTCCTCGAGCTTCTCCAGGGCGGTGGCGCAATCCTTTCCCTTGGCGGCGGCAGCCGCCTGGTCCAGGAGCGCGACAGTCTTATTGCCGAACGGATCCCATTGATCCGTGTAGGGATAGGAGGCGCGCAAAACGGTGTAGTCGACGGATTTGTCGCCTTCCGCCGCTCGCCTCGTCAGATCGGCGTAATCGGCTTGAAATTGTTTGCGGGCTGCGAAAGCCATCGAGGTTTCGGTGCTGGTCAGAGCTCGGTCGCCGAGTGCGTGCCGGCTGCACGCCTCGGTATTCCAATTGGCATCGAAATGGTCGGCAGTGAACTTTATGATGCCGGGGAAGCGCGGGTAGACCAGAAACGTGCCGTTGCCATCCGCAGCGATTTTCCCGCTGAAAACCTCGGTATATTCCGGATTGCGCGTTTGTCCTTGGAAAGTGTTGCCTGACAGAGTCAGCGTCATGATCGATGTTCGGTGACACTGCCCCTGGGGCGGTATCAGCGCCACCCAGTTACCATCGAAGCTCCCGGCCAGGGCGGACGTCGAACCGGCTGCGAGCGTGAGCGCAATCATCATCAGTCCCTTTAAATTGCTCACGGCGAGTCTCCTGCGTCTTTCAGTGAGTCCGACGATCCATCCCGTAGGTCACCGAGACGTCGGCGACCGGCCTTTCTGTCGAGCGAATATAGAAGACCTTTCCCGCGTGAACGATGGTCGAGGCGGGTTCGTAGTCCGGTTTCGGCGTGTAGACCGGATCGAGCAGCGCTCTTGGGTTGTAAGTGACTTCGTCGTCGCGATTCTGCGCAATGTTCGCGGCTTTGCGGATCGGGCGTGCGGACCGGACCGCGGGAGCCGGCGTCGAACTCGCGGCGCGTTTCCTCGATTGCGCCGGCGGCGAACCGATCGCCGCGGTCGCAGTCACCGGAGCTGGTGCGGCCGCAGCCGCAGAGCTCACGACCGCTTTGGCTCCCGCGACGGCGAGCGCAAGCGCCGCCAACGCGGCGACCGTCAGCACCCGAAGAGGCAGACTCAGATTTTGCTTTGGCGCTTCCGACAGAATGTGTTCCACGCGCTGTTGGATGAAGGGGCCCTTGGCCATGCCGACAATCAGGGGTCTTTGCTGCGCGCTGCGGGAAACCTCGATCAAGATCTCGGCGTAGGCGGCGCGGTCATTGAGGCGCAGTATCGCCGCCTCGTCGCTGGCGGTTTCGGCAATTTCCGCCAACTTGGACTGCAGCCACCAAGCGAACGGGCTGAACCAAAAGAAGGCACAGTGGATCAATGCTGCAAGCTGGATGAGGAAATCCGCTCGCGCGATATGGGCTTCCTCATGCGCCAGCACAGCGTCGCGCTTGGCCGCACTCCATTCGCCGTAATCGGCGGGGAGCAGGATCGCATGGGCGAGCGAGACGGGACTTTTGAGCTCGATGCTGGCGCGGATATTGCGCCCCTTCGCCCAAGCGGCGTTCACCGGCACGGCCCGGCGGTAAAGGCGCAAGGTAAGAATCAGGCCGGTGGCGATCCGCGCCAGAAAGACGAGGAACCCCAGAGTGTAAGCAGCCAGGAGACACGCCTGCCCATGGTGGGCGACCAAGCCCGCTGCGATGCTGGAAATGTCTGCATCACGCGGAGCCGCAACCGGATTTGCAGCCAGCAGCCGCAGGGCCGTTGAGGATTCCGCCGACGGGGCAAACAGCTGGGGCACGGTCACAACGAGCCCGGGCGTGAAGCGGCTCAACAGCGGCATTGACAGGGCGGCGATCAGCACCGCGGTCCAGATCGCCGTTTCGGCGCGCGTGTCACACAGCCGCGCCAACTTCAACAATGCCCATACCGCAAGCCCCAAGAGCAGCGATCGCATTGCGGAATCCAGCAGCAAGGAGAGCATTACCTTCTCCGCGCTTTGGCCTTGGCGATTTTGTCGGACAGTGCCTGGAGCTGCTTTGGGTCGAGCGCGGCGTTGTCCACCATGCCGACCAGCACTTCCTCGAGCGAGCCATTGCAGAACCAATCGACGATGCGCTGCACCGCCTTCGCGGCGACCGCGCCGCGCGCTTCGGCGGGGGCGAAATGATAGGTGCGGCCTTCAACGGTGTGAGTAACATAGCCTTTGCCCTCCAGCCGCCGCAGCACCGTGCGAACAGTGGATTCCTTCAGCGGGCGGGCAAGGTGTTCGCGCGCTTCCTCGGCGGTAATGCTGCCCCGGCTCCAGACCAGCTGCATGACCTCGTGCTCTAGTTCGCCAAGGTCGGGAAGATCGTTGCTCAAGCCGCCTCCTCCTTTAATGCTACAGATCGTAGCATATAAATCGAATGGGTCAACTAGTTCTGCTCGTACCCCCGATCGGCCGGGTGGGCCGCAGGGCGCCGAGGCGGCATCACCAGCAACACGTATTCAGGGCGGCGTGTTCGCTGGCGAACAGATAGATCGCCGCAGCCGACATAGCATTGCTCAGCCTCATGGCGATGACGCGCGAACCTGCGCAGGAGACGACGATGAGCCTCGGGACCATCCTGCTGATCATTCTGGGTTTAATGCTGCTCGGCGCAATTCCGGCGTGGCCCCATAGCCGCGGGTGGGGTTATGCGCCGAGCGGAGGCCTTGGTTTAATCGTGGTGGTGGTGGTCGTATTGCTGCTGATGGGTCGAATTTAAGCATTGCCGGCCGAACGAGAGTCACCAAAGTGCGCACCATTTGGGTCGGAAGCACAGCCCCTCTTACCTTCTGTGCGGCAACGTACAGACGGCTTCATTGCAGCTACGTACTTTTTACATTCCTATCGCCAGCAGGGAGCGCTTAGAAATGAAAACTGACGCACGCTCATGCGAGCCGACGGAGGTGGAATCTCGCCCGGTTTCGGACGGCACCACGGAAATCAACGAAGAAGCGGGCGCGGAAGACGCTGCGCGCGCTGCACAAAACATCTCGCAATGGACGTCGTATCTGCCGCCCGACTGCATCAAAGCGATGATTGCGATGGGTTGGGATCGTACGACCTGACTCGTTCGCTACCGCACTGTCCGCGTGCCGGATCCGTGGTTGAATAAACATATTGCCGGTGTTGACTTCCCGGCGACACCACTGGCGACAATCGAGTGCCTAAGACGATACTTCTCATTCAAGATAACGCCGCGGACGCCAAGTCCGTTCGGGCGGCGCTGCAGGACTCTACGGACGAGTCCTTTCGAATCGAATGGGTTCGATGCTGCTCCGACGGCCTGAAGCGCCTCCATGATAGTGGCAGTCCAGAGGACGGCATCGATGCCGTGCTAGTCGACCTCTTCTTGCCCGACAGCAAGGGAATCGACACCTTCGAACAGCTGTACGAGGCGGCACCGCACACGCCGATTCTCATCCTAAGCGCACAGGTTGACGAGGAAATCGCCAAACTGGCGGTACGACGGGGAGCGCAGGACTATCTACTGCAGAGCCGGCTTGATGCATATGCATTACGCAAGGCGCTGCGCAACATGATCGGACGGGCGGCATACACCGAGGCTTTGTTCGAGGAGAGGGAGCGTGCTCAAGTCACGCTGGACTCCATCGGCGATGCGGTGATCAGCACAGACGCCGCCGGGCTTGTAACCTACCTCAACGCAGTCGCGGAACATCTGACCGGTTGGTCGCGAAAGGAGAGCGTAGGTCGTCCGCTTGCGGATGTGTTCCAAATCATCAATGCCGGTTCTCGAGAAACAGCGATGGACCCCCTGCAGCTGGCGATTCGCGAGAACCGCACGGTGGGCCTCACGCCGAACTGCATCCTGGTCCGCCGCGATGGGGTGGAGGCTAGTATCGAAGACTCTGCTGCGCCAATCCACGATCGCGAAGGGAAGATGACCGGTGCCGTCATCGTGTTCCGCGACGTAACCACAGCGCAAGCCCTGTCGCGCAAGATGGCGCACTTCGCTCAGCATGACAGTCTCACCGACCTGCCCAACAGAATCCTACTAGACGATCGGCTCGCCCAGGCGATGGCCATGGTCCAGCGGCGCGGCAAGAAACTGGCAGTTCTTTACCTCGACATAGACCGCTTCAAGCACGTGAACGACACCTCGGGTCATATGGTGGGCGACCGCTTACTGCAGTCGATTTCGAAGCGCCTTCTCGATTGCGTTCGCAGCTCGGATACCGTCAGTCGCCAGGGCGGGGACGAATTCGTCATTCTGCTGAGTGAAGTGACCGACGCAAAGGATGCAGCGGTCACCGCAGGGAAAATTCTTGCGGAGCTGGGTGAACCTCACAGCATCGACAATCACGAGTTGCTCGTCTCGGCGAGCATCGGCATCGTCATGTATCCCGAGGATGGAAAAAACGCCGAGGCGCTCATCAAGAACGCCGACGTCGCTATGTACCAGGCGAAAGATTGTGGGCGTAACAATTATCAGTTTTTCAAAGCTGAGATGAATTGGCATGTTTTCAAGCGCCCGGGGCTCGAAAACAAACTGCACCACACCCTCGAGCGGCGCGAGTTGGCGGTGGATAACCGGCCGAGAGAGAATCTGCACGCGGAGGCGAGGTCTGAACGTCCGCGTCGCGGCAAAGTGCGTCAACAGAACTGAGCAATGCGCATTTCTGAGCGATGACGGGCCGGATCGGTCAGCGCTTGTGCACCATCACCGCGCCCCCGGTGACCGCGCCTTCCTTGGCGTCGTACTTGGCGGGACCGCCGAGCACCCCTGCGCCACGAAGTTGAGGCGCCGTCGACCGAAGCCCGTGGCGGCTGGGCGCCGGCAATGCTTTGCCGGCAGCGGAATGTGAAGCAATACTCGGCGCGCGAGATCGCAGTGGGACAGTTGCGGCAATCGGACGCTGCTTCACGGCGACGGGAATGCTCTTAGGCGCCTTCGCCGCGGCCGCATTTGTCCAACTGACGCTTGCCAGTACGCCCACTGCGAGAACCGCGAAGATGGCGGGTACGCGCATCAACCCTCCGTTTGCTCGTGTGGAATTTGTCCATTGGGCTCGCCCGACCTGCGCAGGAACAGGTACTGCACAGCCGGCACCACCACCAGCATCATGAGCGGCCCGATGAGCATTCCGCCGACGACGACGGTTGCCAACGGACGTTGCACTTCACTGCCGATCCCCCGGGAGATCGCGGCCGGGACGAGGCCTATGCAGGCAGATAGAGCCGTCATCAGCATGGGGCGCATGCGTTTTTCCGCAGCGTGCTCCAGGGCATCGAACGGCGCCATGCCCTGCATTTTTAGTTCGTTGAAATAGGTGAGCACCAAAATGCCGTTCATGACCGAAACGCCGAATAGGGATATGAATCCGATGGCTGCCGACACGCTGAACGGCAAGCCCGTCACGAATAGTGCGCACACACCGCCCGCCACCGAGAAAGGTATTCCAGCCAGGGCCAGCAAACTGTCGCGGACAGAATTGAACAAGCTATAGAGCAGTATCATGATCATCGCCAGGCTCATCGGCACGAATACCGCGAGCCGCTGCTTGGCGGTCTGCAAATCCTGAAACTCTCCCGCCCACACGATGCGATAGCCGACGGCTAAATGGATATTCTTGGCAATGCGCGCCTGCGCCTCCGCCACCGTGCTGCCGAGGTCGCGGCCGCGAACACTGAACTTGATGGGCACGTAACGCTGGGTCGCCTCGTGATAGATGAACGACGCACCCGAATCCACGCTGATGTTGGCGAGTTCGCGCAGCGGAATGAAGGCGGTGGTGCCGGCAGGCGTCTGATATCCGACCGGAATATTGCCGACCTTTTCGATGCTGTCGCGGTACCCGGGGTCCAGACGCACCGTCAGGTTGAATTGCCGATCGCTCTCGAGCACCGTCGTAGCCACCGCACCGGCCATGGCTGCCTGGACCACGGTGTTCACATCGCCGGTATTGAGCCCGTAGCGGGCGGCCCTGCCCCGATCCACCTTGATGTTGAGGTTCGGCTGGCCGACGATGTGAAAAATCCCGAGATCCTCCATGCCCTTGACCTGTTGCATTTCCTTGAGGATCCGCGCCGCGTATTGCTCCAGGACGTTCAAGTTGGGACCGATCACCTTGACCGAATTTGCGCCCTTGACGCCGGACAGGGCCTCCTCGACATTGTCCTGAATGTACTGAGAGAAATTGAAGACCACTCCCGGCAATGCCGCGTCAAATTCGGCTTGCAGCTGCGCGGTCAGCTTCTCCTTGGTCATGCCGGCGGGCCAATCGGAGTAGGACTTGAGCGGCGCGAACAGCTCGACGTTGGAGAACGGCGAGGCGTCGCTGCCGTTGTCCGGGCGGCCGTGCTGCGACACCACGGTGATGATCTCCGGATGACGCAGCAGTATTTCACGCATTTTGCGGGTCGCTTCGGTCCCTGCGTCGAGCGACATGGATTGGGGCATGGATGCACGGATCCAATAGTTACCCTCCTCCAGGGCCGGTAGGAATTCGCTGCCCAGAAACGGGATCAAAATTGACGCGAACGCGAGGAAGCCGACGCCGATGGCAATCACCAGCGCACGTCGGCGCAGCGCGAGCTCGAGCACCGGGCGGTATATCTTGTGCAGTCCTCGAACGATAAATGTCTCCGCCTCCTTCACTCGCTCGGGCAGCAAGATGGACGACAGCACCGGCGTCACGGTGAAGGTTGCGATGAGCGCCCCCGCCAGAGCGAAGCCGTATGTTCGAGCCATGGGACCGAAAATTTGTCCCTCGACGCCCTGCATGGTGAATAGCGGTCCGAAGGCCGCAATGGTGATCGCGGTGGAGAACAGGATGGCTTTGCCGACCTGCAAAGCGGACACATAGATCATCCGCAGCCGCACAGGCCAGGAGAGTCCGCTCTGCATGGTGGGATCCGTTCCATAGGTCTCTTGGTGCAGACTCTCCACCATCTGTGCCTGCAGGTTCGGCATGGCCTGTAGATTGCGGAAAATGTTCTCGACCAAGATGACCGACGAATCGATGATGATGCCGAAGTCGACTGCGCCGATCGACAGCAGGTTCGCATCCTGGCCCTGCAATACCAACATGATGATCGAGAAAAACAAGGCGAACGGAATATTGATGCCCACGATGATGGCGCTGCGCAGGTTCCCCAGAAAAATCCATTGCACGAGGAACACCAGCACGCAGCCGAATATCAGGTTGTGCAGAACGGTATGGGTGGTCACGTGAACCAGCGTGGTGCGATCGTAGTAAGGAACGAGCTTGACTCCGGGAGGCAGGCTCCCGTCGCCGTTGAGCGCCGCGACCATGGCTTTGATGCGCGGCACGACGTCATTCGTGTGCTGCGTGCGCCCCATCACGACGATCGACGCCACGACGTCGTCCTCGTGATCGCGGCCCGCGATACCCAGCCGTGGCACGAATCCGACATCGACCTTGGCCACGTCCTTCACGAGCACGGGGACGCCGTTGAATTGGCCGAGGACGACATTTTGGATGTCATCGACGTGATAGCCCTGCGTCAAATCATCGCTGCCGCCGTCATCGATCAATCCCACTCCCCGGATGTTCAGCGATTGCTGACCGACGGTGATCTCGCGGCCGCCCACGTTGACGTTGGCGTTGCCGAGCGCCGTCAGCAGCTGCGGCACCGTGATGCCGTACGCCTGAAGCTTGTTGAGGTCGGCCGCGACGTCGAATTCCTTGGTGGTGCCGCCCCAACTATTGACCGCCACCACCCCGGGAATGGTCGATAGGCGGCGCAGCGCGATCCAATCCTGCACTGTGCGCAGATTGGTCAGCCCGAAATGCGGCGGACCGACGACTTGGTAGCGATAGACTTCGCCGACCAGGCTCGACTGCTGGATCTGCGGCACCTGATTGGCGGGCAGCGACACATTTTGCTGCAGACTGAGCGCCGCCTGCGTGTAGGCGAAGTAATAATCGACGCCGTACTTGAAGGTGACGCGTACGAACGACAATCCGTAGAACGACGTGGAGCGGATATTGTCGATGCCGGGCGTCGAGTACAACCCGATTTCCATCGGTGTCGTATAGTATTTTTCCATCTCCTCGGCGGAGAGGCCGGCCGCCTGCGCTGTGATCTCGAGAATGACCGGCGCGGGATTCGGATAGGCTTCGACATTGAGCTTCGAGTACGCAATCACCCCGGCGACGATGAATACGAACAAGCCCAGTAGAATGATTGCGCGACGGCTGAGCGCAAATCTGAGAACGCCTCTCATGATCGATGTTTCATTCCGTGTGAAGTAGTGGAAACGCCCTGACTGGGTGTGAACTTGGGATCAGGAAGCTCCGCCGAAGAGGATGTTGCTGAGGAATATCGCCCCGTCGACGGCAACTCGTTCGCCGGGCTTCAAGCCCGCGAGTATCTGGTCATAGCCGTCCTGTTGCAGCCCGATTTTCACGCTACGCCGCGTGAAGTGATGAGGGTTGCCGTCGACCACCCACACCGACAGAGTGCCATCGCCCTCGCGCACGACACCGCTCAAGGGAACGGCGGGTGCGCGCACCGGCGCGCCCGTGCTGATCACGAACGTGGCGAACATTTGGGAACGAAGCTCATGCTTCGGATCCTTGATCTCCGAGCGCAACGTGACCCGGCGCGAATTGGGATCAACCGCCGCACCGATCGCGGTGATCTTTCCGGCGAATACTCGGCCGGGAAGGGCCATGACGGATACCGTCACGGGGGCCCCCAACTTGTAATCCGTAATATCCACTTCGGGCACGTTGGCGAGCATCCAGAGGGTTGAAAGATCGGCGACCGAATACGGAGCGGGCGGATTGCCGGGCTGCTCGAGCAGCCCCGGCGCCGCATTGCGGGCCGTGATGCGCCCGGTGATCGGACTCTTGATGACGAGTGCGGTTTCAACCTGTCGGGCCGCCACGAGCTGATCGATCTGCTCCTCGGTTTTCCCAAAGATCGCGACGGCGTGACGCGCCGCCCGCAAGGCGCCTTCGGCGCTCTGCTGACTCGCGATGGCGGCCTCATAGTCGTTCTGGTCGATGCCTTTGGCGGCATAGAGTCCCTTGGCGCGGGTCAACGCGCTCGAGGTCTGATCGAGGCTCGCTGCCGCCGCGATGAGATTGGACTCTGCCGCGATGAAATCGGGACTTTCGATGGTAAACAGCGGCTGGCCCTTTCTAACCTCATCGCCAAGATTGGCGAAGGCCTGGACGATCCTTCCGGGATAGGGTGTGAAGACCTGGACGCTCATGTCCTCATTGAAGTCGATGTTGCCGACAGCTTCCTTTTGGAGTGGAAACTCGCGCTCCACGACCGTCGCGACGGTAATCGAGTTGAGCTGGGAGTCCGACAGCGTCACCGTATCGGATTCTCCCGTCGACTGGCCGGCCGGCACGGGCGATGCTTTGGGTTGGGCGGCCGCACCGAGATACGTCCCGGCGATGAGGAGCACGACGGCGATCGATACCAAGACGGCGGGAATACGACCTTTGAGTTTCTGCGGGAAAATCGGGCGGCGCATGACGATCCTCGTATCGAAACCCGCGGATCATGTCCATGAAGGCGCGCTGCGGGCTACTGTGACCATGCTCTGTGAGCATTCACAGTTCCCGTACGGCGCGCGCTTGCCTCAATATGCGCCGTGAACGCGACATTTCGCCGCTGCGTCTGCGTTGCGCTTTCCTGGGTCGTCGCGGGAGCGGCCGGCTGCGCCGTGGGACCAAATTTTCACAAGCCGCAAGCGCCCCCCAATGCCGGCTACACGACGGCGCCGCTCCCAAGCGCCACCTCCTCGGCAAATACCCAGGGCGGCGAGGCCCAGCGATTCGAGTTGGGGCAGGACGTACCCTTCAAGTGGTGGGAGGCGTTCGGGTCGCCTGCGATCAATTCATTGGTGGAGAGAGCGTTTCGCGCGAACCCGACGGTGAGGGCCGCACAAGCGGCCTTGCGGCAGGCACAGGAGTTGGTATACGCGCAGGAAGGCTATTTCTTTCCCAGCGTCTCGGCGGACTACAACTTTGAACGGCAGAAGCTGGCGGGAAACCTGAGCGGCAGCAGCGCACCGGGCGTTCAGGGTAACGGGACTGCAATTACCGCGGTGCAGCAGTCAACACCGCCCTACAACGAACCGCTTTACTACAATTTTCACACTGCGCAATTGACTGTCGGCTTCGTGCCGGATGTTTTCGGCGGCAATCGCCGCAAGGTCGAATCGTTGGACGCGCAGGCCCAGATGCAGCGCTTCGAACTGGAGGCGACGTATGTCAGCCTCGCCTCGAATGTCGTGGCCGCGGCCATACAGGAAGCCTCGACGCGCGCGCAACTCAAAGCTGCCCAGGAAATCATCGGCCAGAACGAGAAATCACTGCAGATCCTGCATGATAAATTCGATTCAGGGTATGCCACCCGGATCGATGTCGCGCTTCAGGAGCAGCAGTTGGCGCAGGCCAAGGCGCTGCTGCCGCCTCTCGAAAAGCAATTCGAGCAGAATCGGGATTTGATGCGCGCATTGGCCGGAAATTTGCCCGATCAAGACGTGGTGGAGACCTTCGAGCTCGCCTCCCTGCAACTCCCCTCGCCGCTCCCGGTGAGCCTGCCCTCGAAAATCATCGAACAGCGTCCGGATATCCGCGCCGCCGAGGAGCAATTACACGCCGCAAACGCCCAGGTCGGTGTGGCGGTCGCGGCCATGCTGCCGCAGTTCACGATCACCGGCACCGCCGGCGGGACGGCGACGCAATTTGCGCAGATGTTTCGCCACGGAGGTCCGTTCTGGAGTCTCATCGGCGACGTGTCGCAACCAGTATTCGCCGGCGGCACCTTATGGCATACCAAGCGTGCCGCGGATGAGGCGCTGCGCCAGGCCGCCGCTCAGTATCAAACGACGGTGCTCCAGGCCTATCAGAACGTCGCCGATACGCTGCACGCCATACTGAGCGATGCCGATGCATTGGCCACAGCGGTCGAATCGGAGCGTGCTGCCAAGGTAACGCTCGATTTGACGCAGCAGCGCATGCAGAGCGGCTATAGTGACTATCTGACCGAGCTTGCGGCGGAGATGGCGTACCAGCAGGCGGTCCTCAGCCGGGTGCAAGCGCAAGCGACGCGGTTGGGCGATACTGCAGCACTCTATCAGGCCCTCGGCGGCGGCTGGTGGAATCGTCGTGCGGCCCTCGCCTCGGGCGGCGGCCGCGGTGATCCATCCGTCGCCGCCGCGAATTGACGGCGTTTTCATGAGCACCCCGAGCAAGCAGATTCTGTGTATAGAAGACGATGCGGAGACTGCGGCACTGATCGCGGAGGATTTGCGTGATCGCGGTCACAGCGTCGAAATCGCGACCAATGGGCATTCCGGGTTGAGTGCGATTCTCAAGTCCAATCCCGATCTGGTGCTATGCGACATCAACATGCCCGGCATGACCGGCTTCGAGCTGATGGAACGCTTGCTCATCCTCGCCCCCCAGTTCGAAGCCGTGCCCTTCATTTTTCTCACCGCGCGCACCGATCGCGACAGCGAATTGAAGGGCCGGCGGCTTGGCGCCGATGACTACGTCACCAAGCCGGTCGACTTTGAAATCCTCGCCGCCATCATCGATGCGCGCCTGGGAAAGGGGGCGCGCAACGAGGTGTGGTCGCGCCACGTGGCCCTAAACGACCGGGAAATGGAGTGCCTCACCTGGTCGGCAAGAGGCAAGACTTCGCCTGAAATCGCGACCATCTTGAATCTGAGCAAACGGACGATCAATTTTCATATCGAAAATGCCTGCCGCAAACTGAACGTGTCCACCCGCACCGAGGCCGTCGCCAAGGCCGCTTCCAGCCGTCTCATCGACCCATGAGACATCGATGGCCCGAGTGATGACCGATCGGTTCGAACCTGGTGCGCCGCCCCCCGGCGCACTGGTCGAGCATTGGCGGCGATCGCGGCGTTGGCTGCATTCGCACTCGATCCGGGTTCGGCTGTATTCGGTCTTCGCGCTGCTTTTCCTATTGGTGATCGGTCTGGGAGTCGTCGGATTCGCGCGCCTGAGCGACGTCAACCACGCTTCCGAGGTGATTCGAAATCATTGGCTGCGGGACACCGGTATTCTCGGCGACATCTCGAATTATATGTCCGATTATCGCACCGCCGAGGCGACTCACCTCTTGTCTTCAACGCCGGCCGAATTGGCGGCCAGCGCCAAGGAGATCGCTGCACTGAGAGATACCGTTGCCGCCAGTCAACGTGCGTACGAACAGATCGCTCAGGACCCGTCGGAGGCCAAGCTGTACTCGGGGTTCGCCGAACAGTGGGCCGTCTATCAGACCGTGGCGGCCCGGGTGATTGCGTTATCGAGTCATGGACAGGAGGCGGATGCGGTCGCGCTTTACAACACCGATTCGCGACGGGCATTCGACATATCCAGCGACACGCTGAGCCGGCTCACGGATCAAACCGTCGTCAAGGCGCGCCAGGACAGCGAGCGGGCCGCATCGACCTACGCGCATGCCAGAACCATGATTGCGACCGCCATGGTGCTGGCGGTGTCGCTGTTGGCCGGTGTAATCATCTACATTGCCCGCGGCATTTTGCGTCCCCTGCTCGATCTCGCGGCCTGCATGCGCGCGCTGGCGGGCCAGAATACGGACATTGCAGTCGCCGGCGTCCAACGGGAGGACGAAATCGGCGAAATGGCGCGCGCCGTGTCGGTCTTTCGTGACAACGCGGTGGCCTTGGTGGAAAGCCAGCGCCGCTCGATCGAGCAAGCCGCCGCCTTGGAAGAGGGTCTGGAGAGCGAACGCAGGGTCACGGCTCAGCAGCGGGATTTCGTGTCGATGACATCGCACGAATTTCGAACCCCGCTCACGGTTATCGACGGCCATGCGCAGCGCCTCATCAAGATGAGCGACAGGCTCGATCCGGCCGACCTTGCCGAACGGGGTGCCCGTATCCGCAGCGCCGTCCAGCGGATCACGAACATCATGGATGGCTTGCTCGGGGCATCGCAGGTGCTGGATGGACATGCTGTGTTCCACCCGGGCGAAGTCAATCCGGAGACGCTGTTGCGCGATGCCTGTCAAGCGCATCGAGATGCGACGCGCGGCGCCGTGATCATCGAGGAGTTCACTGCGTTGCCCCCGGTCATTACCGGAGACCCTAAACTGCTGTTTCACGCCTTCAGCAATTTGATCTCCAATGCGATCAAGTATTCCCCCCCGGGGAGCCCGATCGAGGTAGTCGCCAGCGTCGATCATAGTTGGCTGGTCGTGCAGGTACGAGACCGCGGCATCGGCATTCCGGCCCGCGATCGTGAGCGATTGTTCGAGCGCTACTTCCGCGGCAGCAACGCCACCAGCATCGCGGGCACAGGGGTCGGTCTTCATCTGGTGGCGATGGTCGTGTCGCTCCACCAAGGCGAAGTCTTTGCGGAAAGCCTGGAGGGCGTGGGCTCGAGGTTCATCGTGCGGCTTCCGGTTCCCGCAGCGGGTCCAATACGTGACGTTAGGTTTCCATCGTACCAGGGGGCAGGAGTCTAGCGGCCGTTCGCCTCGAACGGCTTGAGTTGGTCCGCCAGCGCTCTCTCAAATGCCGGTCTCGCCTCGCAGCGTTCTTCATATGCCTTGAGCACCGGCCGCCCGGAGACGATGTCGGTATGGCGCAGAATGCGCAGCACGGTGGTCATCATGAGGTCCGCTGCGGTGAATCGCTCCTCCAAGTAGTCGCGATCGCCGAGCCAGGTTTCAACCGCGGCAAGGCGCCTCTGCACCGCCTCCACGGCCGTCGGCCTGCGCAACGGAGCCCAAGACTCGCCTGCATGAAATAAGTCGATTGCGGCGAGATGCTGGATTGAGGGTTCGACGGAATTCAACGCGGCGAGAATCCACGCCATCGTCCGCGCCCGCCCAACGGCGTCCGGCGGCATCAAGACATCGGACTGCTCGGCGATGTGGATCACGATCGCGCCCGACTCGAATAGTTTGAGATCCTCGCTCTCGATGGCCGGGACTTGACCGAACGGTTGAAGAGCGCGATAGGCGGCGGAGGCCTGGTCTTCGGGCCCAATCAATCTCTCTTGATACGGGACGCCCGCCTCTTCGAGGGCCCAGCGAACCCGAAGGTCGCGTACCAGCCCCTGTGCAAAAGGCGGTACCCAGCGAAATGCACTCAAGGTAATCATCGGCGCTCTCCAAGAGAATTTGCAGTTGTCGTCCCATCGCGCCGACGCAACCCGGTTGCTCGTTATAGTTCACTATATGGCAATGTTTTAGACGAATTAGCGGGATTGTCAACCCCGGCTGCGATCGCCATCGGCGCAACGCTTCATCGCTGCGTCGTTCCCTTGGGGACGCGGCATTTGAGGTCTTGAGCCGTACTGGTAAAGTAGTGCCACTTTCCACCACCGACGGATCCGCCATGAACCTGGAAACCGACTCGACCTCGATAGTTCACCGCCGCGAGGTCCGCGCGGCGCTGACGGCCGGCCGCCTCGGTTTCCTCGCGGTGTTCGGGATGATGGTCGCCCTGGCGGGATGCGGTGAACACGGCGACGGTTCGACCAAGATCAACGGCTCCATACATGTTCCCGCCGGCAGGCAACCCGGCGCCGTTGCGACGGTCAATGGCTCCATAGAGGTCGATAGCAACGCCGCGATCACCAGTGCAAAGACCGTCAACGGCGGCGTGCATCTCGGCGATCACGCGGCTGGGACATCTCTGGCGAGCGTGAACGGCGCCATATCGCTCGGCAATAGTGCGCATGTATCCGGCAGCGTATCCTCGGTCAACGGCGCACTCACCTTGGGAGAGGGCGCAGAGGTTGCCGGTGCGCTCTCGAACGTCAACGGTGAGATCACCCTGACCGGCGCGCATGTGGCCGGCGGAATCAGGACTATAAACGGCAGCATGAGCATCACCGGCGCATCGCACGTGGAAGGCGGCATCCTGGTGAAGCAGCCGACCGGACTCGTGGTGGAAACCAACCGCGACGTTCCACGGATAGTCATCGGTCCGGGAGCCACCGTCCAGGGGGAACTGCGCTTCGAGCGCACGGTACAGCTGTACGTCAGCGACAAGGCGACCATCGGCCCGGTTACCGGCGCGACGCCGATACCCTTCACGGGAGATACTGCTCCGAACTGAGGACACGGGCGACGATACTGCGACCCTGCGTCCGCGAATTTGTGATACTGCGACGATAAACGCACCGACAGAGGTATGGCCATGTCAAATCCCCGCTTCCATGCATCGATCACGCTAACCTTGCTTACCGTCCTGGGATTCGCCGCTGCCTCGATTGCCGCGCGCGCGGACGTTTCGCCGCACCCAGACCCCGCCCTCGTGAGCGCCGTCGCCAGCCCCGCGCGCAGTCCCGCCGCATTGGCTCGGGATACCGCGCGTCACCCGGTCGAGGAACTGACATTCTTCGGGCTCGCGCCGGCGATGACGGTGGTTGAACTGTGGCCCGGAGGCGGTTATTGGACCGATATCCTAGGCCCCTATCTCGCGCCGAGCGGTCACTACTACATTGCCCTGCCTGCGCCGGGAAATGCCGAGGAAGACGCCGGAGTGAAACGCTTTCACACGCGAATCGCCGCTGAGAAAGACCGGCTCGGGACCCTGCACGAGACGGTGCTCGGCGCCGGCCACTTCGACGTCGCCCCGCCGGGTTCAGCCGACCTCGTGGTGACGTTTCGCAACCTCCACAACTGGATGGATGAGGGCTATGCGGACCAAGCGCTCGCCGGGATATTCAAAGCACTGAAGCCCGGCGGCATCCTCGGAGTCGAGGATCATCGCGGCCGCAACGATCAGCCGCAGGACCCGAAGGCCAAGAACGGCTACGTGCGCCAAGATTATGCGATCGCACTGATAAAGAAGGCCGGATTCGAGTTCGTCGCTTCCTCAGAGGTGAATGCAAACCCCCGCGACACGAAAGACTGGATCGACGGCGTCTGGACACTGCCGCCGACCCTCTCTCAGGGAGAGAAGGACCGTGCCCGATACGTTGCGGTCGGTGAAGCGGACAACTTCGTGCTCAAATTTCGTAAGCCGAGGTGAGGGATCGGGCGCCGCCGAGGCTCGCCTGCGCTAGATTTCGGGCCCGAGGGTAATCGGCGATCCGTCGCTGAATCGGGAGACGCGAAACGGCGTCGGGTCGGCGGACGGCGTGGCGCCGGTCGCAAGGTCTGCTGCCAGGCGCCCGGCAGCGGGACCGATACCGAATCCATGTCCGGAGAATCCGGTCGCGATCGTCAGGCCGGGTAAGGTCCCGAGCGAACTGATGTAGGGCACGACGTCCGGCGTGACGTCGATGTATCCGCCCCATTCCTGGACCACGTGTATGTCTCGGAAACGAGGATGAAGCTCGATCATCGCGGCCAGAGCCTGTCGATTCAAGGTTTTGTTCGGCACCGGGTCCAACACCCGCGTGGTTTCGAAAGGACTCGGCCGATCGAGCGGCCAACTTCGCGGGGCGCGAAACTCGCGGATCGACTGCGCATTCACCCGAATTCGCATGGAGTCGCGTTCCCTGCGCAGGGTAGGCAGGAACTCTCGCAGGTATCGCAGCGAATCGGGCACGAACGGCGCAACGTAGCCCGCACCCCTGGCTATCGTATAGCCGCCATCGCCGCGCTTGCGGTAGCCGACCTCGTCCAAATAGGTACAACAGTCCGGTCCATCCGCGATGGGCGAGGTGCGCATCACGGAAGACAGCACCTTCAACTGCGGCAGTCGAATGCCGAGACTCGCGCAAAAGAGGCTGGACCATGCTCCGGCCGCGAGCACCACCGCATCGCAGGCGATGCGCCCGCGCTCGGTGATGACCGCCGCCGCTCGGCCGCCCACACGCTCGATACCGCGGGCGGCGCAATGCGCCAGAATGATCGCCCCCTTGCGCTGCGCGGCCCGCGCAATGGCAGGCGCCGCACGCTGCGGTTCGGCACATCCGTCGGTGGGCACGTGCAAACCGCAGGAGAAGGTGCGGCTCGCGCCGGGCATGAGTGCGGCGAGCTCGTCGCCCTGCACGATGCGCGCGCCGATGTCATAAGGCTTGGCGATCTCCATCCAATCGGCAAATCTTCTCTCATCCGATTCGCTCTCGCCCACGTACAGAACACCGCACTGGCGAAAACCGATGTCGGACTCGGTCAAGCGATGCATGTCGCGCCATAGCTGCAGGCTTTGCACGATCAGCGGCATTTCGCGAGCGTCACGGCCCGCCTGCCGGCACCAGCCCCAGTTTCGGCTGGATTGCTCGCAGGCGATGTAGCCCTTTTCGCACAGCACGACGGGGATGCCGCGGCCCGCCAGCGTCAGCGCCGCAAATGTGCCGATGATGCCGCCGCCGATGACGACCACGCTCGTGGCGGCGGGCACTACTTCATCGGAAATGACGGAGTCAACATAGGGGCCCATGAGCTTGCATTCTAGCCGATCTATACTGACGGGAACTGCCACCCCCGCTTAGGCGCTAACTCATGGGTCACTCCATTCCGCTTGTCGATATCAGCCCTCTCTTCGGCGAGCCGTCGCCCGACCGTGTCCGAACCGATCGAGCGATCATGGCGGCCGCTGCGGCTCCGGGATTCATGGTGGTGAGAGGACTGCCGCCTGCTGTACCGGCCGGACGCGCCGTCCGGGCGGATCTGTTGCGTCTGTTTCAATTGCCGGAACAGGAGACACGCAAGCTGTGGCGGCAAAAGTTCGACTCCGCGCACTCGAATGTGTATCGGGGATGGTTTCCCCTGCAGAAGGGCTTCCTCACCGCGAAGGAAGGCATCGACATAGGCCCCGATGTCCTCTACGGCACCTCGGTGGTCCGCAGCGACGATCCTTTGCGCGAAGCCACTCCGCTGCCACCCGCCGACGCCCTGCCGGGGTGGCGCGAGTCTGTGGCTGCGTACTACGCCGGCATGAACCAGGTGAGCCAGGTGTTGATGCGGGCGATCGCGCGCGGCTTGTCATTGCAGGAGCATTTCTTTGATCGCTCTTTCGACAAAGGCCTGTCGACTTTGCGCCTGCTGCGCTACCCGCTGCGGACCGACGTGGATCAAACGGCGCAATCGGATCCCCGCGTCTGGGTGATGCACAACGGCGGACGTTTCTATGTGAATGGCGCACCGCATGTCGATTCCGGGTTCTTAACGTTGCTGGCCCAGGACGGCGTCGCGGGCCTGCAGGCACGCCACCGGGACGGCGCATGGCTCGACGTTCCGCCCAGCGATGACGGCCTGGCGGTCAATTTCGGGAGGGTCCTCGAGCGCTGGTGCGGCGGTCGAATCAGGGCAACCGAACACCGTGTGATCGGAACAGGTCGGGAACGCATGTCCATCCCATTTTTCTACGAAGCACGGGCCGACGCCGAGGTTCGCCCGCTGCCGATGGACGACGCCTCGTCATTCGAACCGTTCTTGTACGGCGACTATCTGTGGGCAACGACGACCCAGTTCGTCGAATTCAGGGGGATGGAGTCATTGCGCAAACCCGCGCGAGTCACGACGCCGGGCGCTCTTCGCCCTTGAACTACCGGTGGAGCGCCCCCAGTTCGGTGCTGTGACGTCCCGCCGTGTACTGTTAAATCCCTTCTGGCTCATCCTCTTCCTGCCTGTGTACATCGGTTGGAGGCTGCTGCCGGCCCTGTCAATCGGCCCGTTAGGCGTATGCACGGGCATTGCGCTGCTGATCATTTGCTGCGTTGTGATTCCGCTCGGGGTGCGCAATCGTTCCATACCCAACCAAAGACTGGCCGACTTCCTTGCCTGGGTCGGCGTTCTGTCCATGGGAATCTTCTCCTCGCTTTTGGTCCTCACGCTGGTGCGCGATCTCGTCCTGCTGGGGACGAAGGTGTTGCTGTCCGGACCGCAAGCGGCGGCGTGGGTCGCCCCCACCGCGCGTTGGGCCCTGGCGCTGACGGGATTTGTCACTCTGTCGGGATTGGGACTGGCGCTGCGCCGTCCTCGAGTGGTCCACGTGGATATTCCGGTGACCGACCTCCCCAAGGCCTTACATGGTTTCTCGATCGCTCAGATCAGCGACGTCCATGTGGGACCGACGATCAAGCGCGGCTTCGTCGAGAAGATCGTCGCCCTCGTCAACGGCTTGAAAGCGGACCTGATCGCAGTCACCGGCGATCTGGTGGACGGCTCGGTGCAACAATTATCGGCTCACACGGCGCCGCTGGCCGGGCTCACCGCGCGGCACGGCGCTTACTTCGTGACCGGCAACCATGAGTACTACTCCGGCGAGCGCGCCTGGACCGCTGAGATCAGGCGTCTGGGATTACAGGTTCTGAAGAATGAGCACGTGGTGTTGGAACACAACGGCGCCTCTCTGGTTCTCGCGGGGGTCACGGACTTGAGTGCCCATCATTTCGACGCCGCCGAGCACAGCGATCCTGTTGCGGCCCTTCGCGGCGCGCCGACCGATGCCGGAGCCAAGATCCTGCTTGCCCATCAGCCGAATTCCGCGGCAGCCGCCGCCGGCGCGGGCTTCGACCTGCAAATTTCAGGACATACGCACGGCGGTCAATTCTGGCCGTGGAATCTGTTCGTGCGCTTCTTTCAGCCGTTTACCGGCGGTCTATATCGCCTTAAGGATCTGTGGATCTACGTGAACCGCGGCACCGGCTACTGGGGACCGCCGAATCGCTTCGGAGTGCCTTCGGAAATCACGCGGCTACGACTCGTGACGGCAACTTAGCGCCATCGCCCCCTGCGATTTTGGATACTGCTGTCAAGCGCGGCCAAATCGGCTACATTGCCACAATGTCACAACGGGACTTGGTAACGCATCGAAAGCGAGGCTTGTTGTTTTGGCGATCGCGCGACCGAGTCCTCAAAGGCGGAGAAACCACGGCGCTCGCCAGATCGAGGCCGGCAGACCATTCGATCTCGGAACCCACGCGCACGCAGGAATACTTCGTCGCATGGAACGGCGAGCGGCTCGGCATCACTCCCGAGGAAAGCCGCGTTCGATACCTCCAATCGTGGAACGCCGTGTCCAAGGGCCACGCGGGGCGAACTTTCGAGGAGTTTCACGGCCGCTGCTACGACCTATTCAAAGTGTTCGCGGATGACAGTGCCAAGGAAGTGATGGCCGCCTACAAGATGCATGAGTACGTGCATTTCCTGGCCATGCTCACATATCCCGAACCGGCATGGTTCGCCGAGGACGCCATCGTCCGGCGAGTCCGCGACAGATCCTCGGTGACCATCCTCGACTTTGGCTGTGGCCTGGCCCAGCATTCGCGCACTTTGGCGGAGTATTTGCACGGGCAGGGCCGGCAGGTCCACGTCGTTCTTGCGGACATCCCGACGATTCGCAAGGATTTCCTACTCTGGTGGGGAAAGACCCGTGGGATACCGACGACTTTTCTCGACTGCACCATCGAACGCCCGATTCCGGAATTGCCGCCGATCGATGTGTGTTTCGCGCTCGAGTTCTTCGAGCACGTCTACGACCCGGTCGCCTACTTCACCCGCATCGATCAGGCCATGTCGGGCGGCGGCGTGCTGGTCACGAACATCTCCGACCGCCACGATGAGTTCATGCATGTGTCGCCCAAACTCGGGCCGCTTCGGCAGGCCGTCGAATCGCGCGGCTACGAAGAAATCCTGCCCAGCTTCATCTTTGTCAAGCCGGCGTCGGCCTGACGCCCGCCGTACCCTGGCGCACGGGAAACTGCATTTCGACCACCGCTTCCTGCATGCGATCAAGGTCGGGCGGCCGGAGAAAGTATTCGCGGCTCGGCCCGTCCAGGGTGTCGCCGCTCGCCGCCAGAAAACGACCGATCTTTGCGGTCACGAGGTGCGAGTCCTCCGGCGACTATCCCCTGCTCGCGCCGTAGTGCCTCTCGCATGGCGGGCTGCTGGATTACACGGTCAACCAGCGCAGACAAGCGCGGAAAGCGCGACCGATACGGATCGAATCCGATGTATTGATAGGTAATCAAATTAGAGGCCACGGCGATATCGGCCACCGACATAGCTTTCCCAGCCAGGAACTCACCTGCCGCGATGCCGTCCAGATAACCGAAGATTTCCGGCACGGACTTCGTCAGCACCGCATCAATTTTGCCCTGGTCCGTCGGCACGTTGTGTACCTTCGGGCGAACGAAAACCTCGTAGAACAGCGGTTGTACTACGTCGCGGAAAAGAATGCCTGCGTATTGCTCCAATGACAACGCCCGTCCGTATTCGCGGGGCGATTGCGGGTAAACGGGCCGATCGGCGTGCAGACGCTCCAGATAACCGCAAATGGCGGCCGAATCCGCGATAGTGAAATCCCCGTCGGTGAGTGCGGGTATTTTTCCCGCCGGGCTCAACTCACGCCAATTGGCCGGAGGGTTGTCCGGCATGACCGGTACCACCGGGATCACTTCATAGGGTAGGCCCTTGGCAATGGCGACGACGATGACTTTGCGGGTGTGAACGGAGATCGGTACGCCGTAGATCTTTAGCACGGTAGGCTCCTGTTGCGGTTGTGGAGCCCGAAGGATGCGGCTTGCCGTAACGGCAAGGTCAAGTCATATCCATCCCTATAGCGGTCCCGACGCTTCCTCGCGGACCGCGTAAACATGAAAGCCGGCTCTTTCATAGACTCGCACCGCCGCCGGATGATCCCATGTGTCCGTGTGGAGCCAGATTCGGGTTGGATCAAATCGCCACTCCCCCTGCAGCGCAACTGACAGGAGCCATGGCCCAAGGCCGCGCCCCTGTGCTTCTGGAACGAGCCCGAAGTTCTTGAGCTCGATCTCAGGAAGCGCGCCCCTATCAAACTCGCAGAAGCCCAGTGCCTGACCGCCCTCGTCGCGCAAGACATAAATATGGAGCGACTCACCTCCGAGCAACGCCGCAAGCTCTTCCCTCGGCATCAAGAGCCGCTGATCCCATCTCAGCGGTTCCCCCACGCGTTTGTACAACGCGAGGTAAATCGAGCTCGTCAGTCTCTCGAGAGCGATGCGCTCACCGCCCCCATGCCGCGGCAACGGCAACGGTGGTTCACGCAACTCTAAATAGGTGACGCGCAAGTTAGGCACACGGGCTCCCTTGGCGCTCGATCCAGGCGCTGGAGCTACGGCGTGCCGGTGAGCAATCCCTGTTCCACCAGTACCGGCGGATGGCGATGATGAGTGGCCTGCTCGTATCCGTAGGCATAACCCAAGAGTTCTCCGTCGTGCCAGGGCTTGCCTGAAATCTCGAGCCCAAACGGCAGTCCGCCCGGATAGTAGCCGCCCACCACGACTACCGCCGGTACCCCCAGCATGTTCACCCAGCTGGTGTCGGAGTGCGGACCTTCGCTGACCCGATCGTTTTGCGCCATGGTCTCATCGACCGGTGGCATCTGGATTGCGGGATAGACATACCCGTCAAGATTCAAGCGCGCCATGGTGCCGAGATAGGCCTCCATCAGACGCCGGCGGGGGCCGTAGTAATTGGCCTCGGCATCCGGATCGCTTTCAACCTTGCGCTGAGTCAGAGTGATGTCGCCGAATTGAGCGTTTGCCTTCTCGGTGCCGATGATCGGCTCACCGAGCGGCTGGCCGATCAATTGCTCGTACTCGGAGGCGGAATGATATTGCGTGGGTCCGAAGGTCCCGAGAAACCGATCAGTCCCTTCCTTGACGTACGGGTACGTCGCCACGCGGATCGCGAGCCGCACAAAGCTGTCCGGAAGCACCGTATCGTCCATGACGATCGTGGCGCCCGCGGCGCGTAGTTCCTCCACGGCCTTCAAGAACGCCGTCCGCGTCGCGGGGTCAAGCGGGTTGGCCTGATCGGCAGCCTGCTTCTCGGCGAGGACATCCGGGACGATCGCCGGCACACCATGAAACGGCGGGCCCATGCCGCCGAGGATGAACGCCGGTACTCCGAAGCGCTTGCCCTTGAGCGCATCCGCCTTCAAATATCTTGTGTAGGGACCGGGCTGGGCCTTCGTGGCGGCCTCGTGCGTGGGCGGATCGAGGGGATCCGGACCCGCCATGACGGATAACGCAATTGCCGCATCCGTAACGTTGCGGGCAATCGGTCCGGTGTTGTCGAGCAGCCAGTCGAGCGGTGCGATGCCGGCGATGCTGACGAGACCGCGGGTCGGAAAGACACCGACGACGCCGCTGGTCGCCGAGGGCATACGAATGGAGTTGCCGGTGTCCGTGCCGCTGCCCAGTACCGCCATGTTGGAGGTGACCGCGGTTACTGTCCCGCCGGACGAGCCACCCGGAGAAAACCGCACGTCGTATGCATTCCCGGTGCGCCCGAACGAGCTGCTGCGGTTGGTATCGGAGTTGGCAAAATCGGGCATGTTCGTGTGGCCTATCAGTACCGCTCCCGCCGCACGCAGCTTGGCAACGATCGTTGCGTCACGCGGCGCTACCAGCTCGTGTCCTGCAATGGTGTAGCCCGACCAACCGTCGGTTGTAACCTCACCCGCGATGCTGGTATTCGCCTTGATCACGATGGGTACGCCCCAAAGCGGCCCGCTATTGACCCGGCCGGCGACGGCGTCCGCATCTTCTCGGGCGGCGGTTTCAAGTGCTGCCCGGTCCAGGCTCGTTTCAACGGCGCGGTAGATCCCGTTGTAGCGATGCACGCGGGCGAGGTGCCACTGCACCACCTGAGTGACGGTGTAGCGGTGTTCGGCGTAGTAGGTCTGCAACTGTGCAACGGTCACCTCCATCAAATCCCGATCCATCGCAACCGAAGCGGCAACCGCCGATTCGGCACGGGTGGTGTGCGGGATGGAAAGCAACAGCAGGCCCGGAAGGACTGCAACGAGCGTGCGGCATAGGTACATAACGGTACGACCTCCAGGGTATTCGCCGCATGATACATCCGTGTCTCCTTTTACCGGATACAATCGATCGACTGCACCCCTTAACCAGCGCCGGCGGATTCACCCGATTGAACCATAGCCCTTCGGACAATCTCGATCTCGCCGGTGTACTGGCCGCGGTCGAATCCCGGTATCGCATTCGCCGGCCGATCAGCGCGCAATGCCAACGCGAATCCGCCGAGCACATGCCGGGCGGCAATACACGCAGCGTGTTGCACTTCAGCCCGTTCCCATTGGTCTTCGCAGGCGGTCGCGGCAACCGCCTGACTGATGTCGACGGGCTCGAGTATCTGGACTTGCTTGGCGAGTACTCCGCCGGCCTCTACGGGCACTCGGATCCTGTCGTCCAGGCAGCGATCCAACAAGCGCTCAAGGACGGCACGGTGTTCGGCGGCCCGAGCCGCTACGAGACCGGACTGGCCCAGGCGATCCGCGCCCGCTTCCCATCGATCGACCTCTTGCGGTTCACCAACTCCGGCACCGAGGCCAATCTAATGGCTTTATCAACGGTGCGCGCGCTGCGGCCTCACCGCCCGCGCATCCTGGTGTTCGACGGCGCCTATCACGGCAGTGTGTTTAATTTCCGTGGCCTTGGCGCATCTCTCATCGCCCCATTCGATTGGCTGGTGGCAAGTTACAACGATCTGGAGAGCGTCCGCACGGCACTGCGCACACACGGGGCCGCGATCGCCGCGGTGCTGGTTGAACCCATGCTCGGCGGCGGCTGCATTCCGGGTAACGCCGCTTTCCTCGCGATGCTGCGCGAAGAATGCACCGCCCGCGACATCGTGCTGATCTTTGACGAGGTCATGACCTCACGCCTATCGCCTTCCGGCTTGCAGGGTCTGCTCGGCATCCAGCCCGACATGACGACCTTCGGCAAGTATCTCGGCGCCGGAAACAGTTTCGGCGCGTTCGGCGGCCGGCGCGATCTGATGGAGCGATTCGATCCCACCCGGTCAAACGCTTTCGTTCATGCCGGCACATTCAATAACAACGTGCTGTCCATGGCCGGCGGCCTCGCAGGCCTGACGCGGGTCTTCACGCCTCTGGAGGCGGTGCGGATCAACGCGCTGGGAGACCACCTGCGCGAACGGTTGAACGCCTTGGCGCGTGCACATTCCGCGCGGTTCCAGGCGACCGGCATCGGCTCCTTGATCGGTCTTCATTTCAGTACAAACCAGATTCTGAGACCCGAGGATGCCGATTACGCAGACAAGGCTGCACAATCCGCCAAGGTCCAGCTGGAAACGATGTTTCATCTGGAGATGATCGACCGAGGCTATTATCTCGGCCGGCGCGGCTACGTTGCCTTGTCGTTGCCCACGACCGCCGCGGATTGCGAGAACTTCGCCGCGGCTGTCGACGATTTTCTCGCCACCCGTGGACCGCTGATCGAATCGGTTCTCTCCTAGTCCCTGCTAGGCTTGCGCGTTGCGATTCCCGATGCCGGCGCCGTAATCTGCGGCCATGTTACTTGTGCAGGCCAGGACGGGAATTTCCATCCTTTGATTGTGCTTGGGCATAGATATCTTTGACCGTTTTGTAGCACACGCAAGCAGCTGCTATGAGGCCTTCATGGTCGAGAATGGTGACGGTGCCGTGGCGGTAGACGATGAGCTTGCGTTCCCGGAGGCGGCACATCGCCGCGCTGACGCCGACCCGCCGCACGCCCAGCATGAGCGCAAGAAATTCTTGCGTAATGCGAAACTCATTGGAGTTGACTCGGTCGCGAGTCATCAACATCCAGCGCGCCATGCGCTGTGTCACCACATGGAAGCGGTTGCACGCCGCCGTCTGCGCGATCTGGATCATCAGCAAGTGAGTGAAGAGGAACACCTCTCTCTTTAATGCAGGGCTATTGCTGAAATGGCGGCGAAAGTCCGCCGTCTTCAGCCGCAAGGCCGTGCCGCCGCCTTGCACCACTGCCCGAAAGGGCGAGATAGCGACACCCAGCGCCATAGGAACCCCAATCATGCCTTCGGAGCCGATGAGTCCGACCTCCGCAGCCCGGCCGGCATCCACAGTAGTCAGCATTGAGACGAAGCAGTCGACGGGAAAGTACACGTGTCGAATCTGCGCCTGGGATTCATACAGAATTTCCCCAAAGGCCAGCTTGACCGGCTCGAGGATAGGCAGCAGTTTCTGGTAGTCCTTGCGAGGCAATGCGCGAAGTAAGTGATTCGGAACGGAGACGTGTTTTGCGCCAAGCATTAAAACTCACCCAGTGTGCCGTGTTTGCAACTCCTTCGAGGAGCCACGCTTCTAGTTTCGAAAGGTCGATCACGGTTGGGGGCGAATCGAACGATTCAAAGGTGCGCAAGTATATTTTAATATAATAAAAACAAGCAATTATGTTCGATACCGAACAAAACCTATGAACCTTGTTCCCTAGCGAACACAGGTCATCGCGCTGGGCGAGCGTTGCTCGGACGGGCTACAATTGTTCGGTAGCGAACACACACGGCGCCTCGATTCGCCGGGATATGGAGCTGGACGCGGGGTGCCCGTCAACGACGCGTGCGTTTACGAAACCATATGCATCTCGGAGTTCCGTGAAGATTCTTCCTTCGGAGGTCATGAAGAACCACTTGCTCGCCGCACTGCCGGAGCCGGAGGCACATCGCTGGCTACCGATATTGGAAACCGTCGACCTACCACTGGGCCAGGTGCTTTACGAGTCGGGCGTCACGCTGAACCACGTCTTTTTTCCAACGACCGCCATCGTTTCGCTGTTGTATGTCATGGAGAACGGTGCCTCAGCGGAGATTGCCGTGGTCGGCAATGAGGGCATCGTCGGTGTTTCCCTCTTTATGGGAGGAGAGTCCACTCCCAGCCGCGCGGTAGTGCAAAGCGCCGGCAAGGGATTTCGGCTGAAAGCGCAAGTGATGAAAGACGAGTTCTACCGCGCGGGTCCGGTGCTGCACTTGATGCTGCGCTACACCCAGGCATTGATTACGCAGATGGCGCAAACCGCGGTGTGCAACCGGCACCACTCGCTTGACCAGCAACTGTGCCGTTGGCTTTTGTTGAGTCTGGACCGATTGGAGGGCAACCAACTGGTGATGACGCAGGAACTGATCGCCAACATGCTGGGCGTCCGCCGTGAAGGGGTGAACGAGAGCGCGCTCAAGTTGCAGCACGCGGGATTGATTCATTACGCGCGCGGGCACATCACTGTGCTCGACCGGGTCGCGCTGGAAAACCGCAGTTGCGAGTGTTATGCGGCGGTGAAAAAAGAGTACGATCGTCTGCTCCCCCCGATGCAGGCGAGTTAGCTGAAACCCATTCAGGCCGCCCCAAAAATCAAAAAGGGGCACAAAGGCCCCATTTTGATTTTTGCGAGTGGCGGAGAGGGTGAGATTCGAACTCACGTGCCGGAATTACCCGACCATCCGATTTCGAGTCGGCGCCGTTATGACCACTTCGGTACCTCTCCGGTTAACTTAAAATTCCACCGCGTTTACTTAAGTTTTTACGGCATTAACTTAAGTTTTTACACAGTGTGACGCGATAGTCAGAGACGATAGAAACGCATTTGTCAAGAGTCCGTCCAAGGAAATTATGGATTATTCTAGCTCATCGGCAACGGGCCTGTCTCATCAACCGAACTCGCCCAGCCTCACGGAACTCTAATCAGCTCACGACCGTGCGTAACCCGAATCCCTTCAATTGGCAGCGTTGGACCAAAGTCGTCATTTCGGTGTCGGCCGTCTGCTTGCTTGGAACCTGCACGCCCCTGCCGAGCTTGATCGACCAGATCAAGACTCTCGGGGAATTGCGCGTGGTCACGCGCAACGGTCCCTTGGCCTATTACCGCGGGCCGGATGACATGCCGGAAGGGCCGGAATATGAATTGGCGCGGCGTTTTGCGGATGAACTCGGAGTGAAGCTCAAGATCACGCCGGTGCGCACTTACGCGGAAATCTATGAGGCGCTCACCTCGGGGCACGCGCATCTGGCGGCGGCGGGCTTGAAGGTTCCCTCGCAGAACGTCCCCGGCGTCGAATTCGGACCTGCATATCAGCGGGTGCGCGAACACTTGATCTATCGCCGCGGCGCGGTGCGCCCGGGTTCTCTCGCCGAAGTCGGCAGCGGAGATCTGGAAATAGCCGCCGGTAGTTCGCATGCCGAGACCTTGTACTCCGCCCGCGATTTGCTGCCCGATTTGGTGTGGGTGGAGAACTCCAGCACGGACACCCAGGCGCTGCTCGACGGAGTGGCCGACGGCACCATCGATTACACCATCGCCGATTCGACTGAATTCGCTCTGGCGCACGATGTGCACCCGGAACTGCGCATTGCCTTCGATTTGGCCGGCAGTCAATCGCTCGCGTGGGCAGCGAGCACGCGCGACCCGGGCTTTCTGCATGACCTGGGTAATTACTTCGCGCACTTGAGCGGCGACGGCGAGCTCGCGGCCATCGTCAAACGCTATTACGGCCGGTCCGAGGACCTGGAATTCGTCGGCGCGCGCGGATTCATGCGGCATTTGCAGAGCCGTCTGCCGCTCTACAAAAAGTGGTTCGAAGAGGCGGCCGAACAGAGCAGTCAAGACTGGCGCTTGTTGGCCGCCATCGGCTACCAAGAGTCGAAATGGAATCCCAGCGCGGCCTCGCCATCGGGCGCCAAGGGGTTGATGCAGTTGACGGTCGAGTCGGCCAGCGAGGCCAAAGTTACCAATCCCTCCGACCCAAGGCAGAGCATCTTCGGCGGCGCTCGTTATTTCCGGCAGGTGTACGAGAAGATTCCCGCTCACGTTCCGGAGCCGGATCGAACCTGGTTTGCGCTCGCCGCCTACAATATCGGCTACGGCCATCTGGAAGATGCGCGCGTGCTGGCGCAAAAGGCCGGCCGTGATCCGGATTCATGGCAGGACGTGCGTGAATTTCTCCCCTTGCTGGAACAGGAACACTGGTACTCACAGACCGAGAACGGCTACGCGCGAGGATGGGAGCCGGTGCGCTATGTGGACAACGTCCGCGGCTACCGGGATCTATTGGAATGGGTCTGGGGAGCCGGCGCCGCCACTCTGAATTAGCGCCGAGCCTCGAAGAATCGGCGCAGCAACGCAGTGCTCTCCTCGCTGCACACACCGCCGAATACGTCGATCCGGTGCGCCAACTTCGGCTGACGCGGCAGGTCGATGACGCTGCCGCAGGCACCGGCCTTTTGATCCCAGGCGCCGAACACCACGCGGGAAACGCGCGCGTTCATCGCGGCGCCCATGCACATGGCACAGGGTTCCAGAGTCGCGTAGAGCGTGGTCCGCTCGAGCCGATAGTTGCGCAGCCGCTGCGCGCCGGCGCGCAGCGCCAGGATCTCCGCATGCGCCGTCGGATCGTGGCCCTCGATCGGCCTATTCCACCCCTCGCCGATGATCTCGTCTTCAAGGATCAACAGGGCGCCGACGGGTACCTCGCCGTCCCGCGCCGCGCGCTGCGCTAATTCGAGCGCACGGCGCATGAAATCGACATCCCGCGGCGCGCTCACGTGAGAGTCCTTGCGTTCTCGCCACGGCCGGCATACCGAACGACGAAAATCGCCACGTAGAGAAGAAACAGTGCGGCGGCGCTGGAGCTCAGTGAATTGTGAATATTGATCAAGGACCCCAGCAGGCCGACGCTCAACCCGCTGAAGGTTCGCAACCCCATTGCAAACATTGAGTACACTCCGAGCACTCGTCCGCGAATTTCACCCGGTGCATTCAATTGCACCAATGATTGCGCCATGGCGTTGAAAGCGAGCTCGACGAAGCCCGCGACGAACAATAGCGTGATCGACACCGTGTAGGTATTCGATCGGGCGAAGCCGAACAGGGCGCAACACCAAATCATCGCGAGGATGAAAGCCGTGCGCGCCCTGGGCGGCAACAAGCCCCGGCCCTCCAGGATCAGGCCGGCCGCCAGCCCACCCGCCGCATCCGCGCCGAGCAGAACTCCGTACGAGAAGTTCGCGCGGGCGTGGCCGAGATCCATGGCGAATCCCGGCATTTGCGCCTGGTACGCATTGCCGATGAAGAAGGCCGAAGCTCCGACGAGCAATGTCATGGACGACAATATCCGGTTGTTGGCAACCACCTTCATGGTGGCCCAGATATCGGCGAAGCCGCTGAGTCCTTGCGTCGGGGGCCTCTCACCGGCGCTTTGTGCGTGAGCGGGCACCTTGAGCAACCAGACGAAAAGCGGGACATAGATGAGCGCGTTGATGCAAATGCCGACGGAGGCGCCGAAAATCTGCAGCAGGGCATCCCCGACGATCGGCCCGACCAGAAATCCCAGATAGCGTCCGGTCACGAAGATTCGCACTGCGCTCGGCAATTGCTCGAGGGTGACGATTCTGTGTATCAGAACCTGCGAGGCAGGTATCCAGAGCACGCCCGCCAAACCGTGAATCACCAGCAGCGCCATCACCTTCCAGACCGCCGAGGTGTCCGTCATGAACATGATGCCCCAGCCGATCGACACGCCGACGAACAGCAGCATGCCGGCCTGAATGAGCCGGCGAATGTCGAATCGATCCGCCAATCTGCCGGAAAAGGCGCCAAAGAATAGATAGGGTACCCAATGAGAGACGACTGCGAAGGCACCCAGCGCCGGCGAACGGAATTTCTGGAACATGACCCAGTAACTGATGACATGCTCGATGTTGTCGGCCATCATCGCCGCGGTCGCGGTGATGAGAAAAATCCGATAGTCGCCGTTGGCGAACAGGGCGAAGGCGCGCGGCTTGCGGGAGGCCGTGCCCGCGGAGCGGATGTCTGCGTTCAATGGATTTAGTTGCCTCGATGGCGACGCTACCCCGCGATTGTAGCCGAATCCGCGAGAGGCCCGCCGCATGTAGAATAGGTGGAGCGGAGGAATTTATGCGCGTATGGGTGGTGGGGTTGGTTTTTCTTGCGGCCGCGCCCGTCTTTGCGGACGAGGGGATGTGGACTTTCGACGATTTCCCGTCAGGCGCGGTTAAGCAGCGCTATGGGGCCGATATAACACCCGCCTGGCTCGACCACGTGCGCCTGTCGACGATTCGACTTTCGAATTGTACGGCTTCCTTCGTCTCCCCCGAGGGCCTGATCCTCACCAACCACCACTGTGTGGAGTCCTGCCTCGCGGAACTGTCGTCCAAGGACAAGAGTCTCGTGGAGCTGGGATTCGCGGCCGCGGATCGAAGGGCCGAACAGCGATGCCCCGCCCAGCTTGCGGATGTCCTGGTCGGCAGCGAAAACGTGACCGATACCGTCTCCAAGGCCATCGCAGGATTGAGCGATACGGCGGCCAATGATGCGCGCAAGAGGACGCTGACCACCATCGAGCAAGCCTGCGAGCAGGCGAGCGCGAAATCGCGCTCTGGAAAACTTCGATGCCAAGTGGTGGCTCTGTATCAGGGAGGCCAGTACTTTCTCTACAAGTACAAACGCTACGATGACATCCGGATGGTATTCGCGCCGGAGGCCGACATTGCCTCATTCGGCGGCGATCCGGACAATTTTCAGTTTCCGCGCTGGTCGCTCGATTTCTCGATTTTGCGTGCCTACGAAAACGACCGGCCCGCGGCCACGCCCAACTACCTGCAAATCAATTTCGACGGTCCTCTGGCCGATCAGCTGGTATTCGTTTCCGGCCATCCCGGCTCGACCGCGCGCCTGCAGACGCGGGCTCAGCTCGAGTTTCAGCGCGACTTGTCCCTGCCCGTCACATTGATGCGAGCCTCGGAACTGCGTGGCCGGTTCATTCAATTCGGCACTAACAACCCGGCCGACGAACGCATCGTGCAAGCGCCGCTCAACAGCCTTCAGAACGCCATCAAGGTCCGCCGTAAGGAACTCGATGCCCTGGATGACGACGCGTTGATGACCGGCAAGACCGACGCCGAGGAGAAGCTGCGCGTGAGCGCCCACCTTGCGGGCCCCGATCCCTGGCGCGAGATCGAGTCGGCTTCGGCCCGCGAACGCGCGCTCTACCTCGAATACACCTATCTGGAAGTCGGTGCGGGGTTCAACAGCTCGCTGTTTCGCGACGCGCGCCTGCTGCTGCGCGGAGCGGACGAGCGCGCGAAGCGCAACACCGACCGCTTGCGCGAGTTCACCGATGGCTCGCTGCCCTTGATTCAGCGCGAACTGTACGCGCACGTTCCGGTCTACCCCGAGCTCGAGGTTATGACGCTCTCCTTCTCGCTCGAGCGCATGCGGGAATGGCTTGGCCCGGACAATCCGGTGGTACGGAGGCTGTTGTCGAAGGAATCGCCCGAGGCCTTGGCCGCGCGCCTCATCGCCGAGACCAAGCTCGACGATGCCGACGTGCGCAAGCAATTGTGGCAGGGCGGTAGGACGGCCGTGGATGCATCGCTCGACCCGATGCTGGAGGTCGCGCGGGCGATCGACGTCGATGCCCGTGCCGTCCGCAAGCGCTATGAGGACGAAGTGGAGGCGCCGATTGCGGCGGCGGCGGAAAGAATCGCGGCGGCGCGATTCAAGGCATACGGCACCAACGTCTACCCAGACGCCACATTCACGCTGCGGCTCAACTACGGTACGGTGCAGGGATGGATCGAGCACGGCACGCCGGTGGCGCCGTTCACCCACCTCGGGCGCGCCTTCGAACGCGCGACCGGCGCGTCGCCTTTCAAGATACCCGATAGCTGGATGAGGGTGAAAGGACAACTCGACATGAGCACGCCGTTCTGCATCTCGACCAGCAACGACATCGTCGGCGGGAACTCAGGCAGCCCCTTGATCGACGCGCAGGGTCGAATCGTCGGCTTGATGTTCGACGGCAACATCCACTCGATCGCCGGGCACTATTGGTTCGATGCCGCCGACAATCGCGCCATTGCGGTGCATCCCGCGATCATTCGCGAAGCGCTCGGCAAAGTGTATGGTGCCAAAGACCTGTTGACGGAGCTGAACGCGAGATGAATTCGACTGCCCGGCCCGTCAGGTATGCCGCGATTTCTCGATCAGCGCCATCACCTGCTCCCACGACATCGGACCCTGGTGCATGGCGAAAACGGTATCGACGATGAGATTTTCACGCTTCACCGCCTGGGAGACTTCGTACATCAACTCGGGATCGTAGAGCGAACCGTCGTCATTCAATGCCAGCGTGTCGCTCGCGTACAAAAGCTTGCGCTCGGGAAAGTAGACCATGTACTGCCGCTCGGTGGACGCGCCGCGCAAGGGATAGAGTTCCATCCGGTTCGCACCGCTGCCGAACTCCACCTTGCCCGCCACGAGCTTCCAGCGCGCCTTGAAGTCCGCCGATTTCTGCAAGGCGTCGGGTTCTATCGTGTGGGGCGCGCTCATCATCCGATCGAGCAGGGGTTGGTTCAAATCGAGGATGTAGACCGGCAGCCGCTGCGCCACGGCCAGCCGCACGCCCCCGGTGTGCGGCCACGAATCCGATGTCGACAGAACGGCATTGATCGGCCGGCCCGGGTAGCGCCTGTGCGCTTCCCTGATCACACCCTGCATGTAAAGGCTGGAAATCGGCGCCTCGAGAATGACGACGCCGTCGGGCTCCTTCACGATGGTCGCGTTCCAAGATCCGGCGAACAGATCTATCCCAGGAGCGAGCGCCGTGGCCTGCTTGGCGCTGAATGGGCGATTCCAGCCCGGCGAGGCCGCGCTTTGTTTGACGGCGCCCGCTGTCATCTCGAATGCCTTTTCATCCAATTGAACGTTTAGTTCCACATTGAGCGCCTGTGTCGAACGCCAGAGGGCGCCGTTGCGCTCTTCGACCCAGTTCGTGGGATAGGAAATCCCCTCGACCAGCTTCCAATTGTCGAAGTAAATCCTCTGCTGCACGTCGCCCCAGAAATACCAGAAGTCGTGAAATACCTGAGTCGTCTCCACCGCGTCGGGTAGATGGTTGAACGGATTGAGCAGTACTCGGACCGGGATATGCCGCCAGCTGAACGCCACCACCGTGTGGAAGGTCGAACGCAGATTCTCCGGTGCCTCGTAGTGCAAGTCCGTCGCGCCGGCCGCGGTGAACAGGACTCGCGCCGGGCCCAATGCCAACACCTCCCTGGATGCGTCAAGATCCCCAAGCGAACAGGGCGAATCGCCGAATGTGGTGTGATATACCCCGCCGTCCGGGCCCACTACCAGGGTCGTATCGGAGTCGGATTGATTAGGGTCGGATTCGGGCCAGGTCAGTTTGGTTTCGGCAAACAGCCGTTGGTTGGCAAGGTCCAGGGTGACACGGCCGCGCTCGTAGGATGCGATGAACGGCGACTGCCGATATGACTGCTCCATCAGCAGCGTATGGCCCACCGTCTGCAGGCGAATGCTCGTCACTTGCTGCAGGCGCTCCCGGCCGCCCATCGCTTCCAGCGCCGCGGTAACGCACTGCTGCGGACTCTCCTCCACGCATCCCGGAGTCTGCACGGGTTTCTCATGCGCATGTGCACGTGCATGTGGGCGCGCGACTGTTTGAGCATGAGCACCCGCTGCCAAACACAGCCCCACCGCGGCCAGCAACAAAAAGCGGTTCATACGGTTCCTGCAACGACCCAAGTCGGCGCGTTTCAGCTTAGTCCTTGGCGCTCTGCAATTCCATCCTTACGATCGCGACGGGACAATGAGTGTCCAGGTTCGGCGACAGTGTCACCGGGACTTCAGTAATGCTATCGACGGGAATATTGTTCGCCGTCACCGTCCGCACCCTTGATAGAGGAATGTGGACACGATGCTCTCCGATGCAGTCGAGGCTCCACTGGGATCGACGCTGCCGGCCGACGCATACCAGTAGCGCCGCGCATCGGTCGCATAGGTCAACAGAGTATTCGGGTCGGTGACGATTCGTAAATAGCTCGTCGCCCAGTAGTGCAGGGTCCGGTCCCGTGGCAGCCGGAGATCGTGCGCCAGCTGCTCCAGCCATTGGCCGAGGGGCTCTTCTTGCGGTGTTGCGTGCAGCACGATCTCGACGCAAGACGGCGCGGCTGAGTCGGCCGTACAGGGCACGTTGCGCGTATAGGCGAATTCCATGTCGTTGGGCAGCAGGACATTGTCGATGCCGGGCATGATCAGTGCCGCGGACATTCTGTACCACACCCCCTGATCAAGCGTCGCGCCGATCCATGCGCCGGTAGCGAGGCTATAGTCTTCCTCCGCCTTGGCTTGGATGGTGTCCGGCGCGAACGCGACGTCTATCACGTAGCCGGCGCGCATCGACGAGCGCGCAGCGATCTCGCCGGCGGGCGCTCGATCGCGAATCAGGGCTCGCGTCGCAGCCGAGAGCTGCCGCGCGGCCTTGCGGGAGTCCACCACCTCCAGTAGGTCGCCATTGAGGCTCACTATGATGTCCGGATGCTGCCGCAGCGCACGCGTGAATAAAGCCGCCAGAAGGTTCAGATCCGCCGCCCCATTCGACTTGACGTCGGCGTCACTCACGACCACCAACGGTTCGTAGGATTCCAGCCAGGGTCGGTGGTTCTTGCGAATATGACCCTTCAGGGACGCGGTCCCGGAAGCGCGATTGACCTTGTCGGCGGCGGCGCGGCTGAAATCCAAATGGATCTCAGCGTCCACATCGCACGCCTTCCAACCAAACTTCAATGCCACGGATCGTCGTGGGAAATCCTGCATGCCGCCGCCTGCGGAATCCGCGGCTGCCCCATCGCCGGACTTCCAGCGCATCAGCAGCCGGTTGTTGTCCTCCGCATCCTGGCGAAAGCCGTATTCGCGGTCCATGTCGATGGCGATCTCGAGCGCCGCGATGGACAGGTCATCGTCGCCGAGCAAGCGGTGCGTGCCGGCGGCATTGAACTGCGAGACGGCCGCAGACCGATAATCCAGGGCATCGCGGTACAGCTCGACGGCGCGCTGAGCTGCCGCAAGGGCCTCGCGCAGTTCCGAATCGCGACTCGGGGGATTGCCGCCGCAAGAAGCGCGCGCCAGATGTACGCGATATTCGGTGTTCTCCTCGCGTGCCCGGCCGCCGGGAAATGCAACCACAAACGCCGGATTTGCGGCCACTGCATCCAGAATGGACTGCGCCTTATCGAGACGCTGCCGACAGTCGCCGTCTCCAAATCCCGCCAAAACGTCCGCATATTCGAGGCGGGCTGCCAGCGCGGGGGGAGCGTTGGGATCGATCTTATCGAGCGCGGCGATAGCATCCTCGAAGTCCTTCGGGGTAGGCCGCTCGTCCGAAGATTCAGCGGCCTTCGCTGTAAACGCCGCCGATCCCAGGAGAAAGGCGACCAAGGCAACCGAAATTGGGCGAAGGATCAGCATCAGACCGCTGCTACCGCGCGGCTGCTCAGGCTGTTGCGGCTCCCAAATCAACCGGCTGGGCGGCCCGTTTTTGGGTTGGTCGGCGCTTTAATTGCGCCTCCGCATAGAAGACCGGAACCGAAGACAAGGTCATCCTCTTGGTCAAGAAAACGAGATGTGCACGAACGGAAAGCACTCGCGACCTGACCCGAATTGGCGCCTCTCCAAAACTTGTGATGGTGGTGTTCCGGATTGCCGGGATGTGTCTTGTCCGCTGTTCTCACGGCGATCGCGTGGTCGGCGGCATGGTTGCCGACGGCTTGTGTGAACGAGCCTCGGCCGAGGTTTGCTGAACCGAAACGGCCGCTGTTGGAAAATCCGCCTCCCGACACCGCGTGCCCGCCGACTCCGCCGCTATGGCCGCCGCCTCCCCCACCGCCTCCATGCGCACCGCCGCCTCCCGTGGAACTGGCGCCACCGCCCCCGCCGGAAGACGATGTGCTTGCCGCAATGGCTGCGCTCGATGCTCCGAGCGCAATGACGACGATGAGGAGTGACAGATGCGGTCGCATAAAGCACCTCGAAATGCCGGTTCAACCTCAAGACCAACCAAGCTTACTCCGGGCATCAGCCGATTTGATGCGCGCTACATTAACCATGGAATGCCCGAATATCTCCGCTAGTGGGAAATCGTGGCGACTACCCGGGGCGCGCGAGCCCCCTGCACCTGGCATCGCGATCGAGAACTCGATCATTCGGAGCCAGGAATTTCAATCGCTTATCGCGTTCTCTGCCGCGGCTTCGAACGCCGCCGGCGTCGGGGCCGGCCCACGGGATTACTGCGATTTCTCAAAAAGCGCGCCGCACCGTGACGGTGGGAACATTAACAAATGATTAAACCTTCCTGCTCGGATGCGTCACGCATTACTTTTTTGGCTTGTAAATGTAGTTCGCGAACGCATACCCCCACGGCACCGCGACGATGGGCAAAATCACCCACAAGAACTCCGAAGTAGTCCCTTCCGCCGGCGAACCCTCCAACTTGCCCGCCGACCAGAGGGGATACGCCACGAGGAGAAGCCATAGGACTTTGTAGAATATTTCCAGCAGCACGATGGGCAGCATTTTCAATGGACGGATGATTCCCAAGCCTGCCAAAGTCGCGAAAGCTGTCCAGACGCACCACGCAACGGCACTCATGGGCTCCCAGGGTCCCCGGTGGGTGAGAATCTGCGTCCAGGTTTCCCTTCCCAGCACGAAAAACATGAGGACGTAGAGCAGCCGCAACAGGTAAATATTGAGCCTTGGGACGCCTTCGTAACGCTCATCCCCTTGAAAAATGGCTTTGAGGCTGAAGCTCACGGTTACATCGACTCTACCTGCGCGGCGGCGTGAATGTCATTCGGCGCTATTCGTACGACTTTCATCGGCAAGCTCGTCTCCTTGTGATTGGCCACATCGAGACTCCACTGGGTCGATCCTTCGGTTGGGCACTCGCACTCGGTGAAGCCGAGCTTGGCGTAGTGATCTTCGACCAGGCGGTTACGCTCAGTCGGTCGATACGTACCGACGATGCGCGTGATGCCCAGCTTGCGCGCATGGCTCACCAATTCCTGCAAGACGGCCTGCTCGACCCGCCGCCCAAGCACGCGGCAGCTCATGAGCCACGTGTCGACCTGCCAATCGTCCGCCTCGCGCCGGCAGATGATCACACTGATCATACCGTTGTCGCCGAACGTGTCGACCAGGCGCACCTGGAGCGTGAAGCAATTCGGGTCAGCCTCCATTTCGCTCACTTGTGCTTCAGTGTAGCGCCGGGTGGTCAGATTGAACTGATTGGATTTATTGATGAGTTGCGCGATTCGCGCCCGGCCGATCTCGTCGAAAGGCTGAAACGTGATCGTCATGCCGAGCGTCTCGAGGTAGGCGTCGAGATCGCCGGTGGCGCGCTGCAACGCTACGCGGCGCGCATTGTCTTGGTAGAAATCGGCGCGTTTCTGGTCCTCGGGGGAGAAAACGAGCGCCTCGAAGTACCCGGCGGCCAGCAGAGTGCGCACGTAGAACGCGGGATCCTCGGGCAGCTCCGGCACTGCGACTTCAGGCAGCATGTCGCGGACCAAACGCCGCTCCGCGGGATTGTCGTCGAGGAATACCAGCGACTCGAGACCGAGAGACAGTTCTTCTGCGATCGCCCGGATGTTGGTTGCCTTGTCGTTCCAATTCGCCTGAAATACCGCCAGATGATTCTCGTGCAGCAGCATCTCCGGGTGGTCGCGAAACGGCAGACGGGCGATCTCATCGCTGTTCTTGGACGATACCGCGAGTACGATGCCCCGCTCGCGAAGTGCCAACGCCGCGCTCTGCACGGCCAGAAACGCTTCGCCCTGCGGATCGCCCTGACCGAGTACGATGCCCTCGAGCCCATCGTCGCCGATGACCCCGCCCCAAAGCGTGTTATCCAAGTCCAGCACCAGGCAGCGCCGACTCTTGCCGCGCATTGCCGCGATCAGGCGGCATGTGAGATCCGCATAGATCGGCAGGTAGGCATTGGCGAACGGAATCTTGCCGATGTTCCACAAGGCCGGATCGTGCCACGCCGAAAGTCCGACGGTTTCGGCCAGGCCGGCGACATCGAGCAGCAGGTCCTCCTTGCCCGCAAGGCCGGCCGACAGCTTGCGATTGAACAGGTCGATCACATTGCGGCGCGTACCAGGAAGGGCCAGGTCGAGGCTGCCGAAGCTGGCTTCGACGGGTCTTGCGAGTGTTTGAAGAATGCAGCTCGCACCGGAATTTCTTCGCAGCGCATCGCGTACTACCCGCAACTCGTCGAGCGCCCGCTCCACCGCAGCGTCAACCACCCCCGCATCTCCCAGGGGGACATCGAGCGCAAGGCCCCGATAATCGAGCGCCACCAGCACCGCGTCGGGGCGCGCCCGATTGACCGTCGAGTCGGCGTCGAGCGCCTCTTGCATGAGTTGGCCGTAGTTCGCCTCTACGCACTCGAGCGCAATCCCATATCGCGCCGCAGTCGCAATCAACGCGGGTACCATGAAATGCGACGTGGCGTTGCTGACGATGCCGAGCCGAAACGGAGTCAGCGATCGCAGTGCGTCGGGGCGGCCGCGCACGGCCTCGATCGCGTTCGCAAGTCTCGAGAGTTTATTTTCGTCGAGTCCAAATGACGCCAGGGCACGCACTTCGCGGCCGACGTCTCCCGCGGCTTCGCGCAGCACCCGGCAGCGCTTGGCGAAGTCCTCCGGTGGCCGCGGCAGCCACTGCAGTTCCGTGTACAGCGATTCGCTCATGCCGATGCCGACTGTTAAGTCACGACCCCCGCGGCCTGCTTGTGCTTCGTGAGCGCAATCAGATCGCCGACGTTCTTCAGACGGTTCATCTCCACGGCCGAGAACTTGACGCCGAATGCCTTTTGCACCGACAGAATCAACCGTATGTGCACAAGGCTGTCCCAGCCGTCGACGTCGTTGGCCGTCAGCTCGGGCTTGAGCACCAGCTCATCGTCGTCAAAGACCTCGCGAAATATGGAGGTTAGACGAGTGAGGATTGGATCTTCCATACATTTCTCCGTTGATTGCGGGTCCGAGCGGGTCAGCGAACTCGTCGCCAGAAGAAGCACTTCGAATCGACCCGAACCATGGGCTCGTCGATGCGGCGCTCGCGGCGGAAATCGTCGACCGCCTGCCTACAGTTGGTCCAGGAGTCTTCGCCATAGTCATCGATGATGGCGTAGCCGCCAATGGACAGTTTGTCATAAAGATTGGTCAAGGAATCCATTGTCGATTCGTAGTAGTCTCCGTCGAGGCGCATGAGCGCGATCGGTCCAATCGGAGCGGTCGGTAAAGTGTCCTTGAACCAGCCCTTGAGGAATCCGACCAGTTTATCCAATACACCATAGGCTGCGAAGTTGGACTTCACCTCGTCGAGGCTTGCGGCGAAGTGGTTGTAGACTGTGTTCATGACGACTCCCCGGTGAGTCCGCGCCTCAACGGGAAAACGCTCCGCGTCCGGTTCCGGCAGTCCCTCAAAGGAGTCGGCCACCCAAACGATCCTGTCCGTTACGCCGACGGCTTTTAGCATCGCACGCATGAAGATGCACGCGCCTCCGCGCCAAACACCGGTCTCGATCAGGTCGCCCGGTGTCCCCGCCGCCACCACATTGGCGATACACGATTGTAGATTGTCGAAACGCGAGAGCGGCAACATGGAAACCGCAGGTCCCTGGATATAGTGGTGTATGAACCCGTCTACATACTCCAGCTCATTCTCCTGGTCCGTGTCCGGTTCGACGGAATACAGGGTATTCGTGAGCGTGCGCTTCAGCAAATCAAGATAGAGCCCCACGGCCCCCATATTGTTCTCGCTATCGGTCATCGTGTGATCCACAGTGAGAGTCGCCATGGAATTATGCCTGGAGCAATTCAACCAGCAAATATGCTTCGGTCATCAGCCAGGCAATCGGCCGCATTTCAAATGCGACTGCAGGAACCGGACCACTCAGCAATACCGAATCATGATCGGTGAGATGGCGGATGCCGGCCTCAATATCCGCCACTCGGTAGCAGATGTGATAGGTGCCGCCGCCGTTTTTGAGAGTGCGATCTATGGGGGAGTTTGGCCCTAGAGGGGCCACGATTTCCAATAGGGTGTCTCCTTCGCCGCGGCTCAGGAAGCAAACCGACACATTTTGAATGGGGTCGTCGAAGGGACCGGACACCAATTCATAACCAAAGAGGGTTTTGTATATCGGAATCGCCGCCGATAAATCCCGTACGGCTATCCCGACGTGATGAAAATCGAATTTTACCATCGGCGATGCCCGCACTTGGTCAGCATCGCCGCGAAGCCCATCGAGACGTATGGATTCATGGCTGCCCCGCCGCAAGCGTGCCGCCCTTCGATGCCCGCGGTTCGGTCGCCGCGTCGCCGGCCGTGTTGATGAGCCCGGCGACCCGCGCCGCCCATTGTTGAGTGATGCGCGGCTTGGGGTGAACTTCATCGGAAAATTCCAGATCGCTGTTCAGATCGGTCATCTCCAGGTATGCAAATCCGGTCCTTCCTGCGAGATCTGAGACAAGGCTCGTCCTGTGTCCCAAGTACTCCCGGTAGAGCGGCGAGCGCTCCTCGTGCCAGTGCGGGATGGGCAAGTCGACGAGCACCACCCTGCTTCCTTGCGCCAGTATCCTGTCGATCAAGTTTCGGAGCACCACGAACTGCTCCTCGGCGATCGGTCCGTCGCTGTGCATTTGCTCGCGCCAATATTTCAAGGCGGCCTCTCTGTCAGACTCCGAGACGGCGATGGCATTGCGTTCGGCATCGGTGCGGGACGCGGGCCGTCCGAACAAGCGGTCCCGCAGCTCCCTGCTCGCACGCCGCGACAGCTCATCGAATACCAGGTACGGATGAATCAGCGCGATACCCAGCGGCAAATCCCCGGAGGGCAGAACCTGCTTCGGTCCGTTCTCGGTGCGCCGGTAGAAACCGTAGCGATAGCGCTCAATGTCGATATCCGTGTCGCCCGCGTGCCTATCCGGCGTATACCATCGAAACTTATCCTGCGCGAACGTGCCGTACCACATGCCGATCACGAACGTGGTGCGCCGACGCGCCGCCGGGCTCTGCAAATCCTGCACGAGATCGACGATCTGAGCGATTTGACTCATATTCGATCCGCCCACGGACAGGTTGTCGACCTCCACATTGGGCAGAAGCGGCTGTACCTCGCGCCGCTTGAATCCGACTGCCGTATTCGATGCACCCACGAAGATGATGCGGGGCGTATCGGGTCTGACCGCCGCGCGATTCAGAAACACGTACTTCGGGTCGGTCATGAAAATCGTGCTGGCGGCGAGACTGGAGTCCAGGCCTCCTGCTTGGTTCAGCGGCGGCACGAGCAAATACGATAGTCCCAGCAGGGCGGCATAGATCCCTCCCAATGCTATGAACACGAACAGTCCCTGCTTTAGGATCGCGCGCATCTAGAAAGCCTTGTAAACGAATTCCGGGGCCTTGTGAAAGAAGGACCCCACCGCGAAGATCAATAACACTTCGCTCGCCAGTACCAGGTTTCGCGTGACGAGGCCGGAGACGCCCGACCGATCGAGCCGCGGTGCCAAGCCCGCCAGCATGCGGCCGGCATGATCTACCATCGGGCCGACGACCCCGGCGCACAGTGTGGTGCCGAGGAGTGCCGAAACCATGCCGCCGACGCCAAGCCGGCCCGCCAGTCGCCCGAGCTGATCCATGTCGACCCAAAGGCTGGTGGCCGCCAAAGCAAAGAAGGCGAACAACAGGCCGCGAGCCAGGTTTGCGTAGGCGAATGATTCCCCAACCACCTTGTATTGCTTCTTGCCGAGACGCTCGGTCATGAAGACCTGCCAAAGCTTGTTGAGACTCGCACCCGCGCCCATGACCAGTCCATAGATCACGAACACGCCCGTCGAACCATGCCACACGCCCATCACGAAGAACGTGACGAAGAATGCAACCACCCCCAAGTAAGGCAGCCACGCCGGCGCCGCCACGCGCCCGGCCAGAAATGCCATCAGCGGATTGAACAAATATGTCTTGAACCATTCCGACAGGGTCATATGCCATCGGGACCAGAATTCGAAGATGTTGCGCGCGGAAAACGGCCGGTTGAAGTTCTCGGGCAGAGTCTGGCCCAGAAGCCAGCCGATGCCGATGACGATGTCCATGTACCCCGAGAAGTTGTAATACAGGTGGAAGACGTAAGTGACGGCACTGGCCGCGTACTGCGCAACATAGCGCCAGCCGGCCATCGGCGTCGCCTGTGCGAGCACGGGGGCCGATATATTCACGAATAGGTAGTTGAACACCGCCGACAGCACGGCAACCTTGATGAAGCCCTTGATGATCCGATGCAGCGCCGCGAAGGCGATGGCCTCATCGACCTTCCGGTCGAGTTGCCCGAGGCTGGCCAGATAATCATTGGAGCGCTGAATCGGGCCCGACACGAAGCACAGAAAATTGCAGGTGAAGTTGAAAAACCTGAGCGGGTCGAGCCGCGCGTCATCCTCGCCGCCGGCGCTGTCGATTACCATCTGCAGAATACGGAAGAGAATGTAGGAAAGCCCGACTTGCAAGTAGAGAAACGGCAATTCGATCCGGGCGGGCAGAAACGTATAGCGCTTGAGCACCACGAACACTGCGACGATCAAAGCGATCGTCCATCCCAGCAGCCACGGTTTGCGCCAGCGCGCCACCCACCGCGTCGCGGCGTAGCCCAGGACGAGGAACCCGAGCAATGGAGCAAGCTGTCGGGCCGATTGCACGAAACTCGCGAGGAACAGCAGATTCGCCGCCAACAACACGCATTGCCGGAAAACAGGCAGGCGCCAAGCGTTGAACGCCAGTACGGTTGCGGTTACAAAACCGATATAGAGAGACGATGTGAAATCCATGCCTATCCTAAGCCGCGTATCTGCGGCGCCTATCCCTTGAGACGGTTGACCTTGACTGATCTGATGATCATGTCAGCCGGATAGTCGCCTTGGATGAGATCCGAACCCGCAGACAGCCGGTCCGGCGAGACGCTGTCAATCGGCTGCACGTTCAATTCGTTGTACGGCCACTTTCCGCCGACTGCGAGATTGATGATCAGATACATGTTCTGCTGAAGAGAGGATGGCGTGGGTTGCTGCCACAACATTTTCCCGTCAAGCAAGCCGGTCATGGTTTCCGGCGTCCAGTCCAGGCCGTATTCATGAACGCCCGCGGAGGGATCTATGTCCAAATCCAACCACTGGCTGAAGTGTCCGGTAGCTCCTTTTGGGACCATCACGCCGTAGTGGATCTGTCGTTGGTGCTTGCCCCATGGCATGGCTTCGAAAATATCGATCTCAGGCGGCCACTGGTGAGACTCGGGCAACAGCCACAGGCCCGGCCACGAGCCGCGTGCCGACGGCAATTTGGCGGCCACACGTATGCTGCCGAAGGTAAACGCGGCACGCGACAGCAACATACCAGAACCGAAGCGCCGATATCCACCGACCTGATAGGCGCCCTGCTGCGCCATACTCAAGAGCGATGCCTTGATGTGCAGGCCGTCCGATTGAATTGAGAAGGGATCGTAACGCAGATCCATCGGAACGGCGGTTCCCTTGACCCTGTCGATGAAGGGGGTGACGTAGGTCTGGCATTCGGCGTTCCCTGCGAGCCAGTTGGTGCCGTCTCCGTAGCTGTCCGGCCATTTGGTGCCGGGCCAGAAGGTGAACGCCCATCGGCTGGCATCGGGATAGAGCTTCTTGCCCCCGCCCGGCATTGTAGTTTCTACACCCCCGAAATCATCTTCGATGATGTCGGAGCTGCTCCATGCGAGAGCCCTGTCGCCGGAAGCCGACAGCAGCAATGCCGTCGATGCCGAGTTAGCAAGAAAGTCACGCCGGTTCATGGGATCAAACTCCTCTCATCGATTGGCAGCAAGCAATCCTGGTTATTTTGGCCTGAAAACGCCGCGAATGTTCAACTTACTCGCTCAGGCTCCATCATCGTTTTCTCGCCGGAATTTGCAACCCCCGCGCGCGGTGCGCTACCGCTCAAACCTGGACGCGACACCGTTGTTTGAGAGACACTAAACCATGCTGTTCGACGCGCCATTCCCGCGGAAGAGCGTCAGGTGATCACGCTGATCGTCCCGACGCGCAACCGCGCGCATACTCTGCGGCGGGTGGCACCCAGCTACTTTGCGCAGGATGACGTGGACGAATTGATTTTCGTCAGCGATGCCGGCGACGACGACACGCCTGCGGTGCTTGCCGAAATAGCGCAGCGTTTTCCGCGAAAAACGCTGCGAATACTGCGCAACAAAACCCGGCTCGGGGCGTCTCAGTCGCGCAATGTCGGCGTCGCTGCGAGCACGAATGACATCGTTCTCTTTTGCGACGACGATGAGTATCTGGAGGCGGGTTACGCGCGTATATTGCTGGAGAAGCTTCAGACGCCGAACGTAGGCGCCGTCTCCGGGCGCCGGATCTACCTGCTGCCGGGTGAGACCGAAGCCGAGGCGCTGCGCCGATTCGGCATCGGCTTGCGCAACGTCAAGCCCTTCAATGCGCTGATCTGTGAATACGTGAACGGTGCCAAATTTTCGGGCGACCTCGCCATTCCGATCACCAACGCGATAATCCTCACGAGGAAGAGCTTGCTGCTGGAGTTCCCCTTCGATGATCGCTACGCCAGAGGCAACGGTTATCGCGAGGAAACCGATTATCAGATGAACTTGTTCGTGAACGGATTCGATATCCGCGTCACGAACGACTGCCACAGCTTCCATCTGCCCCTGTCCGAGGTGCGCACGGGAGGTCAGCGTACCAGTCGGCTCAAGCGGCTTCATTGGTCGATTTACTACACCCGCTATTTCTTCGGGAAGTACTATGAGCGCTACGTGCAGCGCCTTGGATTACGCTGGCCGCGCTGGTTCGCGCTCGCGGCATTTGCGATTTTTGCCGCGTACCGCGAGACCTTGCGCCCGCTGCTCCATGCCGCCTGGATGGCCGAGTTGGCGCGCCGCGCGCGTTTGTCGAACATCTCCTCGCGAACGGCTGCAGGACCTGAATCGAGCGGCGCTCCCGGGAGCGTCCTGACCTTTGTCATTCCCCTGCGCCATCCGCTCAATTCGCCGGACTGGCCGGCTCTGAAGCGCCGCCTCGCGGAGACCATGCGCTCAATTGCCGGTCAAGACGACGGGCGCTGGCGGGCCATCATCGTTGCCAATAGGGGTGCTGATTTGCCGCCCTTGCCCGTTAAATTCGAACTCAAGCAGGTGGATTTCCCTCCCAATCCGATGTTCGAGCAAGGAGATAACGACCGCGAGGCATTCCTCGATAGCTGCCGCGTTGACAAGGGGCGCCGCGTGCTCACCGGCATACTAGAAGCCGACCGGACCGGTTACGTGATGGTCGTGGATGACGACGATTTCGTCAGCTGCCGTCTGACGAGTTTCGTCGCCGCTCACCTGGGAGAGAACGGCTGGTACGTGCGCAACGGCTATATTTGGGGCGACGGAGGCAGGTTGATCTACGAATATGCCGATTTTTCCAAGTACTGCGGAACTTCGCACATCGTCCGCACGGCCCTGTACGAACTGCCTGCAAGTGTCGAGGCGGCCGATCCGGGCTACCTACGCAAGATCTTCGGCAGTCATGTGTTCATACGCGAATATCTCGAGGAGAGAGGCGAACCGCTTGAGCCGCTGCCGTTCGTGGGTGCGGTGTATCGCGTAGGCCATGCGGGTGCTCACAGCAAATCTCCAGGGCTGATCAGACAGGTATTTTTCAGGCGCGAGCTGCTCAAGAATCCTCTCAAAGTTGCGGGTCGGTTTACCCGATTGCGGCTGCTGGACGCTACTGTGCGGCGGCAATTCTGGGGATTCCCGGTGAATGGCGAGTCCCCCTAAAACCCACCTCCCCGCGGCCCTACCCTTGTCCAATCCCCGCCGGCCCATTAACCGCAGAATCACGGCAAATTCCATGTGGTGGAGCCTGATCGAAAACGGCGGTTTGGCGCTCATTTCCTTTTTGTCCCTGATCGTTTATCTGCGGATCTTGTCGATCGCGGATTTTGGCCTCTTCTCGACCGCTCTCGCTCTCATCGAGTTGTTGGGCGTGCTGGTGACCATGCTGTTTCACAATGCGCTTGTACAGCGCTCGGATGCGACCGATGTGCATTTCAACACGGCGTTTACCGCGACGATGGCATTGAGCCTGCTGATGGCGCTGGGGTGCTGGGCGATGGCGCCGACTTTTGCGGCCTGGGTGCATCAGCCGGACGCCGCCCGAGTGCTGATGTGGATGGGCCTGATCTTTCCATGTTCGGCCGTGAGCGCGACACTGGTCGCCCAACAACGGCGGCATTTTGCTTTTCGGACCTTGGCGCTGCGTTCTTTGGTTGGCCGCGTGATCGGGGGCGGGATCGGCATCGCGGCCGCATTGATGGGAGCGAAGCTTTGGAGCCTCGTTCTGCAGCAAATCTTGATAGCCGCCATCGGCTCGTTCGTGCTGTGGGTATCCTCCGACAAAACTCCTCGTCTGCAGTTTCGCTACGCCGAATTCAAGCAAATGATCGGTTTCGGCATGTTTTCCGTGAGTACACTCTTTTTATCGATTTCGATCAGACGGGTATTTACCATATTCGCTACCTCGTTTCTCGGTGTCGAGGCAGCCGGCTATCTGAATTTGAGCTTTCGTTTGGTCGACGTACTTTGGGCGACTGCGGCCACGGCCATCAACCAGGTCGCTCTCCCGCTGTTGGCCGGACTTCAATTCGACCCCGCCCGGCTCAAGCGGGCCTATCAGGCTTCTACGCAATTCTCCTGCCTTGCCGTCTACCCCTGCTTCGTCGGACTGGGCGCTGTAGCCCCGGATATCGTCGATGTGCTGTTCGGCGACCGATGGCAGCCCAGTTCCCCCTATGTCGCCGTCCTCGGCTTCCTGGTCCTCGCGCAAGCGCCGCGACTGCAATTTGCGCCGCTGTTAACGGCGATTGGGAGGCCCCGAGATTCGCTGCTGGGGTTGACTGTGGAACTGCTCTTCATGCTGAGCGTCACCGCCTATTTTGGGATGCCGTCGCTGCCCTGGGCCATGACCATCTGGGTGGCGAGCGAGTGCATGTTGACCGTGCTTTCAAGCTGGGTTGTGAGGCGCACCACCGGCTACAGCGCTTTCGAGCAGTTTGGGGGAGTTCTAAATCCGCTGCTCGCGTCCTTGTTGATGGGCGCCGTGGTGATCGCAACGCGCATGCACCTGCCGGCCAATTTTGGCGCGGTTTTGCGGCTGGCCGTGCTCCTTCCGCTGGGCGCGGCGACCTTTGCCGGTGCGATTTTCCTGCTCGATCGGCAGCTGGTCAAAGACTTCGTGGTGTTCGCCCGAATCTCATTCGAGCGTACATCAAAGAAGCTTGAATTGCCCTGAGCGCACGCTTCTCGCGCGAGGTTACCCGGAAGGGTGCCCTATATCGGCCCGGTAAGATAAAAGAGCTTTCGAAATTTCTGAACAGGGTCGTCATCGGAAATTTCTGAAAGCATGCTTACGGCAGAGTACTTTTTCTTGAGATAATTGATCTGTTGATCCTGCTGGAAAGGAGAGCCATTCGTCTCGAACAGCATGGAGTTGGATTTCGAATGAGCAAAGTCGATGACTTGCTGCCAGTTCTTCAGCCACATGCAGACCGACAGAAGAAAGCAGACATCGGCTTTCCGATCCGGCATAAAATCATTGATCAGCTCGAGTGGATCGTTCTGCAGATCAAGGACATAAAAGCCTATATTTTCCGACCCGTTCACACTCTTGATACGATTTGCGGCGTTGATCATGCGTGGATCGTAGTCCACCCCAACGCCCCATTTAACAAGCGATCGGATTTGGTGAAGCATGCCGCCTTGATTGCAGCCAAGGTCCAGAACGGTCTTGCCGCGGAAATCGATTGGTACAGATGCCAGGCGCGCCGATGGGTTGCGCTGGCCCGGAAACTCCCGGCCGTTTATATTTATGGTGTGATAGGCGGCCGGAAACTGCCCTGCCGAGTAGTCGGAGTTACTGGTTTTCGTGAAATTCATTACATTTTGAATTTGCCGGAACAAGCGCTCGTCATCGTTTGCGCAATTTTCGGTTTCGACGCGCGCAAAGGCGTATTTGCCGCCTTTATATTTGAGTTTTAGATTTCTGGCTAATGTACCGATTACGGGCGTCGACTTGACGATGCTTTTTGAGGCGGAAAGCCAGTTCTGGGCAAGCTCTTTGAAAGCGACTGTCCACGCCAATGTAACAACTCCTTCACTAAATACATGCCGATCGGGATCGGTCCCCTGACAACGGGTTGCTCCTGGGTTGCGCCTAATTCCTTGCCGAACCGAACTGTATGGCTGGAATAGAATTTATACGCATAAAACCAGTGGCGCCTACCGGTCCACAACGCTGCCCAGATAAACCGCTCCAGAAAATGGACCTTCTCGATCTGTCCTCTGCTTATCCGCAGCGTGACGGTGTCGCCGTTCTTCAAGTTAAGGCGGTCTCGCAGGTAGACGGATGAAAGGATCTCGACGACGTGAAGCGGAGATTCGCGCCACCTGTAAACCCAAACATCGATGCCGCCGAGCGAAGCTCGCCACAAAGTCCTGTAATCGAGATCAAATGCAAATCCAGCCGCGTCAACCAGCCGCACAGGGTGATTCAATACGATGTTCAGCGAACCAGGGCAGAGGGGCTCATTGACTATGGTCTGCACCTGCTCCCGTAAGGTCAGAAGCTCGCGGGCCGCCAGACCGCGACCGGAAACAACCTGCCCTTCCAAGGCGACGTCGGTGTCGAGGGGGTCGGGCCGTGAAAACCCTTTTCTTATCATAGTACCGTTATATTACAGCACTATGACAAGATCGAGAACTTCACTCTTTATGACGGGCAGGCGGGAACCGTACCCGCCATGGGAACCTCAGGCTTCTCTAAGCAAATACCCCGTTATTCAGGTCGCGTCTCAATTCCTGGAGCCGGCCCTGCGTGTCACCCAGCGAGCGCGCGTGAGCTTGATCGGAGCTGAGCAGTCCCTCGCCGGACATCACCTTTTCCAAGCGCGCGGAGGCTACTCTGATTAGACGCTTAGTGGACCCCAAACCCAGGTTTGCCAGCCGCTTCAGAACAACCTCGAGACCGATGCTGGCGTTCCAGCGCCATGGTTGGTTGATGCGCCGGCGAATTTCGCCGAAATCCGATATGAGGCGATCCACGTCCTCAAAATGCATATAGGCGCCATGTTCAACCTGGCTGGAAGAAGGGTAGCCGCCTGCATTGCAGTGCACGCTCCACTTGAGCATTGCATTGCGGACAAGCTCGATTCCACTGCTGGGGGGAAGGCAAACCGGACGGTAGGAGATGTCCATCGACAACGCCCAGTCCATCCATTTGAACGGTGATACTTCCCGGGAAAGGGCAACGGGGATCCAGGGCACACGAAATGTGTCGGCGATAATGGCTGCATGCATGGATTCCGCGATGACTTTCTCCGCAGTAGCAATTCGCCTCACCACAGACTTCGATTCCCGGCATGGATCAACGAATTCGATTCCAAGCTCGTTACATATCGCCTGCCAGTTTCCGTAGCGGACACTCTTCCAGTGAGGAATGAAGATGACGCCGCTACGATCAAGTCCTCTGAACTCCGGCAACGTGGCCAGAAGGATGGCGGGATCAGTCATGGCGAAGTGTGGGGCAAAATTCAACGCACGCGCCGTCAGCGGGCCGCGCACGCCATAGATGCGCCAGCGGGGTGGATGGGTCGATATATCCGGCGGAGCGGAGGCATAACCTACGCCGGAGCCGAAAACGACGGTCACTCTTGCCGGGGGCAGATTCTTGTCGAGAATCGTTCCAATTCCGACGAACAGGACGTCGTCGCTCGCATCGCCGCACGCGTCGCCGAGCAGTTCGGGCCATAGCCATCGATTCAGCTCATCGCCAAAATTCCCCCCGACCTGCTCGAGGTGATGGATCTTCACGGCCTGATCATGTAGGTCACGCTGGCCATCGCGAGCGTATCGTTGAACTGATACCGGGCTAGATTGGATTCGCGCTCTTCGTAGGTGACCGAGAGTTTGAAGGTCAGTGAAGACGTCGGGGTGTAGGCCAGGCGTGCCTGTTCGGTCGTCAACCTGTCGTGGCGCGAGAAGAACGTGAGGGCGCTCGGGCTGGAGGCGATGTAATCGTGAGTCTCGTGAGAAACGCCCGCGGATAGGGTCAGGGTGTCCGCGACAATCCACACCGGCGCAATGGCGACGCCATTCGACACGAAATAATCCGACTCCGCCTCTATGTACGCCGTGAGCTGGCGCCAACCCGTCAATACCCATTGCAAATTGTCGGTCGGCTGCCATTGCAGCGCCACCTTCCAGATATCTCCCGAGAAGGTCCCGAAGCTCGACTCCGGATAATCGCGCCTCAGGTAGCCGGCGCTGGCATCGAGTTCCGTCGCGGGGCTGAAAACATATTTGAGCAGAATGCGCTCCGTATCCTCTTTATAATCCGAATTGAACGGCGTGCCGTTCAGTACGAAGTTCTGCGGGAAGGTTGCATCCGTATATCGATAGTCGAACGTCAAGGTGTTCTGGGATGAGGCCGCAAGCTCGATTCCGGCGTTTCCCGCCTTGCTGTGAAAGTCATACAACTGCTCGGCGACCGCGGTCTGCGAGGTATCCGCGCCGATCACTCCGCCGTAAATCGCCCAATGCGGTCCCACCTGGTATCGAATATTGGCGAAATAATCTTCTCTTTCGACCACGTCGCGTGCGTAGTAGCCCGTGTCGGCGAAATTGGCGAGCCCACGGAAATAGCTCACTCCCACCTGCCCCGACCAATAAGACGCCACCCGCCAATCCCATTCGAGGTTGCCCTTGCCCGAGACGTTGTTCAGCGCGTCGTCATGGATGAAGCGATTCTCGTCGGCGCGAAAATCGATGCCGAACGTCTGGTTGTCGGTGAACCAGCGGCCATTGCCGCCCAAAGTGGTCGCGTTGAAGCCATCTTCGCGTTTCGCCAGAGGCCCGGCAGACGCCGGAACGTCATAGGAGGACGGCAGCCTGTAAAGGTTATCGTCAAATGTAAATTGATCGGCAATGAAGAAGTCGAGATTGTTCGGGGAATCCCTGGTAATGGGGGAATCCGTGGTAAGGGTCGGATTCGCACCCACAGGCGGACTCGGAAGTAGAGGCGGATTGGTAAGAAGAGGCGGATCGGCGAACGCCGTTGATCCCATCCCCATCCACAGGCCGATCGCCAATAGGCGGCGCTTGCTCGGGCGTTTATGCATGTGCCCGATGCCGTTTGGCCGCGGCGAGATCGATGCCATCCAGGCGCGTATCCGGCGGTGTGCGAGGCGCCTGTATGGCGGGCCGCTGCTGACGGACGTCGAATATCGCCTGCCGAAACTGCTCGCCCCTGACGCTCCATTGGAATTGCTCATTACCGAGCGAAAAGGCGCGCTCCTGCATCCGATTCAACTCGTCGAATCGGTCCACACGGGAAACTATGTCGGCGATCAATCCGTCTTGGCTGTCGTTTGTCAGCATCGCGCGCTGAAGCTCATCCGACAGACCGGCAACGGCCTGGGACACCGTTGCGATGGGCACCCGTCCGAAAATATAGTCCAGTAATTTGAGCTTGAAGCCGCCTCCTATGGATTCGTGAACGATCGCGATACGCGCACACCTGAGGAGTGGTGCGACGTCGGTGAGGAAACCGTGGAAATGAGTCGCTCGGCAACGTGCCCGCAGTGCGGTCAAAAGGGCTTGCGGCATTTCGCCGACGACGTCCAGTTCAATTCCGTGTTGCTTGAAAATCGGATCGGCGATCTTTACGAAGCGGGCGATATTCTCCTGCTTCACTATCCAGTGGAACGAGCCCATGATGATCACGCGCCGCGGCGTGGCCGAGGTGATGCGCCGCTCGCCTGCAACCCACCCGTTGTATCCGGGCGTGAGCGTCAACACGCGAATGCGGTCGGCATCGGCGCCCAGCGACCGGCGGTCCTCGTCGGTAATCGCGGTCACAAGATCCATGCTTCGCACGATCCGCCGCTCGAGCGTGCTCACCTTGCCCGCATTGCGCCGGAGCACCCATCGCTTGAGCGCCGATCCGCGGGCCTCGCGGGCCATCGCGCCCCAGAGCGCTTCTTCATGATTGTGGGATACATGCACGAGCACCGGTGGAGACCCCAGCCTTTCGTTCCGGTATGCCAGACAACGGTCGATCGCCCAGCCTGTCGCATAACTGTCGAGCACCACGGCATCCCAGTGCTCGCGCAGTTGCTCCTCGAGCAGCGCACCGTACGCCTTGGTCGCATCGATGGCAGCTGCGATTGGCCGGTGGCTGAAAGCGGCGAGCGCTTTGCTGCGCCGCTTTCCCGGCACCGCCAGCCATTCGACCACCGCGGCCGATTCCGGTACCGCGCTCGCGTCTCCGAAACCGATGAAGCGCACGAAGGCACCCGACCGAGCCAGGGATTGCGCAAGATTCGCCGAATACACCTTCGCGCCTTCGTTCGCTGGAAATGGAATGTAGCGGGAGATCCAAAGGCATCGCATCCGGCTGCTCATCGGCGTCATCTCCGGATCGACGCGGCCGGAATCCACGTCTGATAGCGGTCTCCCCGCATGGACCGCCACACGCCCAACCCGGTGCCCGCCAATGCTGCAATGGTCCCCGCGAATTGTGCGAAAGGCCGAATCGGCGAGACGCAGCCCAGATACAGTGCAGCCGCGGTGCAAACGGCGAGCGCGGCGGCGAGCGGAGCGTGTCCCCCAAGGATCAATGCGCCCTCGAACGCCAGGGCGGCGATCGCCAGCAGGTAAATGGTGAACCAGCGGATCAATTTGTGCGATACGTATTTATAGAGCGTAATTCCGTCGAGCCTGCGCAGTTGCGGCCAAAGCAGGCGGTGGACGTTGAACGCCTGGCACGCGATACGTATCTTGCGCCTGAACTCCTCGCGCCCCGACACGACCGACTCCTCGTAGGCCACCGCGTCGCTGGCCTGTATGACCCGGAATCCGCTGCACAAGATCTTCAACGACACGTACAAATCGTCGATGATGTCGTCCGGCGGCGGTTGGTGCAGCGCGCGTCTGATCGCGAACACGGATCCGTCGGCGCCGATCATCGAGCCGCTTTCCATCTCGAGCCTCTTGATGGTCTCTTCGAACCGCCAGTAGGCCGATCCCGAGGAGGCTGTCGCCGATGCCCGTCCGTTCGTATAAATGAGACTGCCGCAAACGCAGCCGATTTCCGAGTCCGCGAAGTAGCGCCGGAAATTCCGCACGCAATCCATATCCATCAATACGTTGGCATCCGTGAAAATCAGTATCGGAGCCTGCGCCTTGGATGCCAAAAGGTTCATGCCGTATGTCTTCCCGAGGCGGCGGGATCCGACATGTAGGTTGATTTGAGATGCGTACTCGCGCAGGATTTCGGCGGTGCGATCGCTTGCGCCGTCCACATAGACGAGTATCTCGAGACCCGGTTCGCGCGCGCGCAGCGCCAGGAGGTTCTCGACCTTGCGCGCGATGATGTGCTCTTCGTTGTAGGCGCACACGCAAATTGCGCAATTCAAATGAACATCGGGTGTGCCCACCGTGCAGCGCTTGGCGGGGCGCAGCACCTGGAGGACGATCAACGACCACGGATAGGTGACGAACGGATGGCACGCTGCGAGTAAGCACAGAATTCCCAGCAGAAACAGCCCGGTGCTCATGCCCGGCCTCCCGTATTCAGCGCCGGCAACGCGCCAACAGGACTTAGCGTTGGGGTTCGAAGCGACCATTTCCCCAGCCAGTGACCGCGCCTCTCGTTGTCCGGCACCGGTTTCCACAGCAGCAAGCTCAGCGCCAGGCCGTGTGCAAACGGCGTGTAAATTCCGTTCAGGAAGTAGGTAATGCCCACTGCGAGTATCAACACCCGCGGTGCCGGCGAATAGAACAGGCAGCAGAAAAGAAACCCGAAATAGACCACTGCGCCGACGAGACCGAATTCGAGCACGATCTTGAACAGCGCCATTTCGTCGCCGCCGTTTCCGGCGCGGGAGGCGTAGTTCGTGAACGCGCCGGCTCCATAGCCGAACATTGCCCGCCACGGGTCGTGCCATAGAAATTGATCGAAGAGATAGAATCCGCCCACAAAACGCGTGTAGCCGCTCGAATGCGTGTTGCTGAACTCGGAGACTCTCGACAATATACGAATCGTATGAACGTATTCATGGACCAGAACGATCGCAAACAATGCAACCACGCCGGTGAGCAGCAGTCCCCAGCGGCGCTGCGCGACCAGGCACAGCGGCAGGCAAATCGCGAGCACCGCGATGCCCGTTCCCGAGTATGAAGCAATCAGCGCGAGTCCGAATATCGCAAGACGCGTCATCCGGCCCCGGGTACACAATTCTGCGACGATGGCGACGGCCAGCAGCTGACTGAAGAAGGAAGGCTCCAGCATGAAGACGCCGTTGGCCCGGAATTCATGCGAACCGTACTCCATGGCAGCCTGGTGATTGAAGTGCTGGACAATGAAGCTGTCGGGGACAAAATTCTCGATTGGGAACAAAAGGCTCGGATTGACGAAGAATTGAAGGCCGTACTGCGCAATGCCCAACAGAGCGAGAATCGTGGCGATTCCCAGAAATAACTCGACTATACGATCGCGGTCGCTATGCGGCACGGTCACCACGTACGGCAAATGCACGGCGACGAGCAGCAGCAAGGACAAGGGAGAGAACGCTTCCGGCTGCAATATTTGAATCAGGCCCAGAGATCCAACGAGAATGAAGTAGAGCGTCAATCGACGGGGTTCGATGCGCATGCCGCCGCCGACAGTGCCCGCAATGACCGCCGCCAGCACCACGAACAGGGAGATGCCGATTCCCTGTTTGCCGAACGGCGGAACTGCGAACTTCGATATAAAGGTGGCGCCTATCAGCGGGGTGGCCAAGAGGGCGAAACGCAGCCAGTTCGTCGTCGAGACCGCGCCGCCGGCGGCTTTCCCAATTGCAACGCCGGGCCCCACGACCGCACTACCCATCGATCACCGCGCCGAGCAGCGAGACTTCGGCCGACTCGAGTTGCGCCTTGACCCGCATCACATCCGCCAGGCTGGTGTTATGGCGCTTGATTGCGAGAATCGCGCCCCGGGCGCGCGATGCAACGAGCTGCGCGTCGGCGCACTCGCGAATCGGCGCCGTATCGACGATCACAACGTCGTATTTGACGGGCGCCGTCTCCATCAGATAGCCGAACGAAACACGCCCGAGCAGCTCCTGCGGGTTGGGGGGAGGCTCTCCGGCGCACAGCAGCGATAGGCAACTGAATCCCGGGACCCGCGTGAGCGCGTGTTCGAGGCTTTCGCCGCCCTTGATGCAATCGACCAGACCGTACTGCGGTTCGACTCCGAACAGCACGTGCTGCATCGGCGTGCGCAAGTTGGCATCGATGAGCAGCGTACGCTCGCCCAGCTGCGCAAATGCCACTGCCAAATTTGCGGCAAGGACGCTGCAGCCGTTGCCCGACCTGGGTTCGATTACCGCGAGAACTCTGTTGTTGCGGCCGAACCAGCGCAGCGTCAGCTCGCTGCGCAAAGTGCGCAGCTCCTCGGCACGCCGGCTGTTGGGTTGATACGCGGCGATGAGCTCCGGACTCAAGTCGGATTCGCCCGGCTTCAGCACCGGAAATTCAATCTGCCGGGCCAGCGCGCGGCGGACATCCTGCTCGCTCGCCAGCCCCAAACGCGATGCGACCTCTCCGAAGCGATCGCCGCTGTCGCGTTGGGCCGCCAAAATGACTTTGATGTCGTGTTCGGTCAGCGTCCCGTCGTTCTGCAGCAGCTCACCCAGCCGAGTGTCGACCAAAGTGGGTGCCATCGGTCCCCGCTGTCGGGATATTTTCGTTGCGCTCACTAGAGTTTCTCCATGATTCGCGGTTCCAACCGCGGCCTTTTTCCCTTGGATCGAAACCACCCGCGGCGGCGGCGGTAGTGCCGCAACGAGAAGTGCACCTGCGGCAGTTCAGCGAGTACGGCGATTCCCGCTCCTTCCAGCAAATCGACGGGGGTATGGATGCGCGGATCGAACCGTTCCTTGATCAAACTCGCCCCGACGGCAAGCAGGCAACCCAGGATGAACCCCAACGGCACATTGAGAATCAGGCGAGGCGATGAGGGCTTCATCGGCGGGAACGCGTAATTCAGGATTGCGGTGTTGGTGTTATTGAGCTGGCTTTCCAACTTCGTCTGGCCGCCGCGCTGCATGGCGGAGTCGTACGCGGTACGGGCGCTCTCCTCATCCCGCTTGAGCACCCCGTACTCGTCCTGGCTGTGCTGGAGGTCGAGAATGCGCTTGCGCTGTTGGTCCATGGCACGCTGCAAATCCGTCATGTTCTGCCTTGCAACCCGCGCCTCCCTTTCGACGGCTGCATTGGCGTTGCTGACCTCGGTCGCCACCTTGTTGCGCAGCGCCTCGAGTTCGGCCTGCGCGCTGATATATTGGGGATGGTTGTGGTCATAACGCTGCGACACCTGGGCAAACTTTGCCGTAGAGCGCGCGAGTTCGGTCTTTAGATTCTGCAGCAGCGGATTTTGCTGCACATTCACCGACTCGTCGGAAAGGCCCTTTGCCGCCGCTTCGTTCATCTGCCGCTGACGAGTCTCGGCATCGTACATGGCCGCCTGCGCGTCGACGAAACGATTGGAGATCTCGGTCAGCCGAGCCGTCTCGACGTCCAGCTTGTTGTCCTTGGTCTCATCGGTGCCGATGATGCCATGTTGGGCTTGATAGGCCGACAGCTTGCGCTGGGCCGTTTCCAGGGCCGTGCGAAGTTCGTCGACCTGCTGACCGAACCAGCCGGCCTGACGCCGCGCGGGATCGACCTTGAGTTCCAGGCTGGCCTGCAGGTAGCCCTCGGAAAACGCGTTCGTGATGTCGGCCGCGGCCTGCGGAGACTTGCTGGTGTACTCCACGAAGATTACGTCGCTATCGCGCGACGGCTTCACGGTGAGGTGTTTCAAGATCTCGTCCGCCGCGAAGTCGCGAATGGAACCCACCCCGCCGGTCTTGTCCTGAAACTTTTGAGCGATCTCGGGATCGGTGGTCAATTTCATCCGGTCGACCACCTTCAAAGCCACGTTGTGACTTTCGATTACATCGACCTGGGTCGCGACGTAGTTTGCCTCCTGCTGCGCCGCCATGACGCCGTCTTGCGCGAGCGGATCGATGCCGCGCGCATCCACCACCACCGCCCCTTCTCCGGTGTACTTCTTCGGCAGCAGCAAGCTTGCCGCCACCGCAAGCGTCAGCACCCAAAACAGGATCCACAGCGACATCGATCTGTGTATCCAGAGAATCCGCATCAATTGTGATAGACGCATAGAATTGCCCGCGTTCGTTTCAGAAAATGCTCGCCTTGATCAACAGCACATCGTTCGGCTGCAATACGTCATCGCTCTTGACCGAGTACTGGCGTTCCTTGCCGGACGAATCCACGCGTTTGACGAGGGCGCCGCGCTGAGTGCCGCGCGGCATGAGGCCGCCCCCGATGGAGATGGCCTGCGAGATCGTGGTATTGCGCATGAGACGGTATTGACCCGGATGTTGCACCTGGCCGTAGATGTAGAACTGCGGCGCGTGCGCCACGAATACGGTGTCGCCGTCCTGCACTCCGTAATTCAGCGCCGGGTCGCCGTCGAAAAGCTTCTGCAGATCGATGACGATGCGCCTTCCATCGGCACGCACCAATGTCGCGTCATCAGCGGCGGTGTCGTTCAGCACCCCGCCCGCCATCGCCAGCAGGTCGAGAACCCTCTTCGAGGAGTCGAGCGGGTACTGTCCGGGCTTTGCGACTTGGCCCATGACCGACACCTTTTGGCTCTGGAACTCCTCGACCAGCACAGAGACTTCCGCCTGCTTGACAAAGCCGCCTTCCGTCAAACGCCGCGCGAGGAGCAGTTCCGCATCCCGCGTCGTCAATCCGGCTACCGGCACCAGTCCGACCAACGGAAAGGTAATGTTGCCGGTCTGGGTAATGCGCGTATCGACGCTCAATTCGTCATGATCGAACACGACGATCCTGATCAAATCACCCGCGCCGAGCCGATAGTCTTCGGGTTTTGCGGCCACCTGCGTAAACCACATGACCGCCGCCGCGGCAACGGCAAATGCCCGGGCGTACCGGGCGCTTTGCACGTAAGCCCCCGGTTCAGTACGCATCGCGATCTCTCCAGAGCAGCGAGAATGTCCGCAGCAGGATTTTGAAATCGAGCCACATGGACCAGCTCTTGAGGTATTCCAGATCGCACTCGATCCGTTTCGTCATCGTGCGCAAATCATCTCCTCCGCGATAGCCGTTGACCTGGGCCCAACCGGTGATTCCGGGTTTGACCTTGTGCCGGAACATGTAGCTCGGAATCAAGCTGCGGTAACGCTCGTTCACGGCGATCGCATGCGGACGCGGGCCCACCAAGCTCATGCTCCCCTCGAGAACATTGAGCAGCTGCGGCAGTTCATCCAGCGAAGTTCGGCGAATGAACGCGCCGAAGGGCGTCACGCGGTTGTCATTGCGGGTGACCTGCGTATAGCTCGTGGCGCCGTCCTCGGTGACCGTCATGGACCGGAATTTGTAGACCAAGATCTCGCGGCCATCCAAGCCGTAACGAAGCTGCTTGAAAATCGCGGGACCGCTGGAGCTGCGTTTGACGCCTATGGCCACGGCGACCAGAACCGGCCACACGATGAGCAGGATCAGGAAGGACAACACGATGTCGCTGACGCGCTTCGCCACCGACCGCACACCGAACAATGGCGACTCGTTCACTGCGAACATCGGCATGCCGTGCAGTACATCGATGCGCGGCTGGATATTATCGAGCGAGCTCAGGTCCGGAACGAAGTAGACCGACGCCACTGTGTCGCGCAAGCCGTGCAACAACTTCGCGAGGCCCGGGCGAGGCGAAATGGGCAGCGTTACGTAGACCACGCTCACGTCGTGCTTGCGCACGAAATCCGGCACATCGCCCATCCGCCCCAGCCGAGCCTGTCCGAGACGCGGCAGATAGTCCGCCGGCCGATCATCGAAGAACCCCAGCAGATTGACGCGCGTGAGAGATTGCTCCAGGATTTTCCTGCCCAACAGGAGACCCTGCCGGTTGGCGCCGACGATGATGGCGCGGCGCGGCTTCGTGAGTTTGATGCCCACATAGAGCAGAATCTGACGCATGCCGATCGTGCCGCCCCACAATACGATCGGCGTAAACACGAACCATGCGGCCAATGCGCGATCCGTCCGCGAAACGCGCAGGCCGGACAGATAGAGCACCAGCGCCACACAAGCGCCGACGGCGATCCACCGCAGGACCATATCCAACAGCCATCGCAGCTCCTGGTGCAGTTCCGCCGGATCGTGGTCCACGCGCGAGTCGCCCAGAAATTCCGCCGTCCCGGCAAAGGTCAGCACCGCAATCAGGAAATAAGCTCCGGTGAACGAGCGATGCCCCAGCCACAGGCAGAAGACGAGAAACGCGACTGCGGTTACGGGATAAAACAGCGCCTTGACCATGAACACCGTGCCGGAATCAAAAGACGTCACGCCCCGTGATTGCGGTTGCGATCGTGCGCGAACGATATCGGCGACTAGCGACTCATCGATCATCATTTCACCCTACAAAAAATCATCAAGACAGCGGAACCCTCGACGATGTCATTCAGCCATAGCGTGTAATCCGCATTTGCGGCAGCGACTTGTGTTTGCGCCGCAGTTGCAGAACGATCAAGCCAAGAGCCGCCACTACGATCAACCAATCATCAAGGGCTCGTGGTTTGGCGGCCTGCTGCTGCACAAAGGCCGAAGTCGCTCTCATCTCTTTGACCACACCCCTCTTGATGTTCGAAAGGTTGCTTCGCAATACAGGGTCGCGCCCGTGGTTACTTTGCTTCGGCACGGTCGGCGCAGGAGAGTTCACCCCCGGTGGGCTCTGCGAGCCGATCGCGAAGGATCCGGCGGCCTGTTGGTTTTGCGCATCGGAAGCGCTTGCACCGGCGGACGCGGCCGCGAGCAGACATATCAACAACAATTTGCAACTTGTCATAATGCAGATAACCCTTTGGCAACGATCCCTAGTGTAGAGAAGTTACGCGAGGTGCGTCACAGAATACTAGCAAGACATATGCCATTGAAAATGGCGTCGTCGATGGCCGACAATGCCGTGAGTTTCCTAGGCAAATCACTTGCGGCACCGGTTGCCTTCGGCGTCCCGTACGGTGTTCTGCGGTTCTCATGGCAGTCTTGCAGCCTCCTAAACGAGCCAAATGGACCACACTTTGCGCACTGCGGATAACCCGACGCGCGGTGCCGACTGGAAACTGCAACGAGCACGATCCGTATCGGCGTCAAAAAAACCAGTTTTGGTTCGCGCACCACAATTGAAGCTGCGGCGTCTTTCGTGAACCATATTGGACCAGTGGCAGCGTTGGGGGGACGTCTGCGGAGCGCGGGCTACTGTGGGAATTCTCCTACAGTGCGCGCCATCGCCATCCGCGCGCGACCAGGTCAGCTACTCGGAAGTGCCGGCGAATAGCGCCTCGTGGCGCGCGCAGATTGAAGGCCAGAGGGTTTCTGCCTCGGGGGTGTCGAGGTCGAATCTGTCCCGAAGGGTCGCGACGAGTTCATCTGCGGAGTTCAGCAACTTCTTGTCGACGCGCGTCGTGTGAATGGTCGCCAGAACGCGGCCGCGCAGGGAGAGGTGCGTATCGGCGGTGCGGCGTTGGACGACGAGATTCTGGATGAACGGGGAAGCCGGGTCGGTTTGCAAGAACCGGCATTTCCGCGCGAGCAGCGCTTCGTCGGCAGGAGCGGCGCGAAAGTCGAAGCTGAAAGCTTCGCCGTCGCCATGCGCGATTTCAGCAAATCGCCAGTAGTCGTCGCCCAGCTCGCTCAGCCCGAGACGGTACGGACGATCCGCGCGTTCCGATTCTCTCAGGGGCAACGGCTCCGCCAGGCTTCCTCCAAATCCAACGTCGAAGAGGTAAGGCTGATCGAGGTAGGCCAGCAGGCACAGATGATTGCCCAGCTGTGCATCACCTGCTTGCACTCGCATGACGCCGGCGCCGATGCGCATCACTTCGAAGCCTATTTCTTGCAGTGCCCATCCCATCACGCCGTTCAATTCATAGCACCAGCCGCCACGCCGCCGGCGGACGATTTTGTCGTAGATCGCCTCCAGGTCCATGACGACGCTCCGGCGCAGCAGCACGTCGAGATTCTCGAATGGGATCGCGTATTGATGAGCTCGATGTATGGCTCTGAGAGTCGTGAGGTCCGGCCGCACGCTGCCGTCATAACGTATGCGACGCAGATAGGCAGAAAGTTCCAAGGAATACCTCATTGCGCCGGGAAATCGACGGCGCGCACGGCGCAGTCTACAAGTCATTACCCTCCTGCTGCGACTTAGATGGACATGCCGCCGGAGACCTCGATGCGTTGGGCGTTGACCCAGCGATGGTCTTCGGAAAGGAGCGACGCGATCATCGGGCCGACGTCGTCGGGCAAGCCGGCGCGACCGAGTGCCGTCATATCCGCCACACGCTTGTTGAACTCCGGATTGTCGCGGATCATGCCGCCGCTAATGATGCGCGTGAGACCCGAGGAGATCATCACGATCCGGCCGCCGTCGTTGATGAGCGGCAGGAGCTTCTGCGTCAGGAAGAACACGCCCTTGAAGTGGACGTTGTAGAGGCCGTCCAATTCCGCTTCGGTGGTCTTGTCGAAGGCGGCGTGGTGCGACGTGCCGGCGTTGTTGACCAGATAGTCGAAGTGCTCCGCGCCCAGGCCGGCCAGCGCCTTGCGCACTGCCTGCACGAACGCATCGAAAGTGCTGACTTTGCCGGTGTCGAGCGGTAAGGCGACAGCCTGTCCCCCCGCCTCCGCAACCAGCCTGACGACCTTCTCGGCTTCTGCCCGATTGGATTGGTAGGTAAGGATCGAATCGATGCCGCGCTTGGCGAGGCTCAGTACCGTGTTGCGGCCCAAACCACGGCTACCACCCGTGATGAGCGCGATCTTCTTGGATGAAGTTGACATATTCAATGCTCCCGTTGCTGAGGACTGGGTCTGTGGATTAGTGCGGGCCGGTGATCCGGTTCAACTCGTCCAAGGTTTGCGGCGTAAGCGCAAGCTGCGGAGCGGCCAAATTTTCACGCAGGTGCGCAATGCTCGAGGTTCCGGGGATGAGCAAAATGTTCGGCGCGCGCTGCAGCAGCCAGGCGAGCGCGACTTGCATCGGTGTGGCTTCCAATCGTCCGGCGACATCCGACAGTGTGGAGGACTGCAGCGGTGTGAATCCCCCGAGCGGGAAGAACGGTACGTAGGCGATACCCTGCCCAGCCAGGGTCTCGATCAGCGCATCGTCGGTCCGATGCGCCAGATTGTAGTAGTTCTGCACGCAGACGATCTCGCAGATTCTTCGCCCGTCCGCGATTTGCTTGGGCGTGACGTTGCTCAGCCCGATATGACGCACCAAGCCCTTGCGCTGCAAGTCGGCGAGCACGGTGAGCGATGCCTCGAGCGACCCTTCCGCGGGGTGATGCACATCGAACATGGCGCGCAGATTCACGACATCGAGCACATCCACGCCGAGATTGCGGAGATTGTCGTGCACCGCCTGAGTCAATTCTCCGGCCGAGAAGGCCGGAATCCATGATGCATCCGCACCGCGCCGGGCGCCGACCTTGGTGACGATGACCAAGCCCTTCGGGTAGGGATGAAGCGCCTCGCGGATGATCCGATTGGTGACGTGCGGACCATAGAAGTCGGAAGTGTCGATGTGATTCACGCCACAGGCAACCGCCTCGCGCAGCACGGCGAGTGCTGCGCCGGGGTCCTTCGGCGGCCCAAATACTCCCGGCCCCGCGAGTTGCATCGCGCCATAGCCGAGGCGACTCACGTGGCGGTCGCCGAGTTGGAAGGTCCCGGATTTATCGTGGCTGGACATGCCTGAACTCCTTTGGGTTTGTGTGATGCCACATTAATGGCCGGCACCTCGTTCGACAATCCACTATAATCCGCATGGGCTGTGCGGTAATTCGAACAATGGACATGGACCTCGGTGATTTGAACGCCTTCCTCGCGGTGGCGCGGGCGCGGGGCTTTCGGGATGGGGCGCGGGCGACCGGCGGCAGCGCCTCCGGGCTGAGCGAGGCCGTTCGTCGGCTCGAAGCGAAGCTCGGTGTCAGACTGCTCCATCGCACCACACGCAGTGTCGTTCCCACCGAGGCGGGGCAGCGTTTGCTGGAGCGGCTTGAGCCTGCGTTGAACGAGGTGCAGGCGGCCCTCGACGTGGTGAATAGCTTTCGCACGCGCCCGGCGGGCACGCTGCGCCTCAATGTCCCGGTGAGCGCCGCACGCCTGGTGCTGCCCGCGATCGTTCCACGTTTCCTCGCCGCGTATCCCGAGATCCGGCTGGAGGTACTCGCGGAGGATAGCTTCGTCGATGTGCTGGCGTCGGGATGCGACGCGGGTATCCGTTACGACGAACGGCTGGAGAAAGACATGATCGCGGTACCGATCGGCCCGCGCGTCCAGCGCTTCGTCACGGCCGCCTCCCCCGACTACCTCGATCGGTGCGGCCGCCCGCGGCATCCACGTGACCTGCTCAAGCATGCCTGTCTACGAGGGCGATTCTCGAGCGGCGCAATGACGTCGTGGGAGTTCGAGCGCGACGGCGAGGTGGTGAAGGTGGATCCCTCCGGCCCGCTGCTCGTGCAAGCCGGTGCGGCCACCGATCTTGCCGTGGATGCGGCGCTTGCGGGTAGCGGCATCATTCATCTGTTCGAGGACTGGCTACGCCCCCACCTGAACAGCGGAGCTCTCAAGCCAATCCTCGAGCCCTGGTGGCAGCGCTTCCCGGGTCCGTTTCTCTACTATTCCGGTCGGCGCCTCGTGCCCGCGCCGCTGCGCGCATTTATCGATTTCGTCAAGTCATCAGCGGCTCTTTCATAACCTTCAAGTCACGCCGAGGAGGCGCCCATGCTCGAACTCAGACCCAGTTGCGAATGCTGTGACAAGGACCTGCCGCCGGAGGCCTCGGACGCCATGATCTGCACCTTTGAGTGCACCTTCTGCCGCGACTGCGCAGAGACCAAACTCGGCGGCCGCTGCCCCAATTGCGGGGGCGAATTCCAGGCCCGGCCGATCCGGCCGCGCGCCATGCTTGCGAAATTTCCGCCCTCCACGACTCGAGTGTTCAAACCTCAAGGCTGTCGCCAGGCCGTCTAACGCCCCTTATTCCTCCCAGCGAAAGCGCCGGATTGCAACCAGCAGGCAGACCGCGGCGCTGCCGAGCAGCACCAGGATGGGCAGCACGGCGGCGTCGAACGGCAGACCGCGCCAGGTGGCGCCGTCCAACCCGTCCACAGCCCAGCGCGTGGGCGCGTAGCGCGAGGCGTCCTGCAGCCAGCGCGGGAACACGAATGCGGGCACCCATGCGCCGCCGATCATCACCAACAGCAGCGTCGCCATCATCGCGAGACCTCGGGTGGTCGATGCGCTGCGGCCGAGTGTGGCGAGCATCAGCCCGAAGGTGGCGTTGAGCAGGCAGAGGGAGACAACCACGGCAATGAAGGCGGGCCAGCTGCCCTCGATCCGTACTTTGAACACCAACATTGCAGCAAGGTAGATGACCGTGATCTGGAACAGGCTGATCAGCGTGGTGGCCAGCGCGCGCGCCAGTATGAACTCGCTGCTGCTTAGCGGGGCCGAGCGCAGCCGTTGCCAGATGCCGCGCTGGCGGGTGAGCAGCAGCAGTACGCCGGCGTCGATGCCTGCGAACAGGACGAATTGCACCGCCATGCCGGCGAACGAATGTGCGTAGCTGTTGTAGGGAGTGTTGTCACGCGCAGTGACTTGCGTGGAAGCCACGGTGTAGGGGATGCTCAAGCCGAAATTGCGCTGCTCGCTGCTGCCCGCGCCGGACCCGGTGGCGCTACCGGGCTCGGCGCCCGAGTCGATCTGATTGTTGAGCTTACGCGCTGCGTTGAGCAGCGTCCTCAAGTCCGCGCGAAGCGGGGTCTGCTCCAACTGGTCGAGCTGCTCGAGGTAGCTGTCGATTGCCTTGCGCCCGTAGGCCCCGGAGAACGCCTCCTTCGAGATTTCCTGCATGGAGTATTGCGCCAGCAGCCCCTCGATCACACGCGCGCCGGTGTTTTGGCTCGGGTCCACCAATAGTTCCACCTGCGGCTTGTTCCTGCCGCTAAACAGCGACTTGGTGGTCTGCTCGCCAAAGCCCTGTGGGAATACGGCCGCGGCATTTTGCTTGCCGCTCTTTACCTGCTCGCGAGCAGTGGCGCGGTCCAGCGCGCTGACTTGCAGCAGCGCGTCGGCGGCAAGATCGGCGGTGATGGCGCGCGAGACGCTGCTCTGGTCCTCGTCGACGACTGCGATGGGTATTTTACCCTGGTCTTCGCTGCGGCCGGTGCCGCCAAAGATGTAGCCGAAGAACCCGGCAATGAGAATCGGCACCAGCACGCCGACGATCACCGCGCGCCGATCGGTGAAGTACAGGCGGATGTCATTGCGAATCAGCGCCCGTATCGCAGTGGTGTTCATGCCTCGGCTCCGTCGCGCAGCGCATGACCCGTGAGCTGCATGAACGCGGCCTCCAGGTTGGTGTACTGCTGCTTGAAGTGGGCGACCGTGTCATTGGCCAATATCCGGCCGTGGTCGAGAATCAACACACGATCGCAGAGGCGTTCGGCTTCCTCCATGTAATGGGTGGTGTAGAGCAGTGTCTTGCCGCGGCGCTTGAGTTCCTCGAGGTTGTCGAAGATCGCGTTGCGCGACTGAGGGTCAACGCCGACCGTGGGCTCGTCCAGCAGGATCAGATCCGGCTCGTGCAGCAGCGCTCCGGCGATGTTGAGGCGCCGCTTCATGCCGCCGCTGAAGGTATTGACGCGATCGGTGCTGCGGTCGGCCAGACCGACCAGCGCGAGCGCTGCCTTGGCGCGGGGCTGCAGTTCCGCGGCGCTGAGGCCGTAGAGCCCGCCGAAGAGCTGCAAGTTGGCCCAGGCGGACAGCTCCTCGTACAGCGCCAGATCCTGCGGCACCAGCCCCACGCGGCGCTTCAATGCATTGGCGTCCCGCGCGAGGCTCACGCCGCCCAAGGTCACCTCACCGCCGTCCGGCCTCGATATGCCGCTGATCATGGCGATCGCAGTGGTCTTACCGGCGCCGTTCGGACCCAGCAGCCCCACGGTCTCGCCCTGCGCGATGCTGAAACTGACGGCGTTCACCGCCACTCGCTCGCCGTAGCGCTTGGAGAGGCTCTCAACCTGCAGCATGGATGATGTCCCGTAAGTATTGGACGTGAGATTCGAAGGCCCGGCGCCCGGCGCGCGTCAGCGATGCGCGCGTACGCGGTTTCTTGCCAACGAAGGTTTTCTCGATCTCGACATAGCCGGCACTCTCGAGAGTGGTAAGGTGCGTGCCCAGGTTGCCGTCCGTGACACCGAGCAGCTTGCGCAACTCGGTGAACTCGAGCTTCGCCCCGCCGCGCAGCGCATTGAGTGTTGCCATGATCTTCAGACGCGTGGGCTGGTGAATCAGCTCGTTCACAGGCGACGCAGCCACAATCCGCCGGCCATCAGCGCGCCACCCGAGACGCAGCCCATGTAGAGAAAATAGTGGCTGTGCACGCCGTAGTAGCCCAGCAAGATCAGGAGCGTAGCTGCCAGCCCGATGGTAAATAGGCGCCAGCCGGCCCAGGCGCCGATGGCCATATAGAGGAACGTCCAGAACATCGAGAAAAAGGTGTCCTGTTGACGGCCGTCCGCGGGTGGCAGCACGGCGATCGCTGCTACCTGGAACGCGATTATCACCAGGAAGCACAGCATCCAGCGCCAGCCTTGATACGTGCGCGTGCGCGGGGTACTGCCGTCGGTAGCCGCTGCGTGCTGACGCCGGCCAAGCCAGCCGCTGGCGGCCGCGCCCAGCAGCGTCAGCGCCAGCCAGGCGGTGCCGGATTCGGCCGGTGCGAGGTCCGATACGCTGTTTGCCAGCAGCCAGATGGCGCCCCACAGGATCAGAAAGGGCGCAAAGCGCCGGTAACGCTGCAATTGGATACTGCGTGCGCCCGCGGCGTCGATCGCCGCCAGCGCGAGGGCGGCTTCACTCTTGTCAATCTCCATAAAAGAGTACTCTATCGCAAAGAGTGCTCCGTGTAAATCGATACACGGCAAGGTGGGGCAAGTCTTCGTTGATCCCCGACAACCGGGCCGGCGCAGAGTCCAGCGCCGCGCCGAAACCTGGGTGTCCCCTCCGGGTGTGGAGGCGGTAGACTACGGAGGCTGGGCAGCGGTGTGGCTTTCGAATTGCGCCGCGCACCGGCGGTGAGGGAGACGCGCATATGTCCATTGGTGCCGACGTAACGCCGACACGTGCAAACGCAAGAATTACCGGTGTCGTCTATCTGCTGTATTTTCTGACGGCTGTATCCGCCGACGCCTTCGTTGGCCGGGGCCGGGTTTGGTTATTTGACGCCGTCAGTCTCATCGCGTACGCGTTCTACATCGCTGTGACGCTGCGCTTCTATTACTTGTTCAGGCCGGTCAATAGGAGTCTGTCTTTGCTGGCGGCGTTTCTCAGCCTTGTGGGATGCGCCAACGATGTTCTTAACCTCTTTGACGTCGCTCCCTACGACATCAGCAGCCTGGCATTCTTCGGGCCTTATTGCATCCTGATCGGCTACCTCATATTCAGGTCGGCCTTCCTGCCCCGAATTCTAGGCGTGCTGATGTCGTTAGCCGGCGTGGGTTGGTTGATCTTTCTGTCTCCGCTCGCAAGCCAGCTGTCCACGTACCTCAAGATCCTTGGATTTCTTGCGGAAGCCTCGCTGATGTTATGGCTCATTGTGAAAGGAGTGTACATTCCGGGACGTAAGGAGCAGGCCGGCGCACCATGAAGCCGTCCTCAGGGCCGCACGCCGCGCAAGACCTGCGAGACGATGGTCTGACCGAACTCCTGGGTCAGCGGCGCGTGCTGCATCAGCAATCGGAAATAGATGGGTCCGATCATGCCGTCGATCATGAGCTCCGGATCCACGTCCGCCGCGATCTCTCCCGCAGCCTGACCTCTACGGATGTCGGCAACCGCGGCGGCACGACGCACGCTCACGTGCTGGTCGAATAGGTCGCGCAGCACCGTGGGCTCGCTCTGGCCTTCCGCGATCAGATCCGCCATCACCTTGCCGAAGTCACCCTTCAAGGAGGCGATCAGCTTGCGCACCTTGGCGCGCAGCGCGGCCTCGGCCGACCTTGCCGGCGGAGAGTGGTCCGAGCCCGCGAGCCGCTCGTTGAACATCGCCAGCACCAGTGCGGCCTTCGAGGGCCACCACTTATAGAGCGTGGGCTTGCCCACCTTGGCGCGCTTCGCGATGGCCTCCATGGTGAGGTCACGCACGGACTTCTCCTGCAGCAGGACATGCACCGCGTCCATGATCGCTGCGTGGGCAGCGGGCGCCTCACTGCGCGGCCGGCCGGGCCTTGCCCGGGTCGATGGTGACTCGCTCATGCCGATAGGTTATCGGGTTGGTGGTGCTTGCCCGCCGACGCGGAACAGGGCACCGCGATCCTTCATCTACACGGTGGCTGGTTCAACTGGGGCACGGCCGCCGCCTATCGCAATCTCGTTGGACACATCGCAGCGCGCGCTCAGACTGCGGCTTTCGTGCCGGATTACCGTCTTGCGCCCGAGAATCCGTTTCCCGCGGGCATGCGCGACGCCGAGGCGTGTTATCGCGGACTGGTCGCGCTCGGGTTCCGCGCGATTGCGCTTTCCGGCGATTCGGCCGGCGGAAATCTCGCGCTCGTGCTGCTCTCGCTGCTGGCGTCGACAAGCTCGTCCGGCGGCATGGTCCCCACGGCGGCCGTCGCGCTTTCACCGGTGACGGACCTGACTCTCCGCGGGTCGAGCATCGAAACGCGTGCCGCCGCCGACCCCTACTTCACGCGATCGCAGGTCGAGGGGCTGGTGCGCGCGTATCTCGGCGACACCGATCCGCACGACCCCCTGGCGTCGCCGCTGTTCGGCAACCTGCGCGGGTTGCCGCCGGTCCGCATTCACGTCGGCGACGAGGAGATCCTGCTCGAGGATTCTCGCCGCTACATCGCGCGCGCGGTCGAAGCAAGTGTCGACGCAAAGCTCGACGTATGGCTCGGCATGCCGCACGGCTTCGTCGGCAGCGTCGGCAGCCTTTCCGCGGCAGATCAGTCCCTGGATGCGGTCGGTACGTTCCTGCGCGAGCAACTCAGAACGACTGATCGCTAGTCAGGGCCCTATATTCGTTTTCTGAGATCCCAACGGCGGAAACCGGGCAACTCCGTGCCGGGGCGTGCCAATTTTACCCCCCGGGGCCCACATCTGCTCGGTCGAACCGACTGAGAATGCTCTGATATTTCTCGATGTAGCCGCTATTTTCGCGGTTGTAACGTGGAATGCTGACGGCTTGCACCACAGAGCCTTCCTCGCGCCACACACAGGGGCAGACGACTGCGGACCCCGCTGCCAGCTGGCCCGCTCGCCGTAGTGCGGCCAGTTGGACACCCATCCGGTTGAGCGCGCGATACAGCTTCGCGACATTGCGCCCACCGCCATTGTAGGCAGCAACCGGGAAGATACCGAGCACATCGGGTCTGGCGCGATAGGCGGTGCGGATTTCGCTGTTCATCTGGGACAGATCAATGTCAAGCAGGCAAATGGCTGCCTTCATGGCATTCTTCAAACGGGTCGAGCCGCGCTCGAAGTTGGGGTCCAGCTGCGCGCCGCGACAGAGCCGCACGACGAACGAGTAGGTGCCATGGCCGCGCCGATCCGTGAACTGCATCGGGCCCAACGCCTTTGCACTCGAGACGCTATAGCGATACGCCTCTTCGCGCTTCAGCCCATACTGGCTGAGCACTTCGTCGAATGCAGCCGGGCCTTTCTCGAGGAAGTCCTCATCGTCGGTCTGTTCGATCACCGCGAGTGTCGTGATGACCTCCGCGGGTATCACGTCCGCGAGCAGTTCGCCCGGAAAGGCCTCGCTCGGCACGCCCGCGTCGCGAAGTTCGTCCATCGCACCCCGTGCGGTGGCGAGCAGAAAGTCCCTGCCGCCGGTAATGAAGCGCGGATCGAGGGTATCGGCGGTATAGGGTAGATAGGCAATGGATCGTGCCGTCGCCGCCGCCTCGCGCCAGCGTTTCCTTTTGATGAGGGTGTTGTCGAACACCGGGAACTTGCGGCCGTATACCTTCAGCTCCTCGCCGCCACGCGAAAATGCGAACATGAGCCGCTCGGCACCCGTTCCTTTCACGTGCCGCGCGTCGATTCCGGGAGTAAGCACGGTGAAGGGCAGTTCCCCGCGGCCAGGCTTCCATTTCACCGGTGGGCGGGGAATCTCCAGCTGCGCAATGGTCCATTTCTTCTGCGTCTCGCTCCATAACGCGAAGGCGACCGGCCGGCCGCGCATCACCTCATGCCCAGCCTTCCCGGTAAAGACGTATTGAAGTTCCACATCGCGCAGCTGCGCCTGGCCCTCGGCAACCAAGTCGCGGATGACGAGGTCGCGCGTGCGCCCCTTGACGATCAACTCAGGCAAGTCTCCAGGCTTGGGCGGCGCTTCCTGCTTTTCCGACTCGGCGACGGCCACCGGCACCTCACTGTCACCCTCGCTCTTGGCCTCGCTCGCCGCCATCGGAACATCGTGCAATAGCGGTGGCGGAGCGGCATCCGCGACCACCGGTGGGTCGTCCACGGGCTCGATTCGACCCTGGGAGGAGATGCATCCGGAGCAAATCAAGACGACCATCAACGACAGCCCCAAGGAGGCACTGCGATGTACACGCGTCAAGGGGCTCAACGATCTGAAAAAAGGCAGGGAGGACAGCATGGTGCAATAATACTTGCTAACGGCGCATCGCACGTCGTGGTGCTTCGCAGATTACAAGAACCAGCTTCGGTTTGAACGTGCGCGACAGATTCCGATATCCCCGTCACTCCCACTCAATAATCTCCTGGTGTCTTAACTCATTGGGGCATGAGGATTTTACTGACGGCAATAGCCACAGGTCCGTCGGCGTGTACGACAAAAATCTTCGCTCAGTGGCGATACCGGGCGATAGATCCAAATAAATCCTCGAGCCAATCGGCAGTGATCATCGTCGATACTTGAATTCAAGATAGTTCCCGTCGAAACGCAGCCACAACTTCTATCTTTCCAACAATGTGCCGGTTGAACTCATCAAGTTCTTCCGCCGGAACCCAGAGCTCCCTGTGCAGACTGCCTGCCGACACTCTGGACGGGATAACGCTGTAGAAATTCTTCTTCTACTTCGAAGCGTGTCACGTAACCTGCTCCGCTGTCACGTACATTCCAGTCTCGCGCGATCTGAATTGCATATTCTAGGTCGTTAAAGGCGTACTCGACCAATCCTCCAATGGATTATTTACGTAACCTCAATGAACTCTTTGAAGGTCGTTGGGTTGTTGCCGAGTAACCGCCGCATCCAACTGAGCCACAAGCCGCTGTAGCCGCTGCACCATGGGCTCATTGGCGTCAGGTGAACCGCGACGGGACTGTTGTTGATTCCGATGTGACCATCACAGGCCTTGCCGTACCTGGCAAGCTCTGGCCACTGGTGAATGACATATCGAGCGGCTTCTCCGAGCGCACCTTTTGGCAGCGCACCCTTTGGCGCACATGGTGAACATGCGCTGCGAGTATTTTAAATAAATGTTGACGCGGAAGCGGCTGACATGATACCGAAGTATATGCTTCAGTATTCGATCGATGATCTTTTCCATGCCCTGGCCGCGCCGGGTCGCCGGGCCATGGTAGACCGCTTGGCCAGGGGTCCAGCCACGCTCAGCGAGCTGGCGGAGGCCATGGACATGACGTTGACCGCCGTGACCCAGCACCTGCGCATCATGGAGGCCAGCGGCTTGGTGCACTCTTATAAACAGGGGCGTACGCGGCATTGCCACCTGCGTTTTGGGGCCATGGACCAAGTGACAAAATGGATCGAGGCGCGCAAGACCCTGTTGGAGAGCCGTCTGGACCGCCTCGGCGAGCTGCTTAAAGAGGATGAGGCGGCAGAGAAGAAGAGGCGCCGATGAAAGCTAAGCATGCCCTGATCCACGACACCTTCACGCTGGAGCGCCGCTATCCGTCCGCGCCGGCCAAGGTCTACCGTCATTTCTCCGAGCCGGAGTACCGCAAGCGCTGGTTCGGTTCCACCGAAGACTGGAGCCACCCTTCCCACAGCCTCGACTTCCGCGTGGGAGGCCAGGAGCTGGAGCAAGGCGCGCCCGGGCGGCCCCCTCATCACCTTCGACAGCCGCATCCTGGATATCGTGCTAGGCGAACGCATCATCAATAGCTACGTCGTGGCCGCTGCCGGTGAACACCCAGGCGTTACCATTGACGACAGTTAAGGACAGCGTTCCGAGAAACCACAGCAATACGCGGCTAAAAAAAATGCAGGGAAATATATTTGTCGTTGATTCCAGGAAGCCGGCACGGGCGACTCGTTGGACCGCCATAGCGATGATGTATGCCGCAGGTGCACTACAGACCGCACAAACCCGCGCCGACACGGCGTCCGCGGCAGGCGAGAGCGCTCTGAATGAGGTCATCGTAACCGGTACCCGCGAATCCGGAATTAGGGCAGTCGACAGCGCGGCCCCGATTCAAATCATCAGCGCAGCCGCATTGAAGAACGCCGGTGCGGCCGATCTAATGTCGGCGCTTGTGACCCTGGTTCCATCGTTGCAGATGCTGGCATTCGGTTACGATATGGCTGCCCAAACCCTGCAGGCGCGGTTGCGCGGAGTGAGCCCCAACGATGTTTTGGTGCTGATCAACGGCAAACGACGCCACACCACCGCGGACCTTGCCGTCGATTTAGGTTCGCCCTTTCAAGGCGGCGCCGGAGTCGACCTCAATTTCGTTCCTTTGGATGCGATCGATCATGTGGAGGTGCTGACCGAAGGCGCTGCCGCGCAATATGGCTCGGACGCGATTGCAGGCGTGATCAACATCATTTTGAAAAAGAGCTCATCCGGCGGCAGTCTAACCGGCACCTATGGACAATACGGCAACGATGGTGGCGGAAAGACCGAAGACGTCAGCGGCAACGTGGGTCTCGAGCCGGGCACGGATTCCTATTTCAATATCACGGGCGACTTTCGCGATCACGGCCACAGCAATTCGGGCGCGATCGATCCGCGATTGCTTCCGGCCAATTTGGCGGCCGAAGGTTATCCCGACACAAATGCGGCGAACGTACCTGGATATCCCAACCTCAACAGAATATTCGGCGATGCGGCGGTTCAACAGAAGATATTGTCGCTGAACGCGGGCTGGGTTTTTAACAGCGGGACGGAGCTGTATTTCGTTGCCACCTATGGCCACAAGTATGCGGCGTCCTACGAGAATTACCGCATGCCGAGTACGGCTGCCTACACGGATAGGGCAACCGGAGTGACCACGTATTCCCAACCCAATGGTTTCAGTCCCCAGGAGGCGGACGACGAAGATGATTATCAGTTTAGTGGAGGCATCAAGGGAGTGTTTGGCGGGTGGGACTGGGACCTAGGCACTGGTTTCGGGGGAGATCACGACAGCCTGTACACACTGAACACGTTAAATACGGGTTACTACGGCCTCACCGGCAATGCGGCGGCCGGCATGCTGAGCAACATTTATGACGGCTTCTTGCAGGCCACCCAATGGACGTCCACGGCAGACGTTCGACGCAATTTTGACCTGGGGTTCGCCTCACCCCTAAACGTGGCATTCGGCGTTGAACATCGCCGCGACACCTACTCCATAGGTGCCGGTCCGCCGATCTCTTATATTGATGGCGGTGGGTCATCGTATCCAGGTTTTACACCACTGGATGCTTCATCTCATGCGCGGACCAACGATGCTGGATACATTGATTTCTCTACCAAACCGCTCGGCGCATTGCGAATCGACGCCGCGGCGCGCTTCGAGCATTACAGCGACTTCGGCAATGCGACGGTCGGCAAATTGACGGCGCGCTACGATTTCTCACCGGAGTTGGCGTTGCGCGCCAACGTCAGTAATGGCTTCCGGGCGCCGACTCTGGCCGAAGAGTACTACTCCTCGACCAATGTCGGAGTAGCGGCGGCCTACGTGCAATTGCCTCCCGACTCGCCGGCCGGCAAGCTACTGGGTCTCGGCAACGGGCTACAGCCCGAGAAGTCGGTTGATTTTAGCACGGGCCTCGTGTGGCGCCCGACGGAGCACATGAGCACTACTCTGGATGTGTACCAAATATCCATAACGAATCGCATCGTGGGCAGCGGCGACCTAGCTGGACAAATCAACGGAGTGCCGACCGCCGCCTATGCGGGGGTCGGTGCAGCAATCGCTAGCTACGCGCATGGTTCGGATGTCATCGATCCGGCCATATTGGGTACCTGCCCGCCGGGACCGTCGCCGCGCATAATTTGTGGGTCCTATGGTATCAATGTGTTCGCGAACGGTATTGATACGCGCACGCGGGGAGCGGACTTGGTGTTCAATTTCCCGTACGACTACAGCTTCGGAGAGATTGACTGGTCCGTCAGTGCTGCCTACAACAGCACCGTCATCACCAAGTATGCCGCAACGCCTGCGTTGCTCGCAGGAGCCACACTCTATGACGCAGAGGCCTACTCGGCACTCCAAACGACGAATCCGAAGTATGTGATCAACCTGGGCGGCCTTTTTACCCTGAACAGTCTGAGCGTCAATTTGGTGGAGAAAGTCTACGGTCCATCCTCGGAATACCAGACCGACGACGGCGACAACGGTCCAGGTACCCCGTACACCGTTTGCTCCTACGGTAGGTGCAATGGTAATTTTTCTTACTATCAAGACAAGATCGGCGTCACATTGATTACCAATCTCGATGTGGGGTATCAGTTCACTAAAGCGCTAAAATTGTCCATCGGTGCGCAGAACCTGTTTAATAAATTTCCCAACAAGCTCAACAGCAATGTCCTGGCGCGCGAAAACACGGCAGTGGACAATTCTGCGGTCGAGCAGTACCCGGCCTTTTCGCCCTTCGGTATTAACGGCGGATTCTACTACGTCAAGGCGGCCTACGAGTTTTGATGAGGGCGGGGCATGCGGCAGGTCGGCAGTTGCTGCCCGGCCGGTCCGGCTAAGTGGTGGCGCTGCGCCTCTTCACAAAACGACCTTGATATCTCCCCCAGTCCGTTATTCGACCGACTGGGAGATACCCGCGGCATCTGAAGTCGACCGCTTGCTATTGGCGCACCCCGACATCGATTTTCGGCGCCTTGCCGCTCGTAATTTGGGCAAGTACCAGAGCGTTGCCATCCGCACTGATCGCACCATTGTATACGTCGCCAGACGCCTCGGTGATCGTCAATGTTCCGTCGCTCGCCACCGTATAGGTTCCAGAGCCCGTATTGTTAGTGCTAAGAGTTCCGTTGGCGTTTTCGGTCAGGGTGACGCTAAAGGTTCCATTGCCGTACGCAAACAACGTGGTGGCCTTGCCGTCTGTCTGGGAGACCGAATCTCCGCCGTATTCTGCCACGCTATAGACACCCTCAAAGGTAGCCTGTGTAACTCCGGTCCCCCGGCGCACCGCGACATTGACGAACGGATCGTCGCCCGAATTGGTGTCGGCCAATACGATCAGATCCCCGTCGGCGCTGACGGCGCCTTGGGCTGCACCCACCGAGGTCACCAGTCCATTTGTGACGGTCCACTGCGCACTGGCCGCATGGGTACTGATCGTTCCGGCCGTATTTTGGGTGACCGTGCCGGTAAGGGTGCCATTGTTCAACGTGATCGTTGCTAAATACCCATACAGGTTGCCACTGCTCAGCTGGGAGCTGATATCAACCAGCATGTAATTCCCGTTGACCGAATCTGTGGTGGCACTCGTATTGGGCTGCACGGCCACATAGATTCCCGGTTGGATTCCGCTCGCCATGCCCTCAGCCGCGATAATTGCATTGCCGTTTGCGCCCTCAATGCCCCCCAGGCCTGGGCTGTTGTCGGTATACAAGGGGATCGCGTTCGCACTCGTCACGGCGTAGATTGAGGTCCCCGTCTGACCGGACATAATCGTCCCTGCGACGTTGATCGTATAGATCGAGCTGATCGCGCTGACGCCGTCAAAGGTGTCCGCACTCACGTAATCAAAGGGATAGTTCACACCGCTTGACACGTCGTCGAACATCGCTCCTACGCTGGTAAAAGTCGCCTTCAGTTTGGCCGCATCGACGCTATACGTGCAGTAGACGACGACACTCGTGACATTGGCCGAGGCGATGGTCCCCGAGGCATTCTGCACGCCGCAACTCTGCGCGCTGGTTGGAGTCCCGACCGTGACGCTGTAAGTTCCAGCGCTGACTACGCCGGTCGGCAGGGTAAAGGAACCGTTCGCCGAGACCGGCAGGCTGTCCGCACCGTTGAGGACATGCACGGTCGCGCCGGCGCCGAGGCCGATGACCGTGCCGCCAATCGTGTAGGTCAGGGGGCCGGTGGAAATGACGAGAGCGACCGTCGAGCCTGACACCACGCTCGTCTTGGCGGCAGGATTCTCGCTGATGACATCGCCGGAAGCGACTGTGCCGCTAGACTGTTTAGTCACCGCGCCTACGGTAAGGCCCGCGCCGGTGATCGCGGTACTCGCTGCCGCTTGCGTATCGCCGACGACATTGGGAACTGACACGGATGCCGGCCCAGTGGAGACGACGAGGGCGACGGAAGAACCGCTCGCCGCGCTGCTGCCCGCGGCTGGTGTCTCACTGATGACGTTTCCGCTAGCAACCGTGGCGCTGGACCCCTGCGTCACCGTCCCGACGGTCAGGCCGGCCCCTGTGATCGCAGTCGTGGCAACCGCCTGCGTGTCGCCCACGACATTCGGGACATTGATTTGGGCGGCGGGACCGCTGGATCCGTCGTGGCACGCCGTAACCGCCGCTGCAACTAACCCCAGGAATACCCACCTGACAGCATGCTTTCTCGTTCTTGCCATATTCCCTCTCGTTCTTATGATGGTCACGTTGCTTCCTCTTTATTTTGCGAAACACATAGATAGAGGTCGCCGGCACAGGAGCAGTCGCGCGCCGAATTCACAGGGCTTATGGCTGATGCGCGCCAGCTCGGTCAATTCACCCGAAATAAATTCCGTGTAAATTCTGAGTTAATCGGCGAACAGCTGATAAATTAGGGGTCGACAGCTAGTTCCCGGGCAAGGGATTTAGCTCTAACCGCGCTTCTGAGAGCGCTTTCCAGCAGGGAGCGGCCGGTCGGCGTATGAAAAACAGGGTTTATCGATTCGCACAGTTCGAGTTGAATCTCGCCGAAAGCCAACTGCGCACCGGCGCTTCAATCATATTGTTACAGGAAAAACCTCTGATCTTGCTGGGCGCCTTGCTGGACAACCCGCAACAATTGGTTACACGGGAACAACTGAGGGAGCGGATGTGGGACAGCCGGACCGTCGTGAACTACGAACAAGGCATCAACGTCGCCATCAAGAAAGTGAGGGATGCGCTTGGCGATTCCGCAGAGAATCCCAAATTTATCGAGACCGTCGCAAAAAAAGGCTACCGCCTCATGGTGCCCGTCAACGTCGTCTCCGCGGAGCTCGGCGCGCGGGCGATGGACCCAATCCCGCCGGTCGCTAATGACTCAACTGTACCGTCTATCGCCGCCGTGGCGAGACGCGCGCACCGCGGCCTGTTCCTTTCGGTCATCGCCGCCGCAATTGTGTGCGCCGCGGGATTCTGGATCTACACGACCCGGGTCAAACCGCGCCACGCCTCCCAGATCCGTTCACTCGCGGTGCTGCCGCTGCAAAACCTGTCTCCGGATTCCGGTCAGGAATATTTCGCTGACGGAATTACGGAAGAGGTCATCACGAATCTCGCGCAGACGCTGCCGCTGCGGGTGATCTCGAGAAGTTCGGTGATGAGATTCAAGCACACCGACAAATCGATCGCTGAAATTGCGCGGGAACTCGGAGTCGACGACGTTGTGGAAGGTTCCGTAGCACGATCGGGAGATCGCGTGAGGGTCACAGTGCAGCTAATCGACGCGGCCGAGGATCGCCATTTATGGGCTCAAACGTACGAACGCCGCCTGCAAGACATTCTGGCGATTGAAGCGGAGGTGTCGCGGGCGATTGCAGGCCAGGTCGGCGGCTCGCTCGGGCTGCAACAGATCAGGCCGGCCAATTCCCGTCCAGTCGACCCACAGGTGTACGAACTCTGTCTTCTGGGGCGCTTTCACTGGAACAAACGGACGGCGGCTGATTTCGCCAAGGCCGAGGACTACTATCAACAAGCCATCGCCCGCGACCCGAGCTATGCGCCGGCCTATGCGGGCCTGGCCAATGTCTATGCGCTGTTGTCTACTTACGGAACGGCTCCGTTTCGGGACAGCTTCGCAAAGTCTGCGGCCGCGGCGCACCGCGCGTTGGAGCTGGATGAGGGCCTGGCGGAAGCGCATGCCACCTTGGGTTATGTTGCGGTCGTTTTGAATCCGGAATGGAAGCACAGCGAGCCTGAATTTCGGCGCGCAATCGAGCTTGACCCCAACAATGCCCTGGCACATCACTGGCTGGCGTACTATTTGTTCTTCGCCGGCCGTTACGACGAGGCTCTCGCGCAAATCGCGCTGGCACGACAACTCGATCCGCTCTCCGCAGTCACCAATGCCGACGAAGGACACTTCCTGTATGCGGTGCACCATTTCAGCGAAGCGCGAGCCAGACTCCAGCAGGCAATCGAACTCGAGCCCGAACTCGGCCAACCGCACGAGACGCTGGCGCTGGTCGAATTGGAATCGGGACATCCCGCGGATGCGGTGAAGGAAGCCCACGCTGGCCTGGTCCTGGACCCGAGCACTGCGAACACGCTAGGTGAGGCGGGCTACGTGCTGGCCTCCGCCGGGGAAACACAGGAGGCCAAAGAACTGCTCGCACGTCTGAAGGATCTGGAACACAAGGGCTCAACTGTTCAAGTCTTCTCCGCAATGGTTGAAATCGGTCTCGGCCAACACGATCAGGCGCTGGAATTACTGACGCAGATGGTGGATTTGAGAATCGGCGCGGGCCTTCAGGGACTGGGTCAGTGGCATGCGTTCGATGAGCTCAGCACGGACTCGCGATTTCAGAAGCTATGGGCCCGGACGCAGTTATGAGTTGGGCGTTCAGCTCTTGAATGGCCCCCAGGACAGGCCGTGGGGACGCCGCACCGCTGCCTTGGCGGATCGATAGATGGCGAAAGGTCGGTCACTCCCACTCGATCGTCGCCGGCGGCTTCCCGGAAATGTCGTAAACCACCCGCGAGATCCCCGGCACTTCGTTGATCACTCGGTGCGCCACGCGATCGAGGAATTCATAGGGCAGACGCGCCCACCGCGCGGTCATGAAGTCGATGGTCTCGACCGCGCGCAGCGCGATCACATGATCGTATCGCCGCCCGTCGCCCATCACCCCGACGGAACGGACCGGCAGGAAGACCGCGAAGGCCTGACTTACCTTGTCGTAGAGATCGTGGCGGCGCAGCTCTTCGATGAAAATCGCATCGGCGCGGCGCAGCAGATCGGCATACGCCTTGTGGATTTCGCCCAGGATGCGCACGCCCAACCCGGGGCCGGGGAAAGGATGCCTGTTCACCATGTCTTTGGGCAGCCCGAGCTCCAATCCCAGCTTGCGCACCTCATCCTTGAACAACTCGCGCAGCGGCTCCAAGAGCTTGAGCTTCATGTGCTGCGGTAAGCCGCCGACATTGTGGTGCGACTTGATGACGTGTGCCTTGCCGGTTTTGCTCCCCGCCGATTCGATCACGTCCGGATAGATCGTGCCCTGGGCCAGCCACTTGACGTCCTTGAGCTTGGCCGCTTCCTCATCGAAGACTTCGACGAACATGCGGCCGATGGTCTTGCGCTTCTTCTCCGGGTCCGCCTCCCCGGCAAGGGCCGCCAGGAAGCGCTGCTCCGCATCGACGCGAATCACCCGCACTCCCATGTGCTGCGCAAATGTCGCCATCACCTGATCGCCTTCGCCCAGGCGAAGAAGTCCGTGGTCCACGAACACGCAGGTGAGCTGGGTGCCGATGGCACGATGCAGCAGGGCCGCCAACACCGAGGAGTCGACCCCGCCGGAGAGTCCCAGCAACACCTTGTCGCCGCCGACCTGGGCGCGAATTCGCGCCACGCTGTCCTCGATGATGTTGCCGGTGGCCCAATCGGCCGCGCACCCGGCAATCTCGCGCACGAAGCGCCGCAGAATCTCACCGCCCTGCAGACTGTGCGTCACTTCGGGATGGAACTGCACACCGTAGAATCGCCGGGACTCGTCGGCCATCGCCGCGAGCGGCGCGTTGTCGCTGGAGCCGATGACCTTGAACCCGGGCGGCACCGCGACCACTCGATCGCCGTGGCTCATCCACACGTCGAGCACCCGGCGGCCCTGCGCGTCGCGATTGTCCTCGAGACCGTCGAGCAGCGGCGAACCATTCGTCGGCCGGACCTGCGCGGCACCGAACTCCCGATGACTGGAGGATTCGACCTCGCCGCCCAATTGCGCGGCCATGGTCTGCATGCCGTAGCAAATTCCGAGCACCGGCACGCCGGCTGAAAACACCTCTTGGGGAGCTTCGTGACCCTTGACGTCGTAGACCGACTCGGGGCCGCCCGAAAGAATGATGGCCTTCGGGGCGAAGCGTTTGATTTGCTCGCCGTCGACGTCGCAGGCGTAGATCTCCGAGTACACGCCGAGTTCGCGCACGCGCCGCGCGATCAACTGTGTGTACTGTGCACCGAAATCGAGTATGAGGACCCGGTCCGCGTGGATGTCCGGCATCAACCTATCCGGTAGTTGGGCGCTTCTTTGGTGATGGTCACGTCGTGCACATGACTCTCGCGAACGCCCGCATTGGTGATTCGGACGAATTGCGGGCGGGTGCGCATCTCCTCGATGCTGCTGCTGCCCGTGTAGCCCATGGCGGCGCGCAGGCCTCCGGAGAGCTGGTGAAGGATGGCGACGAGACTGCCTTTGTAGGGGACCCGGCCCTCGATGCCTTCCGGCACGAGCTTTTCCAGCTCCGTCGTCGTGTCCTGGAAGTAGCGGTCGCTCGAGCCATGCGCCTGCGCCATCGCGCCCAAGGATCCCATGCCGCGATAGGCCTTGTACGATCCGCCCTGGTACAGCTCCACGTCCCCGGGAGATTCTTCGGTGCCCGCGAACATGCCGCCGATCATCACGCAGTGCGCTCCGGCCGCCAGCGCCTTGGCTATGTCGCCGGAGTAGCGGATTCCGCCGTCGCCGATCACCGGCACCCCGCTGCCCTCCAGCGCCTTGGCAACTCGCGCGATGGCGCTGATTTGCGGCACGCCCACTCCTGCGATGACCCGCGTGGTGCAGATCGACCCCGGTCCGATGCCCACCTTGACCCCGTCGGCGCCGTGCTTGACCAGATCGAGGGCCGCCTCGGCGGTCACGATGTTGCCGCCGATAACCTGCATGTCGGCATACTTGGCCTTGATCTTCGACACCATCTCCAGCACGCCGCGCGAGTGGCCGTGCGAGGTATCGACCACCACGACGTCGACCCCCGCTTCGCGGAGCGCCGCGACCCTGTCCAAGGTCTCGGGCGAGGTGCCGACGGCCGCGCCGACGCGCAGCCTGCCCACCTTGTCCTTGCAGGCATTCGGAAATTCGGTGGCCTTCTGAAAATCCTTCACCGTGATCATGCCCTTGAGATCGTGATCGCCGGCGACCACCAGCACCTTTTCGATGCGGTGCTTGTGCAGCAGCGCGAGCACTTGGTCCTTCGGCGCATTTTCGCGCACGGTGATCAGGCGCTCCTTCGGCGTCATGACGGAGGAAACCGGAGCGTCGAGTTTCGTTTCGAAGCGCAGATCCCGATGGGTGACGATTCCGACGACCTTCGTCCCCAGAACCACCGGCACGCCGGAGATGTTCTTTGCGCGGGTCAGTTCGATGACCTGGCGAATCGTCATGTCCGGATTCACGGTGATCGGATCGCTGATCACGCCGCTCTCGAACTTCTTGACGCGGTCGACTTGGCGCGCCTGGTTGTCGATCGACATGTTCTTGTGAATGATGCCGATACCGCCTTCCTGGGCGATCGTGATGGCGAGGCGCGCCTCGGTCACGGTATCCATCGCGGCGGATATCACGGGGAGATTGACTTGGATTTCGCGGGTCAGTTTGGTGGCCAGCGACACGTCGCGCGGCAACACTTCCGAATATGCCGGCACGAGCAAAACGTCGTCGAAAGTGAGTGCCTCTTCAAGAATACGCATAGGGTAGCGTTCACAGGTTCATCTAAGAGGCGGCGCATTGTACCTTGCGCTTGAGGCGGGGTAAACCGCTATCATTTGCGTATGGAAATAGCCGAAATCGCATCCTCCCCGGCGCGGCCGGAGCGCGACATATACAGCGTTTCGCGGCTCAATCGCGAGGTCAGGGTGCTGCTGGAGCGCGGCTTCGGCGCATTGTGGCTGGAGGCGGAAATCTCCAATTTCGCAAGACCGAGCTCCGGTCACTGGTATTTCTCGCTCAAGGACTCGGCGGCGCAGGTTCGCTGCGCGATGTTCCGGCAGCGAAACATGCTCGGCACCTTCACGCCGCGGGATGGCCAGAAAGTCCTGGTCCGGGCCCGCATCGGGCTGTACGAACCGCGCGGCGAGTACCAGCTCATCGTCGATCACATGGAGGATGCGGGCCTTGGGGCCTTGAAGCGGCAGTTCGAGGAGCTATCCGCCCGGCTCAACCTGGAGGGCCTGTTCGCCGCCGAGCGCAAGCGTCCGCTACCCAGCCTGCCGCGGCGGATCGGCGTCATCACTTCGCCCACGGGTGCCGCAATCCGCGACATCCTGCATGTGCTGGCGAGGCGCTTTCCGGCAGCGGCCGTACTGATCTACCCGGTGGCGGTCCAGGGCGCACAGGCGCCCGCGGAAATCGTCGCGGCGCTCGAGTCGGCCGGTGTGCGCGCCGAATGCGATGTATTGATCCTTAGCAGAGGCGGCGGATCGTTGGAGGATCTGTGGGCCTTCAACGACGAGCGCTTGGCGCGAGCCATCGTGGCCTCGCCCATCCCGGTCATCACCGGCATCGGCCACGAAATCGATTTCACCATTGCCGACTTTGCCGCCGACGTGCGTGCACCCACGCCCTCCGCGGCAGCGGAACTCGTCGTGCCCGACGCAGACGAGTGGCGCGGCGCCTTCGTGCGATTCGGCGCACGGCTGCAGCGTGGCATGCGGCGCCGCTTGCAGGAGCAAGGCGAACGCCTGCTGTGGCTCGAGGGGCGGTTGGGACAGGCGAGCCCGGCCGCGCGATTGGGCGCGCGTGCGCAACGATTGGACGAACTTGAGCAATCGCTGGTTCGGGCGCTGCGCCGGCGGCTGCAGGAACATCGAAAACGCTTGCGGTGGCTGACGGGCCGCGCCGCGTTGGCGAGTCCGTCGGCTCGACTGAAGCAACAGGGTTTGCGGCTGGAAAATTGGGATCACCGGCTCAATCGGGCGATGTTGCGGGTGATCGGCTCGAGGCGCGAAAAACTGCTGCCCCTGGTCCGGACCTTGAATGCGGTCAGCCCGCTCGCGACCCTGGATCGCGGTTACGCCATCGTCAGCGTCGAAGGAGGCGCGATCCTGCGCAATGCGGCCGACGCCAAGCCGGGCACCCTCATCGAGGCGCGGCTGGCGCAAGGCAGGCTGCGCGCCAAGGTCGAGGGAGCATCGTGACCCGCGGATCGACGGCGGCGCTCGTAGCCGCCGGCTGGACGCTCGTGTGTGCGGCTCCGGCATCCGCCCTTGCTGCGGATCTGCCGCAGGAGAATCCGGTGCCGGGCGGCGTCAAGATCATTCGCCTCGATTCGTCCGGCCCCTCGATGCCCTATGTCGATACGGACGGACACCGCGCGCTGGTCGTCCAAGACGGTTCGAGCTGGGTGGCGGTCGTCGGAATCCCGCTGTCGGCGCCGCTCGGGATGCACAAGGTGATCGTGCACGGGACAAACGGCCGACAGGAGATCGAATTTCCCGTGCGCGACAAGCACTACGTCAGCCAGTACCTCAAGGTCGCGCCGGGCCAGGTGAATTTATCGGCTGCGGACCTCGCGCGGGTCAATCAGGAAAAGATACGCATCGATCATGCGCTCGAGCGCTGGTCGGATTCGGCGCCGGAATCCCTGCGCCTGCCCCAGCCCGTGCCCGGTCCCCGCAGCAGCTCATTCGGCTCGCGCCGCATCTTCAACGGCGAATCCCGCAATCCGCACAGCGGCATGGACATCGCGGCGCCCAGCGGCACTCCCGTGCGAACACCCATCGCCGGCACGGTCATCGACACGGGTGAGTTCTTCTTCAACGGCAATACGGTATTCGTCGACCACGGCCGCGGGCTGATCAGCATGTACTGCCATCTCAGCGCCATCGACGTCGCGCCCGGCCAACATCTCGACGCGGGTACCCGCATCGGCGCCGTCGGGATGACGGGGCGCGCGACCGGTCCCCATCTGCATTGGGGCCTGAATCTCAACCGCGCCTGGGTCGATCCCGAACTCTTTCTTACCCAGGAGCCCTGATGCGGCTCCGGGGCGAGGGCCTCGGCCCCTAGCTTGCGCCCAGCATGTGGTCGACGGCGGTCGGCTCCAAGGGCTGCGCCAGGGCGGCCTGCCGCAGGCGCGCGCTGTGCTCTTGCACGGCAGCGCCGGAGGGCTGCATCTCGATCTGGCCCTGGAAAAACGCGCCTTCGGTGATTCCCACCCGCGGCGCGAATACATTGCCTTTCACCTTCGCGGTGGCGCGGATGTTCACGGACTCGGTGGCATACAGATCGCCTTCGACCTTGCCGTCGATGACGATGACGCGGGCGCGGATGTCGCCCTTCATCGTGCCGTCCGTTCCCACGGTGAGACTCTGAGTGTGCGTGATCGAGCCTTCCACGCTGCCCTGAATGATCAGATCTTCCTGGGCCGACAATTCACCGCGAAATCGCAGGGTGGGACCCAATATCGAGGCCTTCGGAGCCGCCTCGGGTGCGCGGACTTCGGGCGCCCGCGGTTCAGCGGCGCGCGGCTGCGGGGAGCGCGGTTCGACTCGGGGCTCGCGCGGTTCCGGGCGGGTCACCGAGGGTTCGGGCGCGGCGACACGGCCGCCTGCATTGCTGTTCATCATGGGCGCATCTCCATCGAGGGGTTTCTTGAACCAAGACATTGCTAGACGGTACCGCCGGCGGTCTTGCCCGGCCGCGCGGCGGCGAACTCGTGTTTACCCGGCTGCTGGCCGGCCTTCTTGCCGTCCATGTCGATGCTGCCGCTGAAATTGGCGCCCTCGATTATGCTGACTGTGGGCGCGAATATATTGCCGCACACTTTCGCGGTCTCCTTCACGAACACGGATTTGTCCGCGTGCAAGTCTCCGTCGACGGTCCCTTCGACGATGATGAGCTGCGCGCGGATGTTCGCCTTGACCGTGCCTTGCGCGCCGACGGTGAGACGCTGCGTATGTGTGATGGATCCTTCGACGCGGCCCTGGATCAACAGGTCCTCTTCGGCGGTCAGGTCGCCCTTGAAGTACAGCGTCGGTCCCAGGATGGATGTGCGCTCGTTGGCGCTGTCGTAAGGATTGCCCATTCAGATTCTCCCGTAGCGGACGTTTTGCAAGTTCCGCGAGACTACCTGGCATAATCGAATTCAAAGTGAGACCTTGATCACGATTCGCTTGCAGCGGCGAAGAGGCGGTGCGGGCATGTCGCCAAACACCGACGGCCTTTCCGATCAGGGGGCCTGCCGGCGCCGTCATGAATTATTCACATAACGGGACTCGACGGGGGCATGACGCCGTATCCCGGGTTTTCGACTTCCCGCAGCTGCCGCTCGATTCTCGAACGGGAAATCAACCCGCGCAGCAC